>Ga0265798_10000267_pt1 | contig 93126 bp, 91 predicted proteins | sample P3T30metagenome_FD_192430 | JGI IMG/M metagenome (GOLD analysis project Ga0265798, IMG submission 192430) | Plant litter microbial communities from East Loma Ridge, Irvine, California - P3 T30 | ecosystem: Environmental > Terrestrial > Plant litter > Unclassified | place: USA: California... | reverse complement strand
CTTTAATGGTAACCCACTACCATCAGATGATTACTGGTTTACAGTAACCTTCCCTGACGGAGACACAGTAAGGGAGTTTAAAGCTCACTTTGCAATGAAACGATAATCGTTTAAAATAGATAGTATAAGGGCAGCCATTTGGCTGCCCTTATTTTTTTGTGTTTATGCTGCTAAGACAATTGAATTTGTAAAAAGCGGCGTGTATATAATTGCATGTCATTCTGAACGCAGCGCAACGGAGTTGAAGAATCTCTATCCTACGTTATGATAGATAATTAATTTAAAAGAGTAATGCTATTGAAGAAATATCATAGTCGAGTGTGTTTAAGAATGTCACGCAAAAACGCAGAGCCGCAAAGCGGGGGGTGCATATTACACCAGAAAAGGCGCTGATTTAAGGCCCAAACTTGCGGCTCTGCGTCTTGGCGTGGTAAAACATTAGGACTATTAAATATTGATATTTGTATTGATGCAAAACGATAAAAAAATGTCTATAGCTTGTATCTTAGCCCTGACAGCGGTATCCTTGCAGCGCAGCGAAAAGATATAGCCAATGGTAGGGAGATAGCTTAAAGTATGCGCATGCGTTGTGCAGCAAACAAAAAGCCCCGCATAAATGCAGGGCCAATGGTCGTAATGTTTAGTAGTCGCTTGTGGAAAAGCGTTTTATTTTAGGCTAAAGCAAGTTCGGCATTTACAGCAGCCTCTTGCTCTGTTACTACATTAAGCAGGATAAAAGAACGGTCGCCTGTGTTTTCTAACTGTAGTGCCTTTAGATTATCAAGCGTAATGTTGCCTGTAATATAACCGGAGTCATGGTTTGTATAAGCTTCTTCAACGGTGTTGAAATGTCCTTTAAGTGCTTCGGCATTTTCTTTTTTATGGCGCAGTAGTACTTTAAGCTCTACATCATTAGTAAGCTGCAGGTTCTCTTCGCGGTATATTTTTTTATACTCGTATTTGTAATCGTAGCTTAATGCCGAAATATCTGATAGCACTGCAGATGCAGTTGGGAATGACCCAGCGCCACGGCCTACAAAAAAGTGGGTATCGGCGAAGCTCGTTTTAGTAATGATGCCGTTAAAAACATCGTCTACATGATATAAGCGATCTTCCGGAGTAACAAATTTAGGAATTACAAAAGCCGAAAGGCCACCGTCTAATCCTTTAAAAGCCTGGGCAACCAGTTTAATTTTAAAGCCTTTTTCTTTCGCATACTTAAGTTCGAGCTCACCAATATTGTCGATACCTATATTAAAGATGTCTTCCGGCTGTGCAATGTAACCAAAGGAATGCGCCAAAAGTATAAGTAATTTGTATTTAGCATCAAATCCTCCCGTATCGAGTATTGGGTTACTTTCTGCAAAGCCTTTGTCCTGTGCCTCCTTTAAGGCAGCCTCGTAGCTAAGATTTTCAGAGAATGTCTTTGTCAATATATAATTTGTCGAGCCGTTTACGATGCCTTCAATGGATTCTAATAGGTCATTGTCATAATACTCTTCCAGATTACGAATTATAGGCATACTTGCACATGTGGCAGCCTCATAAAGCAGTGGAGCGTTATACTCTTTTTGCAGTTGAAGCAACTCTGTAAAATGCTCTGCAACCATCTTTTTATTGGCAGAAACGACTGCTTTGCCTTTTTTTAGTGCCGCAGAGACGATCTCAAAAGCTGCATCGGCATCATCAATAAGTTCTACAACTACATTTATATCATCATCGTTAAGAATATCATTTTTATCGAACGTAAAATTCTCGGCACCTATTTCGCGCGTCTTATTTTTATCTTTTACACAAATATTCTTAATATTGGCCTTAAGGGCAGGCGTTTTTTGCAGAACTTCGTACAAGCCGTTGCCTACACACCCAAAACCGAAAAGGCCAATGTTTAATTGTTTTCTTGACATGGGGGAGGAGTTAAACAGTTACAGCTTCTTTATTTGCGCTAACAGCTACGGCAGCAGCTATGGCTTGTTTTAAATCGTCGATAAGGTCGTCTGCATCTTCCAGTCCTACTGATAGGCGAATAAGACTATCTGTAACACCTGCGCTGTAACGTTTATCTACCGGGATAGATTTGTGGGTCATTTCGCTTGGTAAACAACACAGGCTTTTTACTCCACCAAGGCTCTCGGCAAGCTTGAAAAGCTTAGTGCCGGACACAATTTGAGAAGCAAGCTCTTTATCGTCTATAACAAGGTCGAACGTTACTACACCTCCAAAGTACTTAAGCTGTTTTTTAGCTATGTCATGGTTATGGTGTGTAGGTAAGCCAGGGTAATAAACATTTTTAATAAGTTTTTCAGTAAGCAGGTATTCCGCAACTTTTTGTGCATTTTCGGCATGTGCCTTAATACGAAGGCTAATAGTTTCTATACCACGGATAACCAACCAGCTATCGAACGGCCCAAGTATAGCGCCCGAAGCATTTTGTATGAATTTTATTTTAGCTCCAAGCTCTTCGGTAGCGGTAACTACAAGGCCTGCAATAAGATCGCTGTGGCCGGATATGTATTTTGTAGCACTGTGTACTACAATGTCGGCACCAAGGTTAAGAGGTTTTTGAGCAATAGGCGATGCAAATGTGTTGTCTACACAAAGCAGTATGTTATTTGCCTTTGCTATTGCAGATATAGCAGCAATATCTGATATTTTAAGAGTTGGATTTGTAGGCGATTCGATCCAGATAAGTTTTGTTTTATCGGTAACAGCATCGGCTACATTTTGAGCATTTGTAGTATCAACATATTTAATGCTGATGCCAAACTTTTCGTATACATGGGTAAACAACCTGAAAGCGCCGCCATAAATATCATCTACTGCTATAACCTCATCGCCGGATGATAGTAGTTTTATAACGGCGTCTATAGCTGCAAGGCCGCTTGCAAAAGCGTAACCGTTTGTACCATTTTCCAGCTGAGCAATACAATCTTCCAGAACTTTACGGGTAGGGTTGTTGCTGCGTGCATAGTCGTAGCCTTTGTGTACGCCGGGTGCATCCTGAACAAAAGTTGATGTTTGGTAGATAGGCACCGAAATACTTCCGGTTAATGGATCGATTGGCAGGTTGTTAAGAATGTTTGTTTGCTCTTTCATCTTGTTGATTTTTTTAGTTTTTTTTAAACGTTTTTGTTCGTAAAAAACTACTCGAAGCCAGGTATCGGGAAAGGCATAAAACAAAAATGCCTTCCCGATAAGTCAGAAAGGCAAATAATATTTTGAGGTATTATAAACTATTTCTAAACTTATCTATCCACGCCGAAGCATGGTTGAATGTGGCACCTTATCATGCAAATGCAGGACAGGTTGCCAAGACGTCATAGGGTCAAATCCCTCAGTCTTTCTGGATAAGAATAATTTTTAAAAGAACTTGCAGCAAAGGTAAGCTACAATAAAATTAATTTCCAAATAAAAATATCACTTTTTTAAAAATAATTTTTAACTTATTGTAATAATGATGTTTATGGTTTTAATATTAGGTGTTTATCTAACTGCGGCGCCATCAATTTCATAATGAAAACAATCGAAAAACGCAGTGCCCCTCTTTATTTTCATTGTAAGAGAACCGGGCAGGGCGTATTACTTTCCGGTAATTACCGCCAGATAGTTCGCAGATTTTACCAAGTGATGAGAAAATTTTGCGTCGGAGCTATACTTCAACATGGTGTTATTGGTATATAAATCCATAACTGTTTTTAGAAGAATGTGACATTATGTAACCTCCGTCCCTATAACTAAATATCCATTATAATTTGGCCTAAAAGGTAAGGACGCCGTTTATTTAGTAATGTATATTTCATGACTTTTTCGCTAAGGAGGCACAGCCCGGCTCTATGTCGTTCAGCAATTTTTTGCTGCTAAGCCTTGTGCTAACCTCTACGGTTTTACCCTTTGTTTTTGTTTAAGGGTATTATGGGCGTCTTTAAGATTTGCAGCTTTTAAAGCTTGTGATGCGAGTTAGTTTATGATGTTGCTAACTATATAATTGAGATGCCGTAATAAGCACTATAGCGCCTACGGCTAAAATAAGGCCAACATAGTTATACTTAGTCACCCTTTCCTTAAAGACTACAATGCCTGCGACGCAGCCTAATATAATAACCCCAATATTCATAGCCGCAAAAACGGTACTTGGATTATCTGCAAATGCTTTGTGGGCTTTTAAGTAAAAAAGGATATTTCCGAAGTTGAATATGCCTATCAGCGTTCCGAATGCAAAATTTATAATTCGGGGTTTTATAGATTTTAAAAATATCTGGTACAATACGTTTAAAACAGACACCCCTAAAGCCCCGCAGAAAACCACAAATAATGACGTGGTGTAGGGCAGCGTGGTATAAAGGGCTATTTGTTTAAAAAGAACATCTATAACACCAAACCCTATGAGTACTACAGCAGGATAAATCCATTTATTACCGTCGTTATCAGCTCTCTTAGAGAAGATTAAGAATATTGCAGGGAAGCCTATGGCAAGCCCTGTAATTTTTAGTGTGTTAAAATCTTCCTTAAAAATAAACCAGGCAGCAAGTATGGGAATAAAGAGCGAAAGGCGCTGGGCAGCATCTGTACGTACAATGCCCATGTTTTTTATAGACATCGCAAGGAACATAAAAACAGCTGGCATAAGTACCATAAGTGGTATATAAATTTGCCATGGAGCGGCAGCGTTTACAGGGGCAGGATTTGGCTTAAAGAACAGGTAGCACAGTGTGAGCGCCAAGACATAATTCCACATTATAATTTGCGAAGTACAAACCGGGTAGCGCTTGGATATTTTAAAAATAACGCCCACAGTAACGCTGCATATAATGCTAAAAATGAGGTAAAGCATAATTGTAAATTGTACTGCAAAATTAAGCTTTTATATTTTAAGATTGCTAATTACCACGTTACGTAATACTATAACGAAAGACTGCTCCAGCAAAATCATCTGCGATGCAGAATTTATTAGTACACTTTATTTGTATATTTGAGTGTAGCTTTATTTTTGCAAAATCTTGCTGAAGCGGCTACATTTATGGTATACAAATATGAAAACAGTGCTGTTTTTTTTATTGCTTACATTTAGCATGGGCTATGCCCAGGAAGATGCATGGGTATATTTTACTAACAAACCGGATGCTGAATTTTATTTAGCCAACCCACTTGAAATGCTAACGCAGAAATCGCTTACACGAAGAGCAAATCAGGGCATAAGCCTGGACTTACAGGACGTGCCGATTTATCCTGACTACATAACTTCTATAACCAATGCAAATGGTATTAGCGTTCTGGCAAAATCTAAATGGCTTAACGCGCTGCACATTCGCGGTAGCGTTCAAAATATAAGTGCGTTAACAACCTTGGCTTTTGTAGACCGTATTGAGTTTGCTAACAGGTCGCTTAACCCTCGGGGGAGACTGGCTGCAAATCTTGGGCGGGCGAATACGCAACGGGTCCAGCAAACAGAGACCACTTTTAATTATGGCACATCATCCAATCAGGTCGAAATGCTGAATGCACACTTGCTCCATCAGCAGGAGTATACTGGTACGGGTATTACGGTGGCGGTTTTAGATAATGGCTTTCCCGGAGTAGACACGACACAGCCCTTCACCCGACTTAACACTAACGGACTCATAGTGGGCGGGTACAATTTTGTACAGCGCAACAATAATGTGTACCAGGGAGGAACGCACGGAACAATTGTGCTAAGCGATATGGCAGGGTATACCGAAGGCCAGCTTGTAGGTACTGCTCCCGATGCCTTTTACTACCTGTTTGTTACCGAAGATGTAGCTGCCGAGAACCCCGTTGAAGAATCCTATTGGGTGGAAGCCGCCGAAATGGCCGATAGCCTTGGGGTAGATGTTATAAATACATCGCTTGGCTATTATACATACGATAATCCTGCTTATAGCCATACCTACGCCGATGTTGATGGCAGCACAGCCTTTATAACCCGTGGTGCTAATGTGGCTTTTTCGAGGGGGATGTTTTTGGTAAATGCTGCCGGAAATTCCGGAGCAAGTGAGGCTAACCCAAACATAAGTGTTCCGGCAGATGCATACAATACACTTACTGTGGGTGCGGTAGATGCATCACGGCAGTACGCTTATTTTAGTTCTTTAGGCCCCACTGCTGATGGACGTATAAAGCCCGATGTCATGGCGCGGGGACTTGTGGCTGTTGTAGCAAATTTTGAAGGAACTATAACTACCGCAAATGGCACCTCTTGTGCAAGCCCTATTATGGCAGGTGCAGTAGCTTGCCTGTGGCAGGCACTGCCCAACAAAACCAATACCGAATTACTTCAGATCATCAGGGAATCGGCCGACAGGTCTAGTAACCCGGATAATCAATATGGATATGGCATCCCGGATTTTAACCTTGCATTGCAAAACAATCTGAGTTTACCGGATGCCGCAAAAACGGATTATGTACTATACCCTAATCCTTTTAAAAATGAGGTTAATTTTTTATTTCCAAAGAATGTTAGCACCGCAAATTTTACCATGTTTAATAACCTGGGGCAAAAAGTTTTAGATAAAACCATCACATCAGTTAAGCCTTTACTCGTTGATGATATAGCAACAGGGCTTTACAGCTACCGCATAGAATCTGGAACTGACGTACAAACCGGAAGGCTGGTAAAGGAATAGTAAAATGGTATTCAAATTAAAGAATCACAATGAACAAAATAACCCAACTTTTTAATATACAATACCCTATAATAGGCGCAGGAATGATATGGGCCAGTGGCTACAAACTGGCGGCGGCAGTGAGTAATGCCGGCGGACTTGGTCTTATTGGCGCAGGCTCTATGTACCCTGGTGTGCTACGTGAACACATACAAAAATGTAAAAAAGCTACCAATAAGCCTTTTGGCGTTAATGTACCCATGCTTTACCCAAACATTGAGGAGATCATGAATATTATTGTAGAGGAGGGGGTAAAGATCGTGTTTACATCTGCAGGTAATCCTAAAACGTGGACAGCCTTTTTAAAAGAAAGAGGCATCACGGTGGTGCATGTGGTAAGCAGTGTTAAGTTTGCCCTTAAAGCACAGGAAGCCGGTGTAGATGCCGTAGTTGCAGAAGGTTTTGAGGCCGGTGGTCACAACGGACGTGAAGAGACCACCACTTTTACCCTGATACCTATGGTGCGTGAAAAACTTACTGTACCGCTTATTGCTGCCGGGGGTATTGCCACCGGCAGGGGAATGCTTGCAGCTATGGTTCTTGGTGCCGATGGCGTACAGGTGGGAAGCCGCTTTGCAGCATCGACAGAATCTTCATCGCATGAAAAGTTTAAGCAGGCGATAGTAGATGCTCAGGATGGCGACACCCATGTTACACTAAAGGAGCTCGCTCCTGTCAGGCTCATTAAAAATAAATTTTTTCATGATGTAAATGCTCTCTACACTACCGCACCCACAAAAGAGGCTCTTTTAACGCTGCTGGGTCGTGCCAGGGCAAAAAAAGGCATGTTTGAAGGCGACCTTGAGGAAGGCGAACTCGAGATAGGCCAGATATCCGGATTAATAAATGAAATTAAATCCGTAGCAGAGATTGTAAAAGATATGATAACAGAGTTTGATGAAGCTAAACTTAGTGTGGTTCATGGTAAGTTTAAGTAATCATATTAATTACGATGTTTTACAGTATAAGAAAACAATTTAATTATAAAAATTACCTGTGCTACCACAAATGGAATTACTGCTGCACAGAAGAGAGGGATATATAATATTAATATTTCATCAAATAATAATAGCAGATCGCAAAAAAGTAATGGCAGGGTCATAAATAAATACACATACACAGTAGTATTGCTGGTTTCCTTCTTCAACAAAAGAAAGTAGATCAGTATCACGGCTGTAAGCCAAAAACTAGTTATACGGGTAATCAGCATTTTAGGTACAAGTGTTGTTTGCCACCCCGGAATGATGGAAGATATATAATCTGTAGAGCAACTTTGTATTAAAATAAATGTAATTATAAGCAGGGCTACAGTACCAATGATAGTTTTTTTCATTCTAAGATTAGGGGGCTTTATATTCTCCGAAAATTGTTTCTAACAAATTACTTTGATAAATTACGGCAGGCGAAATCACCTTTTCATTAATAGGGATATTGTTGCCATAACGCTCCTTTAATTTGCTTTGCACAATAGGGTTGGAGAGGTCAAAGTCGCTCAGTTTGTCCAATTGACCTATTTCAAGACCGGTACCTTCTCTGTATATTTTCCAAACCAGTTCAGAACAATAAATGCGGTCGTTGTTCCATTCAAAATACAGGTCGTAGTTTTTACCATTCATTGCAGTAGCAGCAGTTTTCATTTTACTGAGTGCCTCCGGCGTCAAAACTTTATCGGCATTTTTAAGTCGGCGCACAACATAATTGCCATCTTCGCCGCGGGCAATCCACTCGTTTAAGGATGTTTTCTTAACGGGTTGTATAGCTTCAAATACAAAAAAGGCATCGCCTTCTTTATAAATTATTCCGCAATGCGAATATTTGGAATGTGTTGCTAACTGTATTGCTTTACTTTGAGCAGATTGTGAGGTCTGGAATATGATATCGCCATCCTGTAACAGGTTGATGTTTTTATTAGCGACATTGTTTTTACAGCTAATATGTAACAGGCATAGTAGGCAGAGCAGGTATAACTTCATGATTTTATAGTATTAAAGTTCCTGCCAATTTTAAAGGCAGTGTAAATAGCAAGTATTACTAATGATACTTGAAATAGCACCAGATAAACCGGGTTGCAAATAAAGTAACTTTCTTTAATCTCGATTTTTTCTATTGCACTTAATGGCGGATATATTACCCAACCCTCCTGCGGGGCAAGCTCCTTATTAAGGTAAATTATATAGGTTGTAAGCGATATAAAAAGTGCAGTGTAAAATAACAGTATTGCTGCAGTAAATATAGTAGCAAAACGTTTGAATAAATTTCTCAATAAAAAAACAATGGACCCTGACACAGTCGCAATTGCTGCAAAGAAGCAATAAGGATTTACAGACAGGGATACTCCATTTGAAAGATTGATGTAAGGGTTAAGGTCGAAAATAGTTTTAAACCAGATAGTGCATGTTATTACGGCAAAAACTATTGGCACGCAAAACCATAAACCTTCTTTAAGATCTTTATTCATTAAGACTGATTGAGAAATACATCTCAAATATAAAAAAAGCGCCTTTACTAAAGGCGCTTTGAACTATTTTCTATGCAAATTAAAATTTATTCTCAACCTCTGCCGCCTGTAGCATAAGGTAATGCAGGTCGGTATTTTTTACGAAAGGCTTTAGTAATTCACTGCCGGGTCCAAACATGGCGAGGTTTACATAATCAGCACTATGGTCCATGCTAATCCACCCTACAGAGTTGTGTTTTTGCTGTATTTGAGAGAAAGCCTTAAATGGTACCTTTTTATAATTATACAAACCACCATCTTCTTTATGCAGGCCGTCATAATAACTTAAAAGCGTCTTAGCATCTTCATCAGACAGCGATTTACCATTAACAGCGTCTGCAAGTTCGCGTAGCTGTGCTACTGTGAAGTTCGGCTTAATTTCATTTAACAACCACTCGTTAGTGTGAGTGTAGTTCTGGATACTGTCAAAGTTCGCATTGGCGTCTTTACCGTAAATAACCCCCGGATTAGCATTGCCATGATCTGTCGTAATAATAACAAGCGTCTCTTTATCTTTTTCTGCGAAATCTATAGCTACTTTTACGGCCTCATCAAATGCTGCCTGATCGTACAATACAGCGCCAATATCATTAGCGTGTGCGCCCCAGTCTACTTTTCCTCCCTCTATTTGCAATACAAAGCCATTCCTGTTCCCTTTCATGCGGTCGATTGCTTTTTGTGCCATTTCTGCGAGTGAGGGCGTTTCATCGGTTAGCTTTTTATCGTTAGTACGGTCCAGGCTGTAGGGCAGTGCATCTTCGGCAAAAACGCCCAGAATTTGCTTATCATTAGCGGCAGCCATCATTTCTTTGCGGTTATGCACCACTTGCCAGCCTTTAGCTTTATAAGCGGCATACATGTCTTTTTTATCCTCGCGGTGGTTGGCGCTAAAGTATTTATCGCCACCACCCATCATTACATCAAAACCCAGATTAAGATAATCTACGGCAATGTCTTCCTGTGCGTTTCGGCTATCATTGGTAACACAAAAACCTGCCGGTGTGGCATGGGTAATTGGCACCGTGGTAACACAGCCCGCCATCTTTCCGGCCTTTTTAAACTTTTGCCAGATAGGCATATACTTTTCACCGTTGGGTCCTACGTTTAGCACTCCGTTTTTAACCCTCACGCCTCCACCCCAGGAAGAACTCCCTGCAGACGAATCGGTGACTATAGAGCTTGCCGAAGCAGTATCCATAAGCGCAATGTTAACACGCTGGTCTTTATATAACTGTAACCAGTTGCTGCCCTTACCTGTCTTGCGGTTAAGGTAAAGGTCGGCCATATTGAGCGTACCGGTACTCATACCGTCGCTTACCATAAAAATAATGTTTTTGGCCTTTTTATTTTTATCTAAAGAATCAAGGTTTAATACGTTTGCAGTGCTGCTAAACGGGCTTATAAGGGTAGTGCCTAATGTAAAAAGCGAACCGTTGCGGAAGAATTTTCTTCTGTTCATTATAAAAAGTTTTGCCAAAGGTAAAAACTATGGAGGTAAGATTGCATGCAGTAATATTATTTCAGGGTTAATTAACACACAAGCAGGTTTACAAGATACCCGCACAAAGAGATGCTGCAAATTCTTAACAAAAGTAATGCATATAATAACTGATAATTTTTTCCCTATAAATACGGTTGCTGCCTCGCAGGACTTACCTTTGCAGTATGAGGGAAAAAATTCCGCCGATTGCAAAAAAAGCAGGTTTTAAAGAGCGTATAAGTGCACTGTCTAACCTGCCTGCATTTTTTAAACTGGTATGGCAAAGCAGCCCCAAAAAAACATTTTTTAGTTTTTTGTTCCGGATATTGCGCAGTGCCATGCCCGTTGCCCTACTGTATGTAGGCAAACTTATTATAGACCAGGTTGTGTTGCTAAGCAGTAAACCCGAAGGTGCAGATCCTGCTTATCTTTACAAACTTATAGCGTTAGAATTTGCACTTGCGATAGCTACAGATGCACTAAGCCGTATAACGAGCCTGCTCGATAGCCTGCTGGGCGACTCGTTCTCTAACTATACATCTGTCAAGATAATGAAGCACGCGGCAACGTTAGACCTGGAACAATCTGAAGATGCCGAGTTTTATGATAAACTGGAGCGCGCGCGCCAGCAAACGCTGGGGCGCACCATGCTGCTCTCTCAGGCAATGGCTCAAATTCAGGATATTATATCTATGGCGTTTTTAGTAACCGGCTTGCTTGCATTTAATCCATGGCTTATCGTGTTACTGGTGGTTACTATTTTACCTTCATTTATAGGCGAAAGTTACTTTAATAACCAAAACTACTCACTGACCCGCAGCCAGACACCAGAACGCCGGGAACTTGACTATCTGCGTTTTCTGGGTGCGAGTGATGAAACTGCTAAAGAGGTAAAGATATTTAACCTGGGCAATTTTATTGTAAGCCGCTTTAAACGGTTAAGCGACCAGTTTTATAAAGATAACAGTAAGCTTGCCATACGCCGCTCCTTGTGGGGAACATTCTTTTCTATGTTGGGTAGCACAGGCTATTATGCAGCGTATGTATTTATAATCATTAAGACCGTTAATGGTACACTTACAGTGGGCGACCTTACATTTCTTGCGGGATCATTCCGCCAGTTGCGTACGCTTACAGAAGGGATACTGCTAAGGTTTACAACAATATCTCAGGGAGCTATTTACCTGACAGATTTCATGGAGTTTTTCGAGATACAGCCGGTTATTCGGGTTCCACAAAATCCTATAGCTTTTCCGCGGCCTATACAAAAAGGCTTTGTTTTTGAGAACGTGGGTTTTAAATACCGCCACTCAGACAACTGGGCAAACCGCCACCTGAGTTTTACCCTTAATCCGGGCGAGACTTTGGCTCTCGTGGGAGAGAATGGTGCCGGAAAAACCACACTGGTAAAACTGCTTGCCCGTCTTTATGAACCTACGGAAGGGCGTATTTTACTTGATGGTATAGACCTTAAAGAATATGACCCTGACGATTTGCGCCTTAACCTTGGCGTGATCTTTCAGGATTATCTGCGTTACCAAATGACACTTTCTAACAACATTGCTGTAGGTAACATAGCGCAGCAGGATAATTTAGAACTTATAAAAATGGCTGCAAAAGCGAGTACTGCCGATGCCCTTGCAGATAAGTTACCCAACCATTATGAGCAGACGTTAGGCAAGCGCTTTAACAATGGGGTAGAGTTATCCGGTGGCGAGTGGCAAAAAGTTGCGCTGTCCCGTATATACATGAAAGAGGCCCAGGTATTAATACTTGATGAGCCTACAGCGGCACTTGATGCCCGTGCAGAGTATGAGGTGTTTCAGCGGTTTTCGCAAATGACACAGGGTAAGAGCGCGGTGTTAATATCCCACCGTTTTTCAACTGCAAGGCTCGCCGACAGAATACTGGTTTTGGATAGGGGACAGTTACTTGAAATAGGTACACATGAAGAACTTCTTGCACAAAATGGCCGTTATGCCGAATTGTTTAATTTACAGGCAAAAGGCTATCAATAATAAAAAGTGGTTACTCTTTTAAACCAGTGTAGTTTTAAAGTACTAAATATATTCGTAATACTGAAGTGTCATAATCATTACGATTAGAAAGCAGGCAACTGCTACGGCATAACATAAACTAGCAATAGATTTATTTTTTTCAAGTTTATTATATGTGGTTCCATAAGAAGATCTGTAACCGTTTTTATCCTGATAATTAAATTCCATTCAATCTTTTTTTGTAAATCTATTAAAAAATTAAAACGCCACAAATTATTTTGCACACATCATAACGGTCTTGCCTTAAAACATAATATAAGTATTTAGTATGTAGATAATTAGTTATTTTATTAATGTTTTAGGCGTATTCGTTCACGTTAAAGCGAAATGAATATTAATTTAAAATGTGAAAACCATTTTGATGACGAAGCAAATTATTGTAGCTATCTTACTTATTGAAGTTGTTTCTTGCCACACAGAGTAAAGGTCGTAAATAATGTGGGCGAATTAAATGTGCCTCTAAAAAACGCAACTTGTAAAGCATTAAAAGACATCGGTTGTACTTTTTTGATGCTAATTTGCATTAGGTTTATTCTATGGTGTAAAAGGTTTACCAACAACTAATTTATCACCGGATATGTCCACTTCAAAGAAATGCGGAATGCGGTGGTAGTTGCCGTCGTTGTCCTTGTGACTGTGTAAGGACATTAAAAGTTTACCTTCTAAATTTGTAAACAGCATACCGTGCCCGTAATTGGGTGGTGTAATAGGTTCTTTCTCCTGCACCCACGGCCCATCAAGCGTACCACTCTTAGAATACGCAACACCTTGGGTATACACATTGTAAATCCAGCTTGTCCATATCATCCCCAGGCGGCCCGTTCCTGTTTTAAAAAGATAGGGTCCATCTGTAACCCTGTTGGGCACATCGTTGCCGTTCTTATCTTTCTCCCGGCTCCACGGCGAATCGCTCGCTTTAAAAAGCAGTTTTTCGTTTCCTATAGATCCGCTTAAATCGGGTTTAAGTTCTATTTTTTCTATAGTGCCATCAACAGCCTGCAGCCATTCGTAACAATAAACCATATACGGCTTGCCGTTCTTATCTACCCAAAATGTGCCATCAAGAGTTGGTTTATCTGCGGGCAAATAAGTAGCATCTTTCATGGGTACAAATGGTCCGTCGGGTTTGTCGCTTACTAAAACATGAGAGGCACGCCGCTCTACGGCATTACCGTTTACGATATCAATTGTCACCGCCTGATTAGTAAAGGTGGCAAAATAATAATACTTGTTTTTGTAGTTGTGAATTTCGGCCGCCCATATCATTGGCTTTGGCCCCATCCAAGATGCAGGATCTGTTTTAGCAACATTGTAAGGCCCATCCCAAAGCTTAAGATTTTTACTTTTCCAGAGCTTACCGCCTGTACCGGTCATGTAGTACATATTAGTCTTCTTGTCGGCCAGGATAAAAGGATCGCTTAAAACTATAGAATCTAACGGAACATTTTTCCTGATTTCTTTCTTGTCTTTTTTCTGAGCCAATACAGCTACGGTAAACATTAAAAAGATTGCGGTGGTATAAACAGCTTTTTTTATAAAATTGACTGGCATATGTTGGTAAGTGTAAAAATTACATTTTCATAAAAATAGACAATATTAATTTTAAACTCCTAATTCTTGTTATGTAAGTCGCAATCTTTTTTTAAACATTTAATATTCATAAATTTACAAGAACCAATCATTGATATTTGAGAACAATACGCTATGAATACAACCAAAAAAGAAATATCTGCATACGAACAGGAGGAGCTATTTAAAATACTTAATGTACGTTTTGGCAAAAACATGAACCGACATAAAGGCATTGAATGGGATGGTGTTTATGCAAGGCTGGAAGCCAACAAGGCAAAACTGTGGTCGCTTAATGAAATGGAGCTTACGGGCGGCGAACCAGATGTTGTAGCTTTTGACGAAAAGGCCGGCGAGTATATTTTTTATGAGTGCGCTGCCGAAACGCCTAAGGGCAGAAGGAGTGTTTGTTATGATCGCGAAGGGTGGATTTCGAGAAAAGACAACCAGCCTGAAAATACGGCTATCGACATGGCGTCAGATATGGTATCAAAATTTTGAATGAGCAGCAATACAGGTATCTGCAAAGCCTGGGAAATTTTGACGCAAAAACTTCAAGCTGGATAGAAACCCCTGCTGACATCAGAAAGCACGGCGGGGCAGTATTTGCCGATTTTCGTTACGGAAGTGTTTTTGTGTACCACAATGGTGCAGGTTCTTACTATGCCGCGAGAGGCTTTCGTGGTTCACTGAGGCTGTGACGTTAAGCTTTAAAAGCGAAGAGGCTGCCCGAATTCCGGGCAGCCTCTTGTATTCATTTATGTTACAGTTATCCTCTTGTAAGCCAACCCCTTTTGCTTGCCGTAGCTATGGCATATGGCGTGATCCAGAAAAGGCCAAAGGTGTACAGTATGCTGTAAGAATAGGCATAGAACGAGTCCGACAGGTTGTACCTTTTTGCGTAAAAGAATACCGGAAAGCTCGACATTATTAATATTCCTACCAGCGTAGAACTTAAAAACAATAACGGATATGTTATAATTAAAAAGAACATTAAGATAACAAAAGGGTACGCTGTAATGATAGACAGGAATTGGTTAAGAAATAACAATCTGGTACCCAGTTTTGACTTTTCTCTGAATTCTTTAAATACAAACTTAGACATCATCAGGTTTTCCCTTACGTTACTGCGTCCCCAACGGATGAACATTTTGTATAATCCTTTATATTTTTCCGGAACGTTTGTAAGTACATACGCGTTTCTCTGGAAGAGGATGTGATGCCCTTGTTTCATGATCATGTTAGTCATTGCACGGTCTTCACCAATGTCAGACGGTTTGCCCATAAACGTTTGATTGATCCATTCAGGAAGGCATGCAAATACCGCCGACCTCCTGTATGCTGCAAGTGCTCCCGGTGTACACATAACCGACCCAAGGCTGCTTTCTGCAGAACGAACAAACTCAAAACTCAATACAAAACTTACATTAAGCATTTTTGCAATTATACTGTTCTTGTTGTTCAGCACCCGCACGTTACCGGCAACCGCTCCGCATTCGCTATTAGTAACCAATGGGCTCACTAAATTGCGAAGCGTATCTTTCTTTACAACAGAGTCGCTGTCTACCGTTACAAAAACATCTCCCGTGCCCAGGTTAAAGCCTCGGTAAAGCGCATGGCGTTTCCCCATATTTTTAGGCTGCTGGTAAATGTCCAGCCTGTTGCCTAATTTTTGTTTGGCTTGCTGCATCCAGTACCAGGTGTCGTCTTTACTACCATCATCTATCGCAAGTATCTGAAGTTTGCTTTCAGGGTATTTGCTCGATGCAAGGCTTATCAAAGTGTCCCAAACAAGCTTACCTTCGTTATAGGCAGGTACAATTACAGTAACCGTAGGTAGCAAATCGTCCGATACTGATTTTACAGGCTTATATTTAAAATAAAGGAACAAATTGTATATAAAGAAACTTCCCTTTACCACGAGCAAGGTAATGCTAACCACAATTAGTGCGAGCCCCCACGGCGATTTAAGGCGTTCTTCATGTAAAATATCGAAATCGGGTTGTAGTCGATAAACTAAAAATGCGGCACCTATTAATAAAATAAAGGTGCCAATTAGTACCAATAGACCCGGAACAAAGACCTTTTTCTTTGCCATGCCGGATAGATGGCTAATAGAGTTGTTAATTTTATTTCCTTCGCTTGTTAGTTGGCTTGGAGTAATGGATTCTGATTTCATGTATTGCGCTTGTATTGTTAATTCGGGCTCATTTCTTACCCGCTCATACAAACCAATCTCCATACCACTAATAAGATACTTGATAATCAATAACTTAATAAGGAGCCGAATAAATTAAACTGTAGAATAGTCTACACATTCTACATGATCTCGTTCCCCAAATTTTAATTTCACTTATTTTCACAGCCACATAAAATTGTAGAGGAACTCAATGAGATCAGTAAAATATATAGTGTAAATACAATTTAAAAGTTTAAATCTAAAATATTTGAAATATATTTTTAATATATAGTTAATAAAATGAATTATTTGTAATATTAATGTTAATAATTACATAATTGATATTTAATATTCTGTTAATGGTTGTAAGTTAGCTAAGGTTTTCTAGCCCGTAGTTGTCTGGAATACAAAATGTTATAAATGAGCTAAAATAATACCACTATGATACAAGAATACAAATTATATGCACAGGATCTTTATAGAATAAAAATCAGCACACTTCCCATATCACTTATAGAGAGTCCTCTATCCTTAACAAATCTTCTGGTAGTTATAAATGAATTACGCCCGCAGTTACGAAGAAATCTTACTGAGCTATCTGAAGAGTTAAGGCAAAATACCATTACATTGCCGGACACGTTAAAAGAGATAGAAGTTGTAAACAATATACTTTTAGAAAAACTCTATCACCTGGCCTGCAGTGTGAAAAAGAAAATTAGGCACTAATTATTTTTAAACGAGTATATGGAACGGCTTGCGGCAGAATTACTTATGAGTAATACATAATCTAAAAAGTTGGTCGTTGACGACGTTCCATAATCTATGGGCTTTTCTTTAGAAATTACTTCCACCATATCTGTACACCCGGGTTCATTGTAAGGGCTGTCGGCCATGTTTAGCTTAAAAATAGTAAGGTCACCTTTCTTTGATTCTTTAAATGACTGAATTCCTTTAAAATATTCCGATTCAGAATCGCCAATACCTTCATCGCCCATAGTTACAGATGACACATATTCTCCCTCTTCATTATACTTGTCTTTCCATATAACGTTTGAGCTTGTTAGATAGCCTATTATAGAAACAATCTGGTTTTTTGGGTATATATTGTTATCAGCAAGCATAGAGAAAAACGAACCGCCTCTATCTTCTTTCCCCGCTTTAGCTTTTAAAAGGTGCGAAAACCCAAGCCTGAAAAACTGTACCTTGTCCTTGCATTTATAGATATTTACCAGAGTAAGATAATTGTTATACATTTCCTTTTCGCGCCTGTACTTCTCACCAAAACTAACTTTAATTGTACTAATTAAATGCTCGAACATTGGCTTATCATTTATAAGTACCTGATATTTTTTGGTATTCGCATCATAATCGGCAACGAACGCTTTTAATTGGTTTTTAGAAAAACTATCGTAATACGGAGAAAAATCGGTGGTGTCTCTCGCTATGGTTTCCTGTAGCTGAAGGCTTACATCCCACTGGGCAGGTTTAGTAATGAGGCTCATTAAATGCCTGTACGTGTATTTGTAAGTAACAATAGGGTCTGCGCCCAAAATTGTTATCTTTTTCTTCTTAGGTAACCTATCGTTAAGTGCTTTAAGTTTTTTCCATTTGTCAAAAACCTCGATGGTGCGTTCCTGCGGCACGCGGGTTCCATACGTCTCAATAAGGTCCTTCAGCAAATTTTCATCACCGTTATCGAGATACTTATTAAGATAACATGCAACACTTATGTCCGTTTCTGCAATGTAGTAACGTAAATTATTGTTTTTAATCAGCGACTGTATAAGCAATAGCTCAGCATCTTCTGTTTTAGCACTACCGTGGTAAGCTCCAAAACCTATAACTTTTATGTTTTTTTCCGGAAGCACAAAATGCTCACTCAGTGCCGTTGCGTTCCGGCTTAAGTAATCAGCTTTACTTTTCTGTGCAAATAGTGTTGTATGTAATGCTATAAATAGTAGTAGCTGTATGGTTCTTAAAATAGGCATGTTTATCTTGTTTTCGCAAAGGTAGCCATTGTAAACTATCAGCAATTGTAAAATTGGGACAGTAGAATTTTGCGGTTACTCAAACTTTTGCATCAGGTTCTTTTGCCAGAGCTTGAGTGCATATTTCCTGAACGCTTCAGGGGCTTCTTTAAACGGCTCATCAAAGGTATATTCGCCACCATCATATTCCGTTTCGCTAACCTGCACTTTAGTACTGCCACGCATGGCATACTTCTTAGTGCCTTCATAAACAATAACTTTCATGTTAGAAGCGCTTACATCTCCGTGGCAACCGGTTATGTACATAAGCCATACTTCGGCTTTACCATTTTTGTCAAGGTCGGTTACCGCAAAAGTATTCTTCACAAAGTTACATTCAATATCTACAGGGCATTCTTTTACGTAGTCGTACATCTTCCACTGCAAGGCCCACTTGCCATCGGTTAAAATGTACTGATATGCAAATAGTTCCGCTTCCCTGTACGATTCGTCAGGTTCCGTTTTACTTTGAGATTCGCCTGTTTCGGTAGTAATAACGATTGTTTCACCACCAACATCATTAAATTTGACAGCATTAATAAGTTTGCCTGTATAAACAATAGCTTTAGGCAAAGTAGCCTTTGTTAGCTGTATTGTTTTAACCTGTGCAAAACAGGAAAAAGAAATCAAAAATATAATTAATTGTAGCAGCCTCATATTTTAACTTTATTCTTCAAACCCCTGTATTAATACTTCTAATATTGTAATGGCAGCTTCACTAATTTTCGTTCCGGGACCAAAAACAGCCACCGCACCTGCATCAAAAAGATATTGGTAATCCTGCGCAGGTATAACGCCGCCCACAATAACCATAATATCTTCGCGGCCATAATTTTTAAGCTCTGCAATAACCTGCGGCACCAAGGTTTTATGCCCGGCCGCTAATGATGATACGCCAAGTATGTGCACGTCATTTTCTACCGCCTGTTTGGCAGCCTCTGCCGGTGTCTGGAAAAGCGGACCTATATCCACATCAAAGCCCACATCAGCGTAGCCCGTAGCAACTACTTTAGCGCCACGGTCATGCCCATCCTGGCCCATCTTTGCAATCATAATACGCGGGCGACGGCCTTCGAGCTTGGCAAACTCATTAGCCAGTTGTTTCGCTTTTTCAAAGCTTTCGTCGTTTTTTATCTCTTTACTGTACACGCCACTAAATGATTTAATTTGTGCTTTATACCTCCCAAAAATACTCTCGAGCGCGCTGCTTATTTCGCCAAGTGTTGCCCTGTATCGAGCAGCTTCGACTGCAAGTTCCAGTAAATTACCTTCTCCTGTCCTGGCCGATTCTGTTAATTTGGCAAGGCTTTCGGCAACTTTGTCGCTATGTCGTGTTGCTTTTATGGTTGCGAGTTGTTCCAGTTGCTGGCGGCGCACCATCTCATTATCTACATCAAGTATATGCAGCGGGTCTTCTTTAAGCAGTCGGTATTTGTTTACACCCACAATAATATCCTGGCCACTGTCTATGCGAGCCTGTTTCCGCGCCGCAGCTTCTTCAATGCGAAGCTTGGGTATGCCGGCTTCAATAGCCTTTGTCATTCCACCAAGCTCTTCCACTTCTTCTATAAGCGCCCATGCTTTTTGTGCAAGGTCGTTAGTAAGGGTTTCTACATAATAGCTGCCTGCCCAGGGATCGGTTGTTTTAGTTATTTTGGTTTCTTCCTGTAAAAAAATCTGTGTGTTACGTGCTATCCGCGCCGAAAAATCGGTAGGTAATGCAATGGCCTCATCGAGTGCGTTGGTGTGTAGGGACTGTGTAGCGCCAAAAACTGCCGCCGCAGCCTCTATGGCCGTTCGCGCCACGTTATTAAACGGGTCCTGCTCTGTAAGGCTCCAGCCACTTGTTTGGCAATGAGTGCGCAACGCTAAAGATTTCTCGTCTTTAGGACTAAACTGTTTCAACAATTTTGCCCACAGCATGCGGCCGGCGCGCATCTTTGCGATTTCCATAAAATGGTTCATGCCAATGGCCCAAAAGAAGGAAAGGCGGGGGGCGAACTCGTCTATTTTCATGCCGGTAGAAAGTCCGGTACGAATGTATTCCAATCCGTCTGCGAGGGTATAAGCCAACTCGATATCGGCTGTAGCACCGGCCTCCTGCATGTGATAGCCCGATATGCTTATCGAGTTAAATTTGGGCATTTTGCGACTGGAATATTCAAAAATGTCGGCAATGATTTTCATCGATGGGGCAGGAGGGTATATGTAGGTATTACGCACCATAAACTCCTTGAGAATATCGTTCTGGATAGTGCCGGATAATTGCTCAGGACTCACGCCCTGCTCTTCGGCGGCAACTATATAAAAAGCCATAATGGGCAACACCGCCCCATTCATGGTCATAGAAACTGACATTTCATGAAGCGGAATCTGGTCGAAAAGTACCTTCATATCCTCCACGCTGTCTATAGCCACGCCTGCTTTGCCAACGTCGCCCACAACACGCTCATGGTCGCTGTCATAACCACGGTGTGTGGCAAGGTCGAACGCTACGGAGAGTCCCTTTTGTCCTGCTGCAAGGTTGCGGCGGTAAAAGGCATTACTTTCCTGGGCAGTGCTAAAACCGGCATATTGCCTTATGGTCCACGGCTTTTGTACATACATCGTGGCGTAGGGTCCACGCAGGTAAGGCGCAAACCCGGCACCAAAATCAAGATGCTCCAGGTTTTCGCTATCGGCTTCGGTATAAAGTCTTTTTAAGTCGATGCCTTCGGCGGTTGCAAATGTTTCTGTAGCAGAAATATCGTTACCCTTCTGCTCGTTGGTAATGGGGCTAAGCTGTATGTGCTGGAGGTTTTTTCTCATCAAAATTATTTTGGATATCTCTGAGGGTTTTTAGATATGTGAAAACAAGAATAGATAATTATTTCCTGCTTATTTTCTTTAATTGTATAAAAAAGCATTAATGGAAAGCCTTTTATAGGCAGTGCTCTAAAGTTTTTATAACGTAGTCTAAAATAAGGATTACTGCCTAAAATCTGATATGCGTCCTGAAGTCCGGTTACAAATTTTCTCGAAATATTTGAACTTATACCTTGATAGTAATCTATCACAGCATCAATTTCTTCCTCAGCCGAAAGAGAAATAATTATCTTATAGACCATATTTTTTCTTTATCCTTGCTATTGATTCTTCAGCAGTTAAATAATCCTCAGTAGGTTCATTAACCCTGTAATCAAGTTCGGCTTTCATTTCATCCGTCAGATAAAAATCATCATTCTTAGGCAGAATAATTACCTCCACTTCATCTGCATTAAAATCATCCGGTAACGTGATACTTATATTTCGTCCGTTAACTTTAATATATTGGCGTATAGCTTCCATAATTTTCTTTTTAGTAAATATAATAATTTCAGAAACGGGAGCTATAGTTCGTTGCTAACTTTCTCACTTTCTAACCGTTCCTGCTCCACTTTCTCGGCAAGCCTTTTTTCTATAATAGGGCTAACAAGGGTTTTTCGTGGGTTGATCTTCAAAAACGGGAACAGCTGCATATCATGAGCCATTCGGTCGTTCTTGTTTGGGTATTTGTTTGTGCCTAAAAGTACTTCCTTACCACTATCAAACATGTCTTGTTCTTTGGTGGCACTTTCCTGTATTTTTCGCTGAATGGTACCTTCCTTAAGTTGCGTAATAAAACCACCGTTAGCCTCAATATCTTTAAATAGTACTAATGCTTTTTCGGCAAGCTGTTGGGTAAGCTCTTCGATGTAATATGTGCCATCTGCAGGATTGCTCACTTTATCAAAATAACTCTCATGTTTTAACACAAGCAACTGGTTGCGGGCAATACGGTCGCCAAACTCGTTACTTTTATGATAAAGTGAGTCGTATGGTAAATTAATAACAGTATCTGCACCGCCCAGAATAGCACTCATGCATTCGGTTGTAGTGCGTAACATATTAACATTATAGTCGTATATGGTTTTGTTGCGCTTTGTGGGCGTTGCAATAATATGGCAGTCGTGTTCATGCCCGTATTCTTTAGCTATCAGGTTAAACAGCAGGCGCAGGGCACGCAGTTTTGCAATTTCGAAAAAATAGTTTGTGCCAACAGCAACTTTTAAAATTACAGGTTGATTGAGAGAAGGTATGCGGTTGAAATATTCATTAACATGGGCAAGGGTATAGGCGATTTGCTGCACAATGTTAGCTCCTGCATTTTGATACAAGCCGCCGTTTATGCCTATAAAGCCAACATTTTTACACGCTGACGCAATAGTATTTAGCTTCGCGAAATCATCGTTTAAATTAGTATACCAGTTTCCCTCTTTCGCCAGTCGGCCGATGGGGTCAAGCTGCACATAAATAGCACCCCCGCGTTTGCCGGCAAGGGTATCCAGTTGTTTTACGAAATCGATTGATAAAAAATGCAAATAAAAATACACGGGTACCGCCGGACTAATGCCTGCAATAAGTTTTTCCGGATCGGTTGAAGCATCATTTATGGTAAAGCGAATTGCCTCAGCACCTCGTTTAAGGGTACTAACGGCGCGGGCCGCACTCTTATCGGCATCCTTTACAAATATATCCTGGCCTATTTTAAAGGTTTCGGTTTTTAAAGTTTCTGTAACGGGATCTTTGGCCTCATCAATATGATAAAAAGGTTTAACCTTAATACCGTCAGGACTTTCCCAAACAAGCGTAGCGTTATAATCGGCACCTTTAAGCTCATACTGAATTTTCTGTTTCCAAAGCTTAGAGGAAACAGCACCAAATTCGTCAAAAAGATTTTCGCTCATAATCTAATTTTTTTATAATGCCGATGATGTGGTGTCTTCGGCTTTTTTAGCGTCTCCCTCAAACTCTATAATATAGATGTCCTCGTCGTCGCGCTTCATAAAATATTTTTCACGGGCATATTTTTCAGTTTGCTCGCCATTTTTCAGCTGTTTTATGCTGGTACTGTCTTTTTTAATTTCCTGAATATAGTACTCTTTGTTATCTTCCAGTTCTTCAATTTCTTTATTAAGCACCTGATGTTCAAAATACGAATAATTATCCAGAAATGTCATCCACACCGCTACAAAAATAAGCACCATCACATAGCGGTTACTTAAAAACGCTAAGAAAGGATATCGGGTGGTAATCTTCTTGAAAAAATTCATGAGTGTAAATTCTGAATTGCAAAGTAATGCTTTTTAAGCTTCTGAAATGCTATAATATTACTGATACAGTTGAGGTAAGTCAAATCTATAATCTAAGTTAAAGGATTCTTTGATTAATTACAGCCCTTACCACATCTATAGCTACCGTATTGTATTTATCATTAGGTATAATAATATCAGCGTAGGCTTTTGTAGGCTCAATAAACTGCTCATGCATTGGCTTTAGCGTGTTTTGGTAACGGTTTAGCACCTCTTCCATATCGCGTCCGCGTTCGGCAATGTCACGTTTTAGGCGTCTAATAAGCCTCTCATCGCTATCAGCATGCACAAAGATTTTAATATCAAACATATCTCGCAGCTTTGCATCGGCCAGGATCAGGATCCCTTCCACGATCATCACTTTGCGGGGATTAGTAAGTATGGTATCATCAGTACGATTGTGGGTAACAAACGAGTACACAGGTTGTGGTATAGGATTGCCTGCCTTAAGCTCTTGTAAATGCGCCGTCATCAATTCGAAATCTATAGCACGGGGATGGTCAAAGTTTATTTTGGCACGCTCCTCATAGCTAAGATTATTATTTTCGCGATAATAATGGTCCTGCGATATAATACCCACTTCGGTAAGTGGTAACTGATTCATGATTTGGTGCACCACAGTAGTTTTTCCGCTTCCTGTTCCGCCTGCAATTCCAATGATAAGCATTTAAAAGTGTATTTTGTTTGTGCAAAAATAGCAATTATAGACGGTTTACGCAGGCGCTTGCCGGTTTATTTATGGCGCGGTTTTTTCGCTGTTTTTCATGTCTCTAACAAGGTTATAGCAAAAGTAAAAAAGTATAAGTGCACCCACCGCGATGCAGGCCCACATAATCCAGGGGCTTTTATCGGCATTGAGGCCTTTAGGTTTTGCATTTACAGGTTGGGGTTTGCTCAAAGTAGCCTGTGGCAAAACGGCAGGTATCTGGTTCCTGAAACTCTTAAGGTCGTAGTCCGGCTCTGGCAGCTGAACGTTACCGGCAAGAATGGTGTATTTTTCTCCGCTCTTTAGATTTGCAATTACATTTACCGGGGTATGGTATAGTTTAACAGATGCTATATCCAGCGGTTCATTATCTTTATTATCAATATCTATAACAACCTTGTTCTCTATAAGGTTAAGGTCGCTTATTGAATTTTTACCGGACGATGTTAAGTCGAAAGCAAACTCCTGTTCTAAATAGGTAGACGTTTTTTTGCGTAACGTATGCGTGCGCGACACAAACAATGCAGCACTTCGTTTATAAAGGTCAGGGCCGGTAATTTTAAAAACAATCTCATCTATTATTGCCGGATGATTGAAAGTTATGATAACCCGTGTTTTCTTTTCCAGTATCATCTGGGTGATTTTAACATGAGCGTCCTTTACTTCCTGAAGGCTGGTTGCAATGGGTTTCCCTGTTATTTTTCCGGCAGCAGTAATGTTAAGCGGCAACGACGTTTTATCGTTAAATTCTATTTTAATGTACTTATATGTATTAATGGGCATGGGCAGGGTCTTGTAAACCTCCGTGTCTGCATGGCTGTATAGGCCACTTAAAACCTGGTTATTAACCAGGCCAAACCACTCACTGTTATCGTTACTACCGCTAATGCTATACGTTTTAACGGCATCTGTATTGGCAATTGCCAAAGTAATGTCCTGCCACTTTTCTGCCGATAGGTGTTCTACTAATACCTGTGTAACAGAGTCGGCAACGATTCTTCGTAAAAGCATAGGGTACTTTTCGAAGCCCGATTGTATCCTGCTCTTTTCTGGAGTGCTAAGTATATAAGGCACTTCCTTACCACTGCCATCCTGTATGCGAAGCCCTGCCAGATTAACATCTGCAAAGCAACGAAAATCGGGTGTAAGAGGTATAGTGTGCAGTCCATTCTTTTCTACTTTTGATATTTTAGAAGCAACGGTAAACTGCTGTGCGAAACCGCTAAAACTTAGCAGTAAGAGCAGCGCTATTTTATATGTTTTCATCGTTGCTTGTATTATCATTAGTAGTGTCTTCGGGTTTGTCTGCAATTACTAACAGTTTCAGTTTTTGGTATACAAAAGATATTACTAAGATAAGAACTCCCAGTAAAATAAAGGCTATGATCTTTCCGGTTTCTGATGCGTTTCTAATATCGTAAATAAAGAGTTTAGCAATAGTAAGCCCAAGCAGTACCAACGCGGTAATACGAATGTTCTTTAGTTGTTTTTTAATACCAAATACCAGTAACCCTCCGGCCATAACGCCCCATAGCACCGGATAGCCTGTTTTTATAACCTGTGTGCGCATAAGGTCTATTGCTATATCTGCACTTTGAGTAATAGCGTTAGGTAATGATTTAACAGGGTCTATGCTAATTACAATCCAATGCAGCATAAGTTCGCTACTGGCAAGGTATATAAGCAGGAATACAGCAATCCAGGGCAAGATGCCCTTACTCTTAGCAGCGTTTATAGCATCTTTATTCAGTTTGTATACCACTACCACTGTATAAAGTAATGCCGCTAACGCTATAAAATGAAGCCAATAGGCCAATTTAAAATCTATAACATAGTTTAAATAGTCTTCCACCTCATAGTAGGCATATCGTGAGAAGAATAAGATGAACATCACACTATTAAAAATACCCAGCGCAGATCCTATTTTTTGTGCTACCACGCTTTTGCAGTATAATTGTATAAACAATATACTTAAAACCATGTGGTAAATAATGAGGAGCGTGTATACCGCATAGATGCTTTCCAGATACCTTACGGACTGGTAATTTAACTCTATAAATCCGGAAACATAGAGCAGAAGCATAGTGGCTATTTGCAATACCATACTATATCCTTTTACATTAAAGGTAACACCATAAAGCTGGTAAGTACCTGTATCTCGTTTTAGCAACTGCCGTACTACTATTAACGACGCTATAGAAAACAAGCCTGTTAAAAATGCAGGATTAATAACCGGTGTGAGCAATTTGGGCCCGTTATAAAGGTTTGTCCAGTCTAAAAGCAGGCTTAAGAGCATTAAAGTATGTACTATTACAGACCCGAACCTAAAATTCTCTATGCGTGATTTTTGTGCCAGCCACAATAACAATACAGCCTCTGCAGCCCAAAACAGTGTAATGTAATTACCATTAAACTGTATAGGTATCGTAAGTGTAACAAAGGTTAAGGTAAGGCCTATAAGTATATAAATGATCTTCTGGTCCATAGCGAGCTTTTTGTAAAGCAGCCATGCAAAGCAAAAATTAAACACGCCCAGCAGCAATGTAAACAAGCCTTTATATTGTGGGATAAAGCTGTCTATAATAAACATACCGGCGCCATAAAACAGGAAAGTATTGCTCACCAGTATAACGAGCTCCATTTTTGTAAAAGCAGTTTTATTACGAATGTTATTGATGATATTCATAAGTATAAATATCAGGTAGAATAAAAAGGCAAATAGTAGTGCGCCCGCATAAGGAGGCTTTTCTGTTCCCTCTATGTTAATGAGCCAGATGCCAAAAAGCAGTACTGTAAAAACATAGGCCTGTGCGTTTAAAAACGCCCATTTTTTATAGTATGCTATAGAGAGAATACCTATGTTAAGAATTGCTATATAGCTAAATAAAACAACATAGTTGCCACTGCCGGTACTTACCATAAATGGCGCTGCAAAGCCACCTATGAGCGACAGAGCCGCAAGTTCTGCACGGTTATAGTTAACAGATATAAATGCGCTAAAGCCGGTAATAGCTACCATGATTATAAAGGCAACTGTTTGATTAAACAGCCCGTAGTCATGAAACGCTACGGTAATGGTAAAATAGAATATAGAGATAGCACCGGCAACTAAAACAGAGCTAAAAGCTTTATAATTAATACGCAGCTTGTGGGCAACCATCATTACAATGCCGCCGGCAAGTATACCAACACCCACACGCGCAGGTTCGTTTATCCAGTCTTTGTCTATGGCAAACTTTACAAAATAGCTGATGCCTAAAACAAGTATAAGTATCCCGATCTTATTGATGAGGTTCTCGCCAATAAACTTCTCGAGATCCGGGTTTTGTTCCTTAAAGTTTTCCCACCACGATTTTTGCGGCGGCAACACTATACTGGGTTTCGGGGCAGGGGCAGGCGCCTGTATCGCGGCAACACGTTCTAAAGGTTCTGCTGGTTTTTGTACCACAGGTTGTGGCGGGCTGTATACAGGGGCTGCGGGCCTTTCTGCCACAGTAGGGGCAGGAGCAACCGGAGGCGCAGGAGCAACCGGTCGTTCCGGCGGCCTGTTAACAACTGGTTCTTGTGGTTGCGTTTGGGTTGCAGGTTTTTCTGTTGTTTCTGCAAGCTTTTTGTAGTGGTCCAGTTTTCGGCTAATTTCATAAAAACTGGCCTGCAAAAGGTCTATTTTTCTCGACAGCGAGGTTATAGTGACAATAATAACTATAATGAGTGCAATAAGTAAAACTATCTCCATAAACTACAACGTTATCTATAGTGGTAAATATACTATAAAATAAGCCTGTGTTAAAATATATTTATTTAGGAAATTTTTGGTCATGCCCCAACTCCGGAGGGCAGTATGAGGTAGTTAAATAGTAAATAATGCTTAAAAAAGATGCCCCGGTTATCGGGGCATTTTATCTTCATTAGGTAATATTATGTAAGGTAATGGCTGTTAGATAAGAAATTCTCTTGTTCCATTCCTCTGTCAGATTGTATTTGTGCGACGGAATTCGCCATATTTTTGTTTCGTAGATGCATTTACCAAATGACTCCAACTCTTTTGCAGTCGAAAAATTCTTTAATTTTTCCAGACCACGCATAGCAATGATTGCAAAGTCCGGGCTCATATTGATATTCTTAACAGACTCTAATATGGTGGTTATATTAAGCCGTTGTTGAGTGGGCGCGCCAGACACCAGTAAGATATTCTTTTTGCGAACGGTAATTATATAGGTGCCATCGCCTAAATCTGCAGCAGAATATAGTTTTTGCACGTGTACCTTGCCGGCATCAGTAAAATAAACTTTACATATTTGTTCCGGTTTTAACCTTCGGCATACCTCATTTATAGTTTCTGCCTTTCCGGCACTCTTGGCACCTTTAACAATTATATATTTCATAGCAAATAATTTAGGGTAAGGGGTAGTGTTGTCTCATTGATGAATTAGTAGAAATTTCGCTTTTATTTAATAAATCGATAATGATACCTCTTACCGGGTACTTTTTATCTAAAAATTATTTAATAAAGTTACTTCCTGATTGAGAGACATCCTTACGGGTTTCCGTAAACCAATGTTAAAAAAATGTTAAAGTATTTTGATATTTATTAAGGTATTTAAATATTAAATAATGCCCATGTCCTTAACTATAGATATTAGGTGGATGGCATTATTTGCTTTAAAATACATTTTGAGTTTATTAATCCTTTTTTCGATACTACTGGTACTTGATGACGATTTCTTAGCAAGTTTTAAGAGTTCGCTTATTTCCGGCTGCGTTAGCCCATTAGCGAGGTGCCTTAACAAAATGATATCGTCTTCGTCTATTTCTAATACTGCCATATCCCTTGCTATGTGAGATAGTTGTGGCGAAATATAAATTGTATCGGTGTCATGAACAATGTCCATTGCTTCAACAATTTCGGTACCGCTGTCGCGGCCTTTGGCTACAAAAGCGTTTATTTTATAGTCATCAAAAAGATTTTTTATCCGGAAGGGCTTGTCATCTATAGAGTATACAATTATCTTAAGGTCGGGTTGGTCTTTTCGTGCTGCCCTAATCAGTTCTTCGCCCGAAGATAGTTTTGAATCTCTGTGGTCTTCTTTAAAAGAAAGATCGGTTATAAGTAAGTCGTAAGGTTTATTTTCATGCAACGCCGCCTTGATTTTTAAAAGTGCATCATCGCAATATTTTGTCGTGCGTACGTCCGACGGATAATTTTTTTGTAGTATCGATACAAGGCCAACACTAATACTGTCTATGTCTTCTGATACTAGTATTTTCTTAAACATATAATATGGGCAGTGGGTAAGTTAACGTAAGATGGAAGCCTTTTTCAGACTTAGTGTCAAAGCTAATACTGCCTCCGATAGAAACCATACGGTTTTCCACATTTTGCAAACCATTTGTCGAATTTATTTTTGGGCACTTGGTACCAACACCGTTGTCTGAGTATATTATTTTTACTTTATTTTTGTCTATACTAAAATCTACAAGCACCACGGTAGCCTTACTGTGTTTGCTCATGTTTACCATAAGTTCCTGTAAAACCCTGTAGGTTGCAATTTTTTTTATAGATTCTATCTTATCCCAGCTAACTTTGGAGATTCCTTTTACAATGATATTTACGTTTATGTTAGCGTATGCAGAAAGCATGAGCTTTAGCTGTACCGGAAACCGCAGTCCTGTATCTATGTCATTATTTTCTCTCGATATATTTCGGGTCATAAGGTAAATATTGTCGAGTTGCTCAATAAGCTTTTCTTTTTTAGTGCCGGATACCACCTCTTCATGTTCTATGTAATTGAGTGTGCCGTACAGTTCGTTAGCTATTTCGTCGTGTATTTTTTTAGATAGTCTTGTTTCTGTAGCATATGCATGCAGAAGGCGCTCCCGTTTATGACGCTGGGTAAGCTGATAAAAAAGTAGTACTGATGAAAAAATACTTGCCATAAGTGCAAGGGCAAGTATCTTATTATTGTCTTTACTTATCTCCAGCCGTGCAATATGCGCAGGATCGCCAAGTGTGGCGGCATTATCGAGCATTTTTTCAAACTTATTTTCTATAGCCTGAGCTTTAAGGTTAGCTTCGTTTTTAAGCGCCCCGTAGTACTGTGCATACATATTAGCATCTTTACCCGTGCTAATGGCTACAAGTTGTAACAGCGCATGCAACTTTCTTCTGGTATTGTCTGAGGGCCAGGCTATCGAATATGCTTTTAATGCACAAAGCTTAGCATTTTCCGGATTTACGATCGTGTAGTATTCAGATAGGTGAACATAGCTTAACACAATACCGTCAGTATCATCAGCACACTGTCTTATTTCGAGTGCCTCAGCCATAAGGTCGAGCCCTTTGCTGTTATCCAGTTTAAATGTGGCATACCCGGTACGATCTAAAACGGCGGCTTTAGTAAGAGCATCTACATTTAAATCAGGCGATTTTTTTGCAAGATCAAGTAATTTAAGTGCTGTTATATAATCTCCGTCGGCAATATGCAGTCTTGCAATAGCGCTTTGTATCTTTAATAAGTTTAAGGGGTTAGTTTCGAGCTTATAGGCTTTCTCTAAATAATACAACGCCTTATTATTATTATATAATTCTCTGTGGGTGGCTGCGAGGTGCTTATGGGTTTCTAAAAGGGCTGATGTGTCTCTTAAACGGTCATATATTCTTAACGCTTTAATGGCCGATGCTTCGCTACCCGGATAGTCGCCGGCAGCAAACTGGATTTGTGCCATTTTTAAAAGATTCTTAGCTGTATTACCAGAATTTTTTGCCTCCCGGTATTTTTCATGTGCTGCAGCGTAGTAATAAAATGCGCTATCGGCTTCTTTTTTCTGCTCCCATGCAGCGGCAACAAGGTCAAGATGTTTTGCTTCGCTAATAAGCTGCTGTGTGGTGTTGCCGTTAAGAACACTACTTAAGCTATAGGTACAGCCGGCAGCCACTACTAAGATTAAAAGGGATATTATTGTAATTTTTATTTTCATTTACCGCCAGCAGAAAAAGTATTAATTATGACAGGACAAGACAGGGTAAAATGACACGATATAGCATTTGCAACATTTAAAGGAACATTCTAAAATATAGAAAGCCTTGTCCGGGTTTGCAAAACTCGCACCAATTTGCTTCTTATAGAAGCAACGTTAAATTTTTAACACTGCATTAACTATTGTTTATATTATCTCTAAATAAAAAATAAGTATTAGTTTACAAATAAATTTCATATCACATTTTTAGTCAGTATATTACTGCTAAAAAAAATGCCGACATAAATACTGTCTTAAACAGTTTTTAGTAATGTCGGCACCTTATCTTGTTAAAAATAAGAAAATTTATTCGAATTCGGAAGTAAAAAATAACTTAACTGAAGGATATTTTGACTGTGTCATTTGTATTGAGAATTCAGAATCGGCAAGGAATACCAACTGCCCAAACTTGTCTTTGGCTAAAAACTTTTGTTTTATGCGCTTAAATTCGGCAAATTCTTCATTCTTTGGGTCATCTGGCTTTAACCAGCAAGCTTTGTAAGCAGGGAAGTTTTCATAGCTGCATTTTGCACCATACTCATGCTCCAGCCTGTATTGTATAACCTCATACTGAAGTGCACCCACAGTACCTATAACTTTACGATTATTCATCTCAAGTGTAAAAAGCTGTGCCACACCTTCATCCATTAACTGGTCAACTCCTTTTTCAAGCTGTTTGGCTTTCATTGGGTCGGCGTTATTAATGTATCTAAAATGTTCCGGCGAAAAGCTTGGTATACCTTTAAAGCCCATGTGCTCACCCTCTGTAAGTGTGTCGCCTATTTTAAAGTTACCGGTATCATGAAGGCCCACAATGTCGCCCGGGTAAGAGATGTCGACAATCTCTTTCTTCTCTGCAAAGAAAGCATTAGGGCTGCTAAATTTCATGTTCTTATTATGGCGAACATGCAGGTAAGGCTTGTTGCGCTCAAACATGCCCGATACAATCTTAACAAACGCAATACGGTCGCGGTGTTTAGGGTCCATGTTAGCGTGTATTTTAAATACAAAACCACTAAATTTATCTTCGTCTGGCTTTACCAGGCGGGTATCGCTGTCTTTAGGCCTTGGCGATGGCGCTATCTCTATAAAGCAGTCTAACAGCTCGCGTACCCCAAAGTTATTTAATGCTGAACCAAAAAATACGGGTTGTAACGTGCCATCAAGATACTCCTGACGGTTAAAGTCCGGATACACCTCGTCTATAAGTTCCAGCTCTTCGCGAAGGCGGGTGGCTGGTTTCTCGCCTATAAGTTCGTCTATCTCAGGATTGTTGAGGTCGGATATTGCAATAGTTTCCTCAATATTTTTCCTGCTGTCGCCACTAAACAGGTTAATGTTCTTTTCCCAGATGTTGTAAATACCCTTAAAATCGTACCCCATACCAATTGGGAAACTTAAAGGAGTAACCCTAAGGCCAAGCTTTTGCTCAACCTCGTCCATCAGGTCAAACGCATCTTTACCTTCGCGGTCCATCTTGTTTATAAACACCAGCATGGGTATGCTGCGCATACGGCATACCTTAACCAGTTTTTCGGTCTGTTCCTCAACACCTTTTGCAACGTCTATAACTACAATAACGCTGTCTACTGCAGTAAGGGTTCTAAAGGTGTCCTCGGCAAAATCTTTGTGGCCGGGGGTATCGAGAATGTTTATTTTTTTATTTTTATAATTAAATGCCAGCACCGATGTAGATACCGATATACCACGTTGGCGCTCGATCTCCATAAAGTCGCTCGTTGCGCCTTTCTTTATCTTGTTGCTCTTTACCGCACCGGCCTCCTGTATGGCGCCACCAAAGAGCAGAAGCTTCTCTGTAAGTGTGGTTTTACCCGCATCGGGGTGAGATATAATACCAAATGTTCTCCTTCTGTCAATTTCGTCTTTAAAACTCATCCGTCTTAACAATTGTTTGTTGCGGGTGCAAAAATAGGTTATATATTATTAATGCGAAAATTTGAAATGTAACTTGCAGTAGCCTTTACGTTACATTTTTAAAAAAGCCGCAAAATTTGCATTACTTTATTAAGTAAAATGCTATTTTTACAAACCTACTGCTAAAAGGTTTACAATATTATGTGTAAGAAAAACGCATTTACATCTTTTAAAAAAATCTCGTGCCTGGCACTGTTGCTTGTGGCAACTTTAGCAGCCGCGCAGCAGGACCCTCAGTACACGCAATACATGTACAATACGCTGGTAATAAACCCCGGCTATACAGGATCTGCAGGTGGTCTCGAGGCTAACCTGCTGCACCGCTCGCAATGGGTGGGTATTCCCGGTGCACCACGCACACAATCTTTTAGCGTACATTCTCCTTATTCGCAAACACACGATAACATAGGCATAGGCTTAAGCGTAGTTAACGACAGGCTTGGCCCCAGCGATGAAATTTATGCCGATGGAAATTTTTCTTACGCTATACCCACTGGCATAAATGGAAAATGGGCCTTTGGGCTTAAAGCAGGTGCACGGGTGCTTAGCGTAGACTGGTCGAGAGGGCGTTACTACCAGGAAGGCGACCCTTTACTAAACACAAATATTAATAACAAGATAGCTCCCGCAATAGGTGCGGGTATTTATTATTACACCAATAAATGGTATGCAGGAGTATCTGTACCTAATTTTATTCGAACCAATATTTATGACGACATCCGCGAAAGCGTAACTTCTGACAGGCTTCACTATTATGCAATGGCGGGGTATGTATTTAACCTGGGCGAAAACGTAAAGTTTAAGCCGGCAGCACTTGCTAAAATCGTTTCGGGAGCACCGGTAACGATAGATGTTTCGGCAAACTTTTTATTGCAGGAAATTGTTACACTTGGTGCCGCCTATAGGTGGAACGATGCCGTGAGCGCACTGGTAGGGGTACAGGTAACAGAGAATTTTTTTGTGGGGTACTCGTACGATTATTCTACCACAGATCTTAATAAGTACAATAACGGGTCGCACGAAATATTGATTCGGTTCCAGATAGTACCTAAAGCCACCCGTATAAAATCGCCAAGGTTTTTTTAAAGCAGCTATCATGATTAAAAAACTACTATTAATATTCTTTTTATTATTCACAGCGGCAACATTCGCGCAGCAAAAACTGCATAAGGCCGATAAGCTTTTTGCAGAATTTGCGTACACCGAGGCAGCAAAACTTTATGAAGAGTATCTTGCTGATGCAAAAAATCCAAAGCAGCAAACAATTACTAATGCTGCCGATGCTTATTATAATATAGGTAAAATGGCAAGTGCTCTTAGGTGGTATGAAAGATTTTTCTCACTTCAGGCAATCGTTTACAAGCCTAATGTATTTGATCATTATATATTGGCTTTGAGAAGTGAAGAGAATTACGAAAAAGCAGATGAATTGCTTTTAAAACATCTCAATGATAAAGAAAGTGCTGATTTAATAAAACGCTTTCTAACCCAAAAACAACATTTAGATAGCCTAAATAAAAACCTGTCTGCTTATAAGGTAGAGAACCTCGCTATAAATACCAATAAAGCCGATTTTGGCACCTCTTTTTACGGAGACAAAATAGTGTATGCATCGGGTAAAGACAGTATAAAAGGGCACGGCAGAACCTATTCCTGGAACGAGCAGCCTTTCTTAACTTTATATGTATCTGATCGTGATACCACAACCGGTGCTTTTGTAAATGAGCAAAAATTTTTACCAAAGGCGCAGACCAATTACCACAATGCAGCTCCGGCTTTTTCTCCTAATCTAAAAACGGCGTACTATAGTGCCAACAACGTTACTAAAAGCGACAGATTAGAAAATGATGCCAAGGGTACTAATAATATAGAACTTATAAAAGGACAGGTGCAGGATGGGGAGCTTACATTGCCCGAAAGTGTACCTTTCAACAATAAAAATTATTCGGTGGGTCAGCCCGCGGTAAGTGCCGATGGCAAATGGCTCTACTTCGTGTCAGATATGCCGGGCGGGTTTGGCGATACGGACATATATGCAACCGAGATATTTAGCGATGGTAAACTGGGTATCCCTAAAAATTTAGGCCCAACCATTAATACCACAGGCAGGGAAATGTTCCCTTTTATAAATGATGAAGTGCTGTATTTTTCGTCAGACGGGCATTATGGACTGGGAGGTCTCGATGTTTTTGCCAGTAAAAAAACAGGCGATAACCAGTTTGCCGAACCGAAAAACATGGGAAAACCCATAAACAGCAACCTTGACGATTTTGGCTATATAGTGAGCAAAGACGGCGCGTTTGGCTACCTTTCGTCTAACAGGGCAGGGGGCAAGGGCGATGATGATATTTATTATGTAGGCCGGGCTAACAATGCACCATGTGGGCAATTAATCACAGGGCGGGTTATCAATAAAAAAACCGGCTTGCCGATAGAGGGTGTTTCGGTTAAAGCACAAGTAAATGGATCCGGGTATGCAGATACCTCTAAGACAGATGGTACATATAGTATTACCATTCCCTGCGGCACTGAAGCTGTTGTAGAAGGTAAAAAACCTGATTACACCACAGGTAAGCCTAACGAAAAAGGTGAGATTGAGCTTTCTAAATATGACGACCTTATTGTAAAAGATGGTGATGTAGAGAAGGTAGCCATTAACCCAATATATTTCGACTTTGATAAATACTACATAAGGCCTCAGGCTGCCGCCGAACTGGATAAGGTTGTGTACGTAATGCAAAACTTCCCGAACATTGTCATTAAAATAGAATCGCATACTGATTCGCGTGGTATTGACGAGTACAACATGCAGCTAAGCGACGACAGGGCAAAATCTACCTACAGTTATATTATAGCAAAAGGTATAGCGCCTCAACGTATAGAAAGTGTAAAAGGCTATGGCGAAAGCCGCCTGATAAACAAATGCGCTAACGGGGTAGAATGCAGCGAAGAAGACCATCAGCTAAACAGGAGATCAGATTTTATTATTGTGAAGAAGTAATTTATCCTTAAGGTTGCTTTTCCCATATTATATAGTAAGAATAAACATGGGTGGCAATGGTAAAATAGGAGGCTCCAAGACCAACATTTTGTGATGGTTTACTACCGTCATAAGTAAGCCACAAAGGGGCGGCAATGGCAATGCCTGTTAGTGCCAGTAAAGGCGGAGCATATTTGAATCCGGCATATTTTTTAGTCACTGCATAAAAAATTGCGGCAATTATAATGATACAAAATGCTATAGGGTATGCTATTAAGTAATGTAACCCGGGAGGTGTTTTGTATGTTAATAATGCAAATATTGCGGATAACAAAGATGCAGAGAGTAACAAACTCAGCTTACTCTTCTTGCTTTCTATAAGGGTTGCGTTAGCCATAAGCCAAATCTAATCTTTTTTAAAGATATATACATAAAAAAGGCATCCCGGTTAAAGGATGCCTCACACAAATATTATGTTACTTTTTACAAATGTTATTGTTTTACAAATGTTGCGATAACCGGAGTGCCGGCGCCTGCAGAAACATAAATATTACTTAGCTTTATAGTGCTGTCGCTAACTTTTTGCAGGTCGTGGGTAGTTCCTCCTGTAGTTTTTCCTTTTGGGTAAAAAAGGAGTTTGTTGCCTTTAATCACATAGTCAAGCGTGTCTTTTGTGCCATCAGTGTCTGTAAATATGGCCGCAGTAGCTGTTTTAAAGCTAATCTTATGTGCATTAGCGGTTGGCACTGTTTCTGCCCAATTGCCTATAAGGTAATTGTTGGTGTTTACGGGCGTTCCTAATTTGTCGTCGTCATTGCATCCGGTAGCAAGTGCCGAAAGCGCTGTAAATAAAAAGATCTTTTTCATAATAAATTTAATTTTCAGGAAGACGCATTTATGCTGTACAGGTTGCGTTAAAAATTATCACTTTGTAGTAAAAATCTGTTATAAATTATTATTAACGCAGCTAACAGTTTCTCGTGCAGGTATTATGATTAATGGCAGGCTATTAAAAATATCTGAAAAAACATTTTAAAACGATCAATGGATATACGTGTTAGCTTATTTTTCAGCCATTTTAAAAGGCTGATGGGTGCACGTCACTTTTTTCACGCTGTATTTTAATAAAAAACGGACTGTAGATTTAATATGCCTATATATTAAGCTAAATATTTATTGCGTAATACCATCGAATGCTTACTTTTGTGAGTTGCAAAAAATGAGCGATCATAATTTTTTAACTTTTAATACGTTTACTAACGGTATTTAAGCATATAAATTGATTTTATAATGAGACTAAAACAGGTTCTTTCCGGCCTTTTATTTACGGCGTTACTTATTTCGGGCTGCAAATCATCTAGAGAAACTACAACAGCGGCGGCTGCTCCGGCTCCACAAAAAGATGTTCTTTTTACAATTAATGAAAAACCCTATTATACAGATGAGTTTGTAAGGGTTTACAATAAGAACTTAGACCTTGTAAAAGACGATTCTCAAAAAGACCTAAACAATTACCTCGACCTGTTTATAGGTTATAAGCTTAAAGTTAATAAAGCCAATAAGCTTGGGCTTCAGGATAATAAAAAATATCAGGGAGAATTAAAAAGCTACCGTGGGCAGCTTGCTAAAAATTACCTTACAGATAGCAAAGTTACTACAGAGCTTGTACAGGAAGCTTATAACCGCTCCCTTAAAGAAATTAAAGCATCGCACATATTAATTATGGCCGATGAAAATGCAGCTCCTGCTGATACTTTAAAAGCATATAATAAGGTACAGGCTATTTATAAACGTGCCGTTGCCGGAGAAGACTTCGGGAAGCTTGCCGCAGAGACCTCCGAAGATCCATCTGCAAAAGAAAATCAGGGCGACCTTGGTTACTTTTCTGTTTTCAGGATGGTATATCCTTTCGAAAATGCTGCTTACAACACTCCAAAAGGTGGAGTATCTAAACCCGTAAGAACCCGTTTTGGGTACCACATTGTTAAAGTTAATGATGTTAGGGATAACCGCGGCGATATAACTGTGGCGCATATTATGGTAATGAAGCCCAAAACAGCCGATGCTGCTGCAGGCGCAAAAGCAAAAACTAAAGTAGACGATATTTACAAAAAATTAAAACAGGGTGAGGATTTTGCAGCACTTGCAAAACAGTTTAGCGAAGACAAATCAAGCTCTGATAAAGGTGGTGAACTAAACAGTTTCAGTTCGGGCGAACTTACTTCTCAGGAATTTGAGGAGAATTCTTTTGCACTAACAACACCGGGACAAATATCTGCGCCATTTGAGTCGCAGTTTGGCTGGCATATTGTTAAACTTGTGGAAAGAAAGCCAACCAAGAAATATGATGATGTAAAAGTTGATCTTGAAACAAGGATAAAGAGGGATGAGCGCTCGCGCTTAATAGCAGAGTCGCTAAACGAAAAGATAAAAGCTAAATTTCCTGTTAAGAGGGATAAGGAAGTATACAAGCAGGTGGTTAAAACACTTACCGATAGTATTTACACCATGGGATGGACACCACCGTCTAACCTGGAGCCTTACAACAAAACCCTGCTTACAATAAACAACGATAAAAAGCTAACCGGTAAAGATTTTTTAGAGTATGTAAACGCACAGCAAAGGGCTGGTGTTAGTGCTAAGCCTGTTGCCGCCGCAGCCGAGGTTTTAATGAACAGATATACAGATGAGCAGCTTAATACTTACTATAACGACAATCTTGAAAGGGAGTTTCCGGAATTTGAGCAGGTAATGGAAGAATACCGTGACGGACTTTTGCTGTTTGACCTGATGGAGAAGGAAATTTGGGATAAAGCGAAAAACGATACAATAGGCATCCAGAAGTTTTACAATGAACATACTGCTGATTACCAATGGAAAGCAAGGGTTGATGCAGAAGTATACTCTTCTACAAGCGAAAAAAACATAAAGCAAACAAGAGATTACCTGCTTAAAAAGAAAGACGCTGCCTTTATTAAAGGAAAGCTAAACACTAAAGACAAGGTAAACGTAATGGAAAAATCGGGCACTTATGACCAGGACAGCGACGCATTACCTAAACAGGCAGAATGGAAAACCGGGGTGTCTGCGATTATTAAGGATGGCAACTACTATTATGTTGTAAAAACCGATAAGGTGCTTCCTGCAGGTGCTAAAACGCTGGATGAGGCTAAAGGCCGTGTAATAAACGATTATCAGCAATATCTTGAAAACACTTGGGTAGATGATTTAAAGAAAGAGTTTACTGTTAAGGTAAACAATGATGTGTTTGATAAAGTAAAGAAACAGCTTAATCAATAATGTTTAGAAAGGCGCTTCTATCTTTGTGTGCATTTGCCGCAATTGCCTGTACTACAAAGCAGGAGGCAGGGCCGGATAATGCTGCAGCGAGGGTAAATGGTGCATACCTTGACAGGGAGGAGCTAAAGGGTATAGTGCCTGCCGGCACCACAAAGCAGGACAGCATTGCAATTGTAAAAAGCTATGTAGACCGTTGGGCTTCGCAAAGGTTATTGTATGATGCAGCCGTAGTAAATATAGGGGCAGAGAAGCAACAGGAGCTTGACGCACTGATAAAACAGTACACTGCAGATCTTTATACTAAGGCTTACCTCGAAGAAATGGTAAAACAAAGTGTAGATACATTGGTAACAAAAGACGAATTAGTTACCTATTACAACGCTAACAAAGACAACTTTAGGACAACCGGTATGTTGGTTAGGCTTAAATACCTGCGAATGGATAAGGATCACCCAAAGTTCAGCCTTGCCCGTCAGCGATTTTTAAGTGGTAATAAAAAAGATCAAAAAGCACTTAACGATATGGCGCTTCAGTTTAAAAGCTATGCTTTTAACGACAGTATCTGGACGGATATGAACGGTATATACCAAAAGTTGCCCTTTATAAACCCCGATAACCGCGATAAGTATATGCATAGCGGTACGGCCTATCAATACCCTGACTCGCTGGATGTTTATATGGTTAAGGTGGCAAAGGTTATAGACAGGAACCAGGTTGCCCCGTTTGAGTATATTAAACCAACTTTACAACAGGTAATAATAAATAACAGGAAACTGGAGTTAATAAAGAAATTCCAAAAAGAAATTACGGATGACGCGATTAAAAATGACAAATATGAGATTTATAAGTAACAGGATTGCATTGCTTGTAGCCCTTGCTTTTTTTGGGATATCGGCAGCTGCCCAACAAATAATACCAGATACCCCTAAAGACAGCGTAAAACCTGTTAAATATGCTGCAGGAAGCAGATTAAAGGTAGATGGTGTTGTAGCTGTTGTGGGAGATTATGTTGTTCTTGACAGTGATATAGACTTAATGTATAAGGAAATGCAGGCGCAAAATGTGCCAATTGCAGATGTTACACGCTGCGAGCTTATAGGTAAGCTAATGGAAGATAAACTATATGCACACCAGGCAATACAGGATAGTATAATTGTTCATGATGCTGAGGTTAACGAAACCATGGACCGCCAGGTAGATTATTTTATAGAGCAATTAGGATCTGCAGATAAAATGGTGGCTTACTTTAAAAAGAAAAGCCTTGACAGTTTTAAAACAGAGCTGTTCGAGATGATAAAAACGCAGAAGCTTACTGAGCAGATGCAAAAAAAGATTATTGATGAGGTAGAGATCACTCCTGAAGAAGTGCGACAGTTCTATGCAAAATTCAGCAAAGAAGAGTTGCCGGTTTTTGGCGCAGAGATGGAGGTAGCTCAAATTGTTATTAAGCCACAGGTTACCCAGGCAGAAAAGCAGGTGGTAATAGACAAGCTTAATCAGATGAAGAAGGATATACAGGCTGGTTCCAGTTTTTACAGTAAGGCCGTACTATACTCTGAAGATCCGGGATCTAAATCAAGCGGAGGATTCTATAAAATTACACGTAAAACACAGTTTGTTAAAGAATTTAAAGATACCGCCTTTAGCCTTGCCGAAGGAGAAATATCAGAACCGGTAGAGTCAGAATTTGGTTACCACTTAATTTACGTTGAAAAAATAAGGGGCCAGGAACTTGATGTGAGGCACATATTAATATCGCCCAAGGTTACACCGGAAGCGCTTAAAGCAGCTAAGGAAAAAGTTGAGGGAATCAGGAAAAAGATTGTAAATGGCGAAATAAGCTTTGCCGATGCTGCAAGGTCGGAGTCGGATGAGAAAGAAACACGTAACGGTGGTGGCTTGTTAATGAACCCGCGTACACTCGAAACTCGTTTTGAGCTTACCAAAATGGATCCTACATTATACAATCAGGTAGCAGATCTTAAGGACAATGAGATATCTGAACCGATATTGGATACTGACCAGAGGGGCACGCAGAGCTACAAGATATTAACGGTAACAAACCGTTACAACGAGCATGCTGCAGACTATGCTAAAGACTATACAAAAATTAAAGCTTTGGCGTTAAAAGAAAAGCAAATTAAGACCATTGCAAAGTGGAGTGCAGAAAAAATTAAGGATACTTACATTAAAGTTAACGGTGAATACCGCGACTGTAAATTTGCTAATAACTGGCTTAAAAAATAAAGCCTTTGTATGCTAATATTTAGGTAAACAATAAAATTATTTATAAGTTTGAAGCTAAGGATTTCCTTAGCTTTAATTTTTAATCAAAAACCACTATGTCAGACGTAGCAGCTATACAGAATTTAGTACTAAAACAGGCCGCTTTAAAACAGGAGATAGCAAAAATAATAGTAGGGCAGGACGACGTTATAAACCAAATAGTGCTTAGCATCTTTGCCGGTGGCCACGCACTTTTAGTGGGTGTGCCGGGATTAGCAAAAACACTAATGGTAAACACCATCTCCCAGGCATTGGGGTTAGATTTTAAACGTATACAGTTTACACCCGATCTTATGCCGAGTGATATATTGGGTAGTGAGATACTGGATGAGAACAGGCAGTTTAAATTTTTAAGGGGCCCTATTTTTTCTAATATAGTTCTTGCTGACGAGATTAACCGTACTCCGCCTAAAACCCAGGCAGCACTGCTTGAAGCAATGCAGGAAAAAGCGGTAACCATAGCCGGGCATCACCACAAGCTGGCACTGCCTTATTTTGTACTGGCTACGCAAAACCCTATTGAACAGGAGGGAACCTACCCGTTGCCGGAAGCGCAGTTAGACCGTTTTATGTTTGCCATAAAGCTTGATTACCCTTCGTTTGCCGAAGAGGTTCAGGTCGTAAAGAGCACTACCGCAGATAATAAAGTTACCATAAACCCACTATTTACCGCACAGGAAATAACCGATTTTCAGCACCTTATCCGCCGCATTCCTGTGGCAGATAATGTGATAGAATATGCCGTGACACTGGTAAATAAAACAAGGCCGGGTAACGCCTTAAGTAATGACTATGTTAAAACATATTTAGACTGGGGTGCAGGCCCGCGTGCCTCGCAAAATCTTATCCTTGCTGCTAAAACAAACGCGGCGTTAAAAGGTAAATATTCGCCGGATATAGAAGATGTACAGGCAGTAGCAACAGGAATATTGCGCCACCGTATTATTAAAAACTACAAGGCAGATGCCGAAGGTATTACGGAAGAAATGATAATTCAAAAGCTGTTTTAAAACAGCTTTTTTCGTTAAATCATGTTTATTACGGGATGCTGTATTAGTTCCTTCCTAATTTTTGTGATTTGGAAGATTGCTTATCTATAAACACTATAGTCTCAAGAATAACAGGTAAGCAAGTCTAAGAAAAGTGAAAGTTGGCTTTTTAAATTAAAAATCTAAAGTTCGCATTTATTTCTAATTTATGAAATATAAAGTTAATTTATATAGTCACTTAAACATGCTGTCTGGCTTTATTATAGTAACGGCGTCTTGTTTATCTTTCATATTATTTTTGTTTTCTTCGTTTAACAAAGGCATTGCTGCATTTATTTTATTTTACTTAATCTTATATGCAATTCCGGTTATTGTTATCCATCTTGATTATTATGAAAACAACAAGCAATATATTATTGAAATTAGCGAAGATTTGCTGTTAATTAATGTTAACAATAATATTTCCTTATTTTCGTCGGCTGATATAAAAGAAATTATGTTTTATATGACTCCTAGTAGTTTGCAGAATAGTTCATTTAGAAGTTTACCCTTTGAAAAATACTATTATGTAGTTATTACTTGTCTTGATGGGAGCAGTTTTTATTTGACATCTTTATTGTCGGATAAGTTGGCGTATATGTTAGAATTAAATTTTAAAGATGTATTGATTAAAAAACAGGGAACTTTATATCCAATAATTATCGATAAGCATGGTTAGATAACTGGTTTATAATTTGTATTTAAAATACTACGACATAGTTAAAAATAATCGCCCTGATAATATTAAATTATGAACAAAGCACTCCGCATACTCCCATCTATTTTCTTTATACTACTGGCAATGTTCTGGATAGCTGAGTCGTATTTGTCGCTTGGCATAATACATTATCGTGCGGTAGCGGTGGTTGTGCTTTTAACGGTTCAGTTATTTATAAAACATACACATACCGGGTTAGGCTACGGAATCGTTCTGGCATTGTTTTCAGGCTACAAATTAGTCGATGCGGTTATAGATCAATTTACTACAGCGTTACCAACAGATGGAACGTTTCGTTTCATGCTAATTAAGTGTACCATGTACGGCGCTGCGTTGCTAATGGCAATTGCAATGTTTTACTATTATTTCAGGATTATCATGAACGAAAAGCGCAGTTCTACATCGGTTTAGTAACATCTTCCTGATGGATCGAAGGTATTTGTAATGGCTGCAATTCTATATTTACATTAAATTATATAGATTGTTTGCGATTTAGTAATATTTGTTCGAAATATTGACTATTCCTAAATAAACATGCCGTAATCTTAAATTTATTAAAATATACTCAGTAAAGTAGAATGTTTATAAATAATAATTCTACTAAATTAAACAATACTTAAAAATTTTTTAATTGCGATAAGTTTAAGTAAATTTACGGACTTTTTACAAACGAACATTAATATACTTACTATGGCTTTTGATATCGAAATGATCAAAAAAGTGTATGAGAACATGGCCGAACGTGTAGACAAGGCACGCGATTTAGTTGGCCGTCCACTTACACTTTCAGAAAAAATCTTATACTCTCACTTATGGGAAGGCAATGCCACGCAGGCTTTTACAAGAGGTAAAGATTATGTGGACTTTGCACCGGACAGGGTAGCCTGCCAGGATGCGACCGCTCAAATGGCCCTGTTACAATTTATGCATGCCGGAAAACCGCGTGTTGCAGTACCTACAACGGTACATTGCGACCACCTTATACAGGCTAAAGTTGATGCCAAAACCGATTTAAAGCGTGCAAAAGAACAGAGTAACGAAGTATTTGACTTCCTTTCATCTATCTCAAATAAATATGGCATTGGATTCTGGAAACCGGGTGCAGGTATTATTCACCAGGTTGTTCTTGAAAATTATGCTTTTCCGGGCGGTATGATGATAGGTACCGACTCTCACACTGTTAACGCCGGAGGCCTTGGTATGCTTGCCATAGGTGTAGGTGGTGCAGATGCGGTAGATGTTATGAGCGGCATGGCATGGGAACTTAAATTCCCGAAGCTTATTGGCGTTAAACTTACAGGTAAATTATCAGGATGGACAGCTCCTAAAGATGTTATTCTTAAAGTAGCTGGTATTCTTACTGTAAAAGGTGGTACCGGTGCTGTTATTGAATATTTTGGCGAAGGCGCAACATCTATGTCTTGTACCGGTAAAGGTACAATTTGTAACATGGGTGCAGAAGTTGGTGCTACAACATCTACTTTTGGTTATGATGATTCTATGAGCCGTTACCTTCGTGCTACAAACCGTGCAGATGTTGCCGATGCAGCCGATAAAGTTGCAAAATACCTAACCGGCGATGATGAAGTGTATGCTAACCCTGAACAATATTTTGATCAGGTTATTGAAATTAACCTTAGCGAACTTGAGCCACATTTAAACGGCCCATTCACGCCTGATTTAGCTACACCTATATCTAAAATGAGGGAAGAAGCTGAGAAAAACGGCTGGCCTCTTAACATTCAGGTAGGTTTGATAGGTTCTTGTACTAACTCTTCTTACGAGGATATTGCACGTTCTGCATCGCTTGCTAAACAAGTTGCTGAGAAAAACCTTAAAACTAAATCGCAATTTACAATCACTCCCGGATCTGAAGTTGTGCGTTATACTATAGAGCGTGACGGTTTTATTGATACTTTCGATAAAATTGGCGCTACCGTATTTGCTAATGCCTGCGGACCATGTATTGGTATGTGGGATAGGGAAGGTGCAGAAAAAGAGGAGCGTAACACGATTGTTCACTCTTTTAACCGAAACTTCTCTAAACGTGCCGATGGTAACCCTAACACACTTGCATTTGTAGGTTCTCCTGAACTTGTAACGGCACTTGCTATAGCTGGCGACCTTGGTTTTAACCCTATTACAGATAAACTTATTAACGAAGACGGCGAAGAAGTTATGCTTGATGAGCCTACCGGTAATGAGTTGCCTCCAAAAGGATTTGATGCCGAAGATCCTGGATTCCAGGCTCCTGCTGCAGATGGTTCCGGAGTGCAGATCATTGTTAGTCCAACGTCTGAGCGTTTAGAGCTTCTTGCTCCATTTACACCTTGGAACGGGGAGAATATTACAGGCGCTAAACTGCTTATTAAAGCGTTTGGTAAATGTACTACCGACCATATTTCTATGGCAGGACCTTGGTTACGTTTCCGTGGACACCTTGATAATATATCAAACAATATGCTTATTGGTGCGGTAAACGCCTTTAATCAAAAAACTAATAACGTTAAAAATCAGCTTACAGGTGCGTATGATGCAGTTCCTGCAACTGCACGTGCTTACAAAGCTGCCGGTATACCTACAATTGTTGTGGGCGACCATAACTATGGCGAAGGTTCATCGCGTGAGCATGCTGCTATGGAGCCAAGGCACCTTGGTGTAAAAGTAGTACTGGTAAAATCGTTTGCACGTATACACGAAACCAACCTTAAAAAACAAGGTATGCTTGCGCTTACCTTTGATAATGAGGCTGATTACGACAAAATACAGGAAAACGATACCTTTAACTTTACAGACCTTAAAGAGTTTGCCCCAGGTAAACAAATTACTATCGAGATTGTTCATGACAATGGCACTACAGAATCTATAGTAGTTAATCATAGTTACAACGAAGGCCAGATAGGATGGTTTGTAGCAGGTAGCGCACTTAACCTTATTGCAGCTGCCGGTGCAGAAGTGAAAGCATAGTTATATTCTTATAATTCATTACATATTAAAACTCCCTCGTGAATACGGGGGAGTTTTTAGCTTTAAAAAAGTTCACCTTCATCGAAGTATTTATTCTCACTTAGAGATAACTTAAAATTACAAAGCTGACTGACAGATTGATGTGACCCAAATGCAAGTCTTCTTAAAGTTATTAATGAAATGTTTTTTTGACCGTGCACAATCAAGCTCAAATGTTGCGGATGAATGCCACAATTTATAGCCATTTGTTCCTGACTCACTTGTAACTCACTAATTCTTATTTCGGTGATTCTTTGGCCAAAAGCTTCCAGGATAAATTTTTCTTTTGCGTCCATATTCTGTTTCATATTTAGGTACAACAAAGAAATAGTTATTTAATTTTAAAACCCACATACGATAGTGTGATTAAAGTTAAATTTCTGCGATACTAATAAAGATACACCATACCGCCCCAGTTCTTCCTGAGCCAGTCTTCTATTTCGTATCTGTAATAAAGGTCTTTTGGAAGAAATTTGCGTATCATCCATTCTACTTTTTGAAAGGATTCAAGATTTGTAAGTCCATGCACAGTCAGGAACCTGTTTATAAAGCTCAGTACCTGATAGCCATTGTGCCGGTCTATAATATCGTCGTCATTATAAAGCAGCTGGTTCTCATTCATGTCTCGCGCCGGCCATAAGTATTTGTACTGTAGCGCCGACTTACCATAGTTTGTCATAAAAATAGCTTACAAAGATGATTTTGGGTAACATCCTGTAATTTTAATAGTAGGGTGCAATACAAAATTATATATTTCGCAATTATGTAATAGCTACATTATAGATAATTTAACGCCAAATTTATGCACTGATCTGTTTTTAATTGAAATACTGAATATTCGAAATTTTTGAAAGTAGTTGATTAAGTTTTTGTAATTACACTGTCGGAGCCAAAAAATAATTCTGCACCCCTACTGCCAAGCGTGTTGTTCTAACGTAAACAAAAAATCCGCCCTGGGTGGATTGGTCAGGGCGGATTAAACACAATTTAAATATAAAGAATTGGTCAGTTACTAATAATAGGCAAAACGTCTTACCTTGGCAATATATTTTGCAAGCCTTATAACCTGGTGACTATAGCCATATTCGTTGTCATACCATACATATAGTATAACATTTTTACCATCTGCACTTACAATAGTTGCATTGCTGTCGTATATGGCAGGCGCCGGTGTGCCCACAATGTCGCTCGATACAAGTTCGTTATTAAGCGAATACTTAATTTGCTCTACGAGGTCGCCTTCCAGAGCATAATGTTTTATAATCTCATTAATTTCGTTTACAGTGGTAGCCCGCTCTACTTCTATATTTAGTACCACAAGCGAACCATTAGGCACAGGTACCCTAATGGCATTACTGGTAAGTTTACCGGTTAAGGATGGTATTGCTTTTGCAACCGCACTGCCTGCGCCGGTCTCTGTAATAACCATATTAAGTGCCGCTGCGCGGCCACGGCGGTATTTTTTGTGCATATTATCAACCAGGTTTTGGTCATTAGTATAGGCATGAATAGTTTCAAGATGTCCTTTAACAACGCCAAGAGTGTCTTCCACAGCCTTAAGTACCGGGGTAATTGCGTTTGTGGTGCACGATGCAGCCGACCATATATCGGTTAAATCAGGATCATAGTCATTATGATTAACACCATATACAATATTAGGCACACTTTTTCCAGGAGCTGTAAGCAGCACTTTTTCTATTCCGGTGCAGCTCATATGACGCTTCAAAGCCTCGGCGGTGGTAAAGGCTCCTGTATTATCTATAAGGAGCGCATTATTAATGCCGTAGTACGTATAATCTATATCTTCTGGTGCAGAGGCACTAATGATATGAACGGTAGTGCCATTAATTATAAGGGCGTTGTTAAAAGGATCTGCAACTACCGAACCCTGAAAATCGCCGTGAATGGAATCGTACTTTAATAATGAAGCTCTCTTTGCAAGCAATACCGCATCATCTTTATCCCTAACTACTATTGCCCTTAACCTTAATTGAGAACCTTTTCCTATTTTAGAAACCATTTCTCTTGCTAATAGCCGTCCTATCCTGCCAAAACCATATAATACTACATCTTTGGGAGTTATGTTTTTAAAATCTTTCGCACCCCTAAGCTTATCTGTAATAAATGCCTTTATATCATGGTGAGGATTCTCCTGTAAATGATATTCGTATGTTAGTTTGCCAATGTCTATGCGCGACGGAGGTAATTCAGCTGCTTTAATAGCGCGGGCAATCATCACCGTATCAAAAACATCTATAGGCTTTTTAATAAATTCGCCTGCATATTCATGCAAATTTATAACCTCTGCAACGCTTTTATCTATAAGTTGGTTCCTAAAAAGTACCAGTTCTATAGACTTGTCATACCACAGTTCGCTTACAATATTTATAAATTCTATACCCGCCTTGCGCCTCCCCGCCTGGTAGGATACTTCCTTTTCATATAAAAGAGCATTATTCATTCTATAAAAGGTTAGTTGTGTTGTTGTGCCGCAAATGTATATAATTTCAATCGTTTTCGTAAAATTATTTTCATTATTTTTTACATAAATATCATTTAAGGCATGTTGCTGGCTTAAATAATTACATTATGTTTAATTACTAAGCATGTTGGTTATTGCGGTACTTACGCTTTTTTATGAATTTGGTTATGTATGTATTAAAAAATTTGTTATTTTTATGTGTCACCAATTATAAATAAAACGCCATGAGAAAAAAACTACACCTTTATTTTGCTGTCACGTCTATGCTCTTATTTTTCGCAAATGATGTTTGTGGACAGATATCTTACACCGAGGGTTTTGAAGAGGACGGATATGCCTGGACCGACGAGGACTTTTTTGCCGATGACGATTTAGCCTGTACCGGAGACATAGTGTTTGTAGGAGAGTCGTTCACTTTTGATGACTTTAATATACGATCTACTACGACCGCGCCTGTTGGTATGTCTAACGGGCAGGAGGCAGTGTTTACTTATAATTACAAGATTTTATATTATGATACCGGCGCTGCAATATCTAATGATGTAGATTGGGGGAGTATAATTGTATCGTATGCTACAAACTCTTCCGGGCCCTGGACCTCTTTAGAAACCATCACTCCGGATAACCATACGTCATCTGGCGCTTGTGCTGCAAGGTCATTAACTTTTACTCCACCTGGAGGTGCACTTTATCTCCGTTTTATTGTTGCGGCAAATCCAGCAATCGATGGCATAGATATCTTGTTTTATCTTGATGATATCTCAGTTACACAAGCGGCTTCTGTGGCGTGTACCGGTACGCCCGATGCTTCAGCTGCGGTGGCAGCATCTGCTGGCATATGTAACTCTGCAATGGCATCATTATCATTAACTCCGGCGTATGTTGCCACGGGCTTAACTTATCAATGGCAAACGTCGTCAGATAATATCACTTTTACAGATGTGATAGCAAACGGTACTGCAAATACCTTTGAGGCTACGCAGGCAGAAAACACTTATTACAGGGCAGTTATAACCTGTACAGCAAGCGGAGAATCTGTAACCAGTGCGGCCGTTCAGGTTATAAATACAGGTGTGGACTGCACCTGCAACCTGGTTTTCAACCAAAACATAGAGCCTATTACGCATGTTGTTTTTGCCGGTATAGATAATGAAAGTTCAGAAGAGGTAAACGGATCTGCAGGTCAGGAGAATTTTACTAACATAGCTCCTGCCCAGGTAATGTTAGGGCAAACATACCCAGTTACTATTGAAGGTAATACAGACGGTAATTTCGAAAACTACTTTACGGTGCTAATAGATTTTAATCAAAATGGAGATTTTTCTGATAATGGAGAATCGTTTGAAATAGGGACTATAGAAAATTCTACGGGAATTGATGGGCAGCAGGTAACCGGAAACATCTCAATTCCGGCAACAGCGGCAACCGGACTAACAAACATGAGGGTTCTTAAACTTTTCTCAAGCTATTCAGATAACGGATGTGCAAATGAAAACGGCAGCAACTTTGGCTATGGCCAGGGAGAAGATTATCTTATAAATATTTCTGAATTTGTGGCAGGGGTAGAGGGCTTTACAGCATCAAATTTCAAGTTTTATCCTAATCCTGTAACAGATGTTCTTACCATGAAGTATACAAATAACATTGATAGCATAGAGGTTTTCAATTTGTTAGGGCAAAAAGTTCTTGATAAGAGTGTTAATGGTAATGAAGCCCAGGTAGACATGGGATTGCTTAATGCAGGAACTTATATGGTTAAAGTTAATGCTGATGGTGTAGCGAAAACTGTAAAAGTTATTAAACAATAAGTATTGATTTTCTGATTTTAGTTTTTTATAACGGGTGGCTTTACGGCTACCCGTTTTTTTATAGGCTGTTTAGTAAATGGACGCTTTTACCGTAGTACAGCAGTATTAGGATGTCATATAATATGACCTGAATTCAATGTAGTAAAGTAAATTTAATATCGCTATTTTTGCAGCCAATTAATATGCAAACCATGTCTACGTCTATGTCTCCTAAAGGAAAATTATATTTACTGCCTGTGCCTCTTGGCGATGATGCCGACCCAAAGGAGGTGCTGCCTGTAACTATAGAGCGTTCCATTGAGTTTATAGACTATTACATAGTGGAGAACGAAAAAACTGCACGACGCTTTATCAAGGCTATACTGCCCACAAAAAAGCAACCCGATTTAAAACTTTCGGTGCTGAATAAGCATACAAAAACATCTGAGCATGCAGGTTTTTTGCAGCCATGTATGGAGGGTAAAAATGTAGGCCTGATGAGTGAAGCCGGTTGTCCAGGCGTTGCCGATCCCGGCGCAGCCATTGTAAAACTGGCACACGAAAAAGGAATTCAGGTAATTCCGCTTGTAGGCCCGTCGTCTATATTGCTGGCCATGATGGCCAGCGGCATGAACGGGCAAAGCTTTGCTTTTAACGGTTACCTGCCTATAGATAAAGGCGAGAAAAGGGCAACCTTAAAAAACTTCGAGAAACTGTCTCAGGATAAAAGCCAGTCGCAATTGTTTATAGAAACGCCTTTTCGTAACAATAAAATGCTGGAAGAAATTTTACTTGCCCTGCAACCCACTACCCACCTTTGTATTGCGGCAGATATTACCCTGCCAACAGAACTTATTAAAACCAAAACCGTTGCCCAATGGAAAAAAGAAGTACCCGACCTGCATAACAGGCCGTGTATTTTTATAGTGCATAAGTTTTAAAGAAGGGCAGCTGAGAGGCTGAGGAGCTTAGCTGCTTAGAAGATTAACTTTGATAAAATCTTCTGAATATTTTTTTATCATATTGCGAACCGCCCTGAATTCTTCCATAATTTCATCTTCAATCCCCTGAGTCTTTGCGGGATCCGGGAAATTGTAGTGGAACTTTTGTGCCTTTGTTGGAAAATAAGGGCATCGCTCTTTTGCATTATCGCACACAGTTATCACAAAATCAAAGTATACACTATAATACTCATCAATATTATTAGAGGTGTGCGCTGATATATCAATACCATCTTCTTTCATTACAGCAATAGCCCGCGGGTTAACGCCGTGGGTTTCTACCCCAGCACTAAACACGGCAGCATTTCCATTTGCAAAATGATGTAAATAGCCTTCGGCTATCTGGCTGCGGCAACTATTACCAGTGCATAAAACTAATATCCTTTTCATATTTATGTTCTTAACAACATCCACCGCCAGGTGTACATGCAGCTCCTTCCTGACTACCTAACATTTGTAAACTCACTTTTGGTTTAGCAGGTATTCCGCAGGCATCCTGAGCAAGGCAGGCGGTTTGTTTGGTTAATAATATAAAATCTTTTCCATCAAAATCAAGGCCGTATTTTCCTATGGTTTCTGCCTGGTATTCTACCTCAATTTCAAAATCGCCCATACCAAGAACACTTTCAGATAAGGCAATAATATCCAGCAATTTCTTAGGCTTCAGCCTGTGTTCAAAATCGTTGGCATCCCATAACTGAAAATTTGCAACTTCTTCCCTACGCACTACCCCACCGCAGTCTATAAAGTTTTTTGTCACCATACCTACTTCGGTTACATGAAAATTTTCGGGTACAAATGTTCCGTTTGGTAATTTAAAATTTACCGCTTCGGCGGTAGCCAAATATTTTTTAATTTCAGATAGTATCATAATAGTATATTTAATAATTAACAACACTCATTCCTTTTATTCTCAAGGGATACCGTTATATGATCGAAAAACGATTTTATCATTTCAAAACCTTTCTTGTCAATGCAATAACAAATCGCAGTGCCCTCAATCGTACCTTTTATAAGCCCGGCATTTTTAAGTTCCTTTAAATGCTGTGATACTGTTGCTTGGGCTAATGGCAGCACCTCTACAATATCGCCGCAAATACAGGTATCTACACTTAGCAAATATTCTATTATTGCAATGCGGGCAGGATGGCCTATAGCTTTCGCCAATGCGGAAAGCTCATTTTGCCTATCGGTAAACTGTGCTGATTTAGTAAGTCCCATATATATATATTCTCTATATCGCAATATTACGATAAATATACTTAAGTTTGCAGGTCAGCTTACAAATTTTGTACAGCTTAATACATTTGTACTTTGTAACTTTGCAAATCCTATACATCATTATGCAAACCAGACTATTCGATTTTTCACAAAAAGTAAATTATAAAAACGAGATACTTGCGGGCTTAACCGTGGCAATGACCATGATACCGGAGTCGCTCTCATTTGCTATACTTGCAGGTTTCCCGCCATTGGTAGGGCTGCACGCAGCGTTCTTAATGGGACTCATTACGGCAATTTTTGGTGGAAGGCCCGGGCTGGTTTCGGGCGGTGCAGGAGCAACAGTTATTACACTTATTGCGCTCATGAAAATGAGCGGGATTGAGTATGTATTTGCAGCCGTTGCCCTGGCAGGAGTAATACAAATATTGGTTGGCGTTTTTAAACTGGGCAAGTTTATCAGGCTGGTTCCGCAGCCGGTTATGTATGGTTTTGTAAATGGTTTGGCAGTAATTATATTCATGTCGCAGTTAGGGCAGTTTAAAACCGTAGTAAACGGGCAGGAGCAATGGCTAACCGGTACACCTTTATATATCATGGCAGGGCTCGTGGCGCTTACCATTGCCATAGTTATAGGCCTGCCTAAAATTACTAAAGCCATCCCGGCATCGTTAGTAGCAATAATTGTTGTATTCTTGGTGGTGATAGGTTTTGGCATACATACCAAAACAGTCGAGGATATCGCATCGGTTCAAGGGGGTTTCCCGCCATTTCATATTCCTGATATCCCACTTACATTCGAAACGCTCAAAATAATATTTCCGTTCTCGTTGATCATGGCAGCCGTTGGTTTAACCGAAGGACTACTAACGTTAAATTTAGTAGACGAAATTACCGGGACGCGGGGCAACAGCAATCGCGAATGTATTGCGCAGGGTGGTGCAAACATTGCTAACGGTTTCTTTTTTGGAATGGGTGGATGCCCTATGATCGCACAAACGCTGGTTAACCTGTCTGCAGGATCCCGGGCAAGGCTATCGGGTATTGTAGCTGCAATAACCATCTTGCTCATTATACTTTTTGGCGCACCGGTTATAGGCAAGCTGCCTATGGCAGCACTGGTGGGCGTAATGATGATGGTAGCCATTGGCACGTTTGAGTGGGCAAGTTTTAAAGTAATTAATAAAATGCCTAAACAGGACATTTTTACAGGTATTGCCGTTGCTATAATTACAATTGTATTACACAACCTGGCGCTTGCCGTGCTTGTAGGTGTAATAATATCGGCCCTGGTGTTTGCATGGGAAAGCGCAAAGCGTATTAGAGTAGAAAGTACTGTTGCGAATGATGGTTATAAAGAATACAGCGTGTATGGCCCTTTGTTCTTTGGGTCTACAACCACTTTTACAGAGCAGTTTGATGTAGAAAATGATCCTGAGCAGGTAATAATAGATTTTAAAGAAAGCCGGGTTACAGATATGTCGGCAATAGAGGCGCTTAATAAACTTACCAACAAATATACCCACTCCGGAAAAACACTACGGCTAAAGCACCTTAGTGCTGATTGTCTTTCGCTCCTTAAAAATGCAGAAACAATAATAGATGTAAATATTATAGACGATCCTAAATACAGGGTTGCAACCGACATCATCAACAAACAGTAACCAAAAATATTTGTGACTGTTATCTATGAAAGATAATGTTAAGTATAGTTTAGTCGGTTTAAAGGTTTTAAATTCCACCTGATCGGTTAAAATTTAATAACAACAGGTATTGTATATTATTAAATTTATACGAAATTCAAAATTTAACTGGTTACGGGAAACCGTAATGATATCATTTTGTTAATAAAACGACATTAAAATTAAAAAATTGTTTTTTATGCACCATTAGTAGTTAAACGTTATAAATAACTCACATATTTATGTAATTTAGCAATACTCAAATTGTTATTATGGAGTTATTCCCCGACTTAATACTTTTAATGTCGTTGCTATTTATAATAGCATTCTATGCCTTGTTCAAAATTCTCAACAATAGGCCAGCCTACAAGGAAAAGAAAAAGGAGCTGACGGAAAAATTTCAGGAAGTACGTGCCTTATCAATCAAACTTCAGGAAATTGTAAGCAACTATATACTTAGTAACAACGCTAATGATTTTCCATTTGATGGGAATATAACATATGGCAATTTTTTAAGGTCACTGCAAAAAAACCATATTCAGAATTTATCAGAAAAACTGTACGTTAAGCTTAGAAATAGCAACAACAGGGTGTTTTTAAAGTCTACATCGGTAATGCTGGATGAGCAGAGAGTAAAACTAAAAGAAGCCCAAAACAAAGTTTCGGGCTTGTATGTGACTAAAGAAAAACTTGTTAATTAAGCCTTACCTTAGGTTCAGGATGTGCAATTATAGCAGAAGTGTCATAACCTCCAAATTTTCTGATATAGCTTTTTAATGAAGTTCCGAAGCCATCTTTGTAGCCCCTGCTGCCATTTGACTTTAAAAAGCTTTTAACAGAGTTTGCACCTGCAAGGTGGGCAGCGGCAAGAAGGCCTGATTCGGTAATTTTAACGCCTCTGATGACTTTACCATCAAATTTGTTTATCTCTCTTTTTAACTCCCATTTGTTTTTACTAAGCAACGCCTTAAATGCGCGCTCCTGTAAACCGGGATTGTTTAAAAAATTTGCAGTGTTGTAAATGCCCAGTGCACGAAGCGTGCTTTTGCCAAACTGGTATTTACCCATGTAGCCGTAGCGGTTTACAAGTTTGTAAAGGCCCTGGCTCTCTCTTATACCTATTGCTTGTTTAAAGCCAATATAAGATTTACCGGTAAATGGGAAATTGAAGTTAATAACCTTAGCGGTTTCATCAATTGTGGGAACGGAATAGTTTGTAATTTCGTCTTCGGCGAGGTGAAAACCTTCAATCCTGCCAAATTGTTTTTCTTCTTTGACCTTAAAGCCAGAACTTACCGTTGCAATAAAAAGGGTTAAGCCTAAAAAGTATGTCCATTTTTTTATCATGAGTTTTAATTGCTCATAAACTGTCACTTTATGAATTTCACAGGCTACAAATATACACAAAAATAAAGGTTGATTTACAGCACCTTAGCAAAGCAGGATGATTTAACTTTATGTTAAGACCCTGATTTTTGTAGTTGCATCCCTGCAATCATCCCTAAATAAAGGGGTTACCAAAATTTTTAGTTAATGGATTTTAACACTCATTGTAGTGCAAAAAAAATCCCAAATGGCTGTAAAACCATCTGGGATATCATATATTTTTGTAGGAAATTACCTTTTTATTCCCATCTTTTCTACCCAGGCAACGTACTTTTGACGGTTTACCTCGTGCTGAGCTGCCGTAACGGCAAACTCATGATAGCCAAAATTTGTAACGCTGGCACAAAAGTAAATGTAGTTGTGTTTTTCGGGGTTTAGTACAGCATCTATAGCCGTAACATCGGGCATTGCAATAGGGCCCGGTGGCAGGCCACCGTACTTATAAGTATTGTATGGAGAGTCTGTAAGAAGGTCTTTAAAGAACACCCTTTTTATAACCTGGTCAAAATCGCCTGATTCTTTTTTTATCGAGTAAATTACAGTGGGGTCGGCTTCCAGCTTTATACCTTTATGAAAGCGGTTAAGATAAACACCTGCCACACGCGGCCTCTCATCGTTTTTAACGGTCTCTTTGTGCACTATGGCAGCCAGGGCCGAAACCTGCAGCGGAGTAAGCCCCTGCGCCTCTGCTTTGGCTAAACGCTCGGGCGTCCAGAATTTGCGGTATTCTTTAATGAGTTTATCCCTTACTTTGGTAGAAGTTGTATTCCAAAAAAACTCGTAAGTGTTAGGTATAAATATACTTAATACATTGTCTTCGTTAAAGCCGTTTTCTTCAAGAAAGGCTTTATCGGTAAATGCTTCCAGCAACTGCAGGCTGTCCGGCTCTATTTGCTGGGCAATACGGCCCACTGCCCTCTGCAGGGTTTCCTGATTGTTGAACGATAAGTTTACCGTAACAGGCTGGCGCATGGCGTTAATAAGGTCGTTACTGTTCATGCCCTTTGTTAGTATAAACTTACCTGCCTTAACATATTTAGGATATTCTTTCTTTTCTGCAACCATTTCAAAACGCTCCATATTATCTACATACGGAGCAACAAGTTCTTTTACCTTATTAAAGTCAGCTCCGGTGGGTACATATACCGCAACTTCGCCCTCGCTAAATTTAGTGTTTACCGAGAATATCTCCTGATAGGTAAAGTATGCATAAACAGAACCGACTATAACTACTATAACCGATGTAATGGCAATGATTTTTTTAAAATTCAAAGTTTGTAAGTTTTAATGTTTGTTAACTAACTGATAGATAGCTTCGTCTAAATAAACGTTACCGCGTTTATTCCAGTCTTTTTTTATCCCGATTATTTGGAAGTCAAATTTAGTAAAAAGCGTAATACTGGCAACGTTAGCTAAATCTATATTTGCATATAACTGGTGCAGTTGCAGTTTTTTAAAAGAATATTCTATAACCATTCCCAAAGCTTCGGCGCCAAAGCCTTTTTGCCTGTAGGCAGCATCCTGAACAATAATGCCTAGGCCGGCCCTGTTGTTTACAGGGTCAAAATCAAAAAGGTCGATAAGTCCTATGGCTTCAAAACTGCCAATTTCGCAGATGGCAAGGCGCAACTGTTTAGCTTCATAAATATCCTGGTGGGCATTTTCTAAATATTGTCGAATAAGGAAACGGCTGTAGGGGGTTTGTGTATTACTTACATCCCACATGGCCTCATTGTTTTCGAGCTTGTAGATAAATTCAAGGTCTTCCGGCTCCAAAGCCCTCAGGTAAATAGTGCTTCCGGTTAAGGTTACCATTCAGCCTCTCCTTTAAAAACAAACTTTGCAGCACCGGTAAGGTAGACATCGCTAAAATGCTTGCCGTTTTGTTTAAAAGATACATTAAGGTGGCCACCGGGAGTTTGCAATGTTACACTGTTGCCAACAGTTTTACCCAAAACTTTCATGGCAAGCGCAACTGCGGTAACGCCGGTGCCACAAGACAAAGTTTCATCTTCTACACCGCGCTCGTAAGTACGTACAGAAAAAATGTCAGGACCTGCCTGGCTTACAAAATTCACATTTGTGCCCTGGTTTCCATATAGGCCACTGTACCTAATATTACCGCCTATACCTTTTACATCAAGGTTAGGCAGGTCTTCTACCATCTCTACATGGTGTGGAGAGCCGGTGTCCAGAAACACATAATCTTCGTATACAGACACCGTATTTACATCTTTCATTTTCAAAGAAATAATACCTTTATCATCTATAGTGGCATGGTGCCTGCCATCAGTTGCATCAAATTCTGTTTCGTTATCAATAATGCCTAATGCATTGGCAAATGCCACAATACAACGGCCGCCATTGCCGCACATGCTGCTTTGGTTTCCGTCAGAATTATAGTATACCATACGAAAATCGGTACTTCCACCGTTCTCTAATAAGATAAGCCCATCTGCGCCAATGCCAAATTTTCGGTCACACAGGTGCGAAACAAGTTTGGTATCATTTTTGGGAAATATATCATCGCGGTTGTCTATCATGACAAAGTCGTTTCCGGTGCCCTGATATTTGTAAAAAGTGTATTCCATTTGTGCAGGTAATTAGGGCAAAAGTACAAATATAAACGACAGGTGCTACATAGCAGGCCGCGTGTTTTAAGCTAATTTTTAACCATTAAAATTAAATACTGCTTTTATTATGAAAAGAATTTCAAGCCTTTTTTTAGTGTCCCTTTTAAGTGGCGCTACTACACTTGGAGCTTATAAACTGGTATTTGATAATGATACTGCCAGTACAGGCTTATCAATAGCAGCTCCTCAATCATCTTATTCAAGAAACGTATCTATGGCCGGCACGGAAAATGTAGATTTTACAGCCGCTGCAGATCAGGCAGTGCATACAGTAGTGCACGTAAAAAACACATCATATGCTACGGCGAGCAACCCCATGATGGAATTTTTCTACGGTTCGCGTGGTGGCCAGCCGCAACCACAGGTAGGAACAGGTAGCGGTGTAATTATTACTGCCGATGGCTATATTGTTACTAACAACCACGTAATACAAAACGCATCTGAGCTTGAGGTAACCCTTAACAACAATAAGTCGTACAAGGCGAGGCTAGTAGGTACCGACTCTAAAATGGATATTGCCCTTCTAAAGGTAGATACTAAAGAAAAATTGCCGTATGCCACCTTTGGCAACAGTGATGATATGAAGGTGGGCGAATGGGTTCTTGCAGTAGGTAACCCTTACAACCTTACCAGCACAGTTACAGCCGGTATCGTTTCTGCTAAAGCAAGAAACCTGAGTAAAGACGGCTTACAATCGTTTATACAAACCGATGCTGCCGTTAACCCCGGTAACAGCGGAGGTGCACTCGTTAATACCCGTGGCGAACTTATAGGTATTAATACTATGATATCGTCTCAAACGGGCTCTTATGTAGGCTATTCATTTGCAGTGCCAAGTAACATTGCCCGCAAAATTATAGAGGACATAATGGAATATGGCAATGTGCAGCGTGGTGTACTTGGTGTGCAGGGCGGCGAATTAAACAGTACAGTAAGCAAAGAGCTGGGCATTAACCAGACGCAGGGCTTTTATGTAAACAGCGTTATAGACAAAAGTGGTGCCCAGCAGGCGGGTATTAAAAAAGGTGATATAATCATTAAGATAGACGAACGTGCTGTTAACGGCTTCTCTGACCTTAATGCTGCGATAGTAACCAAACGACCTAATGATGTTGTAAAGGTTACCATTAACCGAGGTAATGAGACGCTTACGGTACCTGTTAAGCTAAGTAAAAACGAAATAAACAGCTTTACATATTCCGGACTCGAACTTCAGGACCTTACGGCTGCTGAAAAAAAACAGCTTAAGCTTGATTATGGTGTAAGGATAAAAGAGATTACCGATGAGGATTACATGCCATATTACGATGAGCTTAAAGGTGGGATTATACTTAGTATAAATAACACGAAAGCCGTAGATATAGAAACCGTTAGTGCCATACTGGGCAACAAGCAGCAAAGTCAGCGCGTACGTGTAGAGATGCTAACTAAAAGCGGACAAATAGTACGTTTTATTATGTAATTTATTCCTTTGTTTTAAATAGTGAACCCCCGGCTTAGTGCATAAGCCGGGGGTTATTATTTTGTATATATTTGCCCTAATAATATATTTATGGACAACAAATATTCTTTAGACTGGCTTATAAATGAGTATGAAAAAGGTGTAGCCCTTAAATATATCTATTTTTGGGGCAATGCCACTAAGGAGAACGAAATCTCTAAAAGCTGCTTTAGCCAATGGTATGATAGTTCTTTTATTGTAGAAGGCGTTACCTACAAAACGTCTGAACACTGGATGATGGCACAAAAAGCTTTGCTGTTTAATGACGCAGAAGTTGCCGAAAAAATTATAAGCTGCTCAAAACCCGGTGAAGCTAAGGACCTGGGCCGGACTATCAAAAATTTTGATGAAATGCTTTGGCAGGCTAAAAGGTACCGCATCGTTGTAAATGGCAACATCTATAAGTTTAGCCAAAACCAGGCACTAAGAGAATTTTTATTATCTACGAAAAGCAGAATACTGGTCGAGGCAAGCCCTGTAGATACCATTTGGGGCGTAGGGCTTACAAAAGACAGCGATGCAATTAAAGATATCTATAAATGGAGAGGGCCAAACTTGCTTGGTTTTGCCTTAATGGAAGCCAGAGATCATTTACAAATTAATAGCACAACTCATAAATAGTTTAGTTTACATCTTTCTTCTCTATGCTTATAGTGGTAACAGCATTATCTTCTCCTAAAATCTTTAAAGTGTACTTACCCCTTTTAAGGCTTGTCAAATCAAGGCGGGAATAATCGGTGCCCATATTATCTACAATTACTGCCTGGCCCTGATTATTAAAGATACTCAGGTTGTTTATAACTCCTGGATATTCTACGGTAACATAATCAGAAAAGGGATTAGGATATACCTTAACAGCGCTCTCTGTAACAGCCGATGTTATGGTTATACTATCCTGAACGACACTTAAATCGCTTATATAAATATAAAAACTATTTGTAAAATCGGTACCGTTACCGGCAGTTACCTTAAGGTAAACCGCACTTCCGTTTGCCGGCGTAAACGCCACCTGCCTTACAGCACATTGGTCAGACGGGATGTGGTTACTGGCAGTAATGTTGTCGGCAACATTCCATGGCCCGTTTTGCGTTGGCCCATATTGCACAAGCAGGCTACCCCAATTATTGCCCGCGGCGGGCAGGTATGGTAAAACTGCATCATACAGTAACACTTTATACTTATAACTTAAAACTATTCTTTCTCCGTTGCTAATGCCAAGATTCGGCGAGTAAGTAACAACAGGCATAGCTGTGGCAGCATCGTTCTTGTAGGGTGCCCTGAAAGCATATGGAGTGGTGCACATTGCCACATCTGTTACGCTAAAATCTGTTGTTGTCCATTTGTGGTTCGAAACTGAGAAATCCTGTGCGTAGCTAATCTGGGCACTAACTGGCTGAATGAATAATAGGGTAGCGGCAAAGCACAATGCTGATAAAAAGTGTAAAGTGTTTTTCATGATAATCCGGATTTGATTATCTATTAAATTTACACCTTAAATGCCTGAAATACAATTGTAAAATGGTGTTTAACCTGACTTTGTGCCGGCGTTAAATTAAATTTAACAGATACTTAGAATGTAATGGCCAGATGTTGTTCGATTATAATTACCAAGCGGTTAGCAACATACTATTTTTAGCCGTATCTTAGAGGTAATTAAAGCTAAACACTATGAGCAATTTCATTAAAACAGTAGCTATATTTAGTGGTTCATCTATAGAGAGTATGGGTATTATGAATTTGCTGGAAAGTAATGGTATACCCGTTTATGAAGATAATGCGCTTATGGCTACGATCGAACCTTTTGCGATTTCGCCGGGAGGCTTTGGTTCTTCTGTAATAAAAGTTGCCGAAGAGGATTACGAGAAAGCCCTGAAAGTACTGGATGACTATAATAACGGTATTAATGAAATAGGGGATGACTCCTTGTTATAGTCTCTATTTTTAAGAGTGCTGCCTGATAAGCTTTGCAGCAACGAGCTCGCATACTTCGTCGAGCATATCATATACGCTGTCAAAATCTTTAGCACTGCCATAATAGGGATCAGGAACATCGACTTTTTGACCAGGAAAAATCTCATCCATCATTAACATTACTTTTGCTTTACCTGCCTGGGTAGGGGCAAGGCGTGTAACATCTTTAAAGTTAGAGCTGTCCATTACATAAATATGGTCAAAATCTGTAAAGTCAGATTTTTTAATTTGCCTTGCCTTCTGCATACTGATATCTAAGCCACGGTTTTTAGCAGCCAGTACAGATCGATGGTCCGGACCCTGGCCGGCATGCCAGTCACCAGTTCCGGCAGAATCTACCACAAATGTATCAGCAGGCAGTTTAGACTGTAGTATACCTTCCGCCAGTGGCGACCGGCAGATATTACCCAGGCAAACCATTAAAATTTTAACGGGCATTATACAGATAGTTTCTTGTTGATGTCATCAACAAATTTACGAAACTGTTTATCAGTAGTAACAAGGTTATCGATTGTTTTGCAGGCGTGCAATACCGTAGCATGGTCACGGTCGCCTATTTGTGAACCTATGTTTGCAAGAGATGCTTTTGTAAATTTCTTGGCAAAGAACATGGCAAGTTGCCTTGCCTGCACCACATGGCGCTTCCTGGTTTTAGATTTTAGTGTATCTACATCAAGCTGAAAATAATCAGACACAACTTTTTGTATGTAGTCGATAGATATTTCACGCTTTACGTTCTTTACAAATTTCTCTACAACCATCTTTGCAAGCTCGAGCGTTACCTCCCGGTGGTTGAAGGATGACTGAGCAATTAACGATATTATAGCACCTTCCAGCTCGCGTACATTGCTTTTTATGTTGCGGGCTACATACTCTATAATTTCTTCGGGCATTTCTACACCATCGCCAAAAAGGATGTTTTTTAATATTGAAACACGGGTTTCATAATCCGGCTGGTGTAATTCTGCCGAAAGGCCCCACTTAAAGCGGGACAGCAATCGCTGCTCAATATCCTGCATGTCTACAGGGGCTTTGTCAGATGTAAGGATAACCTGTTTCCCGTTTTGGTGCAGGTGGTTAAAGATGTGAAAAAACACATCCTGAGTACCGGTCTTGCCCGAAAGGAATTGTACATCGTCTATAATAAGTACATCTATTAACTGATAGAAGTGAATAAAGTCGTTACGGGTATTGCGTTTTACAGAGTCTATATATTGTTGTGTAAATATCTCTGCCGATATGTACAATACGGTCTTGTCCGGATACTTGTCTTTTATCTCAATACCAATGGCATGTGCTAAGTGGGTTTTGCCCAAACCTACGCCACCAAAAATAAGCAGTGGGTTAAAAGATGTTCCGCCGGGTTTATTGGCCACAGCCAATCCTGCCGAACGTGCCAGCCTGTTAGCATCGCCTTCAAAAAAGTTATCAAAGCTATAATTTGCATTAAGCTGCGATTCGATCTTTAAATTACGTATGCCAGGAATGATAAACGGATTTTTAAGCTCCGGATTTTTATTTTGCAATGGCACATCTACCTCCTGTGGTTTTACCGGGGCGCGGTGGGCACTTGGCAACTGCTCTGTAAAGGGCTGTTTGTTGCCAAAAGTGTTTTCCATTTTAATTTTATAGAGTAACTTAGCACCGGTGCCAAGCTCTTTAGTAAGGGCAACTTTTAATAACTTAACATAGTGCTCCTCCAGCCATTCATAAAAGAATTTAGAGGGCACCTGGATATACAGTGCGTTGTCTGTTAACTCAACTGCCCTGATGGGTTCAAACCAGGTCTTGTAGGCCTGATCCTGAATATTGTCTTTTATGAATACCAGACAGTTTTCCCATACCGATTGCGCAGTTTTAGTCATATATCCTGAATCTTACTTGTTTATTAATTGTTGTCTTACAAAAAGGAGGCCAAAGATTACGCCACTCTTAGGGAGAACAAATATGGACACAAAATTCCTCAAAAAAAAACTTTGGGCATATTGATTTTAATAAAAAAATATTGTAAGCACCTTAATCTGAATTTAATAAAATATTAACATTTAAAAAATATGAATTTTCACGAATTTAAAGTACGCGTTCGCTATGCAGAGACCGACCAAATGGGGGTTGTATATCATGGGAATTATGCCCAATACTTTGAGATGGGGCGCGTAGAATGGCTTAGAAATCTGGGTCTTAGCTATAGTGTTATGGAGAAGCAGGGGGTTATGCTTCCGGTGGTTTCTTTAACAATAAATTATAAAAAACCAGCCCGCTATGATGACCTTCTGACTGTAAGAACAATCTTTAAAAAACAGCAGTCGGTTAAGATAGAATTCGACTATGAAATATACAATGAAGAGGGGCAGTTATTAACAATAGGTAACTCGGTTTTAGTGTTTGTAGACATGAAAACCGGAAGGCCTGTTTTACCTCCGGAATATGTTAGAGAGAAGATAAGCCCCCTAACCCCCAAAGGGGGAATTTAGCTTCACTTTGCTAAATTTGGATAAATATAATTAGCGGTTTTGCATCTGAGTGAGAATTCCCCCTTCGGGGTTAGGGGGCAATCACCACCTCATACAAATTCTCAAATGCCTCAAGTACCATTGGGGCATTTTTTTTGCGTGTAGCGATGACTATTTCACAATCCATCTCGATCTTTTGCGATACCATAGTCAGGTTCTTTTCCTTGATAACACGCATCACTTTGTTCATAACGGCGTAGCTAAATTTAAGGGTATACTGCACATCGATAGTCTTCTCGGCAATTTCAGACGCTTCGAGTGCCATTTGTGCCGATGTGCGGTAAGCAGAGATCAATCCACCTACGCCCAGTTTTATCCCGCCAAAGTACCGTACAACTACCACAAGCACATTTGTTATACCAAAACTCTGGATCTGGCCATATATGGGCATGCCGGCCGAGTTATTAGGTTCGCCATCATCGTTAGCCCGGTAAGAAATCCTATCGGTGCCTAATTGAAACGCATAGCACCAGTGCCCTGCAGATGGGTGTTGTTTTTTAAGTTCGTCGAGAAGGGGTTTTATGGCGTCTTCGCTAAGAATAGGATATGCGTAGCCAAAGAACTTGCTGTTCTTTTCTTTAAACAGCGTTTCTTCGGCTGGGGCAGAGAGGGTTTTGTAGGTGTCGTTTTCCATTACCCCGCAAATATATCTTATAGACTTATTACAACCAAGCTAAGATTGATTGTATGTTGTAAATGCAATAAAAATTTGTACTATACGAAATTTATGTTAATTTAGATAGCTCATTAACCAATTTTATAAAATGAAAGCAAAAAAAATATTACTTATTACATCGTGCGCTGTAATGTTGGCGTCATGCAAAAATGAAAAAAAAACTGAAACTGTTGCTGATCCTGCTATTTCAAAAGAAGCTGCAGTGAAAGATTCTATAAAGAAAGCCGAACTTGCCGAACTTGAATTAATAAAACAGGATTCAATTGAATCTTCCCAAATTAAAAGTTATTATGTGAAGAAAATTTCAGGGAAGCCAAAATACAGCGATAGCAAAACAAAAGTTACATACAGTTCCATGTACCAGGAACTTGCTCAAATTAAAGAATTAGCTGGAAAGGAAATGTGGACTAAGGAAAAACTGGCTGAGATGCTTTCTAAATATAAAACCTCCGCAGTTGGTGGTATCGTGAACTTAGAAATAGAAAGGATGACCCTTGATGCTGCTAATACTGAGTTTTTCAATGTTATCATAAAGGATTCTAACGATACGGAAGTGTATAGAGAAGAATTAGAAAGCAGTGTTCCAAACGTGCCTAATAGTTCTCACGAGTGGAAAAATTTTGCCAGTGTGGTTCTGCCTAAAAGAATAAAAACGCCTTTTTACATTTACTTAGTAGACCAAATAGGTGAAGTCACTTATAAATATGAGGTGACATCTGTTAAAAAATAATAAAATGGAAGGGTGTGATTTGTACATCCTTCCTTTTTAATTATCTCACGACATTAGACCAGGGTTTTTCTATATACTATTTAACATTGACTAATATTTCCTACATAAAACACCAAAACCACTTTAAACTGCATGTACTGTTTAAAGACACAATTATATTTGAATCGGAGCTGGTCAGGAATAACATAACATTATATAATGAAGAGATACAGGTAAGCAACAGTACTACTTATTTTCTTCAGTATAAAGACAGAGAAGCGATTAACAAGATTCTTGTTGATAAATACTATTGTAGCTTCTACAGATACAATTGCTTTAACAGATTATAGTGATGCAAAGAAAGTGTACCGACTTTATTTTTATATTGCAGGTGCAGTAGCTATCGTGATGATAATACTGATAATTTTATACTAACAGCCTACTGCAACTGAAAACCGATTACTGATTCTTTTCCTCATCCAGCTTTACACCACTCTTCTCAAACAAATCCACCACATCCTCGTCGCCTTTTTGCAGGTTCCATACTAAAAAACCAAGCTCGGCGGCGGCATCGGTATTAAACTTTTTGTCGTCTACCATTAGTGTACGTTTAGGTTGTATGTCCTGGTGGTTGTTAAGCACATAAGTAAAGGCATCTGCGTTAGGTTTACGTACACCAATTTCGTGCGAAAAGTAAATTTTTTCAAAACACTGGTAAAAGTCACTATAAAAAGAAGCGCCGGCCTCATCTTCAAACTTTTCTATATGAATAGGGTCGGTATTACTAAGCAGGAACAGGCGGTAATTTTCTTTCAGTTTTTGTAAAAATTCCAGGCGGTACAACGGAAAATCGGTAATCCCGGCGTTCCAGGCATCCTTAATTGCCTCTAACGACGCACCGTTAGTATGTGGCTGAATTCCTTCCAGGTATTGCTCGCTGGTTATTTTACCTGTTTCCAGTTTTTCCTCAAGCTCTTCCAGGGCATCGTTCCATTCATATATGCCTATGTTAGCGAGTGCCGCAACCTTAGCTTGTTTGTCTTTATTTAAAAAGACGTCGCCCATATCAAATATTATTGTGTTCACCATTGTTTAGGTATGTTAAAAGTTGGTCCTGTTGTATGGTGTGTTTTTTATAAACTGCAGCATTAAAATGAGGTGCCTTAGTGCCCTCACTAAAACTTGCAGGGCCTTTAAATATTCTCGCTTCGTCCCAAAGGCCGGCATCTATGAAGGTTTGCAAAGTTTGGCTACCTCCCTCAATAATTACAGATAGCAAGCCGTGACGGTGCAAAACCTCCAGAATAGTATGTGGCAGGTTCTCGTTAAATGGCACAATTTCATACAGCAGGTTGTCTAAATTAGTTAAATTGTGTTGTGCTGTCAACACAATTGTCTTAATTTTTAGATTTTTTACTAAATAGTTATGATCTATGCGGTTATGCTGGTCCATAACTATGCGAACAGGATTAGTTCCTGTCCAGTCGCGAACGCCCAGTTCAGGATTGTCATCTATTACAGTTTGAGTGCCCACTACTATTGCAGCTTCCTCGCTGCGCCACTTGTGTACTAACTGCCGCGAATAGGGATTTGTAATCCATACGGGCTTCTTATCTTCAACGCTATCCGGTTTTCCTGTGCCTTCATAAATAGTAAGTCGCTTCTTTGGGCTTAAAAATCCGTCGGCGCTTTCTGCCCACTTTAATATAATATAAGGGCGCCTTTTTTCGTGAAATGTAAAAAAGCGGCGGTTGCTCTCGCGGCATTCTTTTTCGAGTACACCAACTATTACATTGTTACCGGAATCTCTAAGTTTGCGAATTCCGTTGCCCGATACCTTTTCATGAGGGTCTGCAGTGCCTACAAAGATGTTTTTTATTTGGTGCTTAATGATCAGGTCGCAGCAGGGCGGCGTTTTACCATAATGGCTGCAAGGCTCCAGGCTAACATATAGCGTTGCATCAGGAATTAGATGCCTGTCTGAATCCTTAACCGAATTGATGCAGTTTACTTCGCCGTGCGGACCACCATAGGGCGAGGTATGTCCTTCGCCGATTATCCTGCCATCGTGCACCAGCACCGCACCAACAGACGGATTAGGCATGGCAGCACGCATACCATTTTGTGCAAGGTCCAGGCAGCGCTGCATGTAGTTTTCGTGGGTCATAATTTAAAATTGCAAAGTCTCAAAGTTACAAAGTTTTTAAGTGTTGTATAGCTTTTTACAAATAACCAAATAACAAATACTTAAATAATAGTAGCTTTGCAGTATGCATGCAATAATAAGAAAAATTCAGTCTGGAGACAACGCTCCTATAGCTGCCCTGATAAGGCAAATACTTATAGAACACGATGCCCCAAAAGTGGGGACGGCATATGCTGATACTTCTTTAGATACATTGTCAGACGTTTATAGTGCATCTGATTCTGTTTATTATATCGTAGAAAATGAAGGAAATGTGATAGGTGGTTGTGGCATAGCCCCACTGGAAAATGGCGATGCGGCTATTTGCGAACTGCAAAAGATGTACTTTGCACCGGAAGCCCGCGGAACCGGAATAGCATCACAACTTTTGCAAAAATGTTTAGATGCTGCAACGGCTTTTGGCTACCGCCAATGCTATCTGGAAACCCTCCCTAACATGCAGGCAGCGCAAAAGCTGTATGCTAAATTTGGCTTTACATATCTTGAGGCCCCTTTGGGCAATACCGGCCATAACTCCTGCCCCGTGTGGATGATAAAAAACTTAGTTTAATTTGTTTAAAGTTTAAAGCTTCGGGTTCTATGCCTGACGTTATATTGCTACGAGAACTTTGAAAAAACCTTAAACCTTAAGCCCTGAAAGAAATGTTGTTAAGAAACTACCGCACTTACTTTATAGAAAAGCTCACCCTCTTATATGATGTTATGGAGGCCGAGAGTTTTTTTTCTATCACATTAAACGAACTTAAGGGCTGGAAAAGAGTAGACGTTGCCCTGAATCCGGATGCCGAACTATCGGCGGAAGAGATTGAGAAATGGAATGCTGTACTTGCGGCATTAGAGCTTCAAAAGCCGATACAATATATTTTTGGGCATACTCATTTTTACGGACTTGATTTTGAGGTTAATGACAAAACCCTAATACCACGACCTGAAACAGAAGAGCTTGTAGAATGGGTTATTCATGAAAACAAGAACCGGGGGGAGATTAAAATACTCGATATTGGTACAGGGTCCGGTTGTATCGCTATATCGCTGGCTAAAAACCTGGAGGATGCAAAGGTATTTGCCATAGATGTGTCTTACGATGCTCTGGCTGTAGCAAAAAGAAATGCCACTAATAACGAGGTAAACGTTACGTTTGTACAGCAGGATATACTTTTGGCAGATGCATTGCCAGAGCAGTTTGATGTTATAGTATCTAATCCGCCGTATGTACGCAATCTCGAAAAGGCCGAAATAAAACAGAATGTTTTAGACTACGAGCCGCATCTTGCACTTTTTGTAGATGATAACGATGCACTCGTGTTTTATCGTAAGATCGCATTGTTAGCAAAGGCCAACCTGCCTCAAAACGGGAAGTTGTATTTTGAGATAAATCAGTACTTAGGTAGCGAGACCATGCAAATGCTTGAAGATTTTAAATACAAGAATGTGCTTTTAAGAAAGGATATATATGGTAATGACAGGATGTTGTCTGCTATTTCAGATTTGAGAATATCTTAACGTGGGTTCTCAATTTCACTCCCAGTTAACGCTAAGATAAAAAATCCTCGTTCCTTTTTAAACTAAGACTGCAATTCAAAACTTTATTCGTACCTCAACGCCTCGACAGGGTCTAACGCTGCAGCTTTAATGGCAGGGTAAAGTCCTGATACTATAGTGACAAATACTATGGTGCCCAACGCTGCTATAATAGCCATCCAGGGTATTGGGAAACTAATACTTAATGCCAGGGTAGCTAAAAAAGCTGTGGACAGCCCTAAGAACGTGCCCAGCAAGCCGCCCATAAAACAAATAATAAGCGTTTCTGTAAAAAACTGCATTGCTATCGTGTTCTTCTTTGCCCCAAGCGATTTTCGCACCCCTATTTCCCGCGTACGCTCTGTAACAGATACCAGCATGATATTCATAAGTGCCACAGACGATCCAAAAACTGTTATAATGCCAATGGCCCATGCAGCGATACTGAGTGTTTGAATTTGAGACTGCAGAGATTCTAACAATTCGTCACTACGTTCTATCCCAAAATTATCTGTAGATACCGGACTTAATTTACGCACGCGGCGCATTGCCAGTATGGCTTCGTCTACTGCGGCATTCAAAAAATCCTGGTTGGTAATGGTAACTTTTATGCTGTAATCTATATTAGGTGCTGTAAAAAGCGAACGTGCTAATTGTATAGGGATAATTAGGTTTAGATCCTGACGGTTCCCAAAGGTGGACCCTTTAGCTTTTAATACCCCGATAACTTTAAAACGTGCTCCGCGGATAGACAGGGTTTGCCCAACCGGGTTTATATCTTTAAAAATGCCCTTCTCGAAATCAGATCCTATAACGCATACGTAATTATTGTTGCTAATGTCGAAGTTATTAAAATTACGTCCGTTTGTAGTTTCAAGCCCGGATGTAGGTAAATAATATTCGTCGGCACCAAGTACTGTAATTTCCGGATCGGTTTTTTTATCCTGATATTTTACTTCTACATTGCCGGCAGCTGTAAAAGACAGCGAGGTTGTAGCCCCGGGGAAGTTATATTTTTCACGAAATTCTTTAGCCTGCGGGTACGTTATAACTGCATTAACGCGTGCATCACGATTGTTCTGGCGGCCTATTTGTCCGGAAAAGTCATAACGGCTTATTGCAAAGGTATTGGCGCCCATGGCAGCAAAGTTGCCCGATAACGTATTTTCCAGAACGGCTACCCCTGCAAGAATACCTACCAGTGCCCATACACCCAAACCAATAATGCACACGGTAAGTATCGTGCGCAGCAACTGGCTTTTTATAGAGCCTAAGGCAATTTTAGAGTTTTCGGCAAAGAGGTTAAACATGTGCTTATTTTTATGCTAAAGTAAGAAAATTTTAATAATCAGAGATTGTTCAGCAGGTTAGGTATTTGCACAAATTCTCCCGATATTATTTTGAGATATGTGCTAAATGAAACGTGCAATTAAAAATTTGTGTAATCAGCGGTAAAACAATCTAAAATTCTAAAAATCCCTTTGCTTATATTTGCATTTCTAAAAAAAGAAAGCAACATGGCAAAACCGGGAATACCAAAAGGCACAAGAGATTTTTCACCGTCAGAGGTGGCTAAACGCCAATATATAATAGGGGCGATAAAGCATCATTTTGAGTCATTTGGCTTTCAGCCGATTGAAACGCCTTCTTTTGAAAATTCAGAAACCCTAATGGGCAAATATGGCGAAGAAGGCGACAGGCTTATTTTTAAGATACTGAATAGTGGTAACTTCTTTTTTGATAAGAAGAGTATTGAGTTGCCGCAATCATTAGATGAACTACTTGTAAATTCTGCCGAAACAATTTCTACCGAACAACTGGTAGACCTGAACCGTTTTACAGGCAGGATATCAGAAAAGGCACTACGGTATGACCTTACTGTGCCTTTTGCACGTTATGTCGTGCAGCACCAAAATGATATAGAATTTCCTTTTAAACGTTACCAGATACAACCGGTATGGCGTGCTGACCGACCTCAAAAAGGGCGTTACCGGGAATTCTTTCAGTGCGATGCCGATGTTGTGGGCAGTACATCATTATGGCAGGAAGTAGAGCTGGTACAATTGTATGATGCTGTATTTACAACCCTTGGTCTTAATGGTGCAACCATAAAAATAAACAACCGTAAGGTGCTAAGCGGCATTGCAGAGGTAATAGGCGCGAAGGACAAACTTATCGATTTTACAGTAGCCTTAGATAAACTGGATAAAATAGGAGAAGAGGGTGTTAAGAAAGAAATGCTTGAAAAAGGGCTGACTAATGAAGCTATAGAAAAAGTACAGCCACTATTTAACTTTACCGGGAGCATTGATGAGAAGTTGAATAAACTAAGCGAACTCCTGGCAACATCGGCCAAAGGGATAAAAGGAGTAGAAGAACTGCGTTTTATATGCGGAAATGTTGCTTCGTTAGGCTTAAGTAACTCGATACTGGACCTGGATGTTACCCTGGCACGCGGACTAAACTACTATACAGGTGCAATTTTTGAAGTCAGTGCTCCAAAAAAAGTGGCCTTGGGGTCTATAGGCGGCGGCGGCAGGTATGATGACCTTACAGGTATCTTTGGGCTTAAAAACATGAGTGGGGTGGGCATCTCGTTTGGACTGGACCGTATTTATCTGGTTTTGGAAGAACTTGGCCTGTTCCCTGAAACGGTTACCGAAAGTACCAGGGTGCTCTTTATAAACTTTGGCGAGAAAGAGGCTTTATATGCTTTAAAGGCAATTAAGCAGTTGCGTGAACAAGGTATAAAGGCAGAATTATATCCTGATAATGCTAAAATTGGTAAGCAGTTTAGCCATGCCGATAAACGCGGTATACCATTTACAGTACTAACCGGAGACTCTGAAATTGAAGCGGATACCTTTACTCTTAAAAACCTTTCAACAGGTGAGCAGGAAAATGTAACGCTCCAAGTATTGAAAGAGAAATTACGATAGTTAACCCTAACCATATAATACAAGAAACCCCGCAATTGCGGGGTTTCTTTTTAAATAGCATTACATGCTCATTAACAGGTTGCGGTAATCCGCATATTTTTATAATTCTAATCCCCAAAATCCAAAAAAGCCTTTTAATGTATAGTAATGCTACTTTAAACGTATAAATAGTTATGTTATTGCATTGTTGTTTACGGCTTCAAAAGTAATGCATTTAGGCAATAAATAAAAATACCTAAACAATTAAATTAAGCATATTTATTTAAATTATGCTAAAGCAATTAAAAGAAAAATCCCACCAACAAGAGTTGAGCGGGATTACTTTTTAGTAGTATAATGATGGTATTACTCTACAGTATCAAGCAGGTTTACTTTGTTAACGGGCACATTGCCAGTTGTATCCTGCAAAATTTCGATACCAAGTATTTCGAATGGTCGCTCTATCTGGTTGCCATTCGTATCAAGATATTCTAACACAAGCTCATCAAAGCTATCCGGATGTAATGTAATGGCTACACTGTCGGTTAACTCGTTCTCTACAATAAAGTTACGCATCGCGTCTAAAGTAATTTTCTCCATAGTTATCAGAATTTTAGGTTAGGATAAAAGTAAATAATAATCTGAATAATATATTGTTAAAACTGTTAAATATTGATAATTTAACATTTAACTGATTGTTTCATAAAGAATAATACATAAAATCTTGTTAAAATTTTAAGATATAAGAATTAAACATTTGTTAATTTGTTGAGGTTACTTCTTTAAAATGAAAATTTAGGTGTAGCCGCATTGGTTTTATTAACGAAATAGATATAATAGTCGTGCATAGCATAGCAGCAGCAAACCGGGATAAAATACAATCTTTGTTTACGCATTCGCTTATTGTCAGCACATTAAGGGTATAGTGACATTGACATGATTTAATACATGCAAAAATCAACTGGTTCGTAAAGACTAATATTATGCGAAACTGTGCTTAATCTTTGATGTAAAACTAATCTATAAAAAAGCACCATAACATACCCATTAGTAGGTATTTTATGGTGTTTTAGAGTATAAAATAGTTAAAGTTTGCAGGTCTGCTACCTAAAGTCAATAATGCCATCGCCATTATTACCTGATTTTGGTGTGCGGTTTACTGCGGCATCCCAATTTACCGATGGATATTTCTTTTTAAATTCAGGAATATCGCGTGTATAGTAATCTGCTACAAAAATACGGGCAGTTCCTTTTTCGGCAACATCTTTATAGTCGAGCTCTCCCAAATACGTTATCTCGCCTTTTTTAATATCAAAAGGAATCGAAAACATTTTGCTGCTACTCACCATACCGTTAGATCCTAAATGATCCAGGTAGCTGTATTGGGTAAACGCGTAACTGCCCGGTTCGCGTTCTATAACAACCAGGTAACTTTTACTGTTATTAAAGTCGCCGTTAAAACCTTTCTCTTTATTCTGGCGGCCGTTAATAAGAACCTTCCCTGCATTTTGTTTCCTGAATTTTTTATCGCCGCTTTGTGCATTGTAGAAAAAACGATAGATATCGTTTACAGGAATGTCACCTTCAAAAGTTATGGTTGCTATTGCGAGGCCTTTCTCTGCAGATGGTGTAAAAGCGGTTGCCGGGATAGCATCTGTAGCGGTAGTGCCGCAACCTGTTAGTAATAAGAATATAAGCGGTAATAATATGCAGGAGAATTTCATAGCTATTGTGGTTATAAGAGATACAAAGTTAAACCAAATTGTAATTGCCATTAGTTAAAAGAAAATATTATATTTGGATGTAACATGTCTTGTAAGTGAAGAGTATAATAAAGAGTGCATTGTGGGTATTTGTTCTGTCTGTCATGGCGTGGGGCATCTGGCTCTACGAAATTGTAGATGTTATTGGTTGGCCCGGTTTAAGGTGGTTAAGCCAAAATATGTATTCGCCTTATTTAATAACGCTTTTATCCGCTGTGGCTTACAGTATTCCGTTTTGGTCTACCCAAAAAATCTCAAAGGCTAAAGTAATTGTAAGTGTTTTTTTGCTATACAGCATAGCAACGGTATGTTTTGAGGCAGGCCGTTTTTTTTGCTATCTACTATATTGTAGGGTTTGTGCTTTCTCGTTCCCTGTTTTAATCCTGTTGTTAGTTATGGCGTTTTGCCTTTTCCCGTTGCTTGGCATTGTTTTCTGGTGGGTTACTAACAAGTATTTAGTACCCTGCAGAAAACGTAACATTTTATTAATCGCTATCTTCGCATCCTTAATGCTGCCACTAAGCCTTTTAACAATCAGGATCCAGCCCGGAATTATCTTAGGGAGCGACTGGGTAGATGCCGTTAAAATGGGTTACCCTGCCTTCTGGATCATAAATCTCTTGGGTGCTTCAGGGTTAGTGATCGCAAAGAGAATGAAATTAAACAATACTTAGAATATGAAAAATTTTTTGTTACTCCTTATTATATCAACTGTTTTTACCTCTTTTAAAACACCACCAACTAAAACGGTGTTTAGCCTTGTAGGTACGTGGGCTGAAGATAAACGTACGGCACCATCATTTGTTTTTGAGAGTGATGGTTATGCAAAGGTAGTTATAGACGGTGTGCTTAAAGGAGGTAAAGAGTTTATGTACAACGGCCATAAGGCTAGCATTACTTATAAAACTAATCTTGACGTAAACCCTCATGAAGTTGTCATAGACTTGATAACTGCAGATACTAACGAGAAAGAAACCCTTAAGGGAGTTTTTACTATAGTAGATGATAACACTATAAAGTTATCCTACACTACAGATAACAGGCCCAATCAGTTTTATGAGTACGACCTTTTTAGCACCACCTACAAACGCGTTAAGTAATCGTGCAGCCTTTTGTAGTCTTTATGTTTAATTATGTAAACAGAATGTAGAATTACATAAAACATTCATTTATAATTGGTTAGTTTAACGTATCATTATAACTTATTAACAAAACAATGTATTTTGCTTAAGCATGGTATAGGTAATTTTACAATACATCCAATCGAGGAAAGTAATCATTAAAATCTACCATTATGTCATTTAACAACAACGACCATTCAGAAGGCAAAGTAGCCAAAACCATCGAGAAACAAACAGCTAAAATTCCATCAGATGTATTTCTATGGGCCGCATTAGGGTCTATGGCAGTATCTGCAGGTTTAAAAATTGCTAATCAAAAGCACAGCGCATTATTTGTGGGCCAGTGGGCAGCTCCGTTCCTGCTGTTAGGTATTTACAATAAAATTGTAAAACTTGAGGGTAGCGACAAAGAAGACAAAAATCCGATAAGCAATTATGCAGAGCCGGAAGACGATGAAATTTTTGGATAAACCATCCTGAATAACATTAAAAAAGCCTGTAACTTAAATGTTACAGGCTTTTTTGTTGAAACTATAGTTATAACATTGTTTGTTTAATCAAGTATATTTAAAAATTTCAGGCCAAAAACAATGCCATCGGTTTGATAGCCTCCCTGGTAAGCACGTACATAATCTACGCGCAGCATCCTGAATTTCCCAAAGCCAATATTATCGAACCCCGCTGTAAACTCCTGGTAGGGCTTAGTGTCCGGCGTGGCAAGGGCATGATAGCCTACAACAAGATTCCATTGCAACAAGTTAAGTACCGGTATTTTGTTCATAATATAACCCTTAAAGTTATGTTCTGCATGTAGTTCAAGATACGCATCATTAGTGCTATGGGTATAGTACGGCATGAGGTTAAACACATTAAGGTAACTTTCGGTCATGCCTATGTGGGTCTGGTTTCCGTTAAAGTGTTTGTAATCAACAAACGATATACCATCGGCATTAAAAAACTTACCTGCCTTAAGGTTAATGCCAAAGTCGCCTTTGTTACCTATGGTTGTGCTGTAAGTAGAGCGTGCTGCTATAAAGTCGTACTCATAATTTTTGGCACTTCCTGCAAAAGCTTTTTCATACTGAAATGAAAGGGTAGGATAGTTACTGTTGCTCACGTTAAGCCTTCCATCCGGGCGGGTTATGTATTTTTGACCAAACCTAATATTAGCAATAACGCCTGCTTTCGCTAAATGGTGTGTTTCAAACGCAGCAAACTCATCTGTTTCAGGCAGCAGAGGGTTGTTAGATGTATAATCGTCATTAGCATCCTTTATTAAAACCCAATCAGCGTTATTAAACAAGGCTTTTCTACGCGAATATTCCCCATACCCTGTTAATGTTAAACCGGTAAACGCTTCCTGGCTGTATTGTATACGTGCAAACGTCTTGTCATAAAGCTTCATGTAATTGTCTTTAAAAAACAAGGTGCTTATAGAGTTTAGAAGTGGAGTAATAGGTTCGGCAGGGTTAAATTGAGTTGCCACGCTGCCTCCTGTAATACTTAAGGTTGCATAATTCATGCGGTTAAAGCGGTGGTTAAAACTTCCCTGCACACGCAGGCGGTCTTCGGCAAAACCGTAATTTAGCTTGGTACCTATATATGTAGATTTACCGGTTTCTTCATCATATTTACTATAAGAAAATCCGCTGCCCACGCTCCAGCCCTGTACGGTATTATAACTTAATGAACTTATGTCTAACAATCCGTCATAGGTAAATCGTGTTTTTTTAAAAGAGTTACGATAGGTGTAGCCCGAAAGTATATCAAACACTTTAAATTTATTCGATTTTTTATCGATAGAGTCCATATAAGTCTTAGAAGTATGCAGCGTTTGTATACTGTCCTTCTTTACATAGTCAGTAACCTCTTCGTCTGTTAGTGGGATAGGCCTTATGGTATTCCAATATGCAGAATCCTTTTTATTAGAGCCTTCTTCTACAAAAACGATCTCTTTGTCAAAAGTTTTCTTATCAAACTGGTCATGAAAAACATAGTTGGTGTACACATGGGTAAACTTACCGGTAAAGGTAATGCCAAACATTCCAGCCTTAAAATCAAAGCTTTGTGAGTTTTTAGCCCAGATGAGGCTTGTGGTATTGTAGCTAAAATTTTGTTTAAGGTTAAGCGTCTCCATTACAGGCTGTTGCGAGCGATAGCCTTTAATATCTACATCTATCGCGTATATGGCCCAACTGTCATCAACTATATAAATATAACCTTCAAACACAGGCTCCTTATCGCGGCGCGGTATTAACTTTATCTTGTTGATCTGGTTATTGTTCTCGTCAAAAAATGTGCCCTCAAGCTTAAATTTATAATAATTAAACGCATTATCTGACAGTGGCGACACCATATTAATGTTGAAATCTACATAGTTGTTGTAAAAATTGTAGAACGTTCCAAGGGCAGTGTTATAGCTAAAACCCCTGTCATTTCCGCTTATTTTAGAGGCTACAATGCGCTCTTTAATGCTGTTAGGTTGCTCGAAGATTATGTGCGACACTGTTTCGCTAAGGTATAAAATACCGCTTCCGGTGCTGTCTACCATGCCTTCGGGCGCTTCTATCTTTTGTCCGAATATTTTTTTTGGCAGGTCTTTTACCCTAAAGATACCTTTAGAATAAAAATCAGCTTCAAACTTGCCCGTCTTTGCAGAGTTTTCTTTTTTATGTGCTATGGCCTGGCGCATAACGGCATAGGCAGGGTCTTCACTATTAGAGATAACCACTTCACTAAGTTCATAATTTTCGTCGTCGAGCTTAATGTCCAGCACATATGGAAACGATGATATATCTGCAGATACCTTTTTTGTCTTAAAACCTATAGACTGAAATATTACGTTGTATTTGCCGGTTTGGCGCAGGCTTAGCTCATACGTACCTTCTTCGTTAGATGTTGTTCCTGTATAAGTATTCTCGATAGTTATGCTTACAAAAGGAATGCCCTCGCCTGTGGCAGATGTTACTTTTCCTCTTATTTGAGCAGTGGCTACCATTCCTGCCAGCAGTAAAAGCGTTGTTAAAATTTTGTACATTATGTTTATAGTTAAGGTTGGTTACTTGGTATAATAGTACAGACGCGTTATGTTAACAAAAGGTTGCATGTACGTTAAAATTTATTTTTTTAAGCATAACGGCCAAGAGCCTGTTTTCTTACAAAAAACATTATTGCATAAATATAGAAGTTAGTTGCAAAGTTTGTTGTGGTTAACTTGAAATTGTTAGTGTTTACTTTTATTTTTGCAGGATGAAAATAGGGCTGTATTTTTTGGTAATCATTATTATGGCCTATACTATCGGCTTGTATGAGTTTGCAAAGCTGTTTGCGTTTTATACGTCTTTCGCAGAGCACAAAGGACAAAAGCCCGCTATAAACATTAAACTTTTTGTTGTTATGAATTATTTGGGGCAGGACCTTAACAACAATGACGATAAAAAAGATAATCAGTTAACGTTTAAAAACTATCATGCACCATTACGAGCTAATTTGTTTTTTGTGACGGTGCGACATAATTACGATATACTGTTTGTTATCGCCGAGCCGGTAATTGATATACCATATCGGGCGGGTTATATTTCCTGTATGGCATCATCCAAATACGATAGGCCACCCTGTTACGCATAGTTTTTTATGTATTGGCGCATTAGGCATCCCGAAGATTATTAAACTATTAAACCATTATTATGGAACAACCCGGTAACAACCCGGCTACTAAGGCAGCATTAAAAACCACGCTTACGGGAATAATTGTAAGCCTTGTACTTGCAATAATCAAGGCATTGGGTGGGATATTTGGTAACTCGTATGCGCTTATTGCCGATGCGATAGAATCTACTACAGATATTATAACGTCAAGCCTTTTGTACATAGGCCTTACATGGTCGTCTAAACCGGCCGATAAAGAACATCCCTACGGGCATGGCAAGGCAGAGGCGCTTATTGCATTAGGTATTGCCCTTGCACTTGTAATTGCTGCCGTTATAATTGGGATAGAGAGTGTACACAACATTCGTACACCACACGCATCGCCAAAAGCTTTTACACTCTTAATTCTGGGGGGCGTTATTCTTACTAAAGAAATACTATATCGTTATGTAATTAAAACGGGTAATGAGATAAACAGCGGGGCGGTAAAAGCCGATGCCTTTCACCACCGCAGCGATGCCATAACATCGGGCGCAGCATTTATAGGTATTACCATTGGCCTTTGGGGTGGTCCCGGCTATGAAGTAGCCGACGACTGGGCTGCACTCCTTGCCGGCGTTATCATTATTATTAATGCTTATATCATTGCACGTCCTGCCATTGGCGAATTGCTCGATGAAGAACTTGAGCCGCAACTTAACGAGCAGGTTAAAAAGATTGCTACGCAGGTGCCCGGTGTAGAGTTTATAGAGAAATGCTACATACGTAAAATGGGTCTTAAAAGCCATGCCGATATGCATGTATGGGTAAATAAAGACCTTACGGTAGAGCAGGGGCACACCATAGCCCATGCCGTACAGGACCACATACAGGAGCAGTTGCCGCAGTTTGCTATCATTAACATACACGTAGAGCCTGCGGGTACCGTGCATTAAAATAGATCCTTATGAGAGAAGTGCGTTTTAACCTCGCAAGCCGACTTATACACTGGGCTATAGCGTTTGTTTTTTTATATATATTATTAACGGTATTACTTCGCCTGGGGTGGATGAATAAAGGCCACATGGGCGATATCATTCAGGAAAACTTAGCTAAAGACGGCATTACCTTAGATAAAGATGCTGCGGGAACGCTTGCTAAAAAAGTGCGCCGCCCCATGTGGGAGACCCATACCATTGCCGGCTATATTCTGGTAGGCTTGTATGTTATAAGGATGATACTAAATTTTGTACAGGGCTTTGGGTTCGAGAGTCCGCTTAAGGCAGGACTGTCCGGTTATAAAAAATTTAAGTCGTTTACATACGTTATATTTTATGTATGCCTTGCAGGATCGCTAATTACCGGCTTACTTATAGAGTTTGGCCCGCGCAGCATACATGATGGCAGCGAAGACATACACAAACTGTCATTGTATTATATGATAGCGTTTATAGCAGTACATCTTGTTGGGGTTGTTATTGCCGATGGTACAAAAGAACGTGGCATTATATCCAAAATTATTAGCGGCGACAGACCTGTGTAGCCATACAGCAGCGCAAAGTTGTAACAAAGCATTAAAAATAATCATTTACCTTTATATAAAATTATACAATGAATAACATAGAAGATCTCCGGATGGCTGTTTTAATAGATGCCGACAATGTGCCATACGCTAACGTAAAAGGTATGATGGCGGAGATCGCTAAATATGGTACGCCCACCTTTAAACGCATCTATGCCGACTGGACCAAACCAACAGTTTCGGGATGGAAAAAGGTGTTGTTGGAAAATGCCATAACACCGGTGCAACAATACAGTTACAGCACCGGAAAGAACGCTACAGATAGTGCCATGATTATAGATGCTATGGATATTTTATATTCCGGCAAGGTAGATGGTTTTTGTATTGTTTCCAGCGACAGCGATTTTACACGCCTCGCTACCCGCCTGCGCGAAGCCGGTATGAAGGTTATTGGTATGGGCGAAAAGAAAACACTAATACCTTTTATTGCCGCCTGCGATAAGTTTATTTACCTTGAGATATTGGGCAAATCAGAAAAAGAGCATGAGGATGAAAAAGAGCAGGGAGACGGAAAAGGAGCTGCTGCTGCTGTAACCGCCACTAAAGAAACCATTAGCGTTGTAGATAAAAAACTTATAAAGCTTTTAAGCAATAGTATTAACGACCTGGCTGACGAGAATGGCTGGGCATTTCTTGGCGACCTGGGCAATTTTATCCTTAAAAAGCAACCTGATTTCGACCCGCGAAATTACGGCTTTCCTAAAATGATTGCGCTTATAAAAAGTATAGACAGGTTTGAAGTTGATGAGCGCGACACGGGTAAGAGCAACCGCAAGCACGTTTTTGTAAAAAATAAATAATAAAGATAATTGCCTTAAAAAGATGAAGAGGAAAGTTAATGAGGAGATATTAAGGAAAGACAGCTCTGTTAACAAAGTACAGTTTGACAGGGAATGGTTTTACGCCATAAAAGATATGGCGGACTACCTGAGCGAAGACCTTACCGGTGTAGAGTACATCACGCTGCCCATGGTAATAGACGAGCATACCTACAATGTAAAATGTGCTACGTGGGAAGATATTGCGCGCTTTCTACAAAAAGAGCCACTCGAAGATTTTAGGGGGAGCGTATTAAGAAATAAGAAGCCATTATCTGCTAAGCCGGCTGCGAAGCCGGGAAAGAAAAAGTAATGTGCAATTTTTCTTAAGATGTTATACTTAATAAAAAAAGCCTGAACATTCTTATTAGGAAGTCAGGCTTTTTTTATTAAGTATAATATTACTTCTTCTTTTTTCTTTTTGCATCGCGGGTACGTTCTATACCGCGGTTAGTAGGTTTTGTTTTGCGCGGTTTTGTTTTAGCCGGCCCACCCATATTTACCTTTTTATTCTTTTCTTTCTTTTCATGAAAGGCACCATCGTTTGGCTTTTTGGGCGCACGAAGCAGGACCTTCATTTTCTTTTTGTCCTTCTCAAACTCTAATAGCTTCTCGGCGATCTCAAGGCCTTCAGGAAGTTCAAGGAATTCAAGCTCTTTTTCCATAAGTACCTCGGCCTCAATTTGTATCTCCTGTTCGCCCGGGGCTACAAAGCTAATTGCAATACCCGTTTTATCTGCACGGCCGGTACGGCCTATACGGTGAATGTACTGCTCCGGCACCTCAGGAAATTCCATGTTAATCACGTGCGATATATCAGATATATCAAGACCACGCGCCATAACATCTGTCGTTACAATACCACGAATTTCTCCGGCCTGAAACGATGCCATCGTATTAAGCCTGTAGTTTTGCGACTTGTTAGAGTGTATAACTCCAAACTGGCCATCATGGTCCTCTTCGAGAGCATCCATTACTAGGTCGGCAGTTTTTTTATTATTCACAAACACCAGCACGCGGTCCAGGCTTTCATCCTGAAGCAAATTTTTAAGCAGGTTTATCTTGGTAAGAAAGTTAGGTACATGATAGCCCAACTGCTCTATCTGGTCTAATGGGGTGCCCGATGCCGCAAGCGATACTTCTTCAGGAAAATCAAAATAGTCGCTTAGCATATCATCTACATCCTCTGTCATGGTGGCAGAGAATAATATGTTTTGCCTTTTAGCCTTCATCATAGAGAAGATGGCTGTTATTTGTGTACGAAAGCCAAGGTTAAGTATTTCGTCAAACTCATCTATAACAAGTTTTTGCACCTCGTCAAAACGCAGTACGTTATCGAGGGCAAGGTCCATCATTCTTCCAGGAGTACCTACTAATATATCTACACCTTCATAAACGCGGGTTTTTTGGGTGTTAATATTCACGCCACCGTAAATACCCACCGTACGTACAGACATGTACTTTGTAAGTTTCTGAACTTCTTCGGTTACCTGCACCACAAGTTCGCGAGTTGGCACTATAATTACCACACGGGGTACGTGTATTTTTGCAAACTTCCAGTGCTTTAAAATTGGCAAAAGGTATGCAAATGTTTTACCGGTACCGGTTTGCGCAATACCCATCATGTCGCGGCCGCTTAGTATTACCGGCATAGCACGCTCCTGAATAGGGGTAGGGTTTACAAAACCCATATCATCGAGGGCTTTTTGTAGCGATTTTGGTAAGTCGAAGTCAGTAAATGTGGCCATTGCAATTCTAATTTTGTGCAAAGATAGCTTAATTAAGCCGTTAGATTGTTAGATGATTTGTATTTTGGAGAAATTACAAGGTTTTGATTTTAACAAAACCTTGTAGAAAATTAGATTTTAGGATATTAAATTAGCTTTATAAAACAAACTAATATGTCAGAATTTGTAGTCGTTGCGCACGGTATTTCTATAGCCTCTCTGAGGGATTATCTTTTAGCTAAGAAAATAGATAAAGGCGATTCGCTCGTGCTAAGCCCGGCAGATTATGAAACAATACTTGAAGAAATACGCAACTCTGATGAAGGTATCGACATACCTTTAAACATCTTTGGAGTACTGCTTATTAAGGATACAACCGATACTGTTCCCGTTGGGAAAATTCAAATCGTAGAATCGGATAAATTATAATTTTATATCTTACTTATTGATTCAGGAAGAAGCTTTGGTACCAGTACCAAAGCTTTTTTTATTTAAAATTATCAGGAGTGGATTTTTCTGGCGATAATTTTCAATTCTAAATACGATCGAATCTATAGATTTTAGTAATACTGAATTTGATTAGTAATTGTAATTTGCCGGCCAAAAATATATCGATAAAGATTCTGTTTCTTTGTCCGTTCAAAATTTGCCCGCATTACGTATCGTTTATTTTGCAAATATTTTCTGTATATTTATACAGTTTAATGTAAGAATTTAAATTGCAAATACAACTAAAATTCTTTTAATAAATAGTTAATATGTCTATTAAAAACTTCATAGGTCTGAATATTAAATATTTATGCGAAAACAATTTTTTGTCGCAAGATGACTTCGGTGCAAAATTGGGGCTCAAAAAGAGCGTTGTAGGAACTTACGTACGTGGTATCTCGTATCCTAAGGTAGAGATCATGCAAAAAATTTGTGAAGAATATAAACTTACTCTCGACGAGTTTGTAAACATCGACCTCTATTTAAAAAACAAAGGCTATACCGGCAGTAACGATTACAAAACGGTTGCTGAGTCATCGGTAACTGATTATTCTACAGAAAGGGAGGCACTACTAAAAACCATAGCTGCTCAGGAAAAAACTATTGCCGCAATGCAAATAACAATCGATACCTTAACCAGGAAATAGTTGAGGTATTAAACTTTATGGCTATTTTAAGACCATCATTAAAATATAATTAATAATTTGTGATTGTTTCCTGTAAAGCGCTTTGCTTAAACAAACATTGCTATTATTAACACATGCCTAAATATACATGCCATGAATGAAAACCTAAACTCTATACATGATGCTTTTAAAAAGTTAGGTATTGAAGCAGCTGCCGCGCAGTACAGCATTACCGAGTACTCCCTTAATACCGACCTTAGTTTTAAATTTTCTGATCTTGATGAGCTTCTTGCTTTTCTGGAGGCAGGCGATGACCCGGCAAAATCCGAATTGGTAAAGGCAAAAGTGGCAGAGTCCGGCGTTGATACCGATTCTTTTTTTTACGTGAATTTTTATAAACCCAAAGTTGCCGAACTGTAACTATAAATTAATCTTCCCAATGGATTTAGGATACCTGAAAATAAAAATTGATATTAAAGCAGAACACGACGAATATAAAAAGAAATACGAGTACAAACGTAAAGAATTGAAACGCGAAGAAATTAAAAAAATATTCGACGGCTTTAAAGAGTTCTTTAAAGCTGACGGACATTTTAAGTTTAAGGAAAATGAACATAGCATTGCTGCCGAATATAAAGAGCATGCCATTAAACTGGATATGGATATTTACAGTAATGTAGATAGCGATGACTTTAGGTTAGCCGGGATAATTAAGACATTTGATAAAGATACTTTCGAGTTTGTGGTTGAAGGTATATGCAATACAGAGTTAACACTACCACCGCCGGATATTACAAACCATGACCGCATGGTGCATGATACACGCTATTATAAAGATTTTCTTGAGGGCGACCTTTCCTATACTTTTGAGTACAGGATAACCGGCCGCGAAGGCAAGTACATAAATATGGTAGGTTTGTTAACTGCTTTATAGTTTACCTCACATTATAAAACAAAATGCCCCTTGCTTTCGCTCGGGGCATTTCGATTTTAAAAACACACAAATATTACTTTACAATTAATTTTTTAGTGATTTGCTTACCGTTAGACTCCAGTGTTACAAAATATATCCCGCTTTTTAGCGATGCAATATTTACGGTTGTCTCTTTGTTTCGAACACTATCAACAAGTACTGATTTACCTAAAACGTTAGTTATGGTAACAACTGTAGCTTCCGGATCGCTACTTAGTTGAAGGTTTACTATACCTGTGGCCGGATTAGGATATAATACAAATTGACTATTGTCAATAACGCCAATCCCAGCAGTGGCTGTTACCGTTGTAGAGGCAATATTTGTGATAATTGCCTCATTAAAGTCGAAAAATATTGCGGCCTGGGCGGTCATTACGTCTCCTGTTGCAATTGTTGCCTTGGGTTTTATACGGTAACTTACAGATCCATGGCTTCCCGGCTCGTTGGCGCTTTCGTATGGCAGTTGTATTCCGTCAAAGCTAAATTCGATTGCGTTACCTACACGTGTGGCGCGGTAAGCGTGACTTGCACCAACAGGCTCGAAGGTATCCCAATCAAAATTGGGGTTAAGTGTGGTGGATATTCTTACGTTAGTGGCATTTGCCGTACCCATGTTCTGGAAACGAATGGTATATTGCAAATAGTCATTTGCCTGATCAATCGTGATAAATTCTCCTTTATTAACAGTAATATCGTTAGGGTCGTACGAGTTGGTAGCAATCTGCGTAAGGTTAGAGGTATTATTATCCTGGAACACATCGTTTGTAAGCGGAGTAATTGAAGCGCTGACAGCGACTTCGCTTCCCATATTTAGTACCGGTGGCTGTGCCGCTGTAAATTCTACATAAACAAAACGTTGTTGTCCCGCTAAAAGATCTGTATATATAAATGTAACGGTGTTGCCCGATACCGTGCCGCCCTGAGGGGAAGAAAGAAAAGTATATAAAGTATCATCAAAGGTAAAAGTTACCTGTCCGCTCTCTGTAGTTGTCCCGTAGTTATGCAAATCTATAAAATAGCCTGCTGTAAAGCCAGGAACCACTGATGTGGACGGCCAAATATAAACTGCAACATCTGTAAAGGGTGTTGTAGGAGCTACACAAAAGTCGGCAACAACGGGATCGCCACTAATAGTAACGTAATGTGCTTGCGGAGTAATTGTATATAAGTTACTACTTAATGCACTTAACGCTACTATACCTTCGCCGGGCTGAATATTGTAAAATGCATATTGCCCTAAACTATTAGTATAAGTATTATAGGTGTTGTTATTAATATACAGGCTTACCTGCACTCCGGATGATCCTCCATCGTCGCCCTCACATCCATCAGAATCTGCATCATAATGCACAATACCGCTAAGCACAGGATCTGTACATTCTGTAATTATTAAGTCGAGTGCCAGCGTGTAGTAGCAATTATTAGGTATGGTTATACCGGCATATATTGTAGAGCTTACAGCATTGTAAGCAAAATCGTTAACTATAGGATTAGTATTTGTCGCGGCATCCATAGCAGTTGTAAAAAACTGTACTTCGGCAGTAGGTATGGTTAGTTGTATTTGCCCAATAGCCTGCGTAAGGTCAAAAATCGCCATACCGGTATCGTTACCGCAGCCGGTTATAGGTGTTAGCTGAATAGTGTCGCTTGTTAATATTAGTATATTAAACTGGCCTTCTATAGTACACGCACCATTAACCAGATACAGATACAGCGTCTGCGAACTTGTTATTACGCTGCCTGCAGGAATAAGCATGCCGCCACCGGCTGGCCCTCCAGGATACGTATAGTAGCCCCCAAGCTCTAATGCGGGCAATGTATAGCTACCACATACAGCTACATTTTCTGCGGCTAATGCAGTAATGAACGATATTGTTACTGTAAAAGTCTCTTCTGCAACACAGTTTAGTTCTTGTTTAAATACAAAAATGCTCTGAGAAATTGTAACAGCTGTTCCTGCTGCAAGTTGAGTACCCGTACCGTTAGGGCCGGTAAAATAATCTCCGGATGTTAATGCAGGTAAAATATACGATCCGCATGCATGAACATCTGCAATGTCAGGTACGCTTAAAGCACCTACGGTTACTGTAAAACTTGATTCCTGCTCGCAATAAATGCTCGTAAATATGTATATAGTCTGAGTTTCGGTGATAACCGTACCGGGTACTATCAGGCTGCCGCCACCACTGGTACCAGTCCTGTATTCATTTCCCGGGCTAAGTGGGGGCAGGGTGTACGCTGTGCATACGCTTACATCGGCAAGCTGGTCTACAAAGGTTGTATACAGCACCATAGCAAAAGACGTAATTGCAAAATCTCCGTTAGCCAAATTAGTAACCCTAACATAGATAGTAGGATTTACCAAATTCGAATAATATACTGTAGGATCAGCAATAGGGTTGCTATTGTATAGTGCATCGTCGTGGTTCTCAAAATATGTAACTAAATAGTTATCAGGGTTTTGTTCGCCCAGTACGGGTGCATTTTGCACAGTAAGATCAAAGATCTCATAATTGCACTGCGTTAAGTCTGCTACAGGATTAGCTACAGCCTGCCCATACATGTTTGCTGCCATTAAGAACATGGCCACAAGCAAAAGTAATTGTTTTTTCATAATGTTCGTTGTTTATTGTTAAAAGGTAAACATTTCTAAAATTAAAAACCCTACCTGCTGTTTAACAATTATTTACAACATGTAAATGTAAGGGTAGAAAAAGCCAGCCTTAAACAAAATGGTTAAAGTCAAATTAAAATTGAAATTTTTAATACTACTTTTCTCTATTTTTGCTGTGTAATATTGATAACAATTATGAAGAAGTCTCTACTTACAATTTTTTTAATATTTATAGGGCTTACCGCCCACGCTCAATTTGGGATAAAAGGCGGATTGAATTTTTCTAACCTGAGGAGCGATGGCCCGGACAATTTTAATGTCCTTACAAACTGGCACGTAGGAGTGTTATATGAGGCTTACATCAATAGCTCAATCAGCATCCAACCCGAGTTTCTGTATTCTGTACAGGGCGCAAAGTTGAGGAGCGAAGAGTTTAAGCTCAATTATTTTGAGGTTCCGGTATTGCTAAAGGTTAATTTAACCGATGGCTTTAATTTGCAGGCAGGTCCGCAGTTTGGGATGTTGCTTAGCGAGTCGGATAATTTTAGCCGTTATAATAGCGAAACGTTTGATTTTGGACTAACAGGGGGCCTTGAGGTTTTTGTAGCCGATGGACTTTTTGTACAGGCGCGCTACTATCAGGGTACTAAGAATGTAACAAGCAATACCAACCTTAAGAACACAGTCGTATCGGCTTCTTTAGGTTTTATTTTTTAATTATAAACTAACTTAACTATTTTTAAAACTATGAAAAAATTTCTTTTAGCAGTAGTATTGCTTGCAGGCACATTTGCCGCGCAGGCACAGGGACTAAACTTTGGTATTAAAGCCGGAGCCAACTTCTCTAACTTTCAGGGCGACTTGGATACAGACGGTATCACGAGCTTTCATGCAGGAGCAGTATTAGAACTTAACATTGTGCCAACATTTTCTGTACAGGCAGAGGGCCTTTTCTCATCTCAGGGTGGTAAAGCCAAATATGTAGAGGATGGGGTAGTGGGTGTAGCAAGAGATATTAACCTTGATTACATATCAATACCGGTGTTAGCAAAATTTTATGTGCTGCCTAACACATTAAGTATTACTGCAGGACCACAATTTTCGTTTCTTGTTAATGATGCCGATGATATTTTTGAGACTAAAAAGTTTGATCTTGCAGCATCAGGTGGTTTAGAGCTAAAAATAATTGCAGGCCTTTTTGCACAGGCGCGTTACAATATTGGTCTTACTAATGTTAACGATAGCGAAGTGAGAGGTGATGTTAAGAATGGTGTTTTCCAGTTATCTGTAGGGTACTTTTTCTAAAAATTTTATATAATAAACAAAAACCGGTTTGTCTTTAAGATAAAACCGGTTTTTTTATGCGCTTTAGTGTTAAAACTTTTGCTAAGCCACATACACAGCTTTAGGTTAATACTTACATTTACATTAAATTAATTCATTAAATGGATATTGTTATTATAAACGGGCCAAACCTTAATCTTTTAGGGAAAAGAGAGCCCGAAATTTATGGTGGCCGCACCTTCGAAGATTATTTTGCAGAGCTGCAACTAAAATTTCCGGGTATAAAGCTACATTATTTTCAAAGTAATATCGAGGGGGAGATCATTACAAAAATACAGGATACCGGTTTTACCTCTCACGGAATAATTTTAAATGCAGGAGCTTATACACATACATCTATAGGTATAGCCGATGCCGTTAAAGCTGTAACTGCCCCGGTTATCGAAGTGCATATTTCTAATACTTTTTCTCGCGAGACCTTTAGGCACCAGTCTTTTATTTCTCCGGTATCTGCCGGCGTAATAATTGGATTTGGGCTAAAGAGCTATGAGCTTGCATTACAATCATTTTTATAAATCTCAACATGAAGTACGCTGCCGTAATTACATTGTTTCTGCTTACCCTGCCTGTTTTTGCACAGCTTAAGGGTAAAGTAACCGCTAAGAACGGCGATCCTGTTGCATATGCATCAATTACCTTAGAGGGTACATATAACGGTACCTCTACAAATCAGAACGGCCTATATAGTTTTACGGTTGATAAGGGTAGTTACACGCTAATCATCAGGTCAATAGGCTACAAAACCAAAGAGGTGGCAATCACTGTAAGCAGTGCCTCCCAAGAACAGAACATTAGTCTTGATGCTGAAAATTACCAGCTTAAGGAATTAGTGATAGATCAGGGCAATCCCGCAAATACTATTATAGCTAACGCTATACAAAACCGCACAACAAACGCTGAAAAGACCGCGCAGTATGAAGCCGATTTTTACTCGCGTGGTGTAGTTACATTAAAAGACCTGCCTAAGAAAATACTGGGTCAGGACATAGGCGACCTTGGAGCATCTGTAGACAGTACCGGCAACGGTATTTTGTACCTTTCTGAAACCGTTTCTAAAATAAAATACGAACGCCCTGGCAAGATAAACGAGCGTGTTATTGCAAGTAAGGTGAGCGGCGAAGCCGGAGAATTTAGCTATAACAACGCCGATGCTGCCGATTTCGACTTTTATGCGAATTATCTTCCTTTCGAAGTGAGCGTTATATCTCCTATTGCTTACAACGCTTTTGATTATTACTCATACGTACTTGAAAGTACCTATACTGATGCCGGCGGACAACTTATTAATAAGATAAAGGTAACCCCTAAGCGTGAAAATCAGGCATCTTTAGATGGCTATATTTACATTGTAGAAGGTACTGGAGAGATATCTGCAGCAGAATTAGGTATCAGCGGAAGCGCCATAAAGCAGCCGCTGCTGGACAGGATAAACATTAGGCAAAACTATGGGTATAATGCTAAAGAAGAACTTTGGAGTAAAAATGTTCAGGTAATCGATTTTCAAATAGGATTATTAGGGATAGAATCTAACGGAACGTTTAGCTATGTATACAGCAATTATAACTTTAAGCCGGGGTTCGATAAAAAATGGTTTAGCCCGGAAATACAGTATTTTGAACCGGAATCTAATAAAAAACCAAACACATACTGGAACGCTGTAAGGCCTATTCCGCTAACTGCCCAGGAGCGCAATGATTACTTTAAAAAAGAAAAGCTTGAAGAGTTACGCAGCACAAAAGTGTATCAGGATAGCACAGACAGGGAACGCAACAGGTTTAAATGGACTTCAATTCCGGTGGGATATACCTACCACAACACGGCTCAAAATTGGGAAGCAAGTTATACTGGTATAGTACGTAGGCTAAGTTTTAATACTGTTCAGGCTTATGCGCTTGCACCTGGTTTTTATTACACAAAATTTCACCCCAATAATACCTACACCACCATTGGCACCGACCTGAACTACGGTTTTGCCGAGAAAAGATTCAGGGCAACAGGAACAATTTCTCATAAGTTTAATAATTTCAGTAAGCGAATTGTTACCCTTACAGGGGGTAGTAGTATAGAACAGTTTAATCCTGAAAACCCAATAAACAAGATAGTAAATAGTATTAGCAGTCTTTTCTTTAAGGATAATTACATGAAACTCTACGACAATAATTTCTTGCGACTTAAGTATGAGGAAGAGGTACTTAACGGTATTAAATTGTTTGGTAGTTTCGAATATACACGTAAAAAGTCACTGTTTAACAACACAAACTTTAGTACACTTAAAGATCTATATGACCCTTATCTTTCTAACAACCCCCTATTGCCGGAAGATCATGATGCGCCTGCTTTTTTAAGACATAATATGTTAAAGGCGTCTATCGCCACCCGCATTAGTTTTGGACAAACCTACCGTACCAGGCCCGATGGCAGAGAAACTATAAGTAATGATAAGTATCCAAGGCTATATCTTAAATACGAAAAAGGCTTTGCTGCGAGTGTAAGCGATTATAACTTCGATCATTTATCTACACGCGTAACTTATGATCTTGCTATGGGCGATGTGGGAGAACTGGGCACAAGTTTCAGTGCCGGTAAATTTTTCAACTCTAAGGATATAGCTTTTACAGATTATAAGCACTTTAACGGCAATCAAACATATGTTGGCAAATCAGAGCGATACTTAAATGTGTTTAACCTCCTGCCATACTACACGCACAGCACGAGCGACCAATATTTTGAAGCCCACTTAGAACACAATTTTAAAGGTTTTATAACCAACTCTATCCCTGTGCTCGAAAAACTTAATTATTACCTGGTTGCTGGCTACCACTTTCTGGCTGTGCCCGAACAAAAACCATACATGGAAGGAACAATAGGTCTTGATAATGTGGGCTGGGGCAAATTCAGGTTGTTAAGAATAGACTATATAAAGTCTAATAGCAATAGGAGAAGTAGCGGCGTAATACTCGGACTTACCTTTATCGACTTTTTAGAGTAGCTTCAAAATTTACAAAACTACGTTTATCATTCTACTAAAAAGTAATCATAAAATATAATTGCTCCTTATATATCTACTGTATAAGGAGCTCTTTTTTAATATAAGTTTCAGCAGCGGCAAAAGCAAGCGTATATCACCAGTGGTCCCGCCCGCTCTCGCCTGTAGCTCTCCGCTGTGCCAGCCTATTGGCAGGCAGGCTGCGAGGCTGCCGGCTCGATCGGGGCTATGAGGGGAGGTAGTTTTTTAGACCTCACTTTCTAAGTGTTCTTTACGTAAGAGTAATCTTTGCGCTTTGTTTTTGCTATTTGTATAATAACTGGAGCTAACCAAAAAAAACTTCACTCTTCAAGTTTCACGTTAACAAAGAGTTAAGAAATATAATAAAAAAACATTTGCAAAGCGCTTTGAAAAGACAAAAGAAGTAGTACTTTTGCACCCGCATTCAAACGCAAGTTCATTAATAGACTGACACAAGTAAAAAGAATTAGCGATAAGCAAATTGCAAACAGGCAAAAAGTTTAAAGTTAAGGAAAGCTAAAAAAATAAGTAAAAAAAAGCTTGGATAATAAAGGGAAAAGATAGTATCTTTGCCCACCCAAACCGCGAGGAAAGGGGAGAAAGAGCAACGGGC
>Ga0265798_10000266_pt1 | contig 93276 bp, 61 predicted proteins | sample P3T30metagenome_FD_192430 | JGI IMG/M metagenome (GOLD analysis project Ga0265798, IMG submission 192430) | Plant litter microbial communities from East Loma Ridge, Irvine, California - P3 T30 | ecosystem: Environmental > Terrestrial > Plant litter > Unclassified | place: USA: California... | reverse complement strand
GTAACTACCAGGAGCTGTACATGATCCGCGGCTTCGCGGTCGGCTCGGACGACACCGCGTACAACGGCCTGTATGGCCTGCTGCCGCGCCAGTTCGTCGCGACCGAACTGGTCGAACGCGTTGAAGTGCTGCGCGGCGCCCACAGCTTCATCAACGGCGCGGCCCCTGCCGGCGGCAGCATCGGCGGCTCGATCAACCTGCTGCCCAAGCGCGCCCCCAACCAGGACCTGAGCGAAGTCACGCTCGGCGTCGAGACGGGTGGCCAGGGTTACGGCGCCATCGACTTGGGTCGCCGCTTCGGACCGGAAGGCCGCGCCGGCGTGCGCGTCAACGTTGCGCACCGCAAGGGCGACACCTCGGTCGATCGTGAAGGCCGTGAACTGAGCGTGTATTCGCTGGGCGTCGATTACCGCGGCCGGGGCTTCCGCCTGTCGGCCGACATCGGGGCGCAGGACCACGAACTGACCAATGCACGCCCGAGCGTGACACTGGGCGCCACCACCCCGATGATTGCCGCGCCAAGCGCCGACCGCAACTTCGCGCAGCCTTGGACCATTTCTGAAGAACGCCACACCTTCGGCACCGTGCGCGCTGAAGTCGACCTGGCCGGCGGCGCCGTCGCCTGGGCCGCACTGGGCGCGCGCAGCGGCCAGGAATACAACATCCTGTCCTCGATCACGGTCAACAACGCCAATGGCGACGGCACCATGACCCGCTTCGACAATATCCGCAAGGACCAGGTCCGCACCGGCGAGGTGGGCATGCGCGGCGCACTGCGTACCGGCTTCATCAAGCACATGCTCAGCGCCTCGGCCTCGGGCTTCCACAGCGAGTCGCGCAACGCCTACGGCTTCAGCGACTTCGCCGGCTTTGCATCGAACGTCTACACGCCGCGCGACGTGGCCCCGCCGTCGGCGTCGTTCTTCACTGCCGGTGACATGGCCAACCCGAGCGTGACGTCCAAGGCAATTTTGTCGAGCCTGGCGATCGCCGACACGCTGTCGCTGCTGGACGACAAGGTGCTGGTCAATCTGGGCCTGCGCCACCAGCGTCTCAAGGACTACGGCTACGACTACACCACCGGTGCCGGCCTGAAAGACGCAGCCTACGAGGCCAGCGAGAACACCCCGTTCGCCGCTGTCGTCTACCGCCCGCGCAAGGACCTGTCGGTGTATGCCAACTACAGTGAAGGCCTGCAGCGCGGCGCCGTCGCATCCGGCGTCAACATCGACAACCAGGGCGCGATCTTTGCGCCGTATGTATCGCGCCAGCGTGAAGCGGGCGTCAAGTACGACAGCGGCCGCTATGGCTTGAGCGCTGCCGTGTTCTCGACCAGCCAGCCGAGCGGCTATGTGCAGGATCGCGTGTTCGGCGTGTTCGGCGAACAGCGCAACCGTGGCCTGGAGCTGTCGATGTTCGGCAATCCGGTGCGCGGTCTGCGCGTGCTGGGTGGCCTGACATTGATCGACGCCGAGCAGCGCGTGACGGAAGGCGGCAGGAACCAGGGCAAGGATGCAATCGGCGTGCCAAAAACACAGCTGAACATCGGCGCCGATTGGGACGTGCCGGGCGTGCAGGGCCTGGCACTGAACGCCCGCACTGTCTACACGGCGACCCAGTATGCCGATGGCGCCAACACCCAGAAGCTCCCGTCGTGGACCCGCGTTGACCTGGGCGCAACCTACCGCACGAGCTTCATGGACCGTGACCTGACGCTGCGCGCCCGCGTGGACAACGTCGCCGACAAGAACTACTGGGCCTCGGCCGGTGGCTACCCGGGTTCGGGCTACCTGGTGCTGGCGGCGCCGCGCACCGTGGCGGTGTCGGCAACCGTCGGGTTCTAAGCAGCTGTTTTGCTCATCGCTGCGCCTTGACGATCTGCAGGGCGCTGGCGATGGCGGTGCTGATGTCGCCCGAGTTGCCTGGACCCATCCCGCCCGGCGACCGACCCGCATCGCCTGCCTGGCGCAGCACTAACGCGTTGGCTTCGGCGAGAGCCACCAGCGCCGTCACATCTTCCATAGCACGGTTGATGATCGTCGTCTTCTCGCTTGCCGGGCGTGCAATCGACTCGCGCCTTCGCCGCTGCGTCACAACGATAAACAGGTTGAATGAAATATTAAGTTAATTTGTTCAAATTAACGATTATTTGAAAATTCAGCCGCACCTGAATTACATAAAACTTCCATAAGACTGAAATCAAACACGTCGATCTTTTTTACTCAAAGAACCTGAATTACTCTGGCCGCCTGCGTGTTTCAGGGCGATATCCAAAAGATCCGTCTGTCCGCCGCGCAATTATGGATAGTTATTGCAAAATCAATGTTGATAATGCATGCTTGGAAAGAGCGCTACGCTGCTGCCTGCGCATTCCTCGTTCCGCAACATTGTGTTGCTTAATTTATCAATTGCAGGAGTACTTGTGAAACACCTTGTCAGCATTCTGCTCGGCACCGCAGCGCTTGCCAGCACCAGTGATGTAATCGCCCAGACTTCCTACCTCATCAGTAAAACCTCCTACGACAGTTCGCGCACGAAGACTGAAGTCAAGCTCTGCCTGCACGATGCCTATGCAGTTTGTTCGGTAAAGTGGAATGGCAAAGAGTTCATTGACGACTTCGATCACGGCCGCCAGCTCCAGTCAGCCTTTAGCTTCGACGGCCGCGGAGAAGGCTACAACCCAACCGAAGCAGGCGCCTCGTATCTCACCGATGGCTTGAATCCATCTCCTTCGTCTTCCGTGAACGACGGCATTGTCATCGACTCTGCAGAACAGGTGCGAACCACGACGCGTATGGCCTACTGGAACCCGGTCAATGGCATCAAATTGTCAAACTGGCTGGTCGATAAGCGTATCACCATCATGAACGGCATCCATTCCGCTTACCTTGACTATGCGGTCACCGGGCGCAGTATGTCTAACGAGCCCCGCCATACTTCGGCAAACTTCGAATTCCTCACCGGCTACATGCCGTCAGAGTTCAACAAATTTTATACCCTGGACGTCAAAGGCACCAGACAGCTGAGCGCTATCTCTGCTTGCCTCAATATAGACACCTGCTCGCCGGAGCAGCCCCTCCCATTGATCTTTGCCAATGCTGCGGGAACGCACGCTATGGGCATTTATTCCCGCGAGTTGCCACAAGCTGCCTATCCCGGCGCTGGATATGGACGCTGGAATTTCACGACAGAAAACGTGGTGAAATGGAACACGGTCTACCGTTACAACAACATTATTCCGCTCGCCAGATATAGCTATCAAGGCTATGTCGTTATCGGTACCCTGGCCAATGTCCGGCAGCAGATGCAGTGGTTCTACGACAACGGTCAATAACGCCGCGAGTATCAGGCTCAAAAGGTATTTACATCAGATCTTCACCACAATAAGTATCACCAAGATCTCTTGCCGGTCCATGCCTGGATGCAGATCATGCTCATCCAGGTTTTTTATTAACCGTGGCGACTGCGTTGACAGCCCACGGCCGTTGAGGACACGGATTCTGAACACTTGGTGCTGGCGGCGCCGCGCACCGTGGCGGTGTCGGCAACCGTCGGCTTCTAAAGCACGTTCATCGCTGCGCCTTGACGATCTGCAGGGCGCTGGCGATGGCGGTGCTGATGTCGCCCATATTCGCGGGCACGATCAGCGTGTTGTTGGTCTTGGCCAGGTTGGCGAAGGCGTCCACGTAATGCTCGGCCACGCGCAGGCTGACGGCGTCCATCCCGCCCGGTGACCCGATCGCATCACCCACCTGGCGCAGCGCCGACGCGCTGGCTTCGGCCAGCGCGACAATCGCCGTCGCCTCGCCCATCGCGCGGTTGATGGCTGCCTGCTTCTCCCCTTCCGAGCGCGCAATCGACGCCTCGCGCTCACCGCTGGCGATATTGATCTGCTCCTGGCGCCGGCCTTCCGACGCCGCGATCAGCGCGCGCTTTTCGCGTTCGGCCGTGATCTGGGCCTGCATCGCATGCAGGATCTCGGCCGGCGGGGTCAGGTCCTTGATCTCGTAACGCAGCACCTTCACGCCCCAGTTGGCGGCCGATTCATCGATCGCATTGACGATGTGGGTGTTGATATGGTCACGCTCTTCAAACGTTTTATCGAGTTCCATCTTGCCGATCACCGAGCGCAGCGTGGTCTGGGCCAGTTGCGTGATCGCCTGCAGATAGTTCGATGAACCGTACGACGCGCGCATCGCATCGGTCACCTGGAAGTACAGGATGCCGTCGACCTGCAACTGCGTGTTGTCGCGCGTGATGCAGACCTGCGGCGGCACGTCGAGCGGGATTTCCTTGAGGCTGTGCTTGTAGGCGACGCGGTCGACGAACGGCACCACGATGTTCAGGCCCGGCGCCAGCGTGGCGTGGTATTTGCCGAGGCGCTCGACGACCCAGGCGTTCTGCTGCGGCACGACGTTGATAGTCTTGAAGACGAAGACCAGCGCGACGACGAAAATGATCAGTGCGACGATGCTGAGGGTCGATTCCATGTGATTGCCTTTGAGGTTCGGTTGGATGCGGGTTGAATGGGGTGGGCAGGATCACTGCCGCGCGACGATCAGGCGATTGCCCTGCACTTCGACGATCTCGTGTTCGCCCGGCTGCGCATCCTGACCGGCGCGCAGCTCGACGTCCCACAAGGCGCCGCGGTACATCACGCGCGCGCGCCCGCCGTGCCACTGCGGCACGCTGAGCCGCTGGCCGATGTCCATGTTGATGCTCGGGTCATTGGCTGCGGCGCGCCGGCCGCCGCGGCCAAGGCGTGTGCGGCGCAAGACCAGCGTGGCAGCGATCCCGATTGCCGCCGCGACGAGCGTCTGCAACGCGCCGCTCGCGCCCAGCCAGGCGGCCAGCGCGCCGAACACAAGGCCCAGCGCGATCATCAAGAGGTAGAACGTGCCGATGAACAGCTCCGCGACGATCAATATGCCGGCCCCGATCAGCCAGTAGGTCCAGTCGGCCATGGTGTGTCTCCTTTTTATTATGGTGAAAAAAAACCCCCGCTACCCGGAATGGATAGCGGGGGCCTTGCGAGCACCGGGTGCCCGCCCTTGCTTACATCTTCGCCAGCTTCTGCCAGGTGTCGATCACCGAGTCAGGATTGAGCGACATCGACTCGATGCCCTCTTCCACCAGCCACTGCGCGAAATCAGGATTGTCCGATGGACCCTGGCCGCAGATGCCGATGTACTTGCCCTTGGCGCGGCAGGCCTTGATCGCCATCGACAGCAGCGCCTTGACGGCCGGATCGCGCTCGTCGAAGTCCTTGGCCAGCAGCTCCATGCCCGAATCGCGGTCCAGGCCCAGCGTGAGCTGGGTCAGATCGTTCGAACCGATCGAGAAGCCGTCGAAGAACTCGAGGAACTGCTCGGCCAGGATGGCGTTGGATGGCACTTCGCACATCATGATCAGGCGCAGGCCGTTCTCGCCGCGCACCAGGCCATTCTTGGCCAGCAGGTTCACGACTGCCTCGGCCTGGCCGAGCGTACGCACGAACGGGATCATCAGCTCGACGTTGGTCAAGCCCATCTCGTTACGCACGCGCTTCATGGCCGTGCACTCCATCGCGAACGATTCGGCGAAATCGTCGGCCAGGTAACGCGCCGCGCCGCGGAAGCCCAGCATCGGGTTTTCTTCGTCCGGCTCGTAGCGCGAACCGCCGATCAGCTTCTTGTACTCGTTCGACTTGAAGTCGGACAGGCGCACGATGACCGGCTTTGGCCAGAACGCGGCAGCGATCGTCGAGACACCTTCGACCAGCTTGTCGACGTAGAAGGCGCGTGGCGATGCGTGGCCACGGGCGACCGATTCGACGGCCTTTTTCAGGTCGGCGTCGATGTTCGGGTACTCGAGGATTGCCTTCGGGTGCACGCCGATATTGTTGTTGATGATGAACTCGACGCGCGCCAGGCCCACACCGCTGTTCGGCACCGACTGGAAGTCGAACGCCAGTTGCGGGTTGCCGACGTTGAGCATGATCTTGGTCTTGATCGGTGGCAGTTCGCCACGCGCGACTTCGGTCACTTCGGTTTCCAGCAGGCCGTCGTAGATCATGCCTTCGTCGCCTTCGGCGCACGAGACGGTGACCAGCGTGCCGTCCTTGAGGACGTCGGTCGCGTCGCCGCAACCGACGACGGCCGGCACGCCCAGCTCACGCGCGATGATCGCCGCGTGGCAGGTACGGCCGCCACGGTTGGTGACGATCGCTGCGGCGCGCTTCATGACCGGTTCCCAGTTCGGATCGGTCATGTCGGCCACCAGCACGTCGCCCGGCTGGACGCGGTCCATTTCGGACGGGTCGGTGATCACGCGCACGCGGCCGGCGCCGATCTTCTGGCCGATCGCGCGGCCGTGGGTCAGCACGGTGCCCGTGCCCTTCAGGTGGAAGCGCTGCTGCGCATCGGTCGACTTCTGCTGCGACTTGACGGTCTCGGGACGCGCCTGCAGGATGTACAGCTTGCCGTCGCGGCCATCCTTGCCCCACTCGATGTCCATCGGACGGCCATAGTGGTTCTCGATGATGACGGCGTACTTGGCCAGCTCGATGATCTCTTCTTCGACCAGCGAGTAGCGGTTGCGCATTTCGATCGGCACGTCGACGGTCTTGACCGAGCGGCCGGCCTTGGCTTCGGCGGTGAATTCCATCTTGATCAGCTTGGAGCCGATATTGCGGCGGATGACGGCCGACTTGCCCATTTCGAGCATCGGCTTGTGGACGTAGAATTCGTCCGGATTCACGGCGCCCTGCACGACGGTCTCGCCCAGGCCGTAGCTCGACGTGATGAACACGACGTCCTTGAAGCCCGATTCGGTATCGATGGTGAACATGACGCCAGCCGCGCCGGTATCCGAGCGCACCATGCGCTGCACGCCCGCCGACAGCGCGACTTCGGCGTGGGTGAAGCCCTTGTGCACGCGGTACGAAATCGCGCGGTCGTTGTACAGCGACGCGAAGACGTGCTTCATCGCCTCGAGCACGTTGTCGATGCCGACGACGTTCAGGAACGACTCCTGCTGGCCCGCGAACGACGCATCCGGCAAGTCTTCGGCGGTGGCCGACGAACGCACGGCGAACGAGACTTCGGTTTCCGAGTCGGCGAACAGGCGCTCGTAGAAGTTGCGGATCTCTTGTTCGAGGCGCGGCTGGAATGGCGTGGCGACGATCCATTCGCGGATCTCGGCGCCGGCGACGGCCAGCGAGCGCACGTCGTCGATGTCGAGGTTGTCGAGGCGGCGCGCAATGCGCTCGCCCAGGGACGCGCCGCCGTCGATGCTGTGATCGAGGAAGTCGCGGAACGCATCGGCCGTGGTGGCAAAGCCGGTTGGCACGCGCACGCCGGCGCCGGCCAGTTGGCTGATCATTTCGCCGAGGGACGCGTTCTTGCCGCCGACCGACTCGACGTCGGTCATGCGCAAGTCTTCGAACGACGCGACGTAGACGCTGTCGGCCTGCCCCGGTTGGATCGCTGCAGTAGCTGGATTGGTCATGATAAAAAACACCTTACTTGATGATGGAAACCTGTGGGTGCATCGGTGCAGGGCGGGGGCGCGATTCGCGTATTCTTGTTATTCTCGCCCGCGTGCAGCACAATGCAAAATCCGTTGCCGAGCATTCTACCCCGCAAGTCGGGGATGTGCAGCGCACTTTACATGCAACTCTGTCAGCAAAGCTTAACAAACAGACCATGATCGACGATCCCCAGTCCCTGCCCGCACTGGCGCCGGCCCCCTCCCGCACCGTGTTCTTCGTCTCTGACGGCACCGGCATCACCGCGGAGACGTTCGGTCACGCGGTCCTGAGCCAGTTCGAGATGCGCTTCCGGCAGATCCGCCTGCCCTTCATCGACTCCATCGAAAAAGCGCACGACGCCGCGCGCCGCATCAACGACAGCTTCGCGCTGCATGGCCAGCGCCCGATCGTGTTCTCGACCCTGGTCAAGCACGACCTGTCGAGCGTGATCCGCTCGGCCAAGGGCATGCACATGGACCTGTTCCAGACGTTCGTCGCCCCGCTTGAGCAAGAGCTGGACGTCAAGTCGACGCACACGATCGGCCGCATCCACAACGCGGTCGACAGTGAAGAATACAAGAACCGCATCGAGGCCATCAACTTCTCGCTGGCGCACGACGACGGCCAGTCGCACAAGAACCTGGCCGATGCGGATGTGATTCTGGTCGGGGTGTCGCGCTCGGGCAAGACGCCAACGAGCCTGTATCTGGCGATGCAATATGGACTGAAAGCGGCCAACTACCCGTTGATTCCGGACGACTTCGAACGCGGCCGCCTGCCGAGCAACCTGCCGCCGTACAAGGCCAAGCTGTTCGGCCTGACAATCACGCCCGAGCGCCTCTCGCAAATCCGCAACGAACGCCGCGCCGGCAGTAAATACGCGTCCATCGAAAACTGCCGCTACGAAGTCAACGAAGCCGAACTGCTGATGCGCCGCGAAGGCATCCGCTGGCTCTCGTCAACAACGAAATCCATCGAAGAAATCGCGACGACGATCCTGCAAGAGATCGCCCCCGACCGCCGCGAGTACTGAACCATCAGGGCCGCTCTGCGTTACGGTCCGGCGCGGGGCGCCAGCAGGTGCGGTCCGATCTCGCGCACCGACTGCACGCCGGTCAGGACCATCGTGGTGCGCAAGTCCTTTTCCATGATCTGCAGCAGACGCTCGACCCCGGCCTGGCCCTGGGTCGCCAGCGCATACACGAACGCGCGGCCGAGCAGCACGCCATCGGCGCCCAGCGCCAGCATGCGAAACACATCGGTGCCGGTGCGCACGCCACCATCGGCGAAGATCGTCATCCGCTCCTTGACTGCGGCGGCGATGGCGGGCAGCGCCGCCGCGCTCGATGGCGCGCCGTCGAGCTGACGACCGCCATGGTTCGAGACCACGATGCCGTCGGCGCCGAAGGCCAGCGCGTCGCGCGCATCGTCCGGGTCGAGGATGCCCTTGATGATCAGCTTACCCTGCCACTCGTCGCGAATCCACTGCAGGTCGGGCCAGGCGATGCCCGGGTCGAAGTTGGCGCCCAGCCAGCCGATGTAGTCGGCCAGGCCAGTGACGCTGCCGCGGTAGGCCGAGATATTGCCCAGGTCATGCGGGCGCCCGAACAGGCCGACGTCCCAGGCCCAGCGCGGGTGCAGCGCCGATTGCAGCACGCGTCGCAGCGGGGCGTTCGGGCCGCTCATGCCACTGTGGGCGTCGCGGTAGCGCGCACCCGGCACCGGCATGTCCACGGTAAACACGAGCGTCCTCGAACCCAGCTCCCAGGCGCGGCGCATCACGTCGCGCATGAACCCACGGTCCTTCAGCACGTACAGCTGGAACCAGATCGGGTGCGAGGCTTGCGCCGCCACCTCGGCCAGCGGACAGACCGAGACGGTCGACTGGATGAACGGGATGTTGCGGCGGCAGGCGGCGCGCACCGCCTGCACTTCGCCGCGCCGCGCGTACATGCCGGTCAGGCCGACCGGCGCCAGCGCGATCGGCAGCGCATAGTCTTCGCCAAACCACTGCACGCCCAGGTCCTGCGTTTCGGAGCCGCGCAGCACGCGCTGGCGCAGGCCGATCGCCTGCAGGTCGTCGACGTTGCTGCGCAGGGTCTGCTCGGCGCCAGCGCCGCCGTCGAGATAGTGGAACAGGAATGGCGGCAAGCGCCGGCGCGCTGCCTGGCGAAAATCGGTGGCGGACGAAATGATCATGGACGGTGTGCGAGGCGGCGCTGTGAGCGGATCGAACCGGCAGTGTATGCCGGCCTGCCCGCGCCCGTCCATTGCCGGGTGCGGATAATCAGCGCCGTGAGCGCACCGGCCGTATTGACGGCAAGGGCAAACGCTCAAGCGCCTGATTAAATGGACCGCCCGGGCGCCAACCGGTTGACACGTTCCGAACGGAAAATGAATACTCGGCCAGATGACACCCCTACCCTCCCTTGTCCTGCTGCAGCGCGGCGCGGCCCTCGGCCTGCTGGCACTGGCCTGCACCGCCTGCACCACCTCCGGGCGGCAACGCGAGGCGCTCGATCGCGGCGTCGTCGCGATCCATACCCAGGCCGGCAACTTCGTCAGCTGGCGCGCACTCGGCACCGACGACCCGGCCACCGCCTTCAACCTGTACCGCGACGGCGTGCGCGTGAACGCGACGCCGCTCGCCGCCACTAATCTCGTCGACACCGGGACCGCCGCCAGCGCCACTTACAGCGTGCGCGCAGTGGTGCGAGGGGCCGAGCGCAACGAGGGCGCGCGCGCCGTCGCCACCTGGCCCCAACCGTTCAAGACCATCCCCTTACGAAAACCCGCGGGCGGCGTGGAGCCCGACGGCACGCCGTTTACCTACGCGGTCAACGACGGTTCTGCCGCTGACCTGGATGGCGATGGCGCCTACGAACTGCTGGTCAAGTGGCAGCCGACCAATGCGCACGACAATGCCCACCGGGGCCATACCGGGCCGACCCTGATCGACGCCTACCGGCTCGACGGCACGTTCATGTGGCGCATCGACCTGGGGCGCAACATCCGCGCCGGCGCGCACTACACGACGTACCTGGCCTTTGACTTCGACGGCGATGGGCGCGCCGAACTGATGGCCAAGACGGCCGACGGCACCGTGGACGGCGCGGGCAAGGTGATCGGCAACGCCAACGCCGACTACCGCAACAAGGATGGTTTTATCCTGGAAGGCCCCGAGTTCCTGACCGTGTTTGACGGCCGTACCGGGGCAGCGCTGGCCAGCAGCCCGTACACGCCGCCACGCGGCGACGTCGCGGCCTGGGGCGATACGAGCGGCAACCGGGTCGACCGCTTCCTCGGCGGCGTGGCCTACCTCGATGGTGCGCGCCCAAGCGCGATCTTCGCGCGCGGCTACTACACGCGCGCCGTGGTGGCGGCCTGGGATTGGCGCGGCGGGCAGCTGACGCAGCGCTGGGTGTTCGACAGCGACGTCCCGGCCAACCAAAGCGCCGCCGGCCAGGGCGCCCACTGGCTCGCGGTGGCCGACGCCGATGGCGACGGCCGCGACGACATCGTGTATGGCGCGGCGACCATCAGGAGCGACGGCACGCTGATGTACAGCACTGGCCTGTGCCACGGCGACGCGCTGCACGTCGGCAAACACATGCCGAACCGCCCCGGCCTGCAGGTGTTCATGGTCCACGAGTCGCCCGCGTGCTACCGCGGGCATGGCGCCGAGATGCACGATGCCGCCACCGGCGACGTCCTGTGGCACATCCCGGGCAGCATCGATGTGGGCCGCGGCATCTGCATGGACATCGACCCCGCCCACCCGGGCAACGAGTGCTGGGCCAGCACCGGCGGCATTACGAATCCCGTCGGAGGCCTCTACAACGCAGCCGGCGTGCAGATCTCGGCCGTGCGGCCGCGCTCGCTCAATTTCGGCCTGTGGTGGGATGGCGACCTGCTGCGCGAATCGCTCGACGGCACCAGGATCGACAAGTGGAACCCGCAGGCGCAGCGCCTCGAGCCGCTGCTCGACGCTGCGCTTTATGGCGCCGCGTCAATCAACGGCACCAAGGCCAATCCCGTGCTGTCGGCCGACCTGTTCGGCGACTGGCGCGAAGAAGTCGTCTGGCGCAGCGTCAACGACGGCGCGCTCCTCGTGTTCTCCACCACCGCGCCGACGCGTTACCGGATTCCGACGCTGATGCACGATTCGCAGTACCGGGTGCAGGTGGCGGCGCAGAACGCGGCCTACAACCAGCCACCGCATCCCAGCTTCTTCCTTGGCGAAGGCATGACGCCGCCGCCCGCTTCCCAACAGCCTTGAAAACGCTCCCGCCATGATCCTGCGCCTTTCCCTTGCTGCCTTTGCTTCCGTCTGCGCGTTCGACGCGGCCGCCGCCGAACGCCTGTCCGTCACCGCCAGCCACGCGCTCGACATCGCACGGCCGGCCGAAACCATCGCGATTCCCTGGGCCCGCGTCAACGAGGCGCTGCCGCAGGCGCGCTCGCAGCAGCTGGTCATCAAGGACGCGGCCGGGCGTAGCCTGCCCTACCAGGTCACCAATCTCAACGCTACGGCCAAGGACCCGCAGATGGTCGGCGTGGCCTACGGTGAACTGCTGTTCCAGCACGACTTCGATGCGGGCGAGAAGAGCGCCACCTTCACCATCGAGAAAGCCGCGACCGTCGTGCCGCCGTTCCCGCCCAAGACCTATGCGCGCTTCGTCAAGGAACGCCTGGACGACTTCGGCTGGGAAAACGACAAGCTTGCCCACCGTGCCTATGGCCCGGCGCTCAAGGCGCCGGCGCCGGCCGGCAGCGACAAGGAAGTACTGGCCACAAGCGGCATGGACATCTGGTTCAAGCGCGTGCCGTATCCGATTGTCGACCGCTGGTACAACATCGGCCACGACCACTACCACGTCGACCTGGGCGAAGGCATCGACATGTACAACGTCGGCACCACCCGCGGCGCCGGCGGCACCGGCATCTGGGACGGCAAGACGCTGCACGTCGGCGCCAACTACACCGACTGGACCATCCTGGCCAATGGCCCGATCCGCACCGTGTTCGAACTGCGCTACGACGCCTGGGACGCCGCCGGCGTCAAGGTCACGGAGGTCAAGCGCTTCACGGTCGACGCCGGCCGCTACTTCGACCGCATCGACAGCACCTTCACCTTCACCGGCCCGTCGACGCTGACTGCCGCCGTCGGTCTGAACAAGCGCCCGAGCGACAAGGGCCAGGAAGTGAAGGTCGAGTTCAGCGAGAACAAGGCCGACGGCAGCCTGGTGCAGTGGGTGACGCAGCGCAGCCTGGGCGACTTCGGCGTGGCCCTGATCGTGCCGCCGGCGTCGGGCTTTGCCGCCGACGAGCGCAATGCGCTGGTAACGGCGCCGGTTACGTCCGGCCAGCCGATCAGCTACCACGTCGGCGCCGCCTGGACCCGTGGCAGCCCGTTTGCCACCCAGGCCGACTACAGGAAGCACGTGACGGACGAAGCGGCGCGCCTGCGCGCGCCGGTGCGAGTGAACGTGACGGCGGGACGCTGACGATGGCGCCGCTGTCACGACGCGCGTTCTTCAAGTCCGGCGCGCTGGCGGCGGCGCTGCCGCTGGGCGTGCGCGCCGGCCAGACGGCAGCACCGACCGCACCAGCCGCCATCGCCGCGCCGGGCACGGTGGACCTGGCCTGGCTGGAAGGCACGCCTGCGCTCATGACCGGCACCACGTTCGGCGTGCCGTGGCCGCGCGGCGCCTGCTGCAAGGACCAGGCGTTTGTCCTGTCCGGCGATGATGGCGACATCGCCAGCCAGAGCTGGCCGACCGCCTACTGGCCGGATGGCTCGCTCAAGTGGACGGCGCATGCGCTGCCGCCGCAGGCCCAGGTACCCGGACGCCTGCACCTTCGGGCGGCCAGCGTGGCCGCACCCGCAAGCACGCGGCTGACGATCACCCAACGCCCGGACGCGATCGTCGTCGATACCGGCGTCATCGAATGCACGATCCCGCGCCAGGGCGCGGAGCTTGTGCGGAGCATCCGCCGTGGCGGGCGCGAGATCGCACGCGCCGGCAAGCTGGTGTCCCTGTGCGACGACAGCCCCGAGGGCAGCGCGCGCCAGGCCGCCTACGAAAGCCGGCTCGATCGCGTCACGCTCGAGCAGAACGGGGTGCTGCGCAGCGTGGTCAAACTCGAAGGCATGCACCGCGCCGTTGACGGCAAGCGGGCCTGGCTGCCGTTCACCGTGCGGCTGTACTTTTATGCCGGCGCCGAATCGGTGCGCATCATGCACACCTTCGTGTTCGACGGCGATGAGCAGAAGGACTTCGTGCGCGGCCTCGGGCTGCGCTTCGACGTGCCGCTCACGGATGCGCCACACGACCGCCACGTGCGCTTCGCCGGCGAAGCGGGCGGCCTGTGGGCCGAGGGCGTGCGCAACCTCACCGGTCTGCGGCGCGATCCGGGCGAGGCGGTGCGCAAGGCGCAGCTCGCGGGCCTGGCCACGCCGCCAATCGCCGAACGCGTGAGCAAATCGCTGCACCTGATCCCGGCCTGGGGCGACTACAGCCTGGCGCAACTCTCGCCGGACAGCTTCCGCATCCGCAAGCGGACCAAGGCCGGTCATGGCTGGATCGACGCGGCCTGGGGCCGGCGCGCACCGGGGCTGGGCTATATCGGCGGCGCCAGCGGCGGCCTGGCCTTCGGCATGCGCGACTTTTGGCAGCGCCACCCGACCCAGCTCGACGTGCGCAACGCCCACACGGAGGCGGCGCAGGTGACCTTGTGGATCTGGTCGCCCGACGCGCCGGCGATGGACCTGCGCTTCTACCACGACGGCATGGGCATGCAGTCGCACGCCGACGAGCTGCAGGCGCTGGACGTGACCTACGAGGATTACGAAAAAGGCTTCGGCACGCCGGTGGGCGTGGCCCGCAGCAGCGAATTTACCCTGTGGGCGCTGGATGCCACGCCGGCGCGCGAGACGATGGTGCGGATGGCCGCCGCCGTCCAGACCCCGCCGCAGCTGGTCGCGGCGCCCGCCCACATCCTGGCCACGCGCGTGTTTGGCAACCTGATCGCGCTGCCGGACCGCTCCACACCCGCCAGGGCGCATATCGAAGACCGGTTGGACGCCCATTTCGCGTTCTACCGCGACGAGGTCGAGCAGCGCCGCTGGTATGGCTTCTGGGACCACGGCGACGTGCGCCACACCTACGACACCGACCGCCACGAATGGCGCTACGACGTCGGCGGCTATGCCTGGGCCAACTCGGAACTCTCGCCGGACCTGTGGCTCTGGTACGCGTTTTTGCGCACCGGGCGCGCCGACATCTTCCGGATGGGCGAAGCGATGGTGCGCCACACCAGCGACGTCGACACCTACCACCTGGGCCGCTTCGCGGGCCTGGGCACGCGCCACAATGTCCAGCACTGGGGCTGCAGCGCCAAGCAGGTACGCATCAGCACCGCGGTCTACCGCCGCATGTACTATTACCTGACGGCCGACGAGCGCACGGGCGACGTGATGCGCGAGGTGCTCGACGCCGACCGCCGGCTCGATGCGGTCGACCCGGTGCGCAAACTCGCCAACCAGCCACCCAAGGGACCGTACCCCGTGCGCGCCAGCTTCGGCACCGACTGGGCGTCGCTGGCCGCCAACTGGCTCACCGAATGGGAGCGCAGCGGCGACACCCGCTACCGCGACAAAATCGTGACCGGCATGCGCGACATCGCCGCCATGCCGCACGGCTTCTTCAGCGCCGAGCGCATGGGCTACGAACCGGAGACCGGCCGCCTGCACAATATGGCGGGCGAGAACGTCAAGGCGTCGCACCTCAATGCCGTGTTCGGAGCGGTCGAAGTGTTCGACGAGCTGATTGCCCTCACGGGCGACAAGGATTTTGAGCGCGCCTGGGTCGACTACTGCACGCTGTACAGCGCGCCGAAAGAAGAACAGGTGCGCCACCTGGGCAAGCCGCATGGCGGGTCGGACGTCCTCGTGATCGGCCACTCTCGCCTGACGGCGTACGCCGCCTGGAAGCGCAACGACCCGGCACTGGCGCGCCGCGCCTGGAGCGAATTTGCCAGTGCCGCCCGGCCCTATCCGCCGTTCGTGGCGCGCAAGGTCGACGGCCCCGCCACGCTCAATCCCGTCACCGAGGTACCGTGGGTCACGACCAACGACACCGCGCAATGGGGCCTGGCGGCGATCCAGAACCTGGCGCTGATCGGCGACGCGTTGCCACCTTCCTGATCCGAGTTCACCGCCATGACCAACCGTTCACTTGCTCTCGCTCTCACTGTGGCCGCGCTGCTGGCCACGCAGGCGCGTGCTGCCGCGCCGACCCGGTTCGTGTTCGGTGACGCCGCCGCACCCGCGGGCCACACCCGGGTCGCCCCCGGCACGCTCTACGACGCGGCGCGCGGCTACGGCTTCGAGCCCGGCGCCGAGGGCAACGCCCGCTATTTTTCAGTGGACCTCCCCGAGGGCAACTACGCCGTCACCGTCGTGCTGGGCGACGATGGACGCGCAACGGCGACGACCGTCAAGTCGGAACTGCGCCGCCTGATGCTCGAGAACGTGTTTACTGCCCCCGGCCAGAGCGTCGTGCGCACCTTTGTCGTGAACGTGCGCACGCCGCGCATCGCCGCAGTGCCGGGTGTCGCCGCAGGCGTCGTCGACCTGAAGGCCCCGCGCGAGACCGAGACCGAAGCCTGGAACTGGGACGGCCGTCTCACCCTTGAATTCAATGGCAGCCCAACCGCCGTGCAGCACCTGGAGATCGTGCCAGTTACCGTACCGACGCTGTTCCTGCTGGGCGACTCCACCGTCAGCGACCAGCCGGGCGAACCGTTCAACAGCTGGGGCCAGATGCTGCCGCGCTTTTTCGGGCCAGGCGTCGCCATCTCGAACCATGCGCAATCGGGAGAAACCTACCGCGATTCGCTGGCGCGCCGCCGCATCGACAAGATCCTGAGCATGATGCAGCCGGGCGACACGCTGCTGATGCAGTTCGGCCACAACGACCAGAAGCAGATCAAGGATGGCCGCAGCGGGCCGTTCACCACCTACAAGGCCGAGATCAAGACCCACGTTGAGGCGGTGCGGGCGCGTGGCGGCCTGCCGGTGCTGGTCTCGCCCGTGGAACGGCGCGCCTTCGACGAGGCCCGCCAGGTCAAGCCTTCGTTGACCGATTACGCCGAGGCGGCGCGCCAGAGCGCACGTGAACTGGGCGTGCCGTTCATCGACCTGAACACGTATAGCAAGACGATCTACGGGGCGCTCGGCGTCGAAGGATCGACAGCGGCCTTCGCGTCGCCGGCACCAGGCAAGCTGGACAACACTCACCACAACAGCTACGGCAGTTACCTGATGGCCAAGGCGATTGCGCTGGGCATGCGCCAGGCTGGCATCCCGCTCGCGGCCCACCTGGTACCGGAGTTCCGCTTCGACCCGGCCCATCCCGATCCGGTGGCCCGTTTCACGGTGCCACCCAGCCCGCGCCGCACGGAGCAGCGGCCCCTCGGCGACGAGGGCAATCCGCACGTCGGCGCCAAGGCAGCCAACGGGAGCACGCAATGGAGCACGCAATGAAGCGCCGGCGCGCACTGGGGCTGCTGGCCGGCGGCCTGCTTGGCGGTTGCAGCGCGATGCAGGGCAGCGCCCGTCCCGGCGAAGAGCAGGCCTATCTGTTCTCGTACTTTCTGGGCAACGGCGCCGATGGCCTGCACTTTGCCGCCAGCCGCGATGGCTATCAATGGGACGCGCTGCGCGGCGGCGCCAGCTTTCTGACGCCGACCGTCGGCAAGACCCGGCTGATGCGCGACCCGTGCATCGCGCGCGGCCCGGACGGCATGTTCCACATGGTGTGGACCAGCGGCTGGAACGATACCGGCATCGGCTACTCGTCCTCGCCGGACCTCATGCAGTGGTCGCCCCAGCGCGACCTACCGGTGATGGGGCACGAGCCGCAGGCGCTCAACGCCTGGGCGCCCGAAATCATTCACGATGCCGGGCGCGGCCACTTTCTGATCCTGTGGGCGTCGACGATTCCCGGCCGCTTCCCGCAGACCGAGGCCGAAGGCGACGCCGCCGGCGACAAGAAGTACAACCACCGCATCTATGCCACCACCACGAAGGACTTCATCAGCTTCACGCCAACGACGCTGTTCTACGAGCCGGGCTTCTCGGTCATCGATGCCACCTTCGTGCAGGCACTGGGCCGCGACTGGCTGGTGGTGAAGGACGAGACGCGGTATCCGCCAAAGAAGTACCTGCAGGTCGCCGCCGCCGACAGCCTGCAGGGGCCATTCGGCCTGCTGGGCGCGCCGATCACGCCGCCGGGGCTGTGGGCCGAAGGGCCAAGCGGCTTGCAGGTGGGCGACGAAGTGATCCTGTATTTCGACGCCTACACCGCCGGGCATTACGGCGCGCTGCGTTCGCGCGACATGCGCCAGTGGGAAGACGTCAGCGCGCGCATGCGCTTTCCGCACAAGATGCGGCACGGGACCGCGTTCGCGGCGCCGGTCAGCCTGGTCGAACGCCTCAGGGCGCTGGCGCCCTGAATACGAAAGCTGCGAAAGCGCGCAGCCCTCGCGAAATCAGTCGCGGCCGCCCTGGAACATCAGGCCGCTGTCGTTCAACCCGAACTTGAACTTCTTGTTCATCTCGATGATCTCGGCGCCTGCCAGCAGCGTCGGGCCATAGCCGTGCGCTGCCTTCACGCTGGTCGGGCGGTAGGCATAGAAGGCCGGATCGAACGCCATGCCGGTGCCAACGCAGATCCCCTCGATCTCGCCATTCTGCTTGACCTTGCTGGCCACCGCATTCCAGGCCAGGTTGGCCATCGGCCCATACATCGCCGCATCGACGTAGCCGCGGTTGACCGCGCGCGCGATCGCGTACGAATAGATCGCGGTGGCCGAGGTCTCCTGGTAGGTGTCGTTGCGGTCGATCAGCTGGTGCCAGAATCCGTCGCGGCTCTGGTAGCTGGCCAGGCCACGGATGTGCGCGCGCAGCTGCTCGAGCACGACGTTGTAGCCCTTGTGGGTCTTCGGCAGCACTTCCAGCACCTCGACCATCGACATCACCGCCCAGCCGTTGGCGCGCGCCCAGCGCAGTTCCGGATGATCGCGCATGCCTTCGACGTAGCCGTGCATGTAGATGCCAAGCTTCGGATTGAACATGCGCTTGGAGAACTGCTGCACCTGGCGCACGGCGTCGTCGTAGTACTTGGTGTCGCCCGTCGTCTTGCCGAGGTACGCCATGGTCGGCACGCCCATGAACATGTCGTCCAGCCACAGGGTGTCCGGCAGCGGTCGCATCTTGCGGCCGCCCTTGCCATCCGGCCCGCCGCGCGCGAGCGTGCCATCCTTCAGGCGATACTCCTTATTCGTAACGAAGTCGCCGCAGATGCCGATCATCTGGCTGTAGTCGATCTTCGAGCCGGCGACCTTTGACTTCATGAAGCTGTGGCACAGCGCGCCGACATCGTCCAGCGCGTGCGGATTCAAAAAGCCCTTGATCGGGGCATGCGAGTTCGCCGTATCGGCGCGTACGACCGGCAGGTAGGCCTTGGTCAGCTGCGCCAGCAGCGTGTGGCGTTTGGTGACGTAGTCCTGGTAACGCGCGTCGCCCGTGGCCTGGGCCGCGGCCAGCATGCCGATATAAGTCACGCCCCACTCATAGCTGTTCAGCCGGAAGTCGCCCGGCTTGAGCACCGCGTTCGGATTGGCCGTCGCGGCATCGGTAATGGCGGCGCCCGTGGTCTTGTCGATCAGTTCCGCGGGCGTGGTGCGCTCGAGGTACGTGAACACGCGGTCCAGCACGGTCTTGATCTCGGCCGCGTCCATCGCGCGGTACGGCGTCGGATACTTCACCTCCAGCGCATGCAGCATGGCGTCGGCTGGTGCCGGTCCCTTTTCCTGCGGTGGCGGCGCGTGCTGCGCGCTCGCGTTCAGGGACAACGGGAACAGGCCCGCGACGAGAATGGCCATCAGGGTCTGGCGCGGCTTGAGGGAATGCATGGGTGAAGTCTCCTTGTTATTTGATGTGATGGATGGTCAGTCCGTCGATCGTCTGGCGCGACCATGTGGTGCGAAAACCGAAGTACCCGCGCGTGAGGGGCCGCGGGTCGTGATAGGTGAACAGGTCGCGGCCGTCCACGCGCATGCGCGTGCAGCCGTCGCGTACGAGGATCTCGATCCGGTAATCGCGGTTCGCCTCGAGCAGGTCAGTTCGCGCCAGGCGCTCGCCCACCAGTTCGCGCTGGCCGGCGCCGTAGCGGCGCATGCGGGTGGTCGTGTTGTCGTTGCCGCCGATGCCGGCGTAGTACAGGTCCAGGTCGTCGTACTCCTCGAATGCGCCGGAACGGGTAAACAGGCTGGCGCGACGGGGATCCTGCGCCATCCAGAAGTGGTTCAGGTCCGACAGACGGTCGTTCGGCCCGCCATTCACCACCACCCTGCGCGTGTAGGCGATCAACAGATTGCCCGACAGCGGTTTGTCGAGCCAGACGGTGGCGCCCGAATCGACATCGAGCAGCAGGCGGCCGTCGACGTTGGCGACGTTGTTGCCTGGCGTGCGTGCGTACTCGCTGATGTAGCCCGTCAGCGGTCCGTCGAAATCGTCCCGGTGCAGCAGCGCACCGCGCTCGCCCCAGGTGTCGCACTGCTGGCCAACCCCCTGCGCCGCGAAGTACGGGCGCAGCGGTTCGCCCGGCAGTGCGGCCAGGCCGGCGACAACCTGGCGCGCATTGAATTCGGCACCGGCGGCGTTGGTATGGGTGCGTGCGTCGGAAAAGAAGGTATCGACCTTTGCCGCCCCAATGGCGCGGTAGGCGTCCGACACCAGCATCGTCAGGTCCATGAAATGGGCGCCGCTGCTGCGCGCAACCTCCCGCCCCCAGTGGGCAAAATTGGCGAAATCGCGCTCGTCCTGCCACTTGTCGCGGTGCGGGATCGGCGAGGCGATGATGACGGTCGCGCCTTTTGCTTTGGCGTCGGCCACGTAGCGCGCCAGGTACCAGCCGAAGCTGTGCACCTGTTCCTTGCTGCCGTCGGGCCGTGTGTCCTCGACCGTATCAGGACCGATGCCAGGCGCCGACGCGCGGTTCTTCGAGGCCGGGTCGCCAATACGCCCGCCGTCATTGTGGCCGAACTGGATCAGCACGATGTCGCCGCGCTTGAGCTGGGCGACGACCCGGTCCCAGCGCCCTTCGGTAAAGAACGTACGGCTGCTGCGCCCGCCGATGGCGGCATTGACCACATTGATCCGGCGCGTGTCAAACCACGGCGTGATGCGCTCACCCCAGCCGATCGCGCCATTCTGGCCGCCGCTCTTGACGGTGGAGTCGCCCACCAAAAACAGGGTTGGCAGCGCCGGGTCGCGCGCTGCCTCGTCGCGCACGGTGCGCGCGTCGACCACAGGCCGTACGTCGTCCACGGGCTTGAGGAACACCGCCATGCGCGCATCGCCCAGGGCTTTCAGTTCGGAAGCCACCACCTGCGCATTGAGCGACGCGCCGGCCCAGTTGGTGTGGATGCGCTCCTCGGGCACGGTGGCCGGGAACATCGCCATCACGCCCTCGCGGCCCAGCGCGTCGTAGCGCCGCGCCACCAGTTCGTTCAGGTCGATGAAGCCGACCTGTTCGCTGCGCGCCACTTCCCTCGCCCAGCCGGCATAGTCGGCGCGGTTGCGGCGCACGGTGCCCTGCTCCGGCCCTTCGTCGATCCAGGCCTTGCGCGGGATGAGCGAAGCAACGACCGGCGTTGCGCCCTTCGCGCGCGTGTCGGCGATGAACTTGCGCAGGTACCAGCCGTAGCTGCGCACCGTTTCGCGCTTGCCGGTCAGGAGGTTGTCGATCTCCTGCACATCGTCGCCCACGCCGCGGATCGAGCCGCGTGCGCGCTTGTCGTCGTTGACGGGCGACGCATCGTTGTGCCCGAACTGCATGATCACGATGTCGCCCGGCTTGACCAGGGCCAGCGTGCGCGCCCAGTGCCCGCTGCTGATGTAGGTGCGGCTCGACAGCCCGCCCACCGCGCGGTTGACCAGGTTGACCTTCGATGCATCGACATGGGCCGCCAGCGGATTGCCCCACCCCCACTGCCCTTGCGCGCCCTTGCCCTGGCCGTCGTCGTGGCCGTTGCGCACGGTGGAGTCGCCAATCAGGATGATCGATGGCAGCGCCGGATTGGCCGGCTCGGGCAGCACGACCTGGGCGCGCGCAGGGTCCGTATTGACGGCGGCCGCCGGCGCCTGCGCCTGCACGCGCGCCGCGGCGCCGGCCAGCAGGAGCCAGGCAAGCACGAAGGCAAGCACCGGGGCCAGCGTGCGATGCGGGGCGCGCAGGGATGTCATCGTCAGGGTCTCCATGGTCTTGGTGTATGCGGATTTTATGCGGCGCTGCTGGCAACAGCAGTCAAACCGCAGAAAGAATCAACAAACTGATTGGAATTGAGCAATACGTACTGCAACAATGAGCGGACAACATCCACAATACGGAGACACTCCCATGCGCCCTCTTTTCATGTCCGCGATCGGCCTTGCCGTCGCGCTAATGCTGAGTACCGATGCGTCGGCCGAGATCGGCAAACGCTTCCCGTCCGAGCGCAAGCTGGTCAAGGACCCGGTCACCGGCACGATGCTTACCTTCCTGACCAGCAAACCGCACGGCGACTCGAAGATCTACCCGACCCACCCGCAATGGACGTCGGACGGCAAATGGCTCGTGTTCCGCTCGGCCCTGGCCGGCAGCGAGGCGCTGGCGGTCAACGAGCAAACGGGCGACCTGGTCCAGGTGACCGAAGGCGGCTACACCGGCATGCTGAACCTGGCCCGCAAATCGATGAAGCTGTATTACATGCGCAAGGCCGATACCGGCCTGCAGATCGTCGAGACCGACCTGGCGCGGGTGTTGACGGACAGCGCCGCCAGGCGCATGCAGCCGGCGGGCACGTATCAGCGCGTGGTCTCGAACCTGCCAGCCGAACTGGAAGCAGGCGGCGACCTCGCGCTCGACGCCGACGAAGAGTGGGTCTACTTCAAGGTCGGCCCGGGCCAGGCCGCCAAACACCTCGCGCCGGGCACGAAGATCGAAGCGGCGTTCGGCCCGCGCCAGATGGGCGCCGGCCCGCAGGGCATCGCGCGCCTGAACGTGCGCACCGGCGAAGTCAAACACGTGGTCTCGGTGCCGTTCCAGGTCGGCCACATCCAGGCCAACCTGTGGAACCCGGGCGAGATCGTGTTTTGCTGGGAGACCGGCGGCAAGTCGCCGCAGCGCACCTGGACCGTGCGCGCCGACGGCACCGGCCTGCGTCCGCTGTACCCGGAAGCGTCGTATGAATGGGTCACGCACGAAGCAGTGATCTCGAAGGACGAAGTGGCGATGGCGATCATGGGCCACCGCGCCATTCCCGGCGCGGCCGCCGCGGTCGCCGGCCCCGCCACCAGCGTCGGCGGCGCCAACCCCGGCCAGGACGATGGCTGGGGCGTCACCGGTACCCGCGAGAAGCCGACGGGCCTGGCGATCGTCAACCTGCGCACGCGCCAGATGCAGATCGTCGGCCAGACCGAATCGGGCAGCGGCCTGTGGCACGTGCATGGCTCGAGCGATGGGCGCTTTGCCGTCGGCGACGATTTCAGCCGCAGCGTCTACCTGATCGACCGCCGCACCCGCGAGATGATGATGCTGACCACCGGCCACAAGACGACGGCTGCCGACCATCCGCACCCGACCTTCAATGCCGACGGCACCCGCATCCAGATCCAGTCCGCCATGCTGGCCGAAGACGGCCGCTCGATGAACATCGTGGTGGTGCCGGTACCGGATGCCTGGCTCAAACGCGGCGCGCCGGCGCGCTGATCGAAAGGACGACGCGATGCATGCATCCAGAAGAACCACCCTGCACGCAATCGGCGCCGGCATGCTGGCGGCCGCCATCCCGCTGCACGGCCGCGCGGCCGCGTCCACCGTGCTGCCCCTGTGGCCCGAGGGCGTGCCGGGCATGCGCGCCGGCCTCGGGCCCGAACAGACAGAGAACGGCCGTGTCAGCCAGGTGGTCGATCCGGACCTCACGCTCTACCTGCCGGCGGTCGATCGCCCGAACGGCACGGCCGTGATCGTGTGCCCCGGCGGCGGCTACGAGCGCCTGTCGATGGACCGCGAGGGCGAGCAGACCGCGCGCTGGCTCACCACGCTCGGCGTCACCGCCTTTGTGCTCAAGTACCGCATGCGCGACTTTGGCCACCCGGCGCCGCTGCAGGACGTATTGCGCGCGGTGCGCCTGGTGCGCTCGGAGGCAGCCCGCTTCGGCGTGCGGCCGGACCGGATCGGCGTGATGGGTAGTTCGGCTGGCGGGCATCTGGCCGCGAGCGCCGGCACGCTGTTCGACCATGCATTGGGCCGCACCGGCGCGGCGCTTGACCGCGTCAGCGCGCGGCCCGATTTTCTGATGCTGATGTATCCGGTGATCACGATGGACGGCCCCGCCGTGCACGCGGGCTCGCGCAAGGCGCTGCTGGGCGCCACGCCCAGCCCTGCCGACATCGCGCTGATGTCGCTCGAACGCCAGGTGACGGCGCGCACCCCGCCCACCCTGCTGATCCACACCCAGGCCGACCAGGCGGTGCCGGTCGAGAACAGCATCCTGTTCTACCAGGCGCTCACGCGCGCGAAGGTGCCGGCCGAGATGCTGCTGTTCGAGCAAGGTTCGCACGGGATGGGCATGCGCGATGGACTGGGCACCGCCTCGCTGTGGCCGCGCCGGGCCGAGGAATGGCTGCGGGCGCGGGGGTTGTTGGATCGCGCCGGGTGACTGGCGCTTCCGGCCAAAAACGTTCGATCGTTTTCGTAACGCGTTGCCATCTATCACCACGAGGAATCGCACAATGAAGTTCAACATTTACGGTCGCTTTCAGGTAGACGTCCGACGTGAGAACGACTCTTGGGTTGTGTATCGCTCAGAGCTTGGAAAGCGAACACGGCTGAACGATGTGGTGATCCCGCCGAACCTGGCAGCGCAAGACCTGGCTACCTACCTGGATGACGTCTTTCATGAGTTCGCCAAAATCGGGGAACACGTAGAGGTCATGCCTGACTAAGCGTCAAGCAGTGCTGGTCTGTCTGCAATGGGTCGACGTCTGCTGGTCGCAAAGCACCTGATGAGGTCAGACGGTATCTGACCCCGCAAATGCGTGACCCCGCTAATGTGAGCACATGAGGATCCTAGCTCAACCGACAGCATGTCTCGTGCTCGCAGCGTGCGGATCACAACGCCCGCTGCGCGACCGCCGTCTAAGCCGCCACGTCACCCAGACAACGCAAATCCTCAGCGTCAATGGTGCAGTTTCTTCCGGTCGTTTTAGCATGGTAAAGCGCCTGGTCAGCACGTAACAGCAACTCCGAAATCTGCTTGTCGGCGGAATCGCGCGTCACCATGCCGGCGCTGTACGTCATCGGATGCCCGAGCGCCTCGAGCACCGTATCAGCCAGACGAGCGCGCAGTCGTTGATCGAAGTTCGGCGCGGCGCTTTGCTCTCCTGCCATCAGCACACAGAACTCTTCTCCACCGTACCGGCAGACCAGGTCACCGGAAAGGCTGGCTTCCTGCATCAGCCTGGCAAACAACTGAAGTGCGCGATCGCCGGCATCATGTCCGCGCGTGTCGTTGATTTGCTTGAAGTGATCAATATCCATGATCAAAACACTGAGTGGTCGATTGGCGACATCGGTACTTGCGAGCTTCGCGTTTGCCAATGCAAGCCATGCTCGCCTGTTGAAAACACCAGTCAAACCATCCGTCGTCGCCAGCCGCTCAAGTGCCTGCGCCGCCTGCTCGCGATAGGCCAGCAGCATGCCGATCATGAGCAACACGACCGTGCAGTTGCCCGCGAACGCGAACGCGACGTTGATGGGATGCGGTGTCAGGAAAGCCGGAAAATCAGCAGGATAAAACGCTCCGAGCACCGCGCGGCAAGCGGTGACCAACCCCTGGATACTGAGCCCGACAATCGGGAGCCAGCGCCAGCGCGCACTGGTGCCATGCGGCTTTTTCAGCAGGGTGACAACGATGAATGCCATCTGCAGGGCGAGCAACCCGTTGGCCCAACCTACCCGGAAGGCATAGTCGGCAAACCCGACTGCGTAGCCGACTGTCAGGAATATCGCCAGAACCGCAGGGGTTTTGTCGATGGCCTTACGACCCGCCCACAGTTCGAACGCGGCAGCGCTACAGGCGAAACTACCGGAAATGCATGCCATCGACAGGGTCGACAATAAGACGTCGGGAATGCTGTACGGCGTAGCCGAGCCTGATGCAAGCAATAGCGACCATCCGCAAGCTTGGGAGCCTGCGCTGACTTGCGCAAACCTGGCCGCCCTGTCAGCCCCATCCATAACGGCAAACAGCGCTAACGCCATGGTCACCATCGTGAGCGTCATGGCAACCAGGATTGAAGCGATATCAAAGGACATGACGGGTGTCCGAAATGCGCAGACGGAACGTCATGGTGACTGTCGCTGTATTAGGAGTCCGATAATGTAGCCGAATCTTTCTTGCAAGTAAAGCAAGTTACTTGAGAAAATTTTACGGCAGTGGCGAATACCAGCGTTGGGTCGGAAGCAGCCGGTTCGTTCAAGAAGCCCGACGCCGTCGATGGCGTGACATCCCGACCGATCTGTTTCAGAAATTCACGCCAGATGAAACACTTGGGTCAGTGGCCATTCCTTCGGCCGGTTGCCCGGCTCGACTTCCATCAGGTCGGCCATGTAGTCCCACCATTTGCGCATCACCGGATGCTGCGCCAGAGGGCCCAGGTCGTGGCCCGGGTGCAGCTTCATCACGGCGAACAGGTCGAGCGTCGCCTCGTCGAGGAAGATCGCATAGTCGTGAATACCTGCGCCGCCCAGCAGTTCGGCCAACTCGGGCCAGATCGCATCGTGCCGGCGGCGGTATTCGGCTTCGTTGCCGGCCTTGAGTTTCATGCGGAAGGCGCGCGTGGCGTGGCTGCTCATGGGTCTTGCTGCTCCTGCTGGTAGGTCGAAATGGTTATCGGCGCCCGCAGGCGCCGATGGGTGGATCAGACGATGCCGCTGCTGCTGGCGCCCGGCTTGACGGGCCGCAGGCCCGCGACGCGGTCGCGGTAGCCGCTGGCGCGGTAGCACGCCACCGGGTCGGCGGCGGCGCCCAGGCGCACGCGTGCCATCGCCAGGATCGGGCTGACGTCGGTGCGGAACGCGCGCTTGAGCGTCTGCGCTGCTTCGAGCACGTCGTTCTGCTCCTGCAGGCCGGCCAGTGCCACGCGGTCGACCAGGGCTGACTGCACGAAGGCGCGCTGCACTTCGACCGCGCTGCTCATCAGGCTTTCGATCGGATCGGTCACGTTGTGCGACTGGTCCAGCATATAGGCCGGATTGAAGGCGTCGCCCTCGCGTTTGGCGGCGTCAGCCAGCTCGTTAAACACTAGGAACAGCTGGAACGGGTTGATCGAACCGGAATCGAGGTCGTCGTCGCCATACTTGCTGTCGTTGAAGTGAAAGCCCCCCAGCTTGCCGAATTGTGCCAGGCGCGCCACGATCATCTCGATGTTCGTGTTCGGCGCGTGATGGCCCAGGTCGACCAGGCACTTGGCTTTTGGCCCCAGCTCGGTGGCGCAGGCGAAGCTCGTGCCCCAGTCGGCGATGGTGGTCGCATAGAACGCCGGCTCGAACAGCTTGTGCTCGATGAAGACGTTCCAGTCCGATGGCAGCGCGGCGTAGATCTCGCGCATGCTGTCCAGGTAGCGCTCGAGCGCGCCGCGCAGATTGTGCTGGCCCGGGAAGTTGGCGCCGTCGCCGACCCAGACGGTCAGCGCCTTCGAGCCGATGGCCTGGCCGACCTCGATGCAGTCGATATTGTGGGCGATGGCCTGGGCGCGCACGGCGGCGCTGTTGGACGTCAGACTGCCGAATTTATAGCTCTGGTCCTGGCCCTGCTGGTCCTGGAAGGTGTTGGAATTGACCGCGTCGAACACAAGGCCCAGCGCGCGCGCCGTCTCGCGCAGTTCGGCGGTGTCGGTCGGCTTGTCCCATGGGAAGTGCGGCGACACGCTCGGCGTGGCGCGGGTCAACTGGTGGATCACGGCGCAGTCTTCGAGTTTTTCGAACACGTTGCGTGGCTCGCCCCGGCCCGGGAAGCGGGCAAAGCGCGTGCCGCCGGTGCCGGCGCCCCAGCTGGGCACCGCCACGGCAAACGTCTGCGCCAGCGCGGTCAGTTGTTCGATGTCCAGGCCGCGGCGATCCAGCATGCCGCCCAATGCGTCATAGTCGGCCTGCAGTTGTGCGTGGTGCTTCGCATTCTGGTCCGCGACCAGGCCGGCGTCGATTACGCTCGTCATACTTGTCTCCTTGAGGCCGGCGGGCGAACCCGCCGATTGCCGGTGATGTACCCATCAAGGGCCGCATCCCGGCATGTTGTGATTTTATCTATCTTAACTTATCGGGTGAAGGCGGCGGCGTTTCCGGCGTCCACATTCAGGATGTTGCCGGTGCTCTTGCCCGATTTGTCGCTGGCGAAGAAATAGACGGCTTCCGCGATATCCTCCGGCAGCACGGCCAGTTTCAGCATGCTGCGCTTGCGGTAGAACTCCTCGACATCGTCGGCGTCGATCTTGTTGGAGGCGGCGCGTTCTTCCTTCCACTTGCCGTCCCAGATGCGCGAGCCGCGGATCACGGCATCCGGATTGACCACGTTGACGCGGATGCCGTATTCGGCGCCTTCCAGCGCCACGCAGCGCGCCAGATGCAGCTCGGCGGCCTTGGCGGTGCAGTAGGCCGAGGCGCCGGCCGACGCCACCAGGCCGTTCTTGCTGCCGACGAAGACCATGCTGCCGCCCAGGCCCTGCTGCTTCATGATGCGGAAGGCGGCGCGGCTGGCCAGGAAGTAACCGGTGACGAGGATGTCCTGGTTGCGCTTCCAGATCTCGAGCGTCGTTTCGTCCAGTGGCGCGGCCGAGGCGATGCCGGCGTTCGAGACCAGGAGGTCGACGCCGCCGAAGCGCAGCGACGCTGCTTCGAGGATGCCGGCCACGTCGTCTTCACTCGTGATGTTGGCGCGCACGGTGCCGACGCTGTCCTTGCCGCCGACCTTGACCAAATCGCGCCCCGCCTGCTCGAGCGCCTCCGGATCGATATCGGTCAGCATCACACAAGCGCCTTCCTGCAGCAGCTGGCGGGCGACCGCCTGGCCGATGCCCCCGGCGCCGCCCGTGACCAGGGCAATGCGCCCGGCCAGGCTTTTCGGCTTGGGCATGCGCTGCAGTTTGGCTTCCTCGAGCAGCCAATATTCGATGTCGAACGCTTCCTGTTCGGGCAGCCCGACGTAGGTGTCGACGCCATTCGCGCCGCGCATCACGTTGATCGCGTTGACATAGAATTCGCCGGCGATGCGCGCGGTGGCCTTGTCCTTGGCGAAGGCCAGCATGCCCACGCCCGGGATCAGGTAGATGATCGGGTTGGCGTCACGGACCTTCGGGCTGGTGCTGCGCTTGCAGCGCTCGTAGTAGGCGGTGTAATCGGCGCGGTAGTCGACCAGCGCCTGGTCCAGGCTCGCGGCCAGGCGGTCGAAGTCGGGTGCGGCCGGATCGAAGTCCAGCACCAGCGGGCGGATCTTGGTGCGCAGGAAGTGATCGGGACACGAGGTGCCCAGGGCCGCCAGCGGCGCCAGGTCGGCACTGGTGACGAATTCGAGCACCGCGTCGCTGTCGTCGAAATGGCCGAGCTTGAATTCGTCCTTGCTGATCTTGCCGCGCAGGAGCGGCATCAGGCGGGCTGCCAGTGCGGCGCGCTCGGCTGGCGGCAAGACCTGTTTGGCCTGGCCGCCGAACACCGGCTGCTGGATATTCGCCGCCAGCCAATCCTCGGCGCGCTTGATGACCGCCAGGGTCGTCTCGTAGCACGATTCGGAGGTGTCGCCCCAGGTGAACAGGCCGTGGCCTTCCAGGATCAGGCCCTTCAACTGCGGGTTTGCCTGCGACACGGCTTCGAGCTTGAGGCCCAGGTCGTAACCCGGGCGCTGCCATGGCAGCCAGCCCAGTTCACCCTCGAAGATCTTGGCGGTCAGCTCCTTGCTGTTCTTGCAGGCGGCGATGGCGATGCACGCATCCGGGTGCATGTGGTCGACGTGGCGGTGCGCGATGTAGGCGTGCAGCGGGGTGTCGATGCTGGCTGCGCGCGGGTTCAGGTTGTACGTGCAGTGCGGCAGGTAGGCCACCATTTCATCTTCGTTCTCGAGACCCCGATAACGGTTCTTGAGCGCGTGCAGCTTGCTCATGTAGAGCGTCGAGAAGCCGTCGAGCTTGATGCTGCCCAGGTCGCCGCCCGAGCCCTTCACCCACAGCACCTCGACCTGCTCGCCCGACAGCGGGTCGACCATGTCGATCTTGGCCGACGTGTTGCCGCCGCCAAAATTGGTAATCCGCAGGTCGGAACCCAGCAGGTTGGACCGGTACAGCAATAGTTCCGGCTCGCTCAGCGTAGCAGCGACGCTGGCATCCCAGCGCGAGGTGATCGGTTCACGCTGGTTCATTTCGCTCAAAGCGCCCATCAATTTCTCCTAGTTGATTGTTTTGTCATCGACCGATGATCGATGCGTCTCTTCCATGTCCTGCATTCCAGTACTGCGGCCGGCCTGCCTTGCGCAATACGGCGTCGGCAGACAGTAGAAATCAGCGGCCACCGGGGTGTCAACGAGGAAGCAATCAACTTGCTGAGCAAGTTCCAATCAATCATTAACGTGATTGGATTGCGCGTTTGTGCAGCGCAACGTGCGCAAATAATCAACCAATTGATCATTGGGTGATTGACCTTATTGCATCTTGAAATTACTCTTTTCCAACAAACCGCGATTCGGGCCGAAAAAGAGGCCCGAACGACGGGTTCCACGCCGCAAAAATACAGACGGCATAAGGAGGAGACAAATATGGTGAATCACAAACGCCGCAAGCGTTTACTGAAACTGCTTGCCGAGCATCAGACGGTAACGGTCCAGCAGCTTGTTGAATGGCTCAATGCGTCCCCGGCAACGGTCCGGCGCGATATCAGCTGGCTGGCTGGCCGCAACCTGCTCACGCGCAGTCGCGGCGGGGCCGAGAACCTGGTGCCCAGGACACGCCAGTTCCCGCTCACGAGCGAAACGTTCCAGAACAATATCCAGTGCTTCGCATCGCGCAAGCGCGCCATCGCCCGCCATGCGGCCGGCATGTGCACCGACGGCGAGACGATCATCATCAACGGTGGCACCACCACCTTCATGATGGCCGAGTTCCTCACCGATAAGCAGCTCAAGATCCTCACCAACTCGTTCCTGATGGCCGAGCGCCTGCTGGTCTCGAGCGAGAACGAGATCATCGTCCCGGGCGGCCGTGTGTACCGTGAACAGAACGTCATCCTGTCGCCGTTCGACAATGACATCACCCAGCACCACTACGCCGGCAAGATGTTCATGAGCGTGTATGGCCTGTCGCTGCTGGGCCTGATGGAAGCGGACCCGATGCTGATCCAGGCCGAGAAGCGCCTGATCAGCCAGACCGAAGAACTGATCGTGCTGGCCGACAGCTCGAAGTTCGCGCGCAAGGCCGGCCTGATCCTGTGCGGACTGGACCGCGTGTCCACCGTCATCACCGACACCGACGCGTCCGACAAGGCCGTGCAGCTGCTCGAGCAGTATGGCGTGAAGGTGGTCACGGTCGAACCGGACGGCGAATCGCTGGCGCTGCGCGCCTCGCGCTTCAATCCCCAATACGACATGCAGTCCGCCGCCCTGATGGAGATTTCCCATTGAAGATCAAACAGCTCCTGCTCGCCGCGGCAGCGGTCGGCGTGTTTGCCGGCCTGGCCGGCTGCGCCGACAAGAAGACCGACAAGCAGCCTGAAAAGACCCGCATCGCGATGGTCGTGAAAAGTCTCGGCAATGGCTTCTTCGACGCCGCCCATCAGGGCGCGAAGGATGCCGCCACTGAAATCGGCGGCGTCGAGATCATCTACACCGGCCCGACGACGCCGAGCGCCGAAGGCCAGATCGAGATCATCAATTCGCTCATCAGCCAGAAAGTCGACGCCATCGTGATCTCGGCCAACGACCCGAACGCCCTGATGCCGATCACCAAAAAGGCGATGCAGCGCGGGATCAAGGTGATCTCGTTCGACAGCGCGGTGGCCGCGGGCGGCCGCCAGATGCAGCTGAACCCGTCCAACGCGCAGCTGATCGGCGAGAAGCAGATCGAGATGGCCTCGGCCGAACTGCAAGGCAAGGGCGAGCTCGCGATCCTGTCGGCGTCGGCCCAGGCGACCAACCAGAACATCTGGATCGGCGTGATGAAGAAGACGCTCGGCAAGCCCGAGTACGTCGGCCTCAAGCTCGTGGCCACCGTGTATGGCGACGATCAGTCGGACAAGAGCTACCGCGAAGCCATCGGCCTGCTGCGCAGCCACCCGAACCTGAAGGCGATCATCGCTCCGACCACAGTCGGCATCGTCGCGGCCAGCAAGGCCGTCGCCGATGAAGGCCTGGTCGGCAAGGTGTTCGTCACGGGCCTGGGCCTGCCGTCCGAGATGGCCGGCCACGTCAAGAGCGGCGCAGTGCGCGAGTTCGCGATCTGGAATCCGATCGACCTCGGATATGCCGCCACCTATGCGGCGCACCAGTTCGTGACGGGCAAGGCCACGTCCGGCGCGGGCGCCAGCGTGTCGGTTGGTCGCCTTGGCAGCGTGACGCTGGACGCCAATGGCGAAGCCGCCCTCGGCCCGCCGTTCACGTACAACGCCGGCAACGTCGACAAGTTCGCCAAGCTGTTCTGACCCGGCCCGTCCGCCGCGCGCATGTCGCGCGCGGCGCCCCTCATCTGTTTTGCGACACCGAATGCCAGTGACCCAACTGACAAGCCCTCCCCTGCGCCCGACTGACGGCGCACACGATGCAGCAGCACGCCCTGGCGCGTCCACCACGCCGGTCCTGCAACTGACCGGCATCACCAAGCGCTTCAACGGCGTGTGCGCGCTCAATGGCGTGCGCCTGTCCATCAGGCCCGGCGAAGTCATGGCCCTGATCGGCGAGAACGGGGCCGGCAAGTCGACCCTCGTCAAGACGCTGACCGGCATCCACCGGCCCGACGAAGGCGCCATCCTGCTCGACGGGAAGGCCGTGACCTTCGGCAGCCCGCAGGAAGCGATGGCGGCCGGGATCACCGCCGTGCACCAGGAGACCGTCATGTTCGACGAACTGACCGTGGCCGAGAACATCTATGTCGGCCGCCATCCGACGCGCGGCATCAGCGGACGCATCGACTGGGCCGGCATCGAGGCCGACGCCGAACAGCTGTTCGCGCGCCTGGAAGTAGCGCTGCCGGTGCGCGCCCGCGTGCGCGACCTGTCGGTGGCGCAGCGCCACTTCGTCGAGATCGCGCGCGCCCTGTCGCAGGATGCGCGCGTGGTGATCATGGACGAGCCGACCGCCGCGCTGTCGCAGCGCGAGATCCGCGAGCTGTACCGCATCATCGGGCAGCTGCGCGCCAGCGGCACCGCCGTCATCTTCATCTCGCACAAGTTCGACGAGATCTTCGAAGTGGCCGACTGCTATACGGTGCTGCGCGACGGCCAGTTCGTCGCCGAAGGGCGCCTTGCCGACATCAGCGAACCCGAACTGGTGGCGCTGATGGTAGGCCGCGCCGTGCACCAGGCGTATCCGAAGGCCGACGTGGCCATCGGCGCGCCGCTGCTGGAAGTGGAAGGCCTGTGCCATCCGACCGAATTTCGCGACGTAGGCTTCACCTTGCGCAAGGGCGAGATCCTGGGCTTCTATGGTCTGGTGGGCGCCGGCCGCTCGGAAGTGATGCAGGCGCTGTTCGGCTTGACCACGCAGGTGAGCGGCGCCGTGCGCCTGGAGGGCAAGCCGGCCGTGTTTCGCACGCCCGGCGAAGCGATTGCCAGCGGCCTGGCCTATGTGCCGGAAGACCGCCAGCACCATGGCGCGCATCTGACGCTGCCGATCATGCATAACATCACCCTGCCGATCCTGTCGACATTCGGCTTCTTCCCGCGCGCCCGCGCCGAGGCGGCACTGGCCCGGCGCTTTGCCGAACAGCTCGAACTGAAGGCCGCCTTCCTGACCCAGCACGTCGCCGAACTCTCGGGCGGCAACCAGCAGAAAGTGGTGCTCGGCAAATGGCTGGCCACCGACCCCAAGGTCATCATCCTCGACGAGCCGACCAAGGGCATCGACATCGGCTCCAAGGCCGCCGTTCACCGCTTCGTGAGCGAACTGGTCGAACGCGGCCTGTCCGTGATTCTGGTCTCGTCCGAACTGCCCGAAGTGCTTGGACTGGCCGACCGCGTGGTCGTGATGCGCCAGGGCCGCGTGGTGCGCGAATTCACGCGCGCCGAGGCCACGCCCGAAACCGTGGTCGCTGCGGCGTCCGGGGTTGACCTGGGTCTGGAGGCGGCAGCATGAACAAACATCTGAAAACGCGCATGAGCATCCCGGAACTGTTCCGGCAGCGCGAGGCGCTGCTGGCCCTGATGGTGGTCGCGCTGGTGCTGCTGGTTGGCCTGCGCTCCCCCGTGTTCCTGAGCGTCGGTTCGCTGTCCAATCTGCTCACCGACAGCACCCTGCTCGTGATGCTGGCGCTGACCCAGATGCTGGTGATCGTCACGCGCGGCATCGACCTGTCGGTGGCCTCGACCCTGGCTCTGGCGGGCATGGTCGCAGCGATGCTCGCTGCCGCCCATCCCGGCCTGCCGCTGGCCCTCGTGATGCTGGCGGCGGCTGCCACCGGCCTGGCCCTGGGCCTCGTCAACGGCTATCTGGTCGGCTACCTGGCGCTGCCGCCGATCGTCGTTACGCTCGGCACCATGAGCGTGTATCGCGGGCTGGTGTTCGTGATCTCGGGCGGCGCCTGGGTGTCGGCGCACCAGATGCCTGCGAACTTCGTCGCCTTTCCGCTGCAGCGCCTTCTGGGCCTGCCGCACCTGGTGTGGATCGCGCTGGGCGCCGTGCTGGCGATGGCCTTCGTGGCGCGCTACACGCGCTTCGGGCGCGACCTGTACGCGATCGGCAACGCACCGCAATGCGCCGCCTATATCGGCATCCCGACCGCGCGCCGGCTGCTGTGGACCTACGGCCTGTCGGGCACCGTCGCGGGGCTGTGTGGTTACCTGTGGGTGGCGCGCTACGCGGTGGCGTATACCGAGATCGCCTACGGTTTCGAGTTCACCGTGATCGCTGCCTGCGTCATCGGTGGGGCCAGCATCGCCGGCGGCGTCGGCTCGGTGCTCGGCACGCTGCTCGGCGCGCTGTTCCTGTCGGTGATCGGCAACGCGCTGCCGGTGCTGCAGGTCTCGCCGTTCTGGCAAAGCGCGCTGACCGGCACCGTGATCCTGGTCGCCGTCCTGCTCAACGCCCGCGGCAACCGCAAGCGCAGCCGCCAGATCCTGCCGCTGCACCAGTCCCAACTTCCTGCCGCAAGGAGCGCCGCATGAATGCGCGAACCATCGCCCCGGTCGATGTCCCACCACCAATTACGTCAGGCGCCAAGCCCGTGACCACGTCCCGCTATACGATCCTGGACCGCCAGAAGCCGACCCTGCGCCACGTGCTGGCGCGCTGGGAGACGCTTCTTGCGCTCTTGCTGCTGGCGGTATTCGTCATCGGCGGCGTCTCGCTCGAGCATTTCCTCGACCCGTACAACCTGCTCGACGGGACCGTCAATTTCAGCGAGAAGGCCCTGATCGCGCTGCCGATGGCGCTATTGATCATCTGCCGCGAGATCGACATCTCGGTGGCCGGCACGCTGGCCCTGTCGTCGGTGGCAATGGGCATGGCGCACCAGGCCGGCGCGCCGCCCGAGGCCCTGGTGTTCGTGGCGGTTGGCACGGGCCTGGCCTGCGGCTGGCTCAATGGCTTCCTGGTCACGCGCTTCATGCTGCCCTCGATCGTCGTCACCATCGGCACCATCGCGCTGTACCGGGGCCTGGCCAGCGTCGCGCTGGGCGACCAGGCCTTCACCAACTACCCGCAGCTGATGGCCGACTGGGGCCAGGGCACCTTCTTCGGCGTGGTGCCGCGCGCCTTTGTGATCCTGCTCGGCTTCGCGCTGCTGTTCGCGGTGGTGCTGCACGCCACGACACCGGGCCGGCGCATCTTCGCCATCGGGAACAACCCGGACGCGGCGCGCTTCTCGGGCATCGCGGTCGACCGCTACCGCCTTGGCCTGTTCATGCTCACCGGCGCCATGGCGGGGCTGGCGGCCTTTTTACTGACGGGCCGCATCGGCAGCACGCGGCCGAATATCGCCACCGGCTGGGAACTGGAGATCATCACGATGGTGATCCTGGGCGGTGTCAGCATCGCCGGCGGCGCCGGCACCATCGGCGGCGTGCTGCTGGCGGTGCTGACGATGGGCGCGGTGACCTACGGCCTGGCACTGGCCAATGTTCCCGGCATCTACATGACGATCGTGGTCGGCGTGCTGCTGCTGGCCACGATCTCGCTGTCGCGCCTGATGCGCGGCAAGTCAACGCGCCACTAGCAGGAAAGAACGGATGCACATGCATGCAAACCCGGGCGACGCCCTGATCGTCCTCGATATCGGCAAGACCAATGTCAAGCTGGCCCTGGTCGACGCCGATGGACGGCTGGTCGCCGAACAGCGCCGGCCCAACGCGATCCTGCACGACGGCCCTTATCCGCACCATGACACCGAGGGCATCTGGACCTGGATGCTGGCGACCTGCCGCGCGTTCGCGGGCCGCGCCCGCATCTCGGCCATCGTCCCGGTAACCCATGGCGCCACCGCGGCCCTGGTCAACGATGACGGCCTGGTGCTGCCGGTGCTCGACTACGAGACGGCGTTGCCGGGCCTGGACTACGCGGCGTTGCGCCCGGCCTATGCGCAGACCTGTTCGCCGCTGCTGCCCGCCGGCCTGAATCTCGGGCGCCAGCTCGCCTGGCTCCAGCAGGAGCATCCTGACGCGTTCGCGCGCGCACGCCATATCCTGATGTACCCGCAGTACTGGGCCTGGCGCCTGTGCGGCGTGGCCGCCGGCGAGGCCACCTCGCTCGGCTGCCACACCGACCTATGGGACCCGGTGCGCCAGGATTACTCACCACTGGTCGCGCGCATGGGCTGGGAAGACCAGCTGCCCCCGCTGGCGGCTCCCTGGGCCACGCTCGGCGTGCTGCGCCCGGACGTGGCCCAGGCCACGGGTTTGCCTGCCGACTGCGAAGTCCTGTGCGGCATCCATGACAGCAACGCCTCGCTGATGCGCTACCTCGGCGGCGACAGCGTCACCACGCCGCGCACGGTGCTCTCCACCGGCACCTGGCTGATCGCCGCCGCCTTCGGCGCCGACCTGGCCGGCCTGCGCGAAGACGCCGACATGCTGGCCAACACCAGCGCCCTCGGCCAGCCGGTGGCCTGCATGCGCTTCATGGGCGGCCGCGAATTCGGCGCCCTGGCAGGCGACCAGCCAGCCACCTGCTCCTTCGAACAGCTCGAACACATAGTCGCCCGGGGCACGATGGCCATCCCATGCTTCGCCGATGGCGGCGGGCCTTTCGCCGGCAAGGCAGGCCGCATCGACGGCCCCGCGCCTGTCGATGCCGGCGAACGCTTCGCACTGGCGACGCTGTACTGCGTGCTGATGACCGACTACTGCCTCGACGCGCTCGGCGCGCGCGGCCCGATCACCGTCGAAGGCAGCTTCACCGCCAATTCCTGGTTCGGCCCCCTGCTGGCCAGCCTGCGCCCGCAGCAAGCGGTCAGCTACTCCGACGACGCCAGCGGCACCACCTGCGGCGGCTGGCTTCTGCGCTACCGCGCCGCCACCCCACCCGGCCAGAACCAGCCCACACCGCCATGCCTCATCGGAGGCCTCTCCGCCTACCGCACCACCTGGCGCAGCACCCTCAACCTGCACGTCCCCACAGCGCAACTCGCCTGCAATTAGGGTCAGAGTCGAATTATTTGCCAATTGATTTACAGAAGTTGGCAAACAATCTGACTCTGACCCTGATTGTTCAACTACTCACGCCAACAACAATGAGGGTCAGAGTCGAATTATTCGCCAATTGATTTACAGAAGTTGGCAAACAATCTGACGCTGACCCTTATTGTTCAACTACTCACCCCAATACCAATTAGGGTCAGAGTCGAATTATTGGCCAATTGATTTACTGAAGTTGGCAAACAATCTGACGCTGACCCTCATTGTTTTATTAGTCGGCTCCTTGCATCAGTTCGAGGGGGACGCCGCCGCGGGTGGCGCGCAGGTTGATGAGTTGCACGGGTTCGAGGGCGTTTTCGGGGCGGCCGTTTGTCGTGACGGCGAGTGCGATCGTGTTGTCGCCGTTCGGGTTCAGGATGCCGGGCGGGATGACGAAGGTGCGCTGGGGGCCGATGTGGGCGATGAACTGGCCCATGTTCCAGCCGTTGACGAAGATCAGCGCGCGGTTTTCGCGCTCGGAGCGGGGGGTTGTCGTGTCGCCGAAGGCCAGGCCGAGCTGGATGTCGTGGTTGCGCGGGAGGTCGAGCTTGAATTGCGTGCGCAGCCAGTAGGTGCCGGCGGCCGGAGGCGGTGCGGTCGGGCGTGCGCTGGTCCAGCCCTCGGACGGGTTGGATGGCAGGTGCCAGCCGCTGCGTTCACCGTACAGGCCGCCGTTGTTCATCGGGCCGCGTACGCGGTCGACCAGCGCCTCACCGCCCTGGCGGCCCTGAATGCGCCAGGCGATCGGGGTGCCGAAGCGCTGGCCGCCGCGGCTTGTCAGCGAGGCCGAGATCAGGCCGCGCGCTTCGCGGTGGAAATCGTCCGCCATCAGGTTCCAGTTATGGGCGTTGTTGCGCACCATGACTGCAACCACGTGTTCACCCGGCCTCAAGTCGCCCAGTGACAGCTTGACGCTGTCCGTGGTTTCCGGAAAAGCCCGGCCCACGTCCAGTTCGTGCTGGCCGACGAAGCGGCCGTCGACCCATACCTGGATCATGCCGGCGCCGCCCGCGCCATAGAACAGTTCGAGCTGGTTGGCCTTCGGATCGGTCGTCGTGAAGCGGCCGCGGTACCACACGTCGCCGTGGTGGAAGCCATAGTCGCTCATTGCCAGCGTCGGCTGGCCGCGTTCGGGCATGGTCCAGGTCTGCGCCGCCGATGGACGGCGGTCAGCCTGAACCCAGGCGCTGTCGTCGAACCGGGGCGCCGCTTCCACGCTGTCCATGCGCCGGGTCCAGGCCGCGCGGGCCAGGTCGGGCAGGCGCACCGCGTCCGGCCCCTGCAGGCCTGCAGCGCGCACGCTGCCATCGGGCTGGCGCGTGAACGCCAGATCCTGGCCATTGAAGCTGGCGCTCTCGAATGCCGGCCCCCAGATCTCGATGCCCGCATCCGCGTCGATATCGCCGCGCAGCGCCAGTGTGCCGCCGGCCAGCGTGGCCGAACGCACCAGCGCTGGCGTGAACTGCAACGCGCGGCCGGCGCCGGTGTCCTGGGTCCAGAAGCGCATGCTGGTCTTTTCGTCAGCCAGCAGGAGCAGCAGCGGCGCGCGGCCACCACCCGAGACGCGTACCCGCGCCAGACCGTCGTGCACGTAGTTCAGCACCAGGTCACCCTTGGTCGCATCCCAGCGCGACTGCACGGTCCCGGCCAGCACCTCGACCTTCGGTGCACTCGCATAGCGCAGCACCGTCTCGCCGGCCATGCCGTCGCGCCCGTGCAGCAGCGCGATATCGCGCGCGCTGTCGCGCAGGTGCGTCTGCAGTTCGGACGTCGAGTACACCAGGCGCTGGCGCTCCATGTCGTAGGACGCCAGCAGCATGCGCGCATCCTGGCCACGGATGCTCGAGGCGATCGTGTAGTCGCCGTCGCGCGTGGCCAGCCGGACGCTGAAGCGCTCTTCGCCCTGGCCGTCGGCCGGATTGTGGGCCGCGAACACGATATGCGTGCCCAGGCGCCGGTTGATGTTGTGATAGACCTTGACCTTGCCGCGCTCCGCAGCCAGTGGTGGCCCCTTGTCCATCTCGCCCAGCACGGCTTCGGCGGCCTGAACGAACATGCCCTGCTGCTTGAGGGCGTAGGCCTTCTCGCGCAAGCCACGGTCTTCCGAGATCGCTGCGCCGTAGTCGTACGAGGTGTACACGACCGGCCCGGCCAGCCAGCCCCAGGACGTGCCGCCGAAGGTCATATAGACGTTGTGGATCGTGATCCGGTTGATCAGGTTGGTGCCGTAGAACACCCGCTGGTAGCCCTTGCCCTGGCGCTCGGCCGTGCAGGCATAGGTGCCGTTCGAGCCCCAGTAGTCAAACCAGCCGCCGCCCAGTTCCGCTGCGAAGCCGGGCGTGCCGGGCGAGGACAGCGCGCCGGCGCGCGGGCCTGGCGTGGCATAGATGCCCCAGTCAGGGGCCTTGTTCGCGCCCGCCGGGTTGGCGTGCACGTCACAGCTGCCGCCCGGATAGCCGTCGAAGGCATACATGTCGGTCGGGCCGGGGTTGGCCCAGGGCGCCGTCGAATTCTTCGGCGTCCAGTCGGGCAGGCGCCCGGCTGAATTGTGGAAGAACGGGACCGTGATCCCGTCCTGACGGGCCTTCTGCGCCAGGTGCGCCATCTGGCGCACGTGCTTCGGCTCGACCTTGCCCAGCTCATTTTCGAGCTGGTACGCAATCACGGTGCCGCCGCCATCGGTCACCTGGTGGCGCGCGATGATCGCGTTCACCTGCGTCATCCACTCGTCGACCGCAGCCAGATAGACCGGATCGTCGGTACGCGCCTCGCCGCGGTTGCGGAACATCCAGCCCGGATAACCACCGCCCGTCAGCTCGGAATTGATGTACGGGCCGGTACGCGCGATGATGTACATGCCCTCTTCTTTCGCGATTTCCAGCGCGCGTTCGACGTTGCGCACGCCCGAGAAATCGTACACGCCCGGCGCCGGCGAATGATAGCCCCAGTCGAAATAGAACGCCACGCCATTGAAGCCCAGCGCCTTCATCTTCTGCATCACGTCGCGCCACAGTGACGGATTGGGCAGGCGAAACGGATGGATCTCACCCGACCACACGACCACCCGCTTGCCATCGATCTTGAGCGAGTACTGGTCCCAGGCCACCTGCTTCGGTTGTCCCGTGGGCGCGGTGGCGGCCGAGAACAGCCTGGCCTCGTCCTGCATAACCCCGAACCCGGCCACCATCGCCGCCGTGCCTTTCAGCGCACGCCGTTCACCCCAGGTGCGCCCGCCATCGCTGCTGTCGGCGTTCCAGGCACGCGCCTGCGCGTCGCTGCCATACAGGCGCAGCGCCGATCCATGGCGCACGAGGGCGTACGGCGTCACGTCCTTGCCGAAACCGGCCAGTGTCGCCTCGAAGCGCCATGGGCCGGCCAGCGCCGGGGCCCGCGCCAGCACGAGCTGACCGCTCTGCGGCGAGCGCGCCACCGCCAGATAACCGTCACCATCGGCCAGCACGATGGCGCCGGCATGGCCGGCCAGTCCCTCCAGCGGCCGGGCCGCCGACCAGTCCTTGAGCGCCGCATCGGGCGTGACGACCTGCGCACCGCGGTCCGACGCCAGAAGCAGGTGCAGCCGCCCGTCGCGGTCGCGCACCCACCCCGGCCTGACCGCGCCGCCCGCGGGCAGGTCGCGCAGGAATTCCCACTGCCGCAAATTGCTCGAACGCGCCAGGCCGACGCCACCGGCGCCGTTCGCATAAGCCAGGTAGTAGCGGCCGTCGGCATGGCGCACCAGCGCCGGGTCGCGCAGCACGCCGCCAGGCGGGGTCCAGGTTTCCGATGCCAGCGACGTGAAGTCGACGCCGTCGTTTGACGCCAGGATGCTCAGGGCGTTGGCGGCACCGGCGCTCAGCGCCGGCATCAGGATGACCTGGCCCGCGGTCTGCCTGGCCTTGGCGGCATCGGCCGCGGCCTCCTGCCCCGAACCCTGAGGAATACCCAGTTCCTGCGCCGCGGCGCCCGCCGTGGCCAATGCCGCCACCGCGGCCACTGCGGCCATGCCACGCTTCGTATATTCGTCCACCGTGTAAAACCACTTCATACCGCACTCCTTTGCTGCAAATCGTCATCAAGACGGCGGGATTGTCGCGCCGCGCCGAAAAAGCCATCAGTCCGCAACCGGCTCGCCGAAGTCCGGCATGCCATCGGCGCGCCACGTGATCGGCTGCGCGCGCGTATGCCGGTTCGGGTCGCGCAGCGGCTCGCCGACGATGTCGCGGTAGTTGCGCGCATGGTAGACCAGGATGTCGGTCTTGCCGTCCGGGCTGGTGGTAAAGCTGTTGTGACCCGGGCCGTACTGGCCGTTCTTCTCGCTGCTGCGCATCACCGGGACCGGCGACTTGGTCCAGGCCGCGGCATCGAGCAGGTTCACATCGTCGCGCGCGCTGACGAGGCCCAGCGCGTAGTTGGCGTCAGTGGCGCTGGCCGAATACGTCAGCAGCACGCGGCCATGTTTAACCAGCACCGCCGGCGCCTCGTTGACGTGGTGGCCGATCTGTTCCCAGGGCAGATCGGGCCGCGTGAGCAGCACTGCGGGCTGGCGGATCGCCAGTGGTCCGTCCATCTGCGCCAGATAGATATTGGTGCCCTTGCTGCCGTCGGGCGCGCCCTGGGTCCAGGCCAGGTAGCGCTGGCCGCGGTGCGCGAAGGTGGTGGCGTCGAGGGCGAAGCTTTCCCAGCCGGTCTTGAGCTGGCCGCGTTCGATCCACTCACCTTCCAGCGGATTGTCGGCGCTGTTTTCCAGCACATACAGGCGGATCTCCCACACCTTGTCGGCGCGGCCGGCGCTGAAGTACAGATACCACTTGCCGTCGATGTGGTGCAATTCCGGCGCCCAGATATGGGCGCCCATCTCGCCGCTGGCGTGCTTGCGCCAGACCACGTTCCCCTCGGCCTTGCCCAGGTCATTCAGGCTGCGCGCGCGGCGCACCTCGATGCGGTCGTATTCGGGCACCGTGGCCGTGAAGTAGTACCAGCCATCCGGCTGCAAGGTGACATGGGGATCGGCGCGCTGCTGCACCAGCGGATTGGCGAAACGAGTCTCAACCCGAATCTCAGCCGGCGCGGTGGGCGCCACCTGGCAGCCGGCCAGCGCCAGCAGCATGCCTGGCACGGCAAGGTAAGCAATATGCATCGTGTCCTCTCAAACGAAAAAGCCAGTCACCCTGAGGTGACTGGCTGCAGACAGACGGGCAGGAATCAGATCTTGACGCCCAGGGTCAGGAAGTAGCGGCGTCCCGACCAGGCCAGTTCGTTGATCCGGAACGGGTCGCCCGCGTCGGTGCGCTGCGATTCGTCGGTCAGGTTCTTGCCTTCCAGCGAGAGCGACACGCGGTCATTGAAGCGGTACTGGATCTTCGCGTCAAGGAAGCCCGTCTTTTCCTGGAACACCGGGTTGCCCGAGACATCGTTGCTACCGGTGAAGAAGCGGTCACGCCAGGTATAGGCCAGGCGCGCATTGATCGGGCCCTGGTCGTACCACAGCGAGAGGTTGTACGCGCTCTTGGACATGCCCGGGTAAGGCAGCACGGTGCCGTCGAGGATATTCAGGCGCTCGGCACCCGCTGCATACTTGAAGTCCATGCGGGTGTAGTTCGCGTCCACGCCGAAGCCGCCCAGCCAGCCTGGCAGGAAGGTCAGCGCCGTGCGGCCCGCGAGCTCGATGCCCTTGGTGGTCGCGCCCTCGCCGTTGACGGCCTGGGTGACGTTGAAGCGCTGGCCATTTTTAAACAGGTCCACGTCACGGGTCAGCACGCGCTCGATCACGTAGCTCGAGATGTCCTTCTGGAACAGCGCCAGCGACAGCTGGCTGTCACGGGTCGGGTAGTACTCGAGGCTGAAATCGGTGTTGGTCGAACGGTACGGCTTCAGGTCCGGATTGCCGGCCGTGCAGGTATCGACGCCTTCGCCGCCGAACTGCGGATTACCGCTGTCCAAAACGCAGGTGGCGTTCGGCGCCAGCAGATCCATGCGCGGCCGCGCCATCGCCTTGGCCCAGCCGACACGCGCCAGGAACTTGTTATCGATGAACCAGAAGGCGCCATTGAAGCTCGGCAGCCAGTCGTGGTAGGTGTTATCGACCGTCGATACGGCGTTGCTCACGACGACGTCGGTGAAGGTGGCCGAGCCGGGCGAGGTGGCGGTGCGCACGGCGTAGCGCGACAAGCCCGACGAGCTGTTGTCGGTACGGGTGTAGCGCATGCCGAAGTTGCCGTCGACCTCATAACCAAACAGCTGGGTTGCGTAATCCAGGCGCAGGTAGGTCGCGGCGATCTTTTCCTTCACGCCGAATGCCGGGATCTGCGCATACGTCTTGCCATCGCTGCCCGGCGCGTTGTACAGGTAGTCGTGGTTGAAGGCCGAGGTGTCGAAGAACGGCACCCCGTTCGCGTACACCGGCGACATCCAGTCCTTCGGCAGGCCCTTGACGTCGCCCAAACCGCCAAAGAAGGTGCCCGGCGAGCGGCCGCTGACGGCGCTGATCAGGTTCGCCATCTGCGCCGCATTCAGATAACTCGTGGCGTAGCCCGAATTGATGAACGACTGCGCGTCGTTCGGACGCTGCGCGCTGCCCCGATAGAGCGGATCGTAGATCGCGGTCTGGTTGACGTTTGCACCGCGCACGTTGATGTCGTCGGCCGTCGAGGCCAGGTTGGCGCCATTGCTGGCCAGGTAGCCGCCACCGTTGTACTGCGTCGATTCGGCACGCCGTGCCTGCGCGCCGAAGTGCACTCGGGTGAAGAATGGCGTGGACAGGCGATAGCGCAGGTCGATCTTGGCCTGGTCTTCGCTGTTCTTCGTTTCGCTCGGGCGGTATTGCAGCTGCGCCTGGACATAGGAAGCCGGATCATCCGGGCTGTAGCCGGCCGGGAAGGTAAAGCGCGGCAAGCCTTGCTCGTCCAGCGTCACTTTCAGGCCCGGCGCGTTCTGGGTCAGCGAGATGTTGTTGCTGTCGCTGTCGTACAGTGATTTCGAGGTGCCGAACAGGCCATCGATCTCCAGGCGGTCGCGCTTGAAGTTGAAGCCCGAAGTGGTGTAGCGCGAATCGATATCGAGCTGGAAATCGCGCGACGAGGTGCCGAACGCGCCCTGCCCGCCCTGGCCGGCGGCGAACAGGCAGTTGCCAACGGTGTAGGACGTGACATGGTGGTTCGTGATCACCATGTCCGATGGCGTCGTGGTCGGGGCATCGCAGCGGCCGACGGTCGACGGCACGCCGGTGGCGGGATTGTAGACCGGCGCAGCGCCGGTGTTGGCCAGGCGCGAGGCATTCGGGAAGTCGGTGCCGAAGTTGCGGTCGTTCAGGCTCTGGCGCTGCGTATTGGCCTGGTAGCTGACCCACGCATTGAAGTCCTTGCTGAATTCGTACTGCGCAGTGACCTCGCCCGACGAGCGCTTGTGGTCGCGCGTCCAGATGCCGTAGCGCGCGATGCCGGGCGAGTAGTCGTACCACTGGCTGAGGCACGCAGTGCGCTGCGCGGTGGTGAGGCCGGCCGTCGAGCAGCTGGCCTGGTTGCCAATTGCCGCCAGCGCCGCGTCGCGGCTGACCACCGTCTTCTCCGGCGAGCGGTCCCAGTCCTGGATGAAGCGCCACGACGTGTTGCGGGCGTAGTCGTTGCGCGTGTGGACCTTGTCGTAGACGAAGTTGGCCATCAGGCCCAGTTTGCCGTTCAGGTATTTGTCGGCCATGTACAGGTTGGCGCGCGGCTGGACGCCGCCGCGCGAGGTCGAGTGTTCGGCCGAGATGCTGGTGCCGATCGTCGGCTCCTTGAAGTCGAGCGGCTTGCGCGTCTTGATCGATACCGAGCCGCCCACGCCGCCTTCGGTCATGTCGGCGGTGATGCCTTTGTAGACGTCGATCGAACCGATCAGCTCGGAGGCCAGTTCGCGCAGTTCGGCGCCGCGGCCGGCGTTGCCACCGGTACTGAGCACCGACATGCCGTTGATCTCGATGCGGTTCAGGTCCGGCTCGACGCCGCGGATCGACACTTGCGACCCTTCGCCGAAGTCGCGCGAGAGCTGCACACCGGTCACGCGCGACAGCGCTTCACCGACGTTCTTGTCCGGGAACTGGCCGATGTCTTCGGCCACGATCGAGTCAGAGACGGTGCTGGCGCGCAGCTTGCGGTCGATGGCCGAAGCCACCGAGCGGCGCGTGCCGGCGATGTAGACCACCGCAGGTGCGGCCTGCGCGTCGCTGATCGTGGATGGCGCCGTACTGGCCGCGGGCGCTGCTGCCGCCGCTGCGGCCTGCCCGGCTTCCTGTGCCAGCGCGCCGTGCGCAGCCAGGACGGCAATCACTGTGGCTACCGCTCGCGCGCAGCGGGTCGGGTGAAGCACTTGCGTGCGTGTCGTTACATGATTCATCAATCGTCTCCATGGGCTCTGTTATCGGTGTACTGCTCGGCCTTGAAAACATTCTATGTGTGGACCGTTGCGACATTCCATGAAGCCTAGAAAGAATCATGTACCTGAGCGATATGCGCATGCGAGGGGTCGTTTCGCTCAACATCGTGAGCAATCGCGCTGGCCGCATTGACGCTCGCGGGGAATCGCCCGGTAATGGCGCTCCGACGTTCTTCCTGTTTACCCGAGACCATGAGCAAACCATTCCGACGCATCCTCCTCACCGGCGCAGGCGGCAACCTGGGCTGCCGCCTGCGCGAACGCCTGCACGCCTTTGCCGACATCGTGCGCCTGGCCGACGTGGCCGATATCGGCCCTGCGGGTCCCGGCGAAGAGGTCGTGCAATGCGACCTGGCCAACCGCGATCAGGTGCTGCAGATGTGCGACGGCGTGGACGCCGTCCTGCACTTCGGCGGTGTATCGACCGAGGTCGAATTCGCACCGATCATGCAGGCCAATATCCTGGGACTGGTCAACCTGTATGAAGCGGTGCACACGCTGGGTATCCGGCGCGTCGTGTTCGCCAGCAGCAACCACACGATGGGCATGTACGAGACGAGCGAGCGCGTCGACGCCGGCATGCTGCCGCGCGCTGATGGTTATTACGGCCTGTCGAAGGTGTGGGGCGAGAACCTGTCACGCTATTACTGGGACCGGTTCAAGGTAGAGACGGTGTGCATCCGCATCGGCTACTGCTTCCCGGAGCCGGTCACGCACCGCCAGATGGTGACCTGGCTGAGTCTCGACGACCTGGTCGAACTGCTGCGCCGCGCGCTGGTGACGCCGCGCGTGGGCCACACGATCGCCTTCGGCGTGTCCGACAATCCGGGCCGCTGGTGGGACGACCGCGCCGCGCGCCACCTGGCGTTCCAGGCGAAAGACAGCTCGGCCCAGTTCACAGTGGACGCAGGCCAGCCGTTTGCCTACCCGCCGGAGGACGACCTGAGTACCTTCCTGCAGGGCGGGATGTTCGTGACCACGGGCCCCAGGTATCCCGCTTGATCACAAGGGCCCCGGCGCCTCATGGCGTGGCCTGGTCATTTGCTGCGGTAGTAATCAGCCAGCACGCCGAACGCCTGCTTGCGCACGCCCGTCTCGGACATGAGGCCCTTGCGATTCCAGCCATTCTGGAACACCGGGTGCTCGCGCCGCGGAGACCGGAAATCCTTCAGGATCCACGGTGACATCCCGCGCAGGGTCGGGATCGCGTCGGCCATCGCAAGCGTCTTGCGGTAGTACTCGGCCTGGTATTCCTCGCTGAACTTCTTCATGCCGTCGTTGCGGTAACCGGCCAGCGCGTCGGCGCCAAATTCGGACAGGATCAGCGGCCGCCCGCCCGGCACGTTCCACTGCAGTCTGGCGACTGCCTCGAGCGAGTCGCCGCCATACCAGCCGGCATAGACGTTCACCGCCAGCACGTCGAGCTTGTCGACCAGCGGGTCCTGGATCTGCAGTTCGTCGCCCTTCCTTTCGACCAGCAGTGCGGCGCTGACCAGGCGGGTCGGGTCGAGCCGGCGCACATTGTCGGCCATCGCGGCGTGGAAGCGCGTGCGCGCCGGCGCCACCGGCGTCTCGTTCCCGACGCTCCACAGGATCACCGCAGCGCGGTTGCGGTCGCGGTAGATGGTCTCGGCCTGCATCGCGAGCGCCTTGCGCAGCACGGCCGGGTTGTCCCAGTCGACACTCCAGTAGACCGGGATCTCGCTCCATACCAGGAGCCCCATCTCGTCGGCCAGGCGCACCGTGGTCTCGGAGTGCGGGTAGTGCGACAGGCGCACGTAGTTCGCGTTCAGGCCATGCTTGATCTCGTGCAGCAGCGCGCGCGATGCTTGCCCGGTCATGTTGCGCGCCGGGTTCGGACCGAATTCCTCTTCGTGCAGCGAGATCCCGCGCAGGTACAGCGGCTTGCCGTTAAGGAGGATCTGGCTGCCCTCGACAGCGATCGTGCGAAAGCCCACGCGGTCACGCAACTGGTCGCCGGCGGCGACGACGCGGACATCGTACAGCCTGGGTTGGTCGGGCGACCAGCGCTCCAGGTTCTTCGGGGCTGGCAGGTCGAAGACGGCGCGGCCGTCGGCGCCGGTGATCGCGCGCACGCTGGCCAGCTTGCCGATCGCAATCTCCACCGGCTGGTTGGCCGCCTTCGGTCCCTGCAGGCGCACTTCGCCGGCGATGCGCCCGTCCGGGCGCAGGCCCACGGTCGCGTCGTCGATGAACGTTGCCGGGGTGGTCACCAGGCGCACCGGGCGGGTGATGCCGCCGTACAGGTCCCAGTCGGTGATGAAGGTCGGGATCGACTGCGCATCGTGGCTCGAATCGACGCCCACCACCAGGCGGTTGCCGCCGGCGCGCAGCGCCTCGGTCACCTCGAGCACGAACGGCGTGAAGCCACCCTCGTGGCGGCCGATCTCCTTGCCGTTCAGGTAGACGTAGGCGCGGTAGTTGACGGCATCGAAGCGCAGGAAGGCGCGCCGGCCATGCAGGGCCTGGGCGGCGAACTTGCGCTGAAACCAGATCAGGCCATCGTAATAGCGCAGCTCGGGCACGGCGGCGTTCCAGGCGCCCGGCACATTGATGAGCGGCCCGCGGTCCAGGTCGAACTCATAAAAGTCCACGCCGCCCCTGGCTTCGACGGCGGCGACATCGACGTCGCGAAAGCGCTGCATGCGCGACTTCGCGACCCAGCCGTTGATGTCGTTCAGGCCCGTGCGGTACAGGTCCTTCGAATACGTCCACTGCCCCGACAGATCCTGCGTGTCGCGCTGCAGCGCGCCGGTGAGCAGGAAAGTCGGACGGAGGTCTTGCGCCGAAGCCGGCAGGCAGATGGCTGCAGCGAGAAAGAGCCAGAAGGCGGTAAAAAGCGTGTTCATGGTGTCCCGTCTGTTGATACTGTCCGGCGCAGGCCAGCCGACATATCGGTGCCAGCCGAGTATAGGTGCGCGCAGGCGCCGGCAGCGATCAATCTCGTGACTGGATCGGCCTGGGTCTGGCGGCAGAAACCCCGGAGAATCTGGGCGCGTCCTGCCAATGCGGGTGACATCGCGCGCAGCCTGCGCCAAATGCTCATGCAATTGAGCGCTCCAGCCATGACTGGCATACCCGTCCGCATTACCATATCCCGTCTTTTGCCCCGGACCCGACACCAATGAAACCGTTGCGCCTGCTCTTCGCTGGTGCCCTGCTGGCAAGCGGCATCGTCCACGCCGGGCCTTTCGCCCTGGACCGCGACGGCGCCCTGCCGATGCTCGTCACCCACGGCAGCGTCACCATGCGGCTGGCCGGCGACCTGCTCGGGCGCGACCTGGAGCAGCTGACCGGCGTCGCCAGCCAGCGCGCCGTGCGGCTGGCCGACTGCCCGCAGCGCTGCATCGTGATCGGCACCGCCGACTCGGCGCTGGTGCGTCAGGTCGCTGCCGCCATGAAGGTCGACCTGACACCGCTGGCGGGCCAGCAGGAGCGCTATATCCGCGCCGCAGGCCGGGCCGGGGGCCGCGAGGTCCTGCTCATTGCCGGCGCCGAACGCCGCGGCGCGGTCTACGGCGTGGTCGACGCGTCGCGCGAACTGGGCGTCTCGCCGTGGGAATGGTGGGCCGACGTCAGGCCGGCGCGGCGCGCCAACCTGGTGCTCGACGGCGGGCTGCGGCTGTCGGCCGCGCCGTCGGTGGCCTACCGCGGCATCTTCATCAACGACGAGGATTGGGGCCTGCAGCCGTGGGCCGCGAAGACCCACGATCCCGCCAGAGACATCGGCCCACGCACCTACACGCGCGTGTTCGAGCTGATGTGGCGTCTGAAAGCCAACCTGCTGTGGCCCGCCATGCATGACGGCACCGGGGCCTTCTACACGATCCCCGGCAATGCCCGGGCGGCCGACGACCATGCGATCGTCGTCGGGACCTCGCATGCCGAGCCGATGATGCGCAATAACGTCGGCGAGTGGCGAACGTCCTTCGGCGAATTCAACTGGTTCACCAATCGCGATGCGCTGCTCGGCTACTGGCAAGGCCGCGTGGACGAGGTCAAGGATTTCGAGAACGTCTACACCCTTGGCCTGCGCGGCGTGCACGACTCGGCCATGGAGGGGGCGACGAGTCCGGACCATGCGCGTGCTACCGTGGAAGACGTCGTCACGCTGCAGCGCGCCATGCTCGAGCGCAGCCTGGGCAAGCCGGCCGCGCGCATCCCGCAGGCGTTCACGATGTACAAGGAAGTGCTGGACTACTACAACCGCGGCCTGCGGGTGCCGGACGACGCGACGCTGGTCTGGCCCGACGATAACTACGGCTACCTGAGCCAGCTCGGCACACCGCGCGAGCGCGCCCGCAGCGGCGGCAACGGCATCTATTACCACGTGTCGTACTGGGGCCGGCCGCACGACTACCTGTGGCTGGGCACCACCCATCCTGCCCTGATCCGCGACCAGCTCCAGCGCGCCCGGGCCACCGGCGCGCACCGGCTCTGGGTCGTCAACGTGGGCGACATCAAGCCCAACGAATACCTGACCGGGTACTTCCTCGACGCCGCCTTCGATGCGAACGTGTTGCGCCAGGCCCCGGCTGACCATCTGGCCACCTGGGCTGCGCGCCAGTTCGGCGCCGCGCATGCCGGGGAAGTCGCCGCGATCATGCTGGAATACTACCGCCTGGCCTGGGAGCGCCGTCCGGAATTCATGGGCTGGAGCCAGACCGAACCCACGCGCCAGGTGCGCACCACCGAGTACATGCGCACCGGCGGCGAGGAAGCCGAGCGGCGCCTGGCTGCCTACGGCGACCTGGTGCACCGCGCCGAACGGCTGAACGACACGCTGCCTGCGTCCCTGCACGATGCGTATTTCCAGCTGGTGTTGTACCCGGTGCGTTCCAGCGCCAGCCTGAACGAGCGCATCCTGAAGCTCGATCTGGCCGCCGACTACGCGCGCCAGCAACGACCGTCATCCAACCTGTACGTACGCCAGGCCGCCGCGGCCCACGCGAGGCTGGTGGCCGATGCCGCCCGCTACAACGGCCTGTCGGATGGCAAATGGGCCCATTTCATGGACATCGCGCCGCGCCGGCTGCCGGTCTTCGCCGAGCCGGTGTATCCGGTCTATGGCAGATCCGCACGGCGCGGCTGCAGCCTGGTCTATCCGGCGCCGTTCTCGGTCGAGGCCAGCACCCTCGTGGTGCCGGCCGGACGGGCCACCCGCCGCCAGCTGACGCTGGTGAGCCATGGCGGCGAGGACGCCGCCTGGTCGCTTGCGCCCGGCGCGCGCGGCGTGCGCGTGGACGTCGCATCGGGCCGGCTCGACGCCGCCCATGGCCACGAACAGCGGCTCACCGTGCAGTTTGACGGGACGGCCGATCCGGCGCTCTCCCTGCGCTGCGGCGCGCACACGCTGAAGGTCAACGTCCAGGTGCAGGCGCGCGATGGCGCAGTGGCGGGCGAACGCGAACGGATCGTGGTCTTGCCGGCGGCCAGCGCCGCGCCCACGCCGGACTGGGAAGCCCAGCCAGGCCTGGGCACATCGGGCAAGGCCATGCGCGCACGCCTGAACCTGGCCTCGCGCGGCGCGCATGCCGTCGCCGGCGCCGCGCCGCTCGAGTATCGCTTCCAGACCCATAGCGAAGGCTGCGCCACCGTGCGTTTTGTCGCGCTGCCAGTCCATGCATTGACCGCCGAAAACCGGGTGCGCATCGCGGTGCAGCTGGACGACGGCGCGCTCGAGACACTCGACTACACGACGGTCGGGCGCAGCGACGAATGGAAGCACAACGTCCTGGCCAATATGGCCGTGCGCAGCAAGACGCTGGAGCGGCTCGCGCCGGGACGCCACACCCTGCGCGTGTACGCCCTCGACCCGGGCGTGGTGCTCGACCGCATCGACGTCGTGATGGATGGCGCGCCGGACTACTATGGCATGCCGCCGTCGGATTGAACCCCGAGAACCGCCACCACAATCCCGTTTATTTGGCACGAATTCACGCAACAGCGCCGGACTGATCGTTTCGCTGTCAATCAATCACCAGATTGAGTAGTCCTGACCGCAGCAGTGGCCGTGCCGCAGAGTACTATTCGTCTGCCGGCCTACCGACACAGTGCGCCGGGGGCGAAGGCCGCGCGCCGCGTCAGGCACATAACAGCAGGCGGGACGCTCGTACCCGGCCGCACAGAGACAGCGAATTCAATGACCCCATTTACCACCCTCGACACCTTCGTCTTCCTGGTCTACTTCGTGGCCATCTCGGCCTACGGCATCTGGATCTACTGGCGCAAGAAGCGCACCACCGGCAAGGCCACCCACGACTTCTTTCTGGCGGAAGGCTCGCTGACCTGGTGGGCCATCGGTGCTTCGCTGATCGCCTCGAACATCTCGGCCGAGCAGTTCATCGGCATGAGCGGCTCCGGTTACCGCATCGGCATGGCGATCGCCGTGTACGAGCTGATGGCGGCGCTGACGCTGGTGATCGTCGCCATCTTCTTCATGCCGGTCTACCTGAAGAACCGCATCTACACGATGCCGCAGTTCCTCGAGCAGCGCTACGGCAAGGCGGTGGCCACGACGATGGCGATCTTCTGGCTCGGCCTGTACGTGGTGGTCAACCTGACCGCCATCCTGTATCTCGGCGCGCTGGCGATCAGCAGCATCGCGGGTCTGGACGTGATGGCCTGCATGCTGTTCCTGGCGGTGTTCGCCACCATCATTACCCTCGGCGGCATGAAGGTCATCGGCTACACCGACGTGATCCAGGTGCTGTGTCTCGTGATCGGCGGCCTGGTGACGACCTGGATCGCGCTCGACCTGGTGGCGGCGCTGGCCGGCGGCCAGGGCGCCATCCGCGGCATGAGCGAACTGTATCTGCGTGCGGGCGAGCACTTCGACATGATCCTCTCGCGCGACGATCCGCACTACATGGACCTACCAGGCATGTCGACCATCATCGGCGGCATGCTGATCGTGAACCTGAACTACTGGGGCTGCAACCAGTACATCATCCAGCGCGCGCTCGGCGCCAACCTGCACACCGCCCGCAAGGGCCTGCTGTTCGCGGCGTTCCTGAAGCTCCTGATGCCGGTGATCGTCGTCCTGCCCGGCATCGCCGCGTATGCGCTCGACAAGTCGGGTACGCTGGGCGACGCGATGCGCGTGAATGGCGAACTCAATCCCGACCGCGCCTACCCGACCCTGCTCGCCCTGCTCCCGGCCGGCATCAAGGGCCTGGCGTTCGCGGCCCTGACGGCGGCGGTGGTCGCCTCGCTGGCCGGCAAAGCCAACAGCATCGCCACGATCTTCACGCTCGACGTCTACAACAAGCACTTCAACCGCGAAGCCAGCGAGCAGCGCATGGTGTGGATCGGCCGCGTGTCGGTGGTCGTCTCGATGGCGCTGGCGGTCATGCTGGCGCCGCTGATGGGCATCGACAAGAAAGGCGGCTTCCAGTACATCCAGGAATACACGGGCTTCGTCTCGCCCGGCATCCTGGCCATGTTCCTGCTCGGCTTCTACTGGCGCAAGACCACCGCCGCGGCGGCGATGTTCGCCACCATCGGTGGCCTGGTGTTCTCGATCTTCCTGAAGTTTCTGCCGCTCGCGATGGACCTGGGCTTCCTGGCGCCGATCGGCTTCGCCGTCCGGAATGGCGCCGGCGTGTACGAGATCCCGTTCCTCGACCGGATGCTGATCGTGTTCATCATGGTCGTCATCGGCATGGTCGTGATGAGCAAGATGGCGCGGCAGGACGGTTCGCTCAAGCGCATGCAGATCGACCGCACGCTGTTCCGGGTCGACGGCGGCTTCGCCCTGGGTTCGGCCGTGATTTGCGTGCTGCTGGTCGCCATTTACGGGCTGGGATGGTAGTCTGCCGCCTATCCGAACCAGACAAGGCCCGATCATGTTCAATCCTTCCGACCATCCGCACCGCCGCTACGATCCGCTCGGCGGCGACTGGGTACTCGTATCGCCCCACCGCGCCAAGCGCCCATGGCAGGGGCAGCAGGAGGCCGTCGACCGCGCCGCCCGGCCGGCCCACGACCCCGGCTGTTACCTGTGCGCCGGGAACACGCGTGTCAACGGCGAGCGCAATCCCGACTACCAGGGCAGCTATGTCTTCGAGAACGACTTCGCCGCACTGACGCCCGACACGCCCGACGCGCCGCCCGCTGCCGACCCGCTGTTCCAGAGCATGAGCGCGCGCGGCACCAGCCGCGTGATCTGCTTCTCGCCCGACCATTCGAAGTCGCTGCCCCAGCTCGCACTGCCGGCGCTGCGCGAGGTGATCGATACCTGGTGCGCGCAGTCGGCCGAGCTGGGCGAGCGCTATCGCTGGGTCCAGGTCTTCGAGAACAAGGGCGCGGCGATGGGGTGTTCCAATCCCCACCCGCACGGTCAGGTGTGGGCGACAAGCTTCCTGCCCGACCTGCCGGCGCGCGAAGACCGGCAGCAGCGCGCCTACAGGGCCGAGCATGGGCGCACGCTCCTGCTCGACGTCGTCGAGCGCGAAGCCCAGGCCCAGGAACGGGTCGTGGTCGCCACCGAACACTGGCTGGCCATCGTGCCCTACTGGGCCGCGTGGCCGTTCGAGACCCTGCTGCTGCCCCGCTTTGCGGTGCGCCGCCTCGACGACCTGACCGATGCCCAGCGCACCGACCTGGCGCTCGCCCTCAAGCGCCTGACCACGCGCTACGACAACCTGTTTCAGACCTCGTTCCCATACTCGATGGGCTGGCACGGCGCCCCGTATGGACAGGATGACCGGGGTGACCGGGGTGACCGGGGTGACCATGCTGACGGCTGGCAGCTGCACGCCCATTTCTATCCACCGCTGCTGCGTTCGGCCTCCGTGCGCAAGTTCATGGTGGGCTTCGAGATGCTGGCCGAAGCGCAGCGCGACCTGACGCCGGAGCAGGCAGCCGCCATGCTGCGCGCCGTGTCCGATGACGTGCACTATCTCGACGCCCTCGCGGCCGAACCCACCATTTGAAAATACGATGAGCGATTTCCTGACGGCCCGCGCGGCCGATGTCTTTCTGGCCGCATTCGGCCAGCCACCAACGATCGAAGTCCAGGCGCCGGGCCGCGTCAACCTGATCGGCGAGCATACCGACTACAACGACGGCCTGGTGCTGCCCTGCGCGATCGGCTACCGCACGGTGATCGTGGCGCGCGAGCGCGACGACCGCCTGCTGCGCGTGGTGGCGGCCGACTACGACGACCCCGTGGACACGTATTCGCTGGACGCGCCGATCGAACGCCTGGCCGCGCCGATGTGGGCCAACTACGTGCGCGGCGTGGTGCGTGAACTGCTGGAACGCGAATCGGCGCACGGCGCTGCGCGCGGGATGGACCTCGTGATCGCGGGCGACGTCCCGCAGGGCGCCGGCCTGTCGTCGTCGGCCTCGCTGTCGGTGGCCGTGTGCACCCTGTTCGCCACCCAGCCGGCGTTTCAGGACCTGACGCCGATCGAAGGCGCGCTGCTCGCCCAGCGCGCCGAGAACGACTTCGTCGGCTGCAAATGCGGCAATATGGACCAGATCAGCTCCGCCTGCGGCGTCGCGGACCATGCGTTGATGATCGACTGCCGTTCGCTCGACGTGCGGCCGGTGCCGATCCCTGACGGGGCGGCGATCATGATCGTCGAGTCGCACATCACCCGCGGCCTGGTCGACAGCGCCTACAACACGCGCCGCGCGCAGTGCGAAGAAGCCGCGCGCTACTTCGGCGTGCCGGCCCTGCGCGACGTCGACCTTGCGGCCCTGCAGGCCGTGGGCACCGGCCTCGATCCGGTCGTGCTGCAGCGCGCGCGCCACGTGGTGAGCGAGAACGCGCGCGTGGAAGCGGCCGCGCTGGCGCTCGCCGCCGGCGACCTGGCGCGCATGGGCGTGCTGATGGCCGAGTCACACGTCTCGATGCGCGACGACTTCGAAATCACCGTGCCCGCTATCGACCAGCTGGTCGAGATCATCAAGTCGGCGATCGGCGAGGCTGGCGGCGTGCGCATGACGGGCGGCGGCTTCGGCGGCTGTGTCGTGGCGCTGGTGCCGGAATGCCTGGTGGAGGCGGCCCGCCTGGCCGTGGCGCGCGATTACCGCGCCCCCAATGGCGAGCAGGCCACCGTGCACGTGTGCCGCGCCGCTGCGGGCGCGGGCCGGCTCAAAGCGGCATCTACAGCGTCACCTGCTGTCCATTGACGACGACATTCTCCAGGCGCACCCCGCTCGCGCCGGTGATGTCCGGCCGCGGGTTGGCCAGGGTCAGCGCAATATCCCTGAACACGATGTCGCTGATCGCGGTCTGGCCCGGATTCGGGGCGATCTTGCCGAAGCCGCCGTAACGGCCCTTGATCCCCACCAGGCTGAGATTACGCACGATGGACCTGGGCGGCGGCGCACCTTTCAGGTCGACATATTGCGTCCACGGCTGCACTGACACGATCGCGCCGCGTGGCGAGTCAAGCGTCAGGTTGCTCAGGTGGATATTCTCGTAGTGCTGGGGCGTATCCGGTCGCAGCTTGAGCACCGCCACATTGAGCACGTGCCCGGTCACACGGCAATCCTCGACCAGCACGTCGCGCACCAGCGTCGCTTCGCTGCCGAGCGTCATGACGCTGTGGCCGCGCCGGAATTCGCAGTTGCGCACGCGGATGCCGACCACGGGCGGGCTGTCCTTGTCGTCCAGGGCGAACGGGCCTTTCGAGCCCTTGGCGGCGATGCAGTCGTCGGTCACCGAGAAGTAGCAGCCGTCGATCGTCACGTGCTGACTGCTGTCGATGTCGATCCCGTCGGTGCTGGGCGCCTGCTGATAGTCGTCCGGCACCACGAAGCGCGCATTCCTCACCAGTACATCCTGGCAGCGGTACAGGTGCAGGTTCCAGAACTGCGAATCCTTGAACGTCACGCCTTCGACGACGACGCCGCGCGAGCGCTCGATCAGCGCGAGGCGAGCGCGCGGGACGCTGATGTTCGGGAAGTTGCCCGGGTCGCTGGCCGCGTTGCGCAGCTTCCAGAACTGGTCCCAGATCGGGCGTCCGGCGCCATCGAGCGTGCCTTCGCCGCTGATATGGAAGTCGTCACAACCATTGGCATTGATCAGGGCCGGATTGAAGTGCAGGGCGAAGTGGCCCTCGATCCGCGTGCGCCCGGCCGGAAAATGCGTCAGGTCCGTCGAGCATTTCAGGACTGCCCCTTTGGCCAGATGCAGGTTGACCTTCGGCTTGAAGAACAGGGCGCCGCTGACGAACACGCCGCGCGGCACGACGACCGTGCCGCCGCCGCCAGAGGCCAGGGTATCGATGGCCTTCTGGATCGCGCCGGTGTTGACCGTCCTGTCGTCGGGCACGGCGCCGTGAGCCGTGATGTCGGCCTGTCTGGCCTGCGCGGCCAGGGCTGGCCAAGTACCCAAGTACAAGGGCGCGGTGAGGAGCGACATGGTGGTGCGGCGTCGGCTGAAACAGGAAGTGGGCATCACTTGGGCTCCTTTTGCGGGGACGTGTTGTAGAAAATGATGGATGCGGCGCGCGCCGCCTCGTCCAACGTGTCGCCAACGAGCGCCAGGTTCTGGATCGCCGCCAGACTCCACTGCGCCGAACTGTTGGTGCTGATATCGGGCAGTTCGTCCAGCGCGCGCAGCACCGCCACGCCGCCGACCTTGCGCGCCCCCGCATGCGACTTCATGAAGCCCGATGCGAACAGCTCGCGCCAGGCGCGCAGGGCCAGCGCCCGGTCGCGCTCGTGGTGGGCCGCATAGGCGGTCAGGCGCGAATGCGAATCGGGCTGGGCGCGCCCGCGTGGCGCGCTGCCCAGCAGCGCAACCAGTTCCTCCGTCGACCCGTTGTAGTTGCGGCAGTATTCGAGCCAGGCCTTGCGGTAGCCCGGCTCGTCGACGAGGGTCAGCAACTCCGAACTCATCTCGACCACGCCGAACACGCCATTGAGCTGCGAGAGACGCACGGTGTCGCCCGGTCCACTGAATGTGCCGGTGTTCGGATCGTACGGCGCGCTGGAGGCAAACCAGCGCCGCTCGAGCGCGCCGATCGTGCGCATGCCATTCACGATCTTGTCGCGCCAGCGCGCGTCGCCCGTGCGCTCCCACTCGGCCAGCCAGGCCGCCACCAGAGAACCCCAGACGGTGCCGAACGACGCTTCCACGGGCGGATAGGGCCTGGGCGACGGCGCGCTGATGGGCAGCGCGCCCGGAGTTGACGAGGGACGCAGCTTGCGGCCGATGTCGACCTTGTGCAGGTCGGCGTCCGAATCGAGCAGCTCGCGCATCAGGTCTCCCGTGCGCTCATCGGCAGTCAGGAAATAATAGATGCGGCGGTAGGCCGCGTTCGAGACGCGCGGCTGCTTCGACGAGTCGGACCAGTGCTGCACGCCGTGGCGCGTGCCGAAGCCCTTGAACGGACCCGCATGGTAGACGTCAACTTCGCCCGTGTGGCGCGTCATCGCCTCGGCCAGCCTGAAGATGTCGGCGCGCCCGGTGCGCAGATAGCTGTACCAGAGCCACAGGTCGGTCGAGAGCTCCGAGTTGTCCCAGGCGTAGCCGCCGATATCGTAGCGCCACATATGGCGGTCGTTGTCGTAGCTGTGCATCACGTCGCCGTACGACCAGAAGCCATACCAGCGGTGCTGCTCGACTTCGCGCAGGTACTGGTCGAGCCGGAACGCCAGGTGATCCTCGATCACCGCGCGCGCGGGCGTGCTGCGCTCGGCCGGGTCCCAGTCGCCGAACACGCCGCAGGCGTGGATCCGGCCCGGGTCGAGCACCAGCCGGGCCGGATTGGCCACCTGCCCGGCCATGTCCGAGAACGCCTGGTGCGACGGCGTGCCACCCAGCACCCACAGCTGCAGCTCGGTGGTACGCGCCACACCCGTTGACGCGTCCCAGCCCGGCTCGTAATCTTCGTAGGTGATGTTCAGGCCCGCGATCTGCTTCTCGAACGTGTCCATGCCGTCGGCCGAACGGTATGAGCGCATGTCCATCGCCGGGGCCGACGGCGACCAAAGCCAGGCGGTGACGTCGGCCAGGTCGGTCGCAGCGCCCCGCACATCCAGCTGGCTCGGCGCGCGCTGCCAGAAATCCTTGAAGCCGAGTGCGACGCCGCCCGACGCGCCGCCTGCATAGACCAGACCTTTACTGCGGGTGCCGGCGTTCGCGTCGATCCAGGCATGGCCACTGCGGGTGCGCTTGCGCAGCGTGAAGCCATCGGGCGTCGGCTGCGCCAGCGTGAAGTCGCCCCACTCGGGGATCCAGCGCATGCCATCCTGGACCGTCGTGGCCATGCCGGCCAGCGGCGGCAGCGCCTTGCCGGCCACCTGCGCATCCTTGAATGCCTGCCCGGGATCGCGCCGCAGTCCCGTGACGGGTCGCACGGCTTCGCCCCACACGCCAATGCCTTCGCCGGCAAAGCGGATGTGGCGGTCGTAGCTTGCGTCGCGCATCGGCACCTGCGCCGTCACGCCCAGAGCGCCGATGAAGTCGGTGGCCGGGTCGCCGTCGAACATGAACGAATGGACGATGCGCACGCTGTCCGCGCCGGCGTAAAAGTACAGGCGTACCGAGAACGGCAGCCAGGTGCGGCTACTCCCCGCGCGCGCAGCGTGCACGCCATCGAGTTTGACCACCGCGCGTACCGGGCCGCTTTGCTCGAGCGCGACGCGCGTGACCTTGCTGGTGAACGCCTCGCGCCGCACGCTGCCCGCCCCGTCAAGCTCGGCGCCATCCTGACGCAGCGCCACCAGTCGCAGATGCTGCATCGTTACGCGGCCGGCGCGCGTGGCGCTGTCGATCAAGTATTCGCCGCTCGTCGGCACGGTCCAGGCCAATTCGCCCGCGCTGACGACGATCGCCACCGCCGACTGCGTGACCGATACGCCGGCCGTGGGCGCAGTGCTGGCGCCGGCCTTCAGGTCCCAGCCGGATGCGGTGGCGCCGGCAGCAACCGCATGCGCCGTCCACTTGAGCGAACCGTCCGGCCAGTAGGCCAGCGGCCAGGACTGGACCGCCGGCGCGCCCGCGCCAAGCGTGAACTGAAGCGTCTTGTTGGCCGACAGCCGCAGCGTGCCGCGCGGCCAGGGGACACCGAGCGTGGCCCCCTCGAAGCGAGCGGGCGCCTGGCCGTCGAGCCAGTGCAGTGCGGTGCCGGCCACTGGCTTGCCCTTGCCGGGGAGATTGGCGGTGGCGGCCGAGGAGACGGCCGGCGCGCCCGGCACGGCGGCCAGGGCCGCCGCGAGCTGCACGAAGCGGCGCCGGGCCGGGAGAAAGGTTGGCAAATCGTGTCTCCATCATCACTGTCAGTGCGATGGATTATGCAACCCTGCCGCCCGCCGGTCGTCGCCCGGTCGACAATAATCATCAGGCCGATCGATTCGCGCCCGGGCCAGCCAAGGCCCTGTGCGTCAACCGTTGACGGCGCGCTGGCGGCGCAGTACCAACAGCCCCGCCAGCCCACCCAGCAGCAGCATCGCACTGGCCGGCTCCGGCACGGCGTTCGCCTGCGCGATGCTGAATGAGACCAGCGGCGAATCGTCGAGCTGACCGGGATTGTAGGCATCCCAATCACTCCAGTCGTACAGGCCATTCATCCCGGCCAGATCGAGCGTGAGCGACGTGCCCAGGTCGACCAGGGTCAGGTAAAAGCCAGCGTCATGGCCACCCGGATCGGCGGGATTGGTATTGCTCAGAAAGAGCCATGGCTGGGGCTCGTCCTGGCTCAGGTTCCATACACGGTCGATGGCGACGGTGCGCACCAGGTCGACCAGCGTGCCCTGGACCGCCGTGACGTGCGTGGGCGCGCTGCTGTCGTAGTAGAACTGCCCGTCAAACGTGCCGTCGCGCCAGGTCGCCTTCAGGTCGTACCAGCCAACTGGCGCCGCCCAGGCGGATTGGGCGAGCATGTAGAGCACCATCGCGAACAGCATGTGAAGCTTTTTCATGGGGTTACCTTGTCATCAAAAGGGAATAGAAAACGGCTTACGGCACCGTCAGTTCGTCGAGATTGCCCAGGCCCTGGCCGGTCGATTCGAAGCGCAGCGTGTTGTCCTGGCCAGCGGCCAGGTTCACGCTCGCGCTCATCGTCGTCCAGTTGTTCCAGGCGCCGGTCGGGCGGAACGTGACCGGCTGCGCGATCCCGTTCACGCGCAGCACGCCCGTGCGTGGCGTCGGATTGCCGTTGGCGTAGCGGATCGTGATGGTTTTCACGCCGCCGGCGCCGCCATGGATGCGCTGGAACTGCGCGCTGCCACCGTTCAACGGAAAGTTGAGAAAGCCGATATGCCGGAAGCCCGGGCGGTCGGCCATAACCTGCACATTGCCACCGACGATCGCGGTCTCGGCCTGCACGGCGCCGCTGCCGTCATACGGCACGTGCACCGGCGCCTGCGGGAACGCCGTCGCGCCGTGTCCCAGGTAAAAACTCGGGTGCGGCGGCTGGTTGTAGCCGGCGTTCTGGCCTGCCACCTGGCTGCGGTACTGCGGGTCGTGCATCAGGGTCGTGATGCGGGTGCCGGTGGGGATCGTGGTGCTGTAGATCTGCAGCTCCGTGTTGCTGCTGTTGCGCAGCACGATCTCTTCGCGCCAGTCGCCGAACAGATCTGCGCTCAATACCGGCGTTGCCTTGGTGCCGTTGTTGGTCGTGGCGCCGTTGGCTGCGCCGTCGATGAGCGTGACCAGGCTCCGGGTGGCCGGGTCCCACTTCTGGACCGCCGCGCCGCTGACGACTTCGCGCAGCAGGTCGCCGTCCCACCAGGCGCCGAAGTTCGTGGAATTGGGCGGTGTAGCGTTGATCAGTTGGCCGGTGGCGCTGCGCAGGCCGCCGCGCGAAGCCCAGCACTCGGCGCCAGCGTAGGCCGGGTCGATATCGAAGCACACGCCGCGGCCCACGTCCGCGTTGGCGCCACTCGCGCCCCAGATCAGCGCACCCGTCGCCGCGTCGTGCATGCCGGAGCCGCTGGCGCCGTAGGATGCCGGGCTTTCGTGGATCATGTAGACCTGCTGGCCCGGGCGGTTCGGGTCGAACTTGCCGAAGTGGAGCGCGTCGCCGTGGCCCAGGCCCGTCGTGTAGAGCAGCTGGCCGTAGCTGTCGATCGTCGCCGCGCCATACACGATGTCGTCGCGGCCGTCGCCATTGGCGTCGCCGGTTGCGAACCAGTGGGCGCCCTGGCCGCGTGCGGCCGCACCGGCGACGTCGGTATCGAACACCCAGCGGCTGGTCAAGGCGCCGTCGCGCCAGTCCCAAGCTGCGATCACCGCGCGCGTGTAGTAGCCGCGCGAGAAGACGGCGCTCGGGCGGTTGCCATCGAGATTGGCCACGCCGCCCAGGAAGCGGTCGACCCGGTTGCCGTAGTTGTCGCCCCAGGCGGCCACGCTGCCGCGCGCCGGCAGGTAATTCGCCGTCTTCATGGCTGCGCCGCTCAAGCCATTGAAGACGGTCAGAAATTCCGGCCCCGTGAGGATGTAGCCATTCGAGTTGCGGTGGTCGGCCGTGGCCGAACCGATGACCACGCCCTTGCCATCGACGGTGCCGTCGGCCGTCTTGGCCATCACCTCGGCCTGGCCATCGCCATCGAAGTCGTAGGCCACGAAGGTGGTGTAGTGGGCGCCGGCGCGGATGTTCTTGCCCAGGTCGATGCGCCACATGCGGGTGCCATCGAGCTTGTAGGCGTCCAGGTAGGTGTTGCCGGTGTAGCCGGACTGCGAGTTGTCCTTGGCGTTGGTCGGTTGCCACTTGACGATGATTTCGTAGGCGCCGTCGCCATCGAGATCGGCCGGCGAACCGTCGTTGAGTTCATAGGTGTAGGCCACGCCGTCGGGCGTGGTGCCCGCTGCCGGCGCCTGCACCGGGATCGCCAGATAAGGCTTGTTCCAGGTGGCGCCTGCAGCGACGCCCGCCTGTTCCACGCCGCCGACAACGGCGCGCACCGTGTAGGCGTGCGCTGTCGTCCCGGACGGATCGGTGTAGTTCAGCGCATCGAGCGGCGCGGCGTTCAGGCGCGTGGCCCCACGGTACACATTGAAACGCGTGCCGGACGCATCGAGGGCGAGCTGGCGCCAGCTGATGAATATGCCGCCACCGACACCGGCGCCGACACCGGCACTGATGGCGACGGCGCCCCGGTCCAGCCGTTCGATCTGCTTGCCAGGGATCGTGATGACGGCGCTCGCGCTGCCAGCTACTGTGGCGGCCAGCAGTGCGAGCAGGAAGTACGAGGCTCTAGCTTTGTTATGGATCATTTTGTCTCCGTTAGCTAACGATTGGTGATGCCTGCGTATGCCTGAATTGCACTGCCCGGGTCAGGACGGCCCGTTGAAAAAAAGATGAAAGGTCGCGACGCTGCTCAGCGTTCGAGGCTGCCTGTCAGCGCGCCCAGCTGCGCCCGTGCAGCGACACCGGCGCGTGGCCCCGTCACGCGCACCAGCACACTGGCGACGCCTGCTTCGAGCGTCGCGACGGCGCTGCCGACGATCTGCGCGCCCTGGACGTCGGAGAACGCGACGTCGCGGCCGCTCGCGGGCACCGTCGTGCCACGGGCGTCGAGCACGCGCGCGCGCAGGAACACCAGGTCGCCCTCGGCCACCGGCACGCCCATGTCGTCGAGCGCCAGCGCCAGCATTGCCGGCGCTTCCGGCGTGCGCACGCGGTGCTCGGCCACGAGTCGGCCCTTGGTGTACGCGCGCGCCACCAGTTCGCCGGGAACGAAGCCGCCCGTCTCGAATTCCAGCGGAGGATGCGCCAGGTACGGGTGCGCTGTCGACGGCCCGCTCTTCTGGCGGCTCACGGACTTGCCGTTCAGGCGCAATTCGACGTCGTCGGCATTCGAGAACACCCGCACGCGCGGCGCCGAACCGGCTTGCCAGTAACTGGCGATGAAGACCATCGGGCCGCCGCCCCACTGCGGTGAGCGCTCCATTGCGCTGCGCTGCGAACGGAAGAACTGGGCCGCGAGCTTGGGCAGGCGCTCGATGCTCAGCGCGCCCGACTCTTCCAGATCGGGCGCATAGCCGCGCGCGTAATCGAACATGACCCAGTAGCCGTCGGCGAAGGCCGGCGTGGCGGCATTGTCGTCGCGGGCCTCGGCCACATTGCGGGCCTGCTGCAGCAGGCGCGCTTCGCCCTGCCCCAGGCCCTGGCGGCTGGAGCGGTCGGCCGGCTTGAGGTCGGCCCACGCGGTTTGATTGAAGCCCGCGTTCATCGCGTAGTACTCCCAGTCGCCGTATTCGGAAACGATCAGCGGCTTGGCCGGCAGCGGATGCTTGCTGCCGATCCGGTGCTGGCGCGCCTGCAGGTACAGGTCATAGGTCTGCGGCACCCAGCCGGCCGAGTGGGCCTGGTCGCCCGGGTATTCGGCGTGCACCGTGGCGTGCAGCGCCTTGATCAACGGGTCCGGCATCTGCGTCTCGTTGAGCGAACATTCCCAGGCCACGACGCTCGGGTGGTTGCGGTCGCGCCGGATCATGTCGGCGCAGGTCTGCACCACCTGGCGCGCAAACGCCGGGTCCGGGTTGTGGAACTGCCAGCCGGGGATCGCTGGCAGGACCATGAGTCCGAGTTCATCGGCCGCGCGCATGAAGGCCGGCGACTGCGGATAGTGCGACAGGCGCACGAAGTCGAAGCCGTAGCGCTTGATCAGCAGCGCGTCGCGCGCATCGGCCTGGGGCGAGAGCGCATAGCCAACGTACGGGTATTCCTGATGCCGGTTGACGCCGCGCAGCTGCAGCGGTTCGCCATTGAGCAGCAGCCGCGCGCCCTCGAAGGCGAGGCGGCGCACACCGATGCGATGCGTCACGGCATCCAGGCCTGCCGCCGAGACGACCGTCGATGCGAGCGCGTACAGATTGGGGTCTCTGGGCGACCAGAGTTTCGGCCGGTCCAGCGCGATCGACAGCGTGACGTGGCGGCGTTCGCCAGCCGCCAGGCGCACCTGCTCCTGCGCCTGGCCCACCGCCTTGCCTTGCCACGCCAGCGCGTGGCGCAGCGTGACCAGCTGCGCGGCGCCAGACGTGTTTGCAACCTCGGTCTTGACCTGCACCACGGCCGCCGTCTTGCCTGCCTTCGGATACGTGACGAACACGCCGCCACCGCCCGGCGTGTTCGACAGCATCTCGTCCGTGATGTGCACCGCCGGCTTGATCACGAGCCGCACGTCGCGGTAGATGCCGCCGTGCTGGATGTAGTCGAGATCCTTGAGCGGCCTGGGGCCGGTGACCGGGTTGTCCTCGTTATTGGCGCGCACCACGAGTTCATTGGCGTCGCCGGCGTTCAGGGCCGCGGTGATGTCGAATGCGAACGGCAGGTAGCCGCCCAGGTGCTGGCCCAGGTGCGTGCCGTTCAACCAGACGTCGGCCACGTTCATGACGCCCTCGAAGCGCAAGATCGCGCGCTCGCCCGGGCGCAGCGTCACGTCGAGCCGCTTCTTGTAGAACGCCGTGCCCTGCCAGGGCGCGGTCGGTACGCGCGGCTCGAGCCGCGCTGCGTGCGGGAGGTCGACCCGGGTCCAGGCCCCGGCCGGCACCTGGTCGGCGCTGGCGATCTGGCGGTCATCGACGCGGTAGAACTGCCAGCCCGCGTTCAGATTCATGTCGACGGCATGCGCGTGGGCGAGCAATCCGAACCACAGCGGCAGCAGGCGCACGGCGGCCTTGCGCAGGCGCGCTGCGCTGGCGAAATCGAAGAAGGTCATGGTGGTGGTGTTGAAGCGACTGGAGCGGATTGCCAGTCTAGGTACATCCCGGCAGGCGTCGCAAGCGATATCGTCGCGCTCAACGAAACACTCACGGTTTTGAGATTTTCGACCGCACCGCAGGGACGCGGGGCGTGCTCAGTCGCGCACCAGGCTCACATCGTCCAGGCTGAGCCAATCGCCTTCCTTGCCTTCCGAGTAGACGCCGATCTGGACGCTGCCGGTCGTCACCCGGATGCCCGGCAACGTGACTTCGGTCCACCGCGCCGGCTGGTCCGGCAGCGCCAGTGCGAGCGTCGCGTCGCCGTGACCGGCCGCGTACAGGCGCGCGACGCGCTGGCCGCCGCTGCTCCTGATCCAGGCTTTCAGCGTGTAGCTGCCGTTGGGTAGCGTCACGTTCTGGATCGCGCTGCCCATCGTCTGGCCCGGATGGCGCAGCGTCAAGGCCCACTTGCTGGCGCGGCCGCCCGCGGTGTTCATGAACGGTGCGTCTCCCTTCAGGCTCGTCCAGCTGCTGACCCACCCGGCCACGCTTGTCTGGCGCACCCGGTCCGCCTCGAAGCCGGGGTTACGCACATAGTTGTTGCCCTTGCCGACCGCCCACGTGCCCTTGGGCGCGTCGAGCACAAATTCGCTGAGCGAGTTGAACCTTGGAGCCGCGCCGTCGAACGACAGCGGCGCCCAGACGTTGTAGCCGTGGCCATTGCCGGCAAAATTGCTCCAGCGGTCGCCCGCATACAGCACCGTGGTGCCGGCGCTGCCGTGCACCGGGATGAAGAAACCGTTCTGCGACACGTGCGAGAAGTCCGCCTCGGTGCCCTCGATGATCTTCTCCGGCGTGTACGGCCCCGTGATGTTCGGCGACGTCATGTAGAAGCTGCGCGACGCATTCCAGCCATGCAGGTCGGATGAGCAGAAGTAGTACAGGCCCTTGTACTTGAACATCGCATTGCCTTCGCGCCCGCCAGCCGGCGCGCTGTAGATGTGCGTTGCGGACTCGATCGCCAGGTAGTCGCTCGCGCGCAGCGCCGCCACGTACAGCTGGCGGCGGTCGCCGTTATTGCTGAAGATGAGGTACGGCTTGCCGTCGTCGTCGATGAAGACGGTCTGGTCGCCCGAGGTCGGCGTGGCCACGTTGTCGATACGCGCCTGCAGCCGCTCGAAGACGAACGGGCCGGCCGGACTGTCGCTCGTGGCAAACAGCACGCCGCCGCCCGTGGCCTTGCTGCTGTACTGGGTGATCAGCACATACTTGCGGGTCTCTTTGTTGTACACCACGCCCATGCGACCGAGCCAGGCATTCGGGTCGAACTGCTGGCCCAGGCCCGCCGGCGTCAGCACGTCGCCCTCGAACGTCCAGTTCACCAGATCGGTCGACGAATATGCCGTGACCGCGCTGAAGTGCGGCTGGTCGGTCGTCGGTCCCGGCGCGCGCGCATAGGTGACCGCCTCGGCATACTTCACGCCATACCAGTAATACCTGGCGCCGATCCTGAGGATGCCGCCGCCCTGCGAGTAGATCGGTGTGCCGGCGGTGTCCTTCCAGAACACGCCATTGCGGATTGTTGTGTCGGCCCCTGCGGCGTGGAGGGGACTGCTTGCAAGGCCAATGCCGAGGCCCAGGATCAGGCAGGCAAACGGACGGCGGAACGATTCGGTCATCGACATCTCCAGTAGGGACAGGCGGCGCGGCTGTGCCTGGCCGGGCAGTATAAGACGGGGAACGGCGTGCGAACGCGGGGCGCCGAATCAATCAAGATGCTGAGCACTCGCCGCCGGCACGGAATGCAGCCGGCGACTTCGCCCATAATGGGATTTTCGTCCCTGCAGAGTCCATCCGCGCATGCATCGTTCCCGCCTGTCGACCATCGCCGTGGCAGTGGCCACCGCCCTGGTGTTCTCCCACGCGCAGGCACAGGCGCCGGCGCCTGCCCTCGACGGCTTCACTGCCGACCCGGCGATCCGGGTCTTCGGCGACACCTACTACCTCTACCCCACCTCGGACAAGCCGAACTGGATGACCACCGACTTCTCGGTATGGTCATCGAAGGATCTGCTCACGTGGAAGAAAGAGCGCATGATTCTCGACGTCAGCCGCGGCCTGGCATGGGCCAATATCAAGGCCTGGGCGCCGGACGCCATCGAACGCAACGGCACCTATTACTTCTACTTCAGCGCCGACCACAAGATTGGCGTCGCGACCGCCACCTCCCCCATCGGCCCATTTGTCGATGCACTGGGCAAACCGCTGCTGGTGCGCGACGCCACGATGAGCACGAACACCATCGACCCCTACCCGTTCATCGACGACGATGGCCAGGCCTACATCTACTGGGGCAACGGCGACGAAGCCAACGTCAGCAAACTGAAGCCGGACATGGTCACGCTCGACGGGGCCGTGCACCGCATCCCGATGAAGGACTTCCGCGAAGGCGTGGTCGTGTTCAAGCGCCAGGGCACCTACTACTTCATGTGGTCGATCGACGATGCGCGCAGCCCGAACTACCGGGTGGGCTGGGGCACGGCCGACTCGCCCTTGGGACCGGTGCGGACGGCGCAGACCAACTTCATCGTTCTGCAAAAGAACGGACCGGCGGTCGGCACCGCCCACCACAGCGTCGTCAACGTCCCGGGCACGGACCGCTGGTACGTCGCCTACCATCGTCATGCCATCCCGGACGGCAATGGCTACCGGCGCCAGACGGTGCTGGCGAAGATGACGTTCGACGCGCAAGGGAACATCCTGCCGATGGACCCGATGCAGCCGGCCTTCCAGCCGGGCGACATCGGTGAACCCATCGTTGGCGGCAAAGGCGTGCCGAAACCATGATGACGATGCTCCGGACCGCAGCCAGGATCGCGCTGTGCGCCCTGTTCAGCGCCAGCGTTGCCTTGCTGTCCGCCTGCAGCGCGCCTGGTACCACTGCAGCCCCCCGCGCCACGGCCGCGGCCCTGCCCAACTACCTGCTGGTGCACTTCACCAGCGAGACCGTCGACGGTGAACAGCTCTACTTCGCCACGAGCCAGGACGGCTACCGCTGGACCGACCTGAATGGCTCGAAGCCCGTGCTGCGCAGCATCCTCGGCGACGGCGGCGTGCGCGACCCGGCGATCGTCCGCTCGCAGAACGGCGACAGGTTCTGGATTCTGGCCACCGACCTGCGTATCGCGAACGGCAAAGGCTGGCCCGCCGCCATGAACCGAGGCAGCACCAAACTGGTGATCTGGGAATCGTTTGATCTGGTCACCTGGTCGGCGCCGCGCCTGGTGGACGTCGCCGGCGCTATTCCCGACGCCGGCTGCGCCTGGGCGCCGGAAGCCATCTACGATGAGGCCAGCGGCGACTACCTCGTCTACTGGGCGACCATCTCGCCGGCCGACGGCGTCACCAAGCCACGCATCTATTCGTCCCGCACGCGTGACTTCGTCAGCTTCACCCCGGCCGCGCTCTATATCGACAGGCCCGGCACAACGGGGCTGATCGATACCCAGATCGTCAAGGTCGACGATCCCAAGTCGCGCTACCGCTACGTGCGCGCCTCGGGCGACGGCCAGCTGACGGTTGAAGGTGCGACGACGCTGATGGGCAAGTGGGACATCCTGGGCGACCTGCAACCGCTGGGCCTGACCGGCAAGGATGTCGAAGGTCCGATCCTTTTCAAGATCGCGCAGACGGGCGAATGGGGAATGTGGATCGACCAGTATGCCCGCAAGGGTGGCTACCTGGCACTGGTCAGCAACGACCTGTCACGGCCCGAGCGCTATCGCCGCGTCGATGCCACGAACGTCGATTATGGGCAGAGCAAGAAGCGCCACGGGTCTATTCTGAATATCACGGCCGACGAATACCGGCGTCTGCAGGCACGGTGGGCGGTCGGCTCGACCGGTCATGCAAGCGCGCGGTGACGTGATGCCAGCGCCATGTGGCTGTTCTGCGACCTGTTGGCTTAGGCCGGCGCAGGCGCAGGGGGTGGTCGAACGCAACGTATCCCATAAGGTACTTCATGAGACAAGACGATTTTGGCAGGTGTCCGCGCAAATAATGTTTGCCACAACCTGTCAGCCGTTTGCATTGCCTGACAATGTGCATTCAAGACGCAGCAGACGGTTGTATCCTCATTGGAACAGGACATCATATTCGCCTCGTGACAATTGGGCGAAGCGGGCGAGCCCTTGGTCGATTGCAGGACTCCAGGGCACGGGAACAATGACTATTCGCTCTACTTTCAGCCGTCGCTTGCCTTCCGTATTCAGATCGATTTCGATGCGATCACCACTCCGCCTTATTGACACTACCCCGTGGTGGCACCCTAACGCCTGATCATCTCGTTCGATGTACAGACCGTCCAGCCGAAGACGTCTGTCTTGCTCGTCCGTTTGCAAAGGAAATTGAAGCATCAGGTATTGCGAAGACTGCCCTCCTTCAGCGCAGAATGCGAGAACCGCCACTGCGTCGTCTTCCTCGAATGACACGATGTTTGCCACAAGTTCGTCGTTCATCTGTTTGGCTCTTTCGTAATTCGCCGGAAGATCCGCTCTTGGCCAGTAGCGGAAGCTCCATCATCCTCAGTCTACCGGACAGAATTGCTCACTTGGAAATTTTGTGTGCGCCCTAGGTGGCTGACTGTCCTGGCTCTGGCTAGTAGCCGCCAACCGGTCCAAGCCCATCATTTCCCAAGCACCCGTTAGCGCCCGTCGCCCCAAGGCAGCCTATCAAACGGGAAATTATTGGCTCAAGAAAAACCGCCTCGGGATCCTAACGCCGTGTCACCCACAATCGCGCATGGAAATCTTGAAATAATTTCTGCGCCTTGATCGCTTCACATCGCATTACTAGTGCAACGTCTAGTCATCTTCAGGCCCCGATTTCAGATGCTCCATGGCGATATTTATCGAATGGCCGCTGAAGCCCCGGTAAGCCAGGAAGCGATAAACCTTCTGCCGCAGTTCTTGTGTCATCCCCATCTGTGCAATGTCCTTGCGAAACTTCTCGACCACAACGACAACGCGCTCATCTTCCGGCTCCATTTGTTCGATGGTTGCCTTCGTAAGTTGCTCGTCGATACCCTTCTGTCGGAGAGTCAAGGCGACTCGCGCGTCGCCGACCCGTGGTTCGATCTGCCTGGTTTTCATCTCCGCATACCGTTCATCTGACTGATAATTCAACCCCTGCAGGCGGATCAGTGCGTCATCTGCCTCCTGTTCGCTGTAGCCTCGCAGGACTAGCTTGCGCCGCAGTACGGCTGCCGAATACTCCCGTTTGGACAGGAGCCATCCGGCATACTGGTGCGCCGGTTGCTTCGGTTTTTGCTGTGGCTGAGCCGGGTCGCGCGCCTTGTACTTTGACTTTTTGTCGGACGTCCTTGCATATTCTCCAGGGGCAGGCTTTTTCGTCCCGAAACTGGTCTTGGGAACCTTCTTCTTGTAGTCGGAGCTGCGTGTGATTTTGGGCACACCATCCTGCGCCGGGGCCTCCTCCGTCTCAAAAGTCCGTTGCGGAAGCTTGCTGGGCCGGACGGTCTGGTCATCCTTGTTCTTCGGTCTCGCTCCGAAGCTTGATCGCTTCGGCTTTTCGCCACTCTCATACCCTTTAAGGTCGTCATCGGTGACCTCTACCGGTTTTCCGGTCTTCGAGTTGATTAGGTACATGGATAGGTCAGGCTCGCGGAATGATTAACGATGTCGGCGTCAGGAGAAGCGCCTCGCCGGACCATTGTATTCCCTGCGCAGGTGCACAGGTACACTGGCGGCTTGTGGCCGAATCCGGACGGTCGAGCCAGCATAGCAGGTTGGCAGGTTGAAAATCCAGTAGTAGCCGCCATAGGCCGGTACCAACACGAAGCAGCCATTCAGAATTCTGCGTTAGCGCTTCACGATGTTAGCGGATGAGCACACAGTACATTCCGGAGAGGTTTCACCTAGGAGTGGCGTTAACTTCACAAGCGCCTTTAAGATCAGGTGATGGTGACATGAATTCGACACGGTCATTGCAGAGCGAATATCCAACCCGGACAGGCAAAGCGCGACCGCTTATGCGGGCCGTGTGCAGCAGCTTACGTTCAGCCGTGTCGCTATACAGCCGAAGCGTGGCAACCGAGGATGTGTCCGACGGCGTCGTGATCTCGACTGTCGCTCCAGCCATAGGCAAAGTGTGAACCCTGCCGTCCGATGGCAAAACTTGCTGCGCAGTTTCTATACCTTTCTCGTTTTGAAACGAAATCTGATACGAGGCCGAAGTTGCAGGAGTAGCGGCATGTACCCCTACGGAAATTGCAATTAATCCAGCTAGAAAACTCAAGTTGCGCATACCTGTTCCAATTAATTGTCATCTAGAATGGCAACTTTAAACAAAAATCGCCTGAGGGTCCATGGTGGTGTGGAGTTAATCAAACCGATGAGTGACATGTCGAAATCTGTCTTATCGTATGCCCGCTTTTGGCCGAAGGCGGTCGGTCGATGTCAGGCCCGTTCCGACCCATTGAGAACGGTCGGCTCAGTGCGATAGACAGGGTTTATTCGCTGGTATGGAACTGCATCATTTCCTGTATCTCAGACCGATCCATCGTCAAGTCGAACTTGAACGGCGTATTGTCCGAGCTGCATATCACCAGAGAACACTCATTCCGCCCGTTCAATTGGATTCCAGCAAGAACCTTGACGACGTTGGCGCTCGACTTTGGAGCCGACCCTAGCGTTGATACGCACTGCACGCAGTGAGGTCCCGACCCAAGTAAGCCGGAACTGTCCTTGGCTGGCTCCAACCATTCCTCACGCCACAACATTTTGCTATGGGCTACAGTAAAAGGCTGGCTCAGCTCGCTCCACGCCAAGGGGCACTTTAGCGACATACGGTGTAGGCAAATCGGGAACACCTCAAACCATTTCCCTACTGACTCCTCCTCCACAGCAAAAGCAATAACTTCCTCGTTGTCGAGTCGAAGCGCCGCGAAGCTGTACTCCGAGTGAAATGCGTGGACAGTGCGGCCCTCCAGCTTGGGCAGACTGTCATAGCAACTCACGATGCTTGAGTACTTGGTCTGTTCGTTTGACATGATTGTATTTCTTGCTCTGCTTATTCGTCACGGTCCACTTCTGTCCGAACCCGGCCGTGTAGACCAGCATAAAAGGTTGCCAGGTTGAAAATTCTGCGTTAGCCCTGACAGGCCGGAACCAGACTCAAAGCGGACAACGAATTCGACTAGTTAGGGGGTAGGCTATCAAAGCCGAACAGGAATGCTTCACCTTGATTTTTCGTTTGTACGATAGCCAAAAGTCCGGCAACGAACCGATCTATGGCATTCGGTTCGGTAAGTATTTCGACTTCAAGTTTGTTCTTGCTTCCCATGTGTGGACCGAGTTCGATTCAAACGCCACACAACATTGACAGTGCCCTACCGAGTCAAGAACAGAGATTGTGACGCCGAGATACGCATAACTATCGCGCTCTCCCGCTCGGAAGCCGACAGATTGCCCTGCAACGAGTGGAATAGCGGCAAGCTCTTTAGCCCACTTCTTTAACGCCTCATAGGTCGTATAGACCTGAGTTTTTCCAACGAAACCCCAACTTGCCGCGTGACTATCGATAGTCAACAAGCCGTCGTCTTACCAAACGGCTTGAATCGTAAGTTGAGATTCCATCAGTTTTCCTTAGAGGCAAACGTCCGCTGCTGGCCGAACCCGGCCGTTCACCTGAGCATATCAGGTCACTAAGGTAGAAAAAGGCGCGGACTGTCACGAAGGGCAGGAACCGACCCGAAGCAGACGTTCGAGCTGATGACTTTACCGATGAATGACTTAGGGCTTGTAACGTATTGACGTGGTGCAATGCTCGGAAAATCCCCTCACATCTGAAATACGTGTCAATTTAATAAAGGGATTTGCGTGATGAAATCATGTCTCATTCTTGCAAAAAGGTGATCAAATCCAATACCTTTTGAGCACCTCTTCGATCGGCGTGTATATTAAGCGCCTCTATACTCGTAAATATGCGTGGATGCTTATAGTTTTCGCCAGAACTTTCGTATAGTGTTACTCGTGCCTTTGATGCAATTTCATTCGAGACAGCATTCCATCGATTTGCTTCGCCATACAATTTGGCATGAGCCAATCGTCGGAGGCTCCACGGCCATAAACCGGTACCAGGCGGCAGGTAATCATCGTCTAAGAATACCTTATAAGTGTCTAGCCGGGAGCGGACAGGTTCAAGAAAATCATCGTAGTCATTCAGAAACTGACGCGTTGCATTCCCTTCGCCTTCCGGCAATATTTCGATTGGATAATATTCGTTATTATAAATATGAGCTGATGATCCCACATCCGCCAGCCATATGCTCTGGGAAACAGCAGCCATATTGGGTTCCTCATGGAAGCAACTGTCGATTAGGTCTTCCAGTTCAACAAAGGTTACCTTCAAAATGCAGTTAATTGCAGCCAATCCTGCGGGTGGGCGCCCGGTCGCTGCTGGGGATTCCATTATTAGCAAGTGGTGATGAATATTTTCGATGCTTCGCTGCGACATTTTCAATATCGATGAAGTAAAAGAATCAAGTTTCCATTGCTGTGCTGAGGAAAAATGCGTCGAAAGGTTCGACAAAGCCCATTTCAGACCGGCTGTTTTATTCGATGCCACTATTATTCAACTCCTCGCACACAAGTATCCTCTTAAAATCGTAGAAGGTCGCGACAGCAATCTCGGATCATCATTTGATGCTTATTTGCTGTCTCTCCTGAAAGCGTCACTGCGGCTGCATTAGATGGAGAAGTCACGGAATGTCACGAAGGGTAGGAACCGACCCATAGCAGACGTTCAACAATTTGCAGCCTATAACGGATCCTCATGAGCGATTTTAAGTCCACCGTCTGGGCCAGGCATCCATACAGTACCTGTGTCAGAACTGACATCGAAAAATCCGACTTCATATTTTTCTGATAAATCGAACAGCTTTGAATAGGCTTCGTCAGCTTTAGACCACGAAAATGAGATATAGATGAAATTTTTGCCGATACTGTAATCTGCTTCGGTTTCGGGTTCCTCGAAGTCGCGAACTGCAAGCGGTCCGTTCATGGGCCGAAACGTCGCAATTAGTTCGTTGAAAAGAGCCCGCAGTGGCAGTGCAGTAACGCTTGGATCATCGTACGAATGATCGTCGCCGCCTTCAGTTTGCGTATCAAGCCATTCAAGGAATTCATTTCTTCCAGTTGGGACAGAGTCTAGCGAAAACACCATCAAGTCGTAGCTCACGTAAATATCTCCAATAAATTATCAGTTGCTACGCCGTATGAGGGTTCTTGACTAGATCGCTTACAACGCGCAGTCCATAAGGCGTCAACCCAGTACGTCTGCTGTTGGCGGATGGCGGCTGTTTAGCCCAGCATAGCAGGTCGCCAATTCGGAAAAATTGCAGACTGTCACGAAGGACCGCTGTCGACCCAAAGCGGACCTAGCGGCGTCGCTCAGGAGCGCGCGGTTGCCAACGGCTTGGCGTCTGGATATCGGTTCACGAACGAATCGATAGCCTGGGCGGGTAGGTTGATTAGAATCGTTCCACTGCTGTCCCAGCAGACGATTTCGAACAAAGCGCCTTCCAACTGCGGTTCCGGCTCCGTACCATCCCAATACCGTGGATTGTCCTCGACGTACGGTGCCTGAGCTGGTATCGGGCGAAGCCCCTTCGGTACCGCACTAAATATTGCCCAGATAAATTGAATTTCATGGGCATACAGGAATGCCGCGAGTTTGTCGCCCGTGAACCATTGATCATCCGGCCGAAACCCCGGTGGCCTCCAATTCGTTTCGATGTCGCTGACGTACCAGTCATAGTCCTGCGGCGCAATGTTGGCGGCCTCGAAAATGTCGCGCATGTTGGTATACATCCGGACCTGATCGGTTTTTTCTAAGATAAGATTTGTCATTTTTCATTTTTCATTTTTCTCTTTAACTCTTGACCGCTGAGGAACCGCTTCTGGCCGAACTTGGCCATTCGCGTCAGCTTAGCAGGTTGCCGGCTGGAAAACTCACCGACTGTCTGGACAGGTAGCTGTCGGCCCGAAGCAGACATGCCTTGCATATGGCCGTTTGTTAACCCTACGCCGATATCAAGTGTGCCGCCTTAAGCACACGACGATCATTGTCTAACGCTACGAACCAGGCCTCGTCTACGATTGACAGCTGATTTTCGAACCACAGTCGCTCCACGCATGGGTCGATACAAGCGTCGTTAACGTACCGACGATACCCCTTGCCTTGATGCTCACGTGTATTGGGCGGACCGAAGAGAGCGACCACCTTTTCTTCGCTGTCGCCTTTTTGTACTTGGGCCATAGCTGCTTCGCCACGATGCGACTCGTACGAACAGGTAGTCATATATCCGACGGTAACCAACGCAACCGCAGCTCCAAAGGCCCATGTTTTCATTTTTGATCGATTTATCGAAATGTCTAAATCTGCTAGCAGCGCTGTGATGTTAACGTCCGCTCTTGGCCGAAAGCGGCCTGTCGAGTATGGCTCAGCCTATAAGCTTTTTGCGGTTGGAACAAGCCCGGCCGAGTCGGTTGCCTCGGCTTGTAGCAGCCTTTATTGTTCTGGGGCGATCCTTATTAGTAGTCCACACCACGCCAGTGCAACCTGCGCGAGGACGCGCATCTCACCCCGCCGCGGTTTTAATAATCAACATGATAATCCTTAGGAAACCTGGCACCCGCGAACGCTTTTTTCTGCGTCCAGTCCTGTGCCGGCGCAGTCCAGTACGAATCGGTCGTTGGCAATCCGAGCGGCAGGAAACTAGCCGACGTGATGTACATGCTGCCGTTGTTCGAATACCAGTCGCCCAGTTCCGGCTGGGCGCCGACAAAGCCGATGGTGAGAAAACCGCCCTTGGTGAAGTTCGACGGCGCTGAGAAAATCCGCTCATGCACCGCGCGCATGGCACTGCGGACCTGCGCTTCGGGCAGCTTGGCGGGCAGTTGCTTCCTCAGCGCCAGCAAGGCCAGCGGCTGAAACGCCGCGGTGCGGTATGTCAGCGAACGCCCGAACATCGGGAACGTGCCTTCGGGCGACACGAAGCGCTCCAGGTGTTCCGAGAAGCGCTGCATCCGCTTGAAGGCCAGTGCGCGCATCTCGTCCGGCTTGCCGTTCCAGAATGATCCCTGGTACTTTTCCAGCACTTCCAGGATCTCGCACAGCATCGGGTGCATCACGTACGACCCGTAATAGTCGAAGTGGAAGGTCTCGCCGTCCTTGATCCAGCCGTCGCCCACGTACCATTCGTTGACCTTGCGGATGGCGACGTTCATGCGCATCGGATCGTAGGCTTCGCCGATCGACATCAGCCACGCTTCGTTCATGGCCGCGAACAGCATCCAGTTGATATATGGCGGCTCGATGCGGCGCAGCGATTTGACGTGGTCGACGATGCGGCGTTTGGTGGCAGCGTCGAGCGGTTCCCACAGCGCTTGCGGCGCGCGCATCAGGGCGTTGGTGTAGTACGCCGAATCCACCAGCACCTGGCCGGGGCCTTCCCACATCAGCCGGTCGGGACTGGCCGGGTCGACCGAGTTCACATAGCTTTGCCTGGCCATGTCCAGCAGGCGCTTGCGCGTGGCCCCCTCGGTCGTGCCGTCATCGGGCAGCGCCAGCCACGGCGCGGCGCCCGCGATCAGCCGGGCGAAGCATTCGAAATAGCTGACACGCTTGTCGCGGCCGTCCCAGGTCGGGCTGACCTCGAGTTCGAACTTCCTGACCAGTTCACCCCGGGCCATGGCGGACAAGACCGGCTCGGTCATCCTTTGCAGCAGGCCGGCCATGTAGTCGCGGTCGCTGGCCGGCTGTGCCGCCGGCTTGCTTGCAGCGCCTGCTTCGCCTGCGGTGGCCAGCGTGGCGGCCGAACCGGCTATCAGCGAGCCGAGAAAACTGCGTCGTTCCATCGTGTCTCCTGATCGTTATTCGTCGTTGTCATCGGGACGACGTCGTTGCCTATTTGTCGGTAACCAGCTTCTCCGCCACATACATCCGGTACTGCCTGATCTGCCCAGTCACGCCCTCGGCGCCCTGGCGCGGGGTGTAGCGCGCGCCCGCCACGTCCACCTCCTGTCCCAGATCCACGATCAGCTGATGCGGGTGCGCCACGCCGGCGCCGCTGCCGCTGAACGCGGTGTGCCAGTGATCCGACGCCTGGCCATTGATGGCGTTGAGCGCCGAGCCATCCTCTTTCTTTCGCTCTTCGCTGCTGACATACAGGATGGTCCAGGACTGTTGGTTGAGCGGCTTGCCGTCACGGCCGAACAGTGCGATCTCGCCCACCGCAGCGTACTGCTTGCCGTCAAAGGCGCTCAGCGACTCCAGGCAGAAATGACGGCCCTTCATGGGCGCGGCAAACCGCACCTCCTGGGTGGCGCCGCCGGGCGCAAATTGTCCTTCATGCGCCGGCTTGACATTGCCCAGCGCGGGCTTGACGGTGCTCGGTGGACGCGGAAGGTCTTTTTCTGGATGCAGGTCGTCGAGAATCGGCTCGGCGCGCCCGGCAATGCGCGCCACGGCGGGCCCGGTCAGATCCAGCACCACGATCTCATTGCGTCCCTTGTTGATCCACGGACCCGGCAGGTACATGGTCTGGGTCGGCCCGATGTTCCAGTAGCGGCCCAGGCAGCGCCCGTTGATCCACACGATGCCCTGGCCCCAGCTGGACATGTCGAGGAATGTGTCGCCAGTACGCTTGACATCGAAGCTGCCGCGCCAGAACGCCGGCCCTTTGGCCCGGCCCCGGGCAAACTTCAGCGGTGGCAGCACGCCATCGGCGTCGAAGTCGATCGCGCGGATCTCCCAGCCTTCCACCGCCTGGGGCGCGCCCTCCCCTGCCGTGAACGTCACCGGTCCATGCATACCTTTGCGGTCATGCACCTCCATGCCGAAGTTCACGCGCGCGATGGTGTACAGCAGGATGTCCACCGTGACTGGCTTGCTGCGCGCCGGCAGCGCGACCGAGAAGCGGCGGTAGCGCGTGTCCATGGTGCCGACCAGCTTGCCGTCCACATGCACCCAGGCCAGGTCGCGTACCTTGGCGGCGGCCAGTACGCCGGCCGGACCCGCTGGCAGGCGCACGCGGTAAGCCACCAGCCCGCGGCTGATGTCGTAGTGCTCGATCGGCTCCGGCGACGTGGTCTTGATGACGCGCTCGGGCAAGTTGGCGAACACCGGCGCGGTCTCGTTCAGCGCGAAGGCGTCGATGGTGATGACCGGATTGTTTGCCGGTGGCTCGGGCAAGGTTTCGCCCGGCGCGAGGAACGGGCGCATGCCCTCGCGGTAGGTCTCGAACTTGGTGCCGACCCAGCCGGCCTCGCTGATCGGGGCGTCGTAGTCGTAGCTGGTGGTGTCGGGCCGGAATGGCCGGTCGCAACCAGCCCACAGGCCGAAGGTCGTGCCGCCGTGCGCCATGTACAGGCTGAACGAGCCGTTGTTCTTCAACATGTACGCGATGTCCTGCAGGGCGCGCGCATTGTCGCCGCGCCGGTGCGGATTGCCCCAGGTGTCGAACCAGCCGGAATAGTATTCGCCGCACATCAACGGGCCCTGCTGGACCGCCTTCAGCGCCGCGAAACCGCGCTCGGGATCGCTGCCGAAGTTGGCCACCGACAGCAGCCCGGGGATATGGGTCTTGGCGACCATATTGGTTGGATTGCACTGGAACAGTGGCACGTCGAATGTCGCGTCCAGCAGCGCCTGGCGCATCACGTGCATGTACTCCTTGTCCTCGGCGAAGAAGCCGTACTCGTTCTCGACCTGCACCATCAGGATCGGCCCGCCCCGGGTGACCTGCATCGGGCCGAGCACGCGCCCGACTTCAGCCAGGTAGCGGCGCGCCGGTTCGACAAAGGCCGGATCGCGCGAACGCAGGAAGCTGTCGGACGGGCTTTTCTTGAGCAGCCACCAGGGCAGCCCGCCCATCTCCCACTCGGCGCAGGCATACGGGCCGGGCCGCAGGATGACCCACAGGCCTTCCTGCTGCGCCAGCCGGCAGAACTCGACGGCGTCACGCTGCCCGGCCCAGTCATAGCGCCCTTCGCGCCACTCGTGGTAATTCCAGAACAGGTAGGCGCAGACGGTATTCAACCCCATGGCGCGGATGGCGCGCAGGCGGTGGGCCCAGTACTCGCGCGGGACGCGGGCAAAGTGCATCTCGCCGCAGCGGATCTGGATCGGTTTGCCGTCCAGCAGGAAGTCCTGCGAACCGATGGCAAAGCGCGGCGACGCGGCTTGCGCGACGACGCGCATCGGAACCAGCGCGCCGCTGACGGCGGCCGCTGCGCCTTGCAGAAGGCGGCGACGGGGAATGGTGGTGGTCATGGTTGTATCACTCGATATGCATGGCGCCTTGCGGCGAAAGTCCAGGGGGCAGACACCTCGTGGGCCACGGTCAGCCGCCGACAAACCGGCTCATCTCGGCGGCGGCCAGCAGGAAGGCGCCGACGCCGAACGGCGCGGTCGATTCCTGGTCGACGCGCTGGCCGGGAATCGCCCGCTCACCGATTGGTTGCACGTAACCGAACTTGCCGCTGGCGGCCAGCGCGGTGCGCGACAGGAATGCCCAGCTCCTGGCCACCACTGGCGTGTACTCGTCGTGATTCAGGATGCCGCTGTTGATGCCCCACAGGTAGCCATAGGTGAAGAAGGCGGTGCCGCTCGACTCCGGTCCCGGCGCATGGTTCGGGTCGAGGATGCTGCGGGTCCAGTAGCCTGCTGCCTGCTGCGCGGGCTTGAGCGCGCGCGCCATGCGCCGGTAGCGGTCCAGCACCAGCGCGTAGGCAGCATGATCCTTCGGCAGGTCGGCCAGCACCTTGGCCAGGCCCGCGAACACCCAGCCGTCGCCGCGCGCCCAGAAGTCCTTGCCGCCGTTGGATGCCTTGTGCTTCGGGTAGACGTACTTGGCGTCGCGGTAGTACAGGCCGGCGTCCTGGTCGAACATCAGCTGGTCGGCCCAGACGAAGTACAGGTGCAGCTTGTCGAGGTAGCGCTTGTCGCCGGTCACCTTGTACAGCTTGGTCATGGCCGGCATCACCATGTACAGGCCGTCGGCCCACCACCAGTAATCGACGTTCGGCGTGCGCATCTGATGCTCGAACACCTCGAGCGCACGGGCGATCTTGCGGCGGTCTTTGGCCGGATCGAGCTGGTACAGGTCGACGTAGGTCTGGAAGCAGATCTGCCAGTCGCCGAACAGCACATAGTCGTCGGTCTCGCCGTACTGGTACTTCCACGCCGCCTTGTCCTGCGATTTCGCGCCGCTCCAGTCATTGTGCTCGGCCCAGGCGGTCGAGTACTGGCGGTATCGTTCATTGCCGGTGACGGCGTAGGCTTCCATATTGCCGGTGTGGTAGGCGGCGTAGTCCCAGAATGCCCAGCTGGTGGGCTGATGGTTGGCCTGCCAGTAGTCGTTGGCGCGGGTGAGCGTTTCCAGCACCTCGATGCGGGTCGCGTTGACGCTGGTGGCATTGCGGTTGCGCGCGCCCATGGTGCAGCCGGCGCCCAGCGCCGCGCCGCTGGCCAGCAGCGCCTTCAGGTACAGTCTTCTCTTGAACATTGGTGTTGTCATCCTCGTGGTTTCACTTGATGAGGGCCGGCGTCCACTCCAGCACCTGCACTTGGGTCGGCGCGGCCTCTTCCACGCCTTCGGCGTCGGCCTGCCGGACTCGCTGCGCGTACAGATGAAGCTCCCCGCGCTGGCGCCACAACTGCGTATCGAAGCTCGGTTCCCAGGCGCCGACCGACGATGCGCTCAGGTCGCGCACCGACCACCTGGCGCCGTCGAAGTCCTCGATGCGCACCACCGACACGCGGCTGCCGCGCTCCTCGTCGCGAAACACCAGCAGGCCGGCGGCCCGGTCTGCATTCGTATCGACCATGATCTGCGGTCGCGAGATGGGAATGGCCTTGGTGCCCTGGCCGCTGAGCGAAAACGGCGTCTTGCGGAAGTTCAGGTCGAGCTGGCGCCACCCGCTACCCGTGTGATAGACCACGTGATACTGCGGAATCTGCTGCCCGGCCGCGCGCCAGTACGAGGCGATGTAGGGGGTGCCGCGCTTGTCCGCCGCCATCGAGGTCTGGTTGATCAATTCGCTGTTCTGCGGTATCCGGGCCGCGTACTCGGCGTTCGAGGCCGTGATCGGCAACGCGTAGGGCGTGCCCGACGTGCTCTGCCAGGAGCGCCCCTCGTCCACCGAACGGGCGTAGGCCAGGTCGTGGTTGCTGGCGACGTCGGGTGACTCGCGCCACACCCACGAGACGTGAATGGTGCCGTGCTGGTCGACAAACGCCTGCCAGTAGGCGTTGCGCTGCTGTTCACCGCTGATCAGGTTACTGTGCACGCGGGTCCAGGTGGCGCGCGCCCGGTCGTAACGGTTCAGCACCAGATTGCCCCGGCCCGACCCACCATCACGGTAGAAGAACAACAGATCCCCGCCAGGCAGCAGGTGGAACTCGGGGTAGCTGACCGACCCCTCGTCCACACCCACCATCGGCCCCTTCTCGCCCAGCGCCAGCGACCCGGGTTGCAGACTACGGGCGTAGCGCAGCGGGTCGTTGTGGTGGTCCCAGGCGATGTGCAGGAAGCCATCGCCGTCGACCATGATGCTGATGCTGTTGTGGGCATCGGCGGCATTGCCGCGGTACTGGGTGCGTTCTAGATGCCAGCGCGGTGTGCCAAGCTGGCGCTTGCCCAGTACCACGTTGGCATCCTGATCGTAGAACGCGATGTATTGCGTATCGCCATGCGACACCAGCGAATTCTTGCGAAACACCACGGCATTGACCGAGTTTTTCGCCCAGCCGGGCCCGACCTCGACCACATTGGCAAGCCCGCCATCACCGGGCGACGCGCAGCCGCCCAGCAACAGGGTGATCGAAGCGAGAGCGGCGGAAAGAATGTGTGATGTCATGCAAGCGCAAGAAAGGTCAAGTTGCAGTCAACAGGCTTACAGGCTGCCACGCAGGCCGATCTTGACCGTGCGGCCGTCGTACTTGGCGTAGTCCATCCGGGTCTTCCTGCCGCTGCCGTACCGGCCGGTGGCGTCCTCGAAATAGTCGTACACCAGGGTGTTCGACAGATTCAGCGCGTCAAGGCGCAGTTCGAGCTTGTCGCTGAGCCTGTAGCTGATCGAGCCATCCAGATAACCGCGCGCGCCATTCCAGCGAATCAGGTCGTCGCCATTGTTGCGCGGATTACCTGAGTGCAGCGACCGCCCCTTCTGATTGAACGAGAAGCGCACGGCCAGCGGGCCACGGTCATAAAAGCCGGTCACGCTGTACGCATACTTCGGCACTGAATTGACGTTGATTTCGCGGCCGGCATTGGTGATCCATTTGGCGCTGTTGAACGGGTCGATATAGGTGTAGCTGGCCAGTGCGCCGAAGCCCTTGAACGGGTCGGGCAGGAAGTCGAAGTTCTGCTGGTATGCCAGTTCCAGGCCCTTCAGGGTCTGCTTGCCCGCATTGATGGACGTGTTGAGCGTCATCGGCAGGTTCGGGTCGACCCGGCCCGAGGCATCCCGGAACAGCGCGCCCATGACCGTATCCGGCAGACCCAGCGCACCGAACGTGGTCTGCGTGGACACGTTCGCGGTGGCGTCGGTCAGCTCCTTCTTGAACAGCGCGGCGGACAGCAGGCTGCCCGGCTGGAAGTACCATTCCAGGCTGGTGTCGATGTTGGTCGACGCCTGAGGACGCAGGTTCGGGTTGCCTGACGTGGCGACGGGGTCGAACGGATTCGGAACAACAGTCTGGGCGGCGATGATCGACAGCGATGCGCGCGAGATGGTCTTGCCCCACGAGGCGCGCCACATCAGGGTCTCGGTCAGGTCGAACGCCGCCGACATCGCCGGCAGTACATTGCTGTACTTGCCATGCTCTTCGTTCGGATCGTACGGCAGGTTGGGCCCGCGGCGCTTGTAGTTGGCGATGTCGGTCTGGGTTTCCGAATAGCGCACGCCCGCGTTCATGCGCAGCTCGCGTCCCAGAATCTCGCCGCGAAAGTCCGACTGGACGAAGGCCGTGCGCACCTCCTCCACGGCGGTGAAGCTGTCCGCGGGGGAAAATGCGCCATCGGGATTGAGCGCGTACGGATTGAAGTTGCCGTACGCGTAATCGCGGTTGAAGGTGGCCCAGTTACTTGGCCAGCCGGCGCCGATGTCGAGGTTGTCGATTGGCAGGGTCGACGTCATGCCAGAGCGCATGCCGGCCGCACCCACCTGGTTGATCTTCGCGGTCCCGTTCGCGGTGCCGTTGCGCCTGTGGATGTCCTTGGTGGTCTCGACATACACCACGCCGCCCTTCAGACGGCCGGTCCACTCGCCCGGCAGGTCGTAGTCGTAGTCAGCGATCAGGCGCGCCTGGCGGCCCTTGTCGAGTTCACGCAGCAGTCCGGTCGAGTTGGCGAAGCCAGCGAAATTGCCGGCATCGGTATAGCTGGTCGGCGAGGACAGCGATGGATAGACGTGGTCGCTGCCGTAGTCGATGGTCGAGGTGATGCCGAAGATCTGGCCCGACAGTTCGGTGCTTGCGCGCTCGGCCTTGCTGGCGTTGTCGCTGATCTGGCCGGTCAGGGTCAGCTTGTCGGTGGCTTTCCACTGGGCGTTCAGGGCGTTGTAGCGAAAGCGCGTCTCGTCAGTGCTGTACAGGGCGCCGCTGCTGTAGGACGTATTGCCGAAGGTGCCGGTCAGCAGGTTCGAGGACGGATCGATTTTCACGTCGATCGGCACCAGCCCGTTGTGATTATTGGTGCCCGGCGCTGCGGTGGCACGACCGGCTTCGGTGGTGCGCGTGCTGCGGATCAGGGCGCCAAAGAAGATCTCGTCGCGCTCGTTCTCCAGCTTCGAGTACAGCGTATCGAACGACAGGTTCAGGGTCGGCGTCTTGTACTGCAGCGACGACACCATGCCGTCGCGCGAGCGCTCGTTGCTCGAGCCATAGAAACGGTAGATGCGCGGAAGCAGCGCATTGTCGATCTGCTCGCGGGTGTAACCCGACAGGTTGGCGCGCGGGTCGTTATAGTCAAGCGCCAGCGCGAAGTTGCCGCGCACCGGCGTCTGGCTGCCGAGCGCCGAGCTGTTGTAGCCGCCGGTCGCTTCGAAACCGGACCGGTTGTTGGTGCCGCCCGAGTGCGAGCCGCCCACCAGCAGGCCCCACTGGCCCCAGGTCTTGGACATCAGCGCGAAGCCCATCGGGTCGATCTTCTTCGACGTGGTGTTGTAGCTGGCCGTGGCGCCATAGCGCACCGCGCCCTTCGGATTGTCGAACGGGCGCGGGCTCTGCAAATCGACCACGCCACCCAGACCGCCTTCGGTCAACTCGGCCAATGGCGTTTTATAAAAGTCGACGCGGCCGAACAGTTCAGACGCGAACACGTCGTAGTTGAAGCCGCGCGCCGCGCCGCCGATACCGCTGGTGGACGTGGCGTTGACCGGCGCGCCGTTCAGCGTCGTCACCGAATACGCGGTTGGCAGGCCGCGGATCGAAATACGCTGCCCTTCGCCCGAGCTCTCGTCGCGCACCAGGATCACGCCCGGCACGCGCTGCAACGATTCGGCGATATTCGCCTCGGGGAATTTACCGATGTCCTCGGCCACGATCGAATCCCGTACGCCGATGGCCTGCTGCTTCAGGTTCAGCGCCTTCTGCAGGCTGGAGCGAAAGCCTGTCACCAGGACGGTGGCGACGGGAGCGTCGGCGGCCGGCGCTGCGGTGCCCGCTGGCGTGACCGAGGCCGGTGTTGCATCTTCCCGTGCGTCGGCCGCGGTCTGGGCATGCGCCTGGATACCGTAGGCCGTTGCCAGCGCGAGCGCCAGCTGCGTTACTAACATTTTCTGTCTCATCTCTCTGTCTCCGTAGGTGAACTACAGCACCCGGTGTCTTCGCACCCTGGGCATGTGGTCACGTTACCATCACGGTTTTGATTTGCAAGACGTCAAGATTTTTGGCGCGCGAAACGCTCACGCAAGTACCTGAATATGTAAGAAAAAATCACGAAATTTATATTTTCGCGGCAAGTGGTATCGTCACCACATGTCCTACATATCTCTCTGGTCGATGTGCCGAACTTGCCTCGAGACACTACAATCATCGTCTGAAAATCAATGGATGCCGCATGCGCAAGCCGAGTAAATTGAGTGAAGTGGCCAAGCTGGCGGGGGTGTCCCCGATCACGGCGTCGCGGGCGATCCGCGGGGTCGGCTACGTGTCGGAAGCGACCCGTGCACGCATCATGGAAGCGGCCGCAACACTCCACTACACGCCGGACATGCTGGCGCGGCGCATGCGCGGCGACAAGAGCAACCTGATCGGCGTTTTCGTCAATAATTACGGTTCCGTGATCCTGCACGAGATTATCCGCACCATCAGCGACCATGCGCGCGCGCGCGGCTACGACCTGATCATTTTCAATGCCGAGCGCTTCGCCGGTCCGGGCCGGATGGGCACCAGCGAGATGCTGAGCAAGCTGTGCGACGGCCTGCTGCTGGTACTGCCCACCTGCGGCGACGAGTACCTGGACTTGGTCAACGAATGCCGCTTCCCCTGCGTCTTGATGAATTTCGAGGCGCAGGACATGAACGTGCCGGTCATCACGGTCGAGAACCGTATCGGCGCGCACACCGCCACCGGGCACCTGCTGTCGCTGGGACACCGCCGGATCGCCTTCATTGCCGGGAACCCTGGTACGGGGCAGAGCGCGGAGCGCTACCGGGGCTATTGCGAGGCGCTGGCCGCAGCGGGCGTGGAACCCGATCCGGCTCTGGTGGTGCAAGGCGCGTTCAACCAGACCTCGGGTTATGCGGCCACCGAGCAGTTAATGGCGCTGCCCAACCCGCCCAGCGCGATCTTTGCCGCCAACGACGAGATGGCGTTTGGCGCCATGGATGCACTCAAGAGCCGCGGCCTGTCGGTACCGGGGGATGTGTCGGTGATCGGCTTCGACGATATTCCGACGTCGAGCTATGTCTTTCCCAAACTGACCACCATGCGCCCGCCGTACGACGCCATGAGCGAGCGAGCGGTCACCGAGGTCATTGCCCTGATCCAGGGCGCCGAGATCAAGCCGGCCAAGATTCGCTACAGCCTGGAACTGGTGACGCGCAACTCCACCGCCCCGCTAGCGCGCACCTGACGTGAAAGCCTGAGGCGCTCTGGGGGCCTAGAAGTATTGGCGCCAGTCGCTCAGCCAGGCAGGGAATGCGGTGGCGGGCATGGGATTGGCGATGTGGTAGCCCTGGGCGTAGGTGCAGCCGAGGGCTTGCAGGAAGTCCCAGTCGCGGCGGGTTTCGACGCCGACGGCGACCGATTTGCGGTCCAGGCTGTGGGCCAGGCTCAGGCAGGAGCGCAGGAGCGTGCTCAGTGGCAGGCGGCGTGAGGCGCCGTCGACGAAGCTGCGGTCGATCTTCAGTTCCGTGAACGGGATGCGCGCCAGCAGCTGCAGGTTTGAGCGGCCGGTGCCGTAGTCGTCGATGGCCAGGCCGAAGCCCATCATCCGCAGCCGAACCAGGCGCTCGATGAAGTCGGGGTCCGTGTTCAGCACCGAGGATTCCGAGATCTCGAAGGTCACGTCGGTCGCGGCGACCCCGTGGCGCTCCAGGCACGCCGACATCTGGCGCACGAACGCAGGATGGGCCAGCGTTTCGGAGGCGATGTTCAGCGAGATCGGGATCGCGATGTCCTGGTCCTGCAGCCAGCGCTGGCGCTCGACCGACAACTCGATCATGCTCCAGTCGAGAAAGTCGATGCGGCCGCTCTCGCCCAGCGCATCGACGAACGAGGCCGGCCCCAGCACGCCATGCTCCGGATGGTTCCAGCGTGCGAACACCTCCAGGCCTTTGACCTGCCCCGTCGCCAGCTCGATCTTGGGCTGGAAGTATGGCTCGAACTGACGCTTTTGCAGGCCGATGCCCACTTGCTGGAACGTGAAGCGCGGCTCGGCTGGCGTCTGGGCGAAGCGCGGCAACGGCGTGTAATTCTCGAGCACGGGCTTGAGCGTCACGGCGGTGACCGGCCGGGCGATGGCGCCAAGCAGCTCGATGCCGAAGGCTTCGGCCAGCGTCTCGACGGAAAACAGCAAGCCAGCCGGCTGCGCGCCGGTGACGACCAGGCGCGCGGCGCATTGGATCTCGCCCAGGCGCCGCAGCAGCGTCAAGCCATCCATGCCAGGCAGATCGAGGTCGATCAGCGCGACGTTGACGCGGGGCGTCGCCCCGGCTTCCAGCGCCTGCAGCGCAGCCGCGCCGTCGGCGACGTCGGTGACCTGGCCGGCGCCGAGTTGCCCCAGCAGGGCCACCAGCGCCCGGCGTTCGGAAGGGTCGGCTTGCGCCACCAGAAAATGCAAATGCGCGATGTCCATCGTTACTCCACGTTACAAGCCGCTAGCCTACTGGATGGCGCGGACGCCGTCTATGCCTGCGATGCCTGCTGCTGGCGCAGGCCTTCAAAGAAGCACACGGCGGCGCAGGCGGCGACATTGAGCGACTCGACCTGCCCCAGATGCGGCACCGCGACGCGGTGCGTGGCCAGCTCCAGTACCTCGTTTGAGACGCCCTGCCCTTCGTGCCCGAGCACCCACGCCACAGGTAGCCGCAGGTCGAGCGAGTACAGGCCCTCGGCCGCATAGCCGCTGGTGGCCAACACCGGGACCTGCGCCGTGCGCACCAGGTCCGGCAATTCGACATGCTCGAAGATCTCGAGCACAAAGTGCGCACCCATCGCCGCGCGCAGCACCTTCGGCGACCAGCAGAACGCAGTGCCGGGGCTGCAGTACACCTGCTTGATGCCGGCGGCGGCAGCGCTGCGCAGGATCGAGCCGACGTTGCCCGGGTCCTGCACGCCATCAAGCAGCACGCTGGCCATCACCAGCGCCGGCGCCGTTGCCGGCTGCGGCGTGTCGATCACGAACAGCAGATGTACGCCATGCTCGACCTGGCTGACGGCGTTGAACAGCGCATCGGGCAGCGCCGTCACCGGCGCGTTCACGGCGCCGCAGCGCGCGACGATGGCCTGTACTTCGGGATTGCCCAGTGCCTCCTCGGACACGACGCAATGGCGCGGCGCGCCCCGCAGGTCGAGCCAGGTCTGGCACAGGTGCACGCCATCGAGCAGGCTGTGGCCAGCCTTGCGCCGCGCCTGTGAGCTGGTGGCGAGCGCCTTGATCTCTTTGTAGAACGCGTTATCGCGCGAGGTGATGGTCTTCATGCGCTCACCCCACTGACGACCGTGGCGCCGAACAGATCGGTCTGCAGCATCCCGCGCACCGGTGCAAACGAGCGCCGGTGCGCCGGCGACGGCCCGTGCGCGCCCAGGCGTTCCAGGTGCAGCGCGGTGCCATAGCCCTTGTGCTGGTCGAAGCCATATTGCGGATACTGTTCGTGCAGCCGCACCAGCGCCGCGTCGCGCGCGGTCTTGGCCAGGATCGACGCGGCCGAAATCGCATTGACCTTGTCGTCGCCCTTGACGATCGCGTGCGCGCGCACTGTCAGCTCGGGGCAACGGTTGCCGTCGATGAGCGCGATCGTCGGCGCATGCTGCAGTGCCTCCACCGCGCGGCGCATCGCCAGCATCGTCGCCTGCAGGATGTTGATGCTGTCGATTTCTTCGCACGAGCATTCGGCCACCGCCCAGGCCAGCGCCTGGGCGCGGATCAGCGGCGCGAGTTCGTCGCGCCGGGCGGCGGTCAGCTTCTTCGAGTCGCGCAGGCCATCGATCGGACGGCGCGGATCGAGAATGACGGCGGCCGCAAACACGGGCCCTGCCAGCGGGCCGCGCCCGGCTTCATCGACGCCGCACACGATATCCAGTGCGGTGAACGGCCGGCCCCTGGTGGGCAAGCCGGGATACAGATTGATTCTGGTTTTTGTCATCTACGTGGTGCGGGCGCCGTGCGCCCGATAATCTGCAGCACCGCCTGCGCGCTCTCTTCGGCGCTGTTGCGCAGCAGGCTGTGATGCATGTCGAGGAAGCGCTGCGCCATGCGCTCGCGCCCCGCGGTGTCTTGCAGCTGGCGCCAGACGGCGTCGGCCAGCGCGTCGGGCGTGGCCGCATGCTGCAGCAGCTCGGGCACGACGAATTCGCGCGCCAAAATGTTGGGCAGGCCGATCCACGGCTGATAACCCATGTGCCGCATGATCTCCCACGAGGCGCGCATGACCTTGTAGGCAATCACCATCGGCTTCTTGAAGAGCGCCACTTCAAGGGTGGCCGTACCCGATGCGACCAGCACCGCATCGGCAGCGGCAATCGCAGTATGCGAGCCTTCGGCAGTCACGATCAGCTCCACGCCCTGCAGGCCGGCTGCGGTGACGATCTGGTCGAAGTACGCCCGCTGGCGCTCGCCGACCATCGGCACGACAAAGCGCAGGCCAGGATCGCGCGCCGCCAGTAGCTGCACGGCGCGCACGAACGGCTCGGCCAGGTATTTGAGTTCGCCCATGCGGCTGCCCGGCATGACGGTGACGACACGCGCATCATCTGGTAACCCCAGTGCGCGGCGCGCACCCGCGACGTCGGGCGCCAGCGGAATCGTCTCGGCCAGCGGGTGCCCGATATACGTCACCGGCACGCCCGCCGCGCGGTAGATCGCTTCTTCGAACGGGAAGATGACGAGCATGTGCGACACCGCGCGCTGGATCTTCTTGATGCGGCCACCGCGCCAGGCCCAGATCTGCGGCCCGATGAAATGCACCGTCGGAATGCCGGCGGCGCGCAACTGCTCTTCGAGGCCCAGGTTGAAGCCGGGATAGTCGGCGCCGATGAAGGCGGCCGGCCGCTCGGCGATCAGCCGATCGCGCAGGCGGCTCTGGATGCCCTTGAGCTCGCGGTAGCGGGGAATGACTTCGAACAGACCGCGCACCGTCAGCAGGTCCATCGGGACGTCGCTGACCATGCCCTGCTCGATCATGCGCGGCCCACCGATACCGTGGAAGCGCGCTTGTGGCAGATGCGGGCGCAGCCCGGCCAGCAGGCGCGCCGCGAGCATGTCGCCGGACGCTTCGCCGGCCACCAGGGCCAGCGACACAGCGCGGGCCGCAGTGGACGGCACGCCGTCAGCGAACGATGCCACGGCTCGCGGTGCCGAGGAAATCGCGCAGCAGGCGAATGTCGTTTGCTGCTGCCGGCAGGCGCTCTTCTTCGGCCTGCAGCGCGGCTTTCGATTCTTCGAGCGTCAGGCCGTTCCGGTACAGCAGCTTGTAGGCGCTGCGGATGCCGTCGAGCTGCTCGCGCGTGAAGCCGCGGCGCTTGAGGCCTTCGAGGTTGACGCCGCGCGCACCGGCCGGATTGCCCGACACCAGCACGTACGGCGGCACATCCTGCGTCAGGCTCGTGTACATGCCGATGAATGCGTGGGCGCCGATCTTGCAGAACTGGTGCACGCCGACGAAGCCGGACAGGATCGCCCAGTCGCCCACGTGCACATGGCCTGCCAGCTGCGCATTGTTCGAGAAGATCGTGTTGCTGCCGACCTGGCAGTCGTGCGCCAGGTGGACGTAGGCCGAAATCCAGTTGTCGTTGCCCAGGCGCGTGACGCCTTCATCCTGCACCGTGCCCAGGTTGAAGCTGACGAATTCGCGCACGGTGTTGCGGTCGCCCACTTCCAGCCGGGTCGGCTCGCCCTGCCACTTCTTGTCCTGTGGCGCGGCGCCAATCGAGCAGAACTGGAAGAACTTGTTGTCCTTGCCGATCGTCGTGTGGCCATCGATGACGACGTGCGGCCCGATGACGGTGCCGGCATCGATGCGCACGTTCGGCCCGACGATCGAATAGGCCCCGACCTCGACCGAGCTGTCGAGCTGCGCCTGCGGATCGACAATCGCGGTTGGATGGATCTTGCTCATCACGTCTCCTTACTCGGGCGTGGATGCAGCCGGTGCCGCCCCGGCGCCTTTCATTGGCGCTTCGGCTGCGCCCCGGATCGTGCACATCAAGTCGCCCTCGACAGCGACCTTGCCGTCGACCGTGGCGACGGCCTTGTACTTCCAGATGCCGCGCGAGACGCGCACGATTTCCACTTCCATGCGCAGCTGGTCGCCCGGCTCCACTGGCCGCTTGAAGCGCGCATTGTCGATGCCGACGAAGTACACGACCGAGTTTTCGTCGGGCTTGACGCCCATGGTCATGAACGACAGGATCGCGGCGGTCTGCGCCATCGCTTCGATCATCAGCACGCCCGGCATCACCGGCTTGTGCGGGAAGTGGCCGTTGAAGAATTCTTCGTTGATGGTGACGTTCTTGATCGCGACGATGCGCTTGCCCAGTTCGACGTCCAGCACGCGGTCGACCAGCAGCAGCGGATAGCGGTGCGGCAGGTATTGTTTGATCTGGTTGATGTCGAGGGTGGTGAGTTCTGGCGTGGTCATTGTTGTTGTTCTGTGAGGGTTTTGATGGTTTTCTCGAGCGCGCGCAGTTTTTCGCGCATCGAGCCCAGGTTGCGCACGATCGCGGCGCTGCGTTCCCATTCGGCGTTCTTGGCCAGTGGGTAAAAGCCCGTGTACTGGCCCGGTTCGAGCACCGAGCGCGATACCATGCTACCCGATGAGATATGCACGTTATCGGCGATCTCGAGGTGGCCGAGCACCATGGCGGCACCGCCGAACGTGCAGCGGCTGCCGATCTTGGCGCTGCCGGCCACGCCGACGCAGCCGGCCATCGCGGTGTGCGCGCCGATGCGGGTGTTGTGACCGATCTGGATCTGGTTGTCGAGCTTGACGCCGTCTTCGATTATCGTGTCTTCGAGCGCGCCGCGGTCGATCGTCGTGTTGGCGCCGATGTCGACGTCGTCGCCGATCAGCACACGGCCGGTCTGCGGAATCTTGATGTACACGCCGCCTTCGTTGGCAAAGCCGAAGCCGTCGGTGCCGATCACGGCGCCCGAATGCAGGATGCCCCGCTTGCCGATCTCGCAGCCGGCGTGGAACGTCACGTTCGCGAACAGGTGCGTGCCTTCGCCGATGACGGCGTTGCGCCCGACGTAGCAGCCGGCGTCAATGACGGCCTGCGCCTGGATGACGGCGCCTTCGTCGATCGTCACGTGCGGCCCGATATGGGCGCTCGGGTCGATCACGGCGCTGTCGGCAACGACAGCGCTCGGGTGCACGCCCGCAGGCGGCACATGATCGGTCAGCGATGCAAAATACTGCGCCGCGCGGGCGAAGTATGCGTAAGGGTTGGTGGTGACGATGCGCGCGCCTTCATAGGTCGCGGCCACCGTCGGGTCGTCCAGCGGCGACAGGATCAGAGCCGCGGCCCCGCTTTGCGCCGCCAGTGCGCGCAGCTTGCTGTTGGAGAGGAAGCTGATGTGCGAAGCGCCGGCCGTGTCCAGGGGAGCAATCGCCGTAACCTCGAGGTTCGGGTCGCCCACCAACTGTCCGCCGAAGCGCTCGACCAAATCGCCTAGTCGAATGCCCATCTCGGTCTTTCAGTGTGAGTCAAAATCGGTAAAGCAGAAAAACACTGCGACAAATCTTACTTGTCGAGCAGCTTGAGGATCTTGTCGGTGATGTCCACGCGCGGGTTCACCCACGCCGCTTCGACCAGTACCGCATCGAGCTTTTCGGCTTCGGCGTACTGCTCCACGAGCTTATAGGCCTTCTGCGCGATCGCGGCGCGTTCTTCGTTCTTGCGCTGCTGCAGGTCTTCCTGGAACTCGCGCTGCATGCGCTCGACGTCTTTCTGCATGTTGAACAGCTCGCGCGCGCGGCGCGTGCGTTCCAGCTCGGCCA
>Ga0265798_10000265_pt1 | contig 93772 bp, 81 predicted proteins | sample P3T30metagenome_FD_192430 | JGI IMG/M metagenome (GOLD analysis project Ga0265798, IMG submission 192430) | Plant litter microbial communities from East Loma Ridge, Irvine, California - P3 T30 | ecosystem: Environmental > Terrestrial > Plant litter > Unclassified | place: USA: California... | reverse complement strand
CGTTTAACTGATAGGACACCGCCGCACGCGGCTCAAGATTGCCAAAGTTTGCAATGCTTTTGTTGCGTCCGTAAAACTGCGTGCCGATAGGTACCGCTTTTTCGTAAATTTGAAGGGCATCGTTATATACAACAGCCTGATTGTTTTCGTATACATTTACTGTCTGGGAGCCAAGGCGGCTAAACATGCTGTATCGTAGCCCATAGGTAACACTTAGCTTATTGGTAAGTTCGTTAGTGGCGTCAAGGTACAAAGCCGACTCAAAAGCATATTTCCTGTCCAGCTGCCTTGCGTTGATGCCGGAGTCTGCACGGCTCGGTGTAATTGTCCCCGGGTTAAAGTTGTAATAAATACCACTGGCACCATAGGTTAGTTTAAACTTCTCATTTAGTTTGTGCTTAAAGTCATATTTAAACGTAAAGCTCTCTATACCGCTATCCCAATTGAAACCTATAAAATCGAGTTCCATACCGTAAAGATAATCGCTGTATATGGCTGCCATGTTAGACGATACATCATCGTTAAATTTATGGTTCCAGCCAAAGTTGAGCACCGTATTACCGTACACGTTGCTAAAGTTGTCGTTTATTTTAATAACGTCGCGGCCTAAATAGCCGGACAGGTAAATTTTATTCTTAGCGTTGAGGTCGTACTTTAACCTCATGTTCACGTCATAGAAGTAAGCGGTGTTTTCGTTATCTGCCAGCTTTAGAAAAAGATGTGCATAAGACGTCCTGCCACCCACTAAAAACGATCCCTTACCTTTATTAATAGGTCCTTCTGCAACAAGGCGGCTTGATATTAAGCCAATGCCTCCCTGCGCGTGGTAGTCTTCTGTATTGCCTTCGCGCTGGTTAATATCCAATACAGATGATGCCCTGCCGCCAAAACGTGCAGGGATACCGCCCTTATAGAGATTAAGGTCTTTTATAGCATCTGAATTAAAGACAGAGAAGAATCCAAACAGGTGGGAGGAGTTAAAAAGCGTAGCATCATCCAGGAGAATAAGGTTCTGGTCGGCAGCACCGCCGCGCACATTGAACCCGGATGCTCCCTCGCCACCATTTGTTACCCCCGGCAAAGTCATAAGTGAACGAATAACGTCTACCTCGCCCATAACCACCGGCATCTTTTTAATGTCCTGTGCGGTGAGCTTATTAACGCTCATCTCGGGGCTTTTAATATTTGCCTTTTTTGTGTTTTGAGAAATTACAACTTCCTGAAGTTCTGCCGAACTATTGGCAAGATTAAAATTCTTTCGTGTGTTTTTATTTAGCACTACGGTTTGCTCTACAGTACCAAAACTAACGTAGCTAACCTGTAGCGTATAGGTGCCGGCAGGGAGGGATATGCTGTAAAAGCCGGAAGCATTTGTAGATACAGCTGTTTCCAACTCTTTAATGTAAACACTTGCGCCAATAAGGGTTTCTTTAGTGCTGCCATCGGCAATGGTGCCGCTTAAAGTGAACTTTTCCTGCGCGATTAGCGCCGAAAAAATGAATAGAAAGAATACAGTAAAGCATCCTTTAAGGTGTAGCGTCATGATGTGTTTTATTGATTGGTAAAAAGGTAACGCTCTTTAGACGGGTAAAATTGCCATGCGTTACAAAGGTTACGGTTATTTAACACATAAAGGGTTACATGCCGCAACGTATAGATGTCATTTTAGGTTAAAATAAATTAAAGGCCTAAGACATGTTTAGTAGAATCCAATCGGGTCCATGCACCATTATTGTCTACATAATGTAAAAGGAACATCTTTGAATTTTCAGTCGTTCTCTCATTTTCCCGCTCTAAATAGTCTATAACAGTATATTGCATTATTACAGTATCATTTCTAATGCTCATTTTAGATGTGAGGTCGCTATAACTATTTTCGTCACTTGTAGCATACCACATAGTCTCGACAATGTTTCCTATTTCATCCTGCGCCTTTAAGGCATTAAATAATTGAATACTTCCGCCGCAAATTCCTGTTCCTGTAGTACATGACCTGAAGCTGATATATTTTCCGTATTTTTTAAATCCTTCGTACCTACCATTCCAACAGCAATCATGGATACCCACCCCAAACTGCTCCTTTTTAAGTATTGTACCATCCGATAGTGTTTCTACTAAAATGTACCCCACGAATCCATTCGATGCATCAAGGCAGGTAAAGTAATGACTATTGTCACCTTTGTAATATTTCCCAATAGTATCTCCTTTAGAAATATTTATACGGTTATATAAGGTATCGATAGTATCGAACTTTATTTTTTTAAGCAGGTCGTAGTCATAAATATATCCGGAATCTCCAGTAAAACCGCTCTCAATATCATCCTCACTTATAGAAACATGGTGTTGACATTTAGGCAGAGTAAGTAATAAAAATAGAAAGGCTATTAAGGACAATTTTAATCTCATGAAATTTAATATGATGATAAATATAAAAACAAAAAGCTACCCTTTTCAGGATAGCCTTTAGTAAATATCTAAAATAAATTAAACCAGTTTAGCAAGGATAGCGTTAAAGGTATCGCTTGGCCTCATGGCTTTATCTGTAAGAGCATAGTTAGGGTGGTAGTAACCTCCTATTTCCTGTGGTTTGCCTTGTGCGCCTATAAGTTCAGCATCAATTTTAGCTTCGTTTTCTGTAAGGTCTTTAGCGATCTCCGTGAACTTAGCTTTTAGCTCAGCATCTTTATCCTGTGCTGCAAGGGCTTGTGCCCAGTATAGCGCAAGGTAAAAGTGCGAACCACGGTTATCTATCTGGCCTACTTTACGTGCGGGCGATTTATCGTTTTCAAGGAACTTCTCATTAGCAGCATCAAGTGTTTCGCTTAATACTAACGCTTTAGAGTTGTTTAGCGTTTGGCCAAGGTGCTCTAAAGATACGCCAAGGGCAAGGAACTCTCCAAGAGAATCCCAACGAAGGTAACCTTCTTCTACAAACTGCTGAACGTGTTTAGGCGCCGATCCTCCTGCGCCGGTTTCGAACAAGCCGCCACCATTCATTAACGGAACGATAGAGAGCATTTTTGCCGATGTACCAAGCTCAAGGATAGGGAAAAGGTCGGTAAGGTAATCACGTAGTACATTACCTGTAACCGATATTGTATCTTCACCCTTAATAATGCGCTCTAACGTATATTGCGTAGCAGCAACCGGGTTTAATATTTGAATATCGAGTCCGTTTGTATCGTGATCTTTAAGGTACATTTTTACTTTCTCAATAATTTGAACGTCGTGCGCCCTGTTCTCGTCTAACCAGAAAACAGCAGGAGTATCGCTAAGGCGTGCACGGTTTACGGCAAGCTTAACCCAGTCCTGTATAGGAGCATCTTTAGTCTGGCACATCCTGAAGATGTCGCCGGCCTCAACAGCCTGCTCTAAATATACAGTACCGTTATTTTTGTCGGTTACTTTTACTGTACCTTTTGCAGTTGCCTGAAATGTCTTATCGTGGCTTCCGTATTCTTCTGCTTTTTGAGCCATAAGCCCCACGTTTGGCACGCTACCCATAGTTGCAGGGTTAAACGCTCCATGCTTTTTACAGAAGTCTATCGTAGCAACGTAAATACCACTATAACTCCTGTCCGGAATAATAGCTTTAGTATCCTTTTGTTTTCCATCTACATCCCACATCTGTCCGCTTGTACGTATCATTGCAGGCATAGAAGCATCTACAATAACATCGCTCGGCACGTGAAGGTTGGTAATTCCGTTATCTGAATTTACATAGGCAAGGGCAGGAGAAGTAGTATAAACCGCATCAATTGCAGCTTTAACTTCAGCCTCTTCCGGTTTGCCTGCTATCTTGGCATACACATCGCCAAGGCCGTTGCGTGTATCTACACCAAGAGTTGTAAACAGATCTGCATATTTTTCGAATACATCTTTATAGAACACCTCTACGATAGCACCAAAGATAATTGGGTCTGATACCTTCATCATAGTAGCTTTAAGGTGTACAGAAAATAGTATGCCTTTAGCTTTTGCATCGGCTACCTGTTCTGCAACAAATGCTTTTAGTTTAGAAAGGCTAAGCGCAGAGCTGTCTATTATTTCGCCTGCTTTAAGCGGGGTACTTGCTTTAAGTGTAGTAACAGTTCCATCTTCGGCAACAAAATCTATAGTAACATCTGTAGCCTCTTTTATAGTAACAGATGTTTCACTACCGTAAAAGTCGCCTTCGCTCATGCTTGAAACTTCTGTTTTGCTCTCGGCAGTCCATGCTCCCATAGAGTGCGGGTGTGCCTTAGCATAGTTCTTAACAGCGCGTGGTGCACGGCGATCAGAGTTTCCTTCGCGAAGTACCGGGTTAACGGCAGAACCTAATACTTTACTGTATTTAGCCTTCGCTTCTTTTTCCTCGTCGCTTTTGGCATCTTCAGGAAAATCAGGAATATTGTAACCCTGGCTCTGGAGCTCCTTAATTGCAGCTTTAAGCTGAGGTACAGAGGCAGATATATTCGGTAATTTAATAATATTGGCTTCGGGTGTGTTTGCCAGCTGGCCAAGTTCGGTAAGCGCATCGCCTATTTTTTGTTCGTCGGTAAGGTTTTCAGGAAAATTTGCAAGAATCCTTCCGGCAAGCGATATATCCCTTGTCTCTACCTCTATGCCCGCAGGGGCTGCAAAGGCCTGTACAATAGGAAGAAGTGAGTGGGTGGCCAGCATTGGGGCCTCATCAGTTATCGTGTAAATGATCTTTGATGTATCGGACATTTTTTTTGTTGTTTAAACAGCCTTTTACAAGTGTAAAAAACTTATTGTTAATACGTTATAATGTGTTTGTTTGTTATGCCCGTCAGCAAAAAAAGTAGTAAAGCACATTCTTCTAAAATTAACAGGCAAGCCACGCAAATATAGCAAAAACTAAAAGAATTGGCGGGTCATTATTCCGTAAAAAATGGCTTCCTGTTTTCAATAATCCTTAATTTTTAAAACGTGTTATTACAATTTTAATGTTAGATTAATTCGACACCTTAAAATTTAAAAAAATATTTTGCGTTTTATGTTACAAACCGAAGTGGCAATCGTCTTAACCATACCAATAAATAACACAGTTATGAGCAATCAATGCGAGATAGTATATTATCTGGATAATAATGACATGGCGATTATAGAAGTGGAGCAGGCTGGTTACAGCGGCTTGCGTAATATGCTCTGGCTGGTATACCATAAAGCTACACAAAGTGTTAACAGGTTTAGCTTTCGCCCCACGTTTTCTAAAACACGTTCCCGTGGTAAAAAAATTAAGAACGGAATATTAAAACTTGCTAATAAGCCGGGAAACTATACCATCGAGATAGATGCCCATATTTTTAATTTTACAGAGCAGCACCCGCAAAGCATGCCTATAGGGGCGATGGATCGTATAGAAAAATACCTGAGCACCGTAGTTTGATAAGCATTGTATAAATTTGTTTTTTTAATGCAAATACAATAGTTTAGCACAAAATGTAATGCTATGAACAGCTACGAGGAAAAGCTAAGTTTATTATCTGAAATGATTGCCTTCGCAAAGATAGACGGACAGGTTCACGAACGTGAATACCGCTTTCTTTCTATTGTGGCATCGCAGCTAAAGGTAGAAAGCGATGCTTTTAAAACCTTATTTAAAGAGCCGGTACCTAAGGTTGTTATTAAAACCGAGCACCAGCGCATATTGCAGTTTTATCGCTTAGCGCTGCTCATGCAGGCAGATGGCGTTTTGCATGATAACGAGCAGGTGGCAATACGGGAAATGGGCATCAATATGGGTTTAAGCCCTTATGCCATGAAAAGCGTATTGGTAGAAATGCAGCAATCTCCCACCGGGTTAATCGACCCGGAAGTATTATTGGCATTATTTCGCGCGCAGCAAAATTGATGGTTTTAATATTTCAGATAATTCTTAACGGTACTTGTATTTAACGCTATGTATCATATAGAATTTGATCCTCCCGACTTGTTAAAGAGTACTATTAAGTGTATTTGGTACGACAGAATTGAGTTCGGGAGCTATAAATTAGTCCACGAGGTAACGCCTGATGGATATGTTGAAATAATCTTTTATTTCGGAAATTCCTGTAGCCTTATTACAAATAGAAAATCATCCCGACTCACATCACCATTTTTAATAGGCCTGCTAAATAAACCGGTCACTTTTAGTTCTGAAGATACATTAGAGATTATTGGTATTAGATGTTATCCATGGACAGTGTCAGGATTGCTAAACATCCCGGCTGATGGATTGAGGGGAGTGCAAAATATCAATCATAACATAGGTAATATACATGCCACTTTAAGCGAACTTATAAGTATGGGCACGATAGATCCCGCAGTAAATCTTATTAAAGAATTTTTAATCAATTCTCGAATTCCTTTACCTGATAGCTCTGCTCTTTTGTATAAAGCTGGATATGCTTTAAATTCCGCAAATGGTATTATAACTGTAACCAAAGTAGCTGAAGCTGCGCATGCATCGGTAAGGACATTAGAAAGAAATTTTAAACAATCGTCTGGCCATAGCGTTAAAAATGTGTCGGGTTTGATGCGCTTTGAGCAGGTACGAAACAGGCTGCTGATTGATCCGACGTGTAATATTGCAGGTTTAGCACACGAATTAGGCTACACCGATCAATCGCACCTTACCAAAGAATTTAAACGTTATAGTGGTTTAACGCCTTCAGCCTTTGCCAGGATGGCTAAAATAGCCGGACGTTAATATTGTCGCATTTTTACAATCCTGATCCTTAGACATTCTTCAATTTTGCGTCAAGCTAATTGATACATTATGATACTTAAAGATAAAACTGTAGCCATAGTAGGTGCAGGACCTGTTGGCCTTACAATGGCAATACTGCTTCAGCAAAGGGGGGCAGATGTAACGGTATATGAAAGAGATAACAATGAACATAAAAGGATATGGGGCGGCACTCTCGATCTGCATAAAGGTTTCGGTCAGGAAGCCTTGAGAAGGGCAGGATTACTCAACGAGTACTTCAGGGCCGCAAAGCCTATGGGACGTACTATTGTTGACTTTCATGCCGAAATACTTACTGTTATCCCTGTACAATACGAAACACCCGAGATAAACAGAAATGATTTGAGACAGCTGCTATTAAACAGTCTTGCAACTGAAACCGTTTTATGGGGCAAAAAATTCACGTCGCTTGATGAGTGCGATGGAAAATGGCTCCTGAGATTTAAAAATGGGACTGATGCCATCGCTGATTTGGTGATAGGAGCCAATGGAGGAATGTCGCAAGTAAAAAAATACGTTACCAATGCCGAAACACAGTATACCGGAACCTACATTATACAGGGTGAAGTAATCGAGCCGGAAATTAATTGTCCAGAGTTTTATAAACTTTGTAATAATACGATTCTCATGTCTTCAGAAAAGGGTATAAACTTTGTTGCAAACCCTGACAATAATGGTTTACTTACATATAATGTGACATTTAGGAAAAGTGACAATTGGGTGAAAGAAGGTATTTTAAACTTCGAAGATATATTTGGTATCGCAGTATTCCTTTCGGAAATGTTTTCAAGTTGGAATGAACGTTTTCATAGGCTCTTTCATGCCACTACCACTTTTGTAGGACTGCCGGCAAGAAACCTGCCGGTTGATAATGATTTGTGGATTACTAATCGTGCCCTGCCTATAACGCTTATTGGTGATGCCGCACATGTAATGCCTCCCTTTGCGGGACGAGGGTTAAATACAGGACTTCTTGACGCATTGATCCTATCTGATAATCTTACCAGTGGAAAGCATAAATCTGTAGGCGAAGCCATTGATAATTATGAACAACAAATGTTTTTATACGCCAAGGAAGCACAACTTGAAACATACAGAAACGAAATTGCGATGCATCAATCTGATTTCTCGTTTCAAAACAGATTCAGAAAATAGTTTGTAAAAAGAAAATGGAATTAATTATTTTAATTTTTTTATTGTATACAGTTCATTGTGGTCTTCTACTTTGGGGTACATCCTTACGGAATAAGAATTATCGAAATGAGCGCGATATATGCTGTTCCTGTTCTTATGCTGCTGTGTTAAGGTCATGGTATTAAACAAAATAAACCCGTTTATGTTAAGCATCTTATTAACATGATTTATGAAATAGTCCTCAAATAAAAAATCAGGCATTACCGTATCTTTAAAAATATCGATGATGATAAGGTCGTAACTATCCTTTGACTTTAATACAAATTCAAAGGCGTCGCAAATTACTATTTCAAGGTTTTCGATTTGATTAAGCCCAAAGTAGGTGTTAGCAATATCAATAACTTTTGGGTCTATCTCCACGCCTGTAATCCTGCCTTTGTAGCCTATTTCATCTACCAGTGTTTTAATTACGCTTCCGCCTGCCACACCTAACACAAGTATACTTTTAAAACCCCTTATACGCTCGAAGCCTATATATTTAAGCCCCTTGCGAAGTATCCGCTGCAGGCTTCCATATGAATAGTTGGTGTTTTTAGAATCGAGTACTAACTGCCCGTTGTTATAAGTTACCTCGAGGTTGTGGCTAATATCCGATTGCCTTTTTACAATATTTACAGGGACAAAATAGCTTAGAAATTTTTTAAACATTGGTACTGCAAAAATTTTAAGGCATAAATATATATCAAATAGCTAAGAATTGGCTTACAGCATACAAATTAATACTCCTATAATTACTAATTTATTTGTATCTTTAATATTCAAATGCATTATTAAGAAGCTAAATATACACGCCATGTTTAAACAGGAATTAGAAGAGTTATTTACCGCTATGCCGCAAATAGTCAAAGATAAATTACAACCCGTAATGGATATTATACTGGAGAGGGCAGGAGACCTGGATGCTGAGGACGACAAGCAATCTGATTATTATGCCGAAGAACACCAATTGATCATGAAGGAGGTTCACAAAGTAAAATACCTTAACGACCAGTGGCAGATAATGAATGCCAAAAAGAATAACTAACAACAGTAAAAAATAAAGGACTATATGAAGCAATTCTTATAGTCCCTTTTATATTTATTATATTGTGCTTTATCTTATCTCTGCAAAAGTATCTCCCTTATTGATATCTCCGGTATCAAAACCTTTTTTAAACCAATACATCCTTTGTTCTGATGTTCCGTGGGTAAACGAATCGGGTACAACGCTTCCCTGCGTCCTTTTTTGTATGGCATCATCGCCTACAGCATTAGCTGCGCTTAATGCCTCATCTATATCGCCTTCCTCTAATACGTTTTTCATTTTCTGGTCATAGTGTGCCCATACGCCTGCATAGAAGTCGGCCTGAAGTTCTAACCCTACCGACAGCCTGTTGGCCTCGGCTTCGCCTCCCTGTTCCTGCAATTGTCTCACTTTTGCCGATGTACCTAACAACGTTTGGACATGGTGGCCTATTTCGTGGGCAATAACGTAAGCAATGGCAAAGTCGCCGCCCTTAGCGCCAAAGCGGGTTTGTAGCTCATCAAAAAAGGCAAGGTCCATATACACTTTACGATCCTGGGGGCAGTAAAAAGGCCCGGATGCCGCAGATGCGCTTCCACAACCTGTTTGTACTCCGTCGCGAAACAACACCAGCTTTGGTTCCTGATAGGTTTGTCCATTTTCAGAAAATATTTTTCCCCAAACGTCCTCTGTATCTACCAGTATGTCGTTTACCATCTGACCCATTTCCTTATCGCGTGCAGTTAGTTCAACAGGTTCGCCACTATTGCCGTTTCCTTGTTGCAGCTGACTATTAATATCATTTAATACAGTGGAGTCACCACCCATAAACATATTAATAACAAGTATTATAACACCTATAATACCACCTCCTGCGGCTACCTGCCCACCGGAAACGCCACGACGGTCTTCTAAATTACCACTTTGTCTTCTGCCACCAAATTTCATAATTGCTTGTTTTTGTTGGTATGAATGTAGGAATATTTATCAGGTTTGCGTTTTACTTTATAATGAATTTAGCACTTCGCCTTTTCATCACTTTTCTCAAAATACGATTCATTTAGAAAAATAGCTGAAGGTTAGAACCCGAATCGGAAGCCGATATAAGCATCTGCCTGGTTAGTATCACTAACAGTCGCAGAAAGGATGGAACCCGACCCGATGAAAAAGCCACCAACCCTGAATCCTACACCCGCAGTAAAACCGGAGACTTCGTTGATTGACATAGGGAGGTAGGCTTCAAATAGTTCTGTAGAATATCTTGGTGTTATAGTGCCCATGTTTTGCATTGCTACCTGTCTGTTAGTATCATCATCTTTAAGTTTCTGCTGCAGGTAGCCTGTTACATACCAATTGCCGGAAACATTATAATCAGCATAAGCGGCAAACATTGCCGGTAGTTTAACTTTAAAATCTTTGTTAGACTGAACCTGCGTAAGGTAACCACTCTGGATAAGTACATCTTCAATTTCCCTAATGTTACTTACCTGGTCAAACTGGTTGAGATTAAGCCCCTCCCCGGCAGCTATAGAAAGATTATAGTTGTTAGAAACGTTATTATCATCCTTAAATGTCATGCTTCCCAGATTTTTAAAAGACAGACCTGCGTTAAGCTTATACTTGTTATTATCCTGCCCATCGAGCCATTGGTAATTAAATCCGATGTTTGTCGCGATCCCGTTCAGGCCACCTGCAAAAAAGTCGGTGAAGTTGCTGCCATCACTAAAATCATTTGCGAGAGATCCGGAGTAGGCAAAGTTTAAATTTGCTTTAGCATCTGTAAGGCTTGCATTTTCATTGGCAACTGTAATAGTTCCCTGCAGCCTGTCTATGCTAATGTTTGCATACGATCCGGGAAATAGCAGGTTGAAGGTAAGACCTGCCGAAAGTTTATTTGTTCCGTCGTTATAAATTTCCCGTGCTGCAGAAAGGCCAATTTCTCCCCATGTAGTTGCTGCCACACGCTGATTATAATTGGTATTAATCGTTGATATACCAAGGATAGCACCAACAGATGTAGCTGTAACCGAATTACCCAAGTTGACATCAACATCGGTTAAGTTCGCCTTTACTTTTGCTGCTGATGTTATGGCAAACGCCCATTTATCCATCTTCATACCAAAACCCGGACCCAGAATTTCGACGTCAGCGTTAAGACTTACAGCTTCACGGCCGCTAAAGAGCAGTCTTTCAAAATTTGATTCTCCGCCAACAATATTGCCAAAAGTTACCTTGTTATTAGAAACGTTGGCACTAACATTAAGCACATTTATTTCGTACTGGTTGTGCAGGTTGACAAGTTCGGCGGGGTTAAGATTTGCATTGAGGAGGCCGGTACGGCGGGAAGTATTAATTCCGGCAAAATGTTCCTGCGAATACGCTCCTGTGCAAAGTATAGAAACCAAAGAAAGTAGCAGTATCTTCATATCTTGGTCGATTTAGTTCAAACTAATTTACCAAATTTATGCTACGTAGAGCCCAAACTACTGATATATTAATAATTTTAATTATAAATTATACTGATAACAATAAAATTCACGCTATAGTAGTCGGGTGTTACAACTATCTATTTTAATTTAGACACTTTTCCAAACCGACTCATCCGGTACAGGAGCTGTAAGGCTCAGCGGAATCTTTGTTACAGGATGAATAAAATCAAGCTTACGGGCGTGAAGATTAATCCCACCATCAGGATTACTACGATCGGCACCATATTTAAGGTCGCCCTTTATTGGCGAGCCTATCGCTGCCAGCTGAGCGCGAATTTGGTGATGGCGGCCGGTATGAAGGTCAACTTCCAAAACCGTATAATTATCAAGCTGTTTTATAATTTTATAATCAAGGCTTGCCATTTTGCTTTCGGGTACTTCCTTGCTATGAGCTTTAGAAGTATTGCGTTTCTCATCACGTTTTAAATAATGCACCAATGTGCCGGCTTCCTGTTCAGGACGCTTTTTTACAACCGCCCAATACGTTTTTTTAGTTTCACGGTTTTTAAAAAGATCGTTAATGCGGGTAAGGGCTTTACTGGTACGTGCAAACACCACAATGCCCGTAGTAGGTCTGTCCAGCCTATGAACTACGCCCAGAAAAACCTCTCCGGGCTTTTCATACTTATCTTTAATATATTCTTTAACAACATCGCTAAGCGGCTTGTCGCCGGTTTTATCGGCCTGTACAATATCACCTACGCGCTTATTAACTACAATTATGTGATTGTCCTGGTATATTACCTGCAGGTTGCTTTTGTCGGAAACTACTTTCAATTAGATATTGGATTAATGGATTTTATGTTTGCGAACTGCCGTATTCGTTGAAATTGATTTCGATTTATTGCCAGCAGTTTGCGACTGAAGCTTAATCTGAAATCTGAAATCTGAAATCTTAATTCTGAAATCTAGTACTGTTCCTTATCATTAGGGAAATCGGTCGACTTTACATCGGCAACATATTGCCCAATGGCAGTTGTCATACCTTCGTACAAGTTCATATAACGGCGCAGGAAACGCGGACTAAATTCATTATTCATTCCCAGCATGTCGTGTATTACAAGCACCTGGCCATCTACACCGCCACCAGCGCCAATACCTATAACAGGTATAGAAATACTTTCGGCAACCTTTTGAGCAAGGCTTGCAGGGATTTTTTCTAATACTACAGCAAAGCAGCCTATGCGTTCCAGCATCTTGGCATCTTCAACAAGCTTATCGGCTTCCTCGTCCTCTTTAGCGCGAACGGTGTAAGAACCAAATTTATAAATGCTTTGTGGTGTTAGGCCCAAGTGGCCCATAACCGGTATACCCGCATGAAGAATTTTTTTAATCGAGTCTTTAATTTCGCTGCCGCCTTCAAGCTTTACTGCATGCCCGCCACTCTCTTTCATGATACGTATTGACGAACGCAACGCCTCTTTGGGATCTGACTGGTAGCTGCCAAACGGAAGGTCTACCACCACAAGGGCGCGTGTTATAGCACGAACCACAGATGAGGCATGGTATATCATCTGGTCGAGCGTGATAGGCAAGGTTGTTTCATGGCCTGCCATAACATTGGAAGCCGAATCGCCAACTAAAATTACATCTACACCTGCGGTATCTACAATTTTTGCCATTGTAAAATCGTAAGCGGTAAGCATAGAGATTTTCTCGCCGTTAGCTTTCATTTCAATTAATGACTTGGTAGTAACTCTTTTGTAATCTTTTTTAGCGACTGACATATTCAATGATATTTTAAGCAGTAAATGTAGTAAATTGCAGTAATATTTATCCCCGGCTTATGGTATTATTACCAATTCCGGTTGAATATCATAAGCACCCCCAACTTTAAAATATTATAAAATGAAAAAGCTATTGTTATTTACCGTACTGCTTTTTGCCCAAATTGCATTTGCCCAGGAGGCGGACATAAAAAAAACGGTACAAACATTTTTTGAAGGCCTGCAGGCACGCGATACTGTTAAAATGCAATCGGTATCTTATAGAAATCTGATTTTAGAATCGATTACAGAACATAGGGAACAGGGAAAGCTCGATTTCGAAACTGCCGATGAATATTATAAACAGGTATCCCGTATTGCTGAAAATATTAAAATAGAGGAGAGGATATCAAATTATAAAATTCAGGTAGATGGTACTATGGCTCATGTGTGGGCACCTTATGAATTCTATGCAAATGGCAAGCTAAGCCACAGCGGTGTAAATTCTATTCAGCTTTTCAACGATCGTGGTAAGTGGACTATCATCTATATTTTAGATACCCGACGGGCAGCCGGAAAGTAAGTTAAAAAAAAAACCGCACTAATTAAGTGCGGTTTTTTAACTTATGGATAACTTATTCTTCCGTATCCTCGTCTGATTCATCTTCGTCATCCTCTGTGCTTTCAAATTCGTCAAGCAAAAAGTCAATAACAAGTTCAACAGCATCTCCTTCATCATTCAGGCCCCAATAAGCAGGGTAGTAGCCATCGCCCCAACCTGCGGCAAACATGATAACATTATTGTCAGAATCTTCGTTAACCTGGTGATCATTCCAGTCGCCCAGTTCCCGCGAGAAATTATTTTTTCCGGAATATTCCATGAATTCTGCAGCAAGTACATCATCATAAAAATTTCCGTCAGGACTCGTTTCCTGCTGCTTTTCTATTTTATCTGCAAATTGCTCATTAGTTTCAGCATCTAAAAATGATGCAATGCCCGATTCTACCGGGAACCCATAAAACTCGTCTTCGCCCAGGTCATCCAGTTCTTCCTGCGTCATATCATCGGTAAGTGCAAGCACCCACCTTGTAGACGTCTCCGGCCTGAACTTTATCTTAGCATAAGCAATCCTGTTGTGCAGCTTATCAATTTCTGCCATGTAAATATATACAGGATATTTATCAGGTATTACCGTGCGGGCAAATGGCTGCTGCTCTGACGCGAAAAACGGGTCGGCAGCGATGATCTTACCCGTAGGCAGGTTTACATCGCCAATATGTATTTCTACCAGTTCCTGCTCAGCCATTTGGTCGGCAAGGTCATAGGGCAGTTCAAAATTGTGGATATCGCTCATGGGGCATTGTGTTTTAAGGTTTGTTAAATTTACAGAAAAGCTTTAAGCCATCGGGGCCTTTTATAAAATCTTTAACCCCTGCTGTGTAAAAATAAAAAAGCCTCTCAGTTTGTGCTGAAAGGCTCTGTTATGATTATATTATATTAAAGCTTATGCATATTTGCCGTCAGGGTTTCTATAAATTTACCTATCGGCCCCTTAATCATCATTGCCATCATGGCGTTAAACTCTCCTTCAAAGTGCAGTTGTACTTCACTTGTATTGCTGCTAACCTCATTTATATCTCCGGTTAAAGTAAACGGTAATTTATCGCTGGCTGCGCCAAGTATAAGTTTATTGGGAGCCTGCTTTTCTTTAACCTTAAGTTTTATCTCCGGCATACCCTTTAGGGCAAAAATAAATGACTCCTCTCCGGTTACTTCAAATTTGGCTATGTTTTCCGGCATTAGCTTTTCAAAGTTTTTAACATTGCTGAGTGCATCAAAAATATACTGAGCAGATTTTTGTACTGTAACCTTTGGGCTGTCTAAATTCATTTTGATAATTTATGATGCTAATGTAATTATTTCTTTTTTCCAAAAAGCTTTTCGATTTGCTTCTTATTAAATTCTTTAGTGAAACTAATAGGAGCCCCCTTTTCTTTAGACGACGATTCGAAGCTCAATGATGGTATGCCCATAATTTTTCTAAAACGTATCCAAACAATTTGGTCTTTAGTTTCAAGTTTTATAGGTTCTTCCGGCTTTGTTTCAAACATGTCTATAGCCATCTTATAAAAATCTTCAAAAGCATTATCTACATCCTCAAAATAAAATGAAGCACGTTCGTTGATTGTTTGAAAACGATAATCCCTGTAAATAAATGTATATAAATTACCATTCTTAATGCATTCCATCTCTACGCCTTGTGCAAAGGGTTCAATTTTACCAATTACTTCGCCTGTAAAAGCGGCTTCAGTTTTTTCTATTTTTTTGATTTGTGCAAACGACGCTACAGTAAAGGTCATTGCAAGCAAAAGCATAATTTTTTTCATGTCTGTGATTATCAGTTTTTGATGGCAATTATAACATTAAATATTAAGTAAACAAATTGATTACGCTAATATTTATTAACAATTTTTATTCGAAAAGTAAATAAATTATTGTAAGATTTTATACCTGACCCCAGGTAGACGGGCTTTTACTCCACTCCTTTAACGTTTCCTGCTCAGCTTCGGTAATGTATTGTTTAGATACTGCAAGTTCCAGTAACGTACTGTAATTACCAAGTGTATGAAGGTTAACATTTGCATTTTTAAAATTGGCCACAGATACCTCAAATCCATAGGTAAAGATCGCAACCATTCCTTTGACGTTTGCACCGGCAGCACGTAATGCTTCTACTGCCATAAGGCTGCTGTTGCCGGTACTAATAAGGTCTTCTACCACAACTACATTTTGTCCTTTTTGCAGAAAGCCTTCTATCTGGTTTTGGCGGCCATGCTTTTTAGGCTCAGGACGAACATATACAAAAGGCAGGCCCATATATTCTGCAACCAGCACACCTATGCCTATAGCACCCGTAGCTACACCCGCAATAACATCGGGTTTGCCAAATTCTTTTTCTATATGTTTAGAAAATTCTTCCCTGATGTAATTCCTAATTGGTGGAAAAGAGAGCGTTATCCTGTTGTCACAATATATAGGCGATTTCCATCCGGAAGCCCATGTAAAAGGATTTTTTGGATTTAATTTAATTGCGTTTATTTGTAAAAGCAATTCGGCTGTTTTTTTGGCTGTGTCTGTATTAAAAATCATATTGCAAATGTATAAAGTTTTTATAAACGACAAACCTCTTTTTTTGACAAATACGGTCGAGAAAGAAACTGATTTCCAAATGTTTCTATTGGAAACTGTTGATATTGAACAGCTTATTATTAAGATGTCTAATAATAAGATTGACAAAGCTTTTTTATACCATCCGGATGAAAAACTTGCCCTTAAAGTATTGAAGGAGAAAATACCAGTGTCAAAGGCAGGCGGGGGTCTTGTATTTAATAAAGCAGGCAATGTGCTTTTTATATTCAGGAATGGCAAATGGGATTTGCCCAAGGGTGGAATAGAAAAAGGTGAAGAGATAGAAAACACCGCTATGAGAGAAGTAGAGGAGGAAACAGGCGTTAGCGGGCTGAAGATTATAGATAAGTTACAAAAGACTTACCATATATTTAAGCGCCATGGTCAGTTTAAGCTAAAGGTGACACATTGGTTTGAGATGAAAACAAACTACGACGGGGTGCTTGAAGGTCAGGCTGAAGAGGGTATTACTAAAGTAGCATGGCTTAATCCGGAACAGATCAAAGAGGCGTTAAAAAATTCGTACGAAAATATAAAGCTCTTGTTCGAAGAGCACAGAATTATACAGGAATAGCATAGAATAAAATAAAATTCACCATTAAGAACAGTTTAACGTAACGTTCTTAATAATTAACAAATTAGGGTTGTAATTTTATAAAAGCAAAGAAATCTAACCGATAAAACAATATCACTAAAACGATATACTTTTAGAAGGGTTTTAAAGATAATTTGTGTTTGTTTTATTGGTTAATGGCCCCGGTTGCTTTTTATAAAGCTATCGGGGTTTTTTTATTTATCTGGATTGTAGCTTTTAAAGGTGCCGTTCTTATAGAATACGACAATACGCTCAATTTCATTCGAATTATTTTCAACTTTATTTTCCTGAATTCTATCATCGACAGAATCGGCATTCTGGCTGAATGTATTTTTCGAATCGTTGGATACAGAGAAAAGGTCGTCCTGCACTGCCGGTTGTTTAACATCAGTCTCATTAGATATCGGTTTAGGTACATTTTGATTTAAAGCAGTAGGAGCGTTATCATCTTTAGGAAATTGACCATCTCCGTTTAAGAGCCAGTACAAATCTACTTCCGGAAAACTCTCGGTAATTTTCATCACCAAATCAAGACTCGGCTTATTTCTGCCCGACATTAAATGCGACAACCCGGATCGTTGAACTCCTAATTTATCAGCGAAAGCGGAAGCGGAAAGTCCGAAATAATCTAAGAGAACTTCGATACGTTTTGTAAATGCGTCTATGTTTATCATTGTAAACTATTTGATAATTACAAATGTAAACATAAATTTTTATGTACACAAATGCATTTGAAACAACAACCAAATAGATAAACTACGTATTTAATTGAATAGGATTAAAAAACTGAAAAACAACAACATGATTAGATATTTATTAATCCTGAGTCACTTTAGTAACACTTCCCTAATTCGAGTGTTACATTTGTAACTTCTACAGGTACAATCTCTGTTTACAATTGTAAAAAAGACTATGTTTACTTTTGTAAATCAATTATAGTTTATGAATTTAGAGAATATTTATAGCGGGATTAAGGAGGAAAGATTGTACGGAAGGTATATTACAAACAATCACGTTGAGCACATTATCAAAGAATTTAAAAATGTATTTGAGGTAGAGGTTGTTGGTGCATCTGTATTACAGAAGCCGATTTATTCGGTTAAGGCCGGTTCTGGCCCGGTTAGAATATTTATCTGGTCTCAAATGCACGGTAATGAATCGACTACTACAAAAGCTCTTTTTGACTTTTTAAATTACCTGAAGAGCGAAACCGAATATGCACAAACCCTTTTACATCATTTTACATTTTATATACTGCCGATACTTAATCCGGACGGTGCGGCGGCCTACACGCGGGTCAACGCTAATGGTATCGACCTGAACCGGGACTCTGTAAACCTAACCCAGCCTGAAAGCCAGCTACTGCGTAAAGCATTTGAGTACTTTACACCGGACTTTTGTTACAACATGCACGATCAGCGTACAATATTTGGTGTAGGAGATGATCCTAAGCCGGCAACGGTATCATTTTTAGCGCCTTCGTATAATGATGGGCGGGAGATAAATGCTGTAAGACAAAAGGCTATAAATCTCATTGCAGCCATGAATGATACACTGCAGGAATATATACCCGGTCAGGTGGGAAGGTTTGATGATTCATTCAATATAAACTGCATTGGCGATATGTTCCAGTCACTTGATGTTCCCACAATACTTTTTGAAGCGGGACACTATGAAAATGACTATGAACGCGAGCAGACAAGAAAATTTATATTTTTTGCATTATTTTCAGGATTTAAATCAATTTACGAAAACGTTATAGCAATAACAAAAATCGATGATTATTTTAATATTCCTCAAAATAAGATTATATTTTATGACATGATATACAAAAAAGTCAAAATTAATTATGAAAATAAAGAAAAAATCACGAATTTTGCATCACAATATAAGGAGGAGTTAATTGATAATTCTGTAACATTTACCGCTTTTATTAGTGAAATAGGTAATCTGGAAGGTAAATTTGGCCACGAAGAATTTGACTGTGGTGAGGCAGAATTTGCTTCTTCTGAAGGCCTTCAATTTCCTAAAATAGATGAGAAAGTGGATTTTTCGCTTAGTAATGGCAGAAAATTTGTTAATGGACAGGAGATTTAAGCGACAATTTCTTATAAGTGTAATTATTTAAAATTTAGAAAACCTCGACCGGACAAATAACCTTAAAACACACATTTATGAGCAAATTTCGTTTAGATGAAGTTGATCACCAAATATTAGACATGTTGATTGACAACACAAGGGTGCCATTTACTGATATTGCAAAAAAACTTTTAATCTCTGCCGGAACTGTACATGTTAGGGTTAAGAAGATGGAAGATGCAGGCATCATAATGGGCTCTTCGCTTACACTTGATTACGAAAAACTTGGATATTCTTTTATAGCATACGTTGGCGTATTTCTTCACAACACATCCCAGACTAAATTTGTGTTAGAAAGGATAAACGAGATACCTTTTGTAACTGTTGCTCACGTTACTACAGGTAAATTTAATATCTTCTGTAAAATTAGGGCTAAAGATACTAAGCATGCTAAAGAGGTTATCTTTATGATAGACGATATCGAAGGGGTTTACAGGACAGAAACCATGATATCTCTTGAAGAAAGCATTAACGATAAAAAGCGTTTAATGCATACAATCTTTAAAGACTTGTAAGATTTTTTATCAAAATATTAAGACCCCCATGTTTTACACATGGGGGTTTTTTTATTAAATTCAGCAAAAAATATAATACATGTATCCTGCTACCAGAATAGAACGTTTTAATGAAGATGTTCAGCTTAAATACCAGCTTTTCAATAGTATATTCATTACCCTGCCGTTTCAGGCCATAGATAATACCGGTGTGCTGTTGCCTCTATTCTCAGAAATTTGCGATGAAGGCTTTAAAAACGGCAAAAGCCCGGAGGCGATCTTTAACGAGTTTGCCGAAAAATACATGATTGATGCTACAGAGCAGGAAAAAATAGACCTCATGTTTCGCTTTATACAGTATGTAGAGCGTCAAATAGTATTGTTTGATGCTATAGAGGATGCTGCATTTAGCAATTTAAACAATCTTGAAGGAAGCGGGTCACTACGCGAAAGCCGTGAAAAGGCAGAAAGCCACGGTCAAATTCAGGAGTTACGTGATTTTTTCGAAGACTTTAGTATACGTCCTGTGCTAACGGCGCACCCTACGCAGTTTTATCCGGGATCTGTACTTGGTATCATTACCGACCTGACTGATGCTATTAAAAGCAATAGCCTTGGGAATGTGAAAACACTTTTGGCACAGTTGGGTAAAACGCCTTTCATAAAAAAAGAAAAGCCTACACCTTATGATGAGGCTATAAGCCTGCTGTGGTATCTTGAAAATGTGTTTTATAAGGCTGCGGGAGATATAACGTCATACCTTCAGGACACTATCTATAATGGTGAGCTTCCTAAAAGCCCCATGATATCCTTTGGTTTCTGGCCGGGGGGCGATAGAGATGGTAATCCTTTTGTAACAACAGAAATTACACTTAACGTGGCCGATAAGCTACGTTCAATCATACTTAAATGTTACTATCAGGATGTAAAAGCACTTAAGCGAAAACTTACGTTTGATGGCGTGCACAATGAGGTAGCCGATCTTGAAAATAAACTGTACCGATCTGTGTTTTATTCAAAAGGCGAGCTTTTTATTACGCTTGATGAGTTAAAGCAGACATTAGCAGAAGTTCGGGAGGTGCTTATAAGCAAGCATCAGTCGTTATATCTTGACGACGTAGATGGTTTGATTAACAAGGTAAATCTTTTTGGTTTTTACTTTGCCTCGCTGGACATCCGTCAAAACAGTAAAATACATAACACTGTATTTGCCGATGTACTTAAACACTTAGAAAAAAATGGTAAGAATGTTGACGGCTATGCAGACCTTGATGAAAAAGCGAAGCTGGACATGTTGAGTAAACTGAGCGCTTCTATTACTCCTGAACTTTTTGAAGAAGGAGATACACGCAAAACATTAGAGTCGATACTGGCTATTAAAACGATCCAGGAGAAGAACGGTGAGAGAGGATGTAACCGTTACATAATAAGCAATAATGAAAGCGCACGTAACGTACTCGAGCTGCTTACAATGTTTAGCCTTTTAGGCTGGGATAACCCGCCGGTAGATATTGTACCTCTATTTGAAACGGTAGACGATCTTGAAGATGCAGGCGAAGTAATGAAGTTACTCTATGAAAATGAACGTTATGCGGCCCATTTAAAAATGCGCGGTAACCGCCAGACTATTATGCTGGGCTTTAGCGACGGTACTAAAGACGGTGGGTACCTCATGGCCAATTGGGGTATCTATAAGGCCAAAGAGCGCCTTACCGAAATGGCTCGTGAACACGATATTAAAGTTGTATTTTTTGATGGCCGTGGCGGGCCTCCTGCACGAGGTGGCGGTAAAACGCACAAATTCTATGCATCCCTGGGTCCTAAAATAGAGAACCGGGAAATACAGGTAACAATACAGGGTCAGACTATCAGCTCTAACTTTGGTACTGCCGATTCGTGTCGTTTCAATCTCGAAAATCTCCTTAGTGCAGGTGTTACTAACGGCGTGTTTAATAAAAACAACAAGCCTTTTAGCAACGAGCAGCATGAATTGCTTGAAGATTTAGGCAGGCTCAGCTACGAGAAGTATATGGCTTTTAAAGGACATGAAAAGTTTTTGCCCTATCTTGAGAAAATGAGCACCCTGAATTTTTATGCTAAAACAAACATAGGCAGCCGCCCCGCCAAACGAAATACAGATGATAAGCTTGATTTCAATGATCTTCGTGCCATACCTTTCGTTGGTTCGTGGAGCCAGTTAAAACAAAACGTACCCGGGTTTTTCGGGTTGGGAACAGCGCTTGCTGCATATGAAAAAAATGGACAATGGGATAAGGTACATGCACTTTATCAGGATTCGTTATTTTTCAGGACATTATTGGAAAATAGCATGATGTCCCTTACTAAGTCATTCTTTCCTTTAACTGAATACATGAAAGATGATCATGAATTTGGAGAATTTTGGGAGATTATTTATAACGAATTTTTAGAGACTGAACGTTTGCTGCTTAAGATTTCGGGTTATAAAGAGCTGATGGAAAACTACCCCGATGGCCGTGCCTCTATTAAACTGCGGGAACACATCGTTGTTCCGCTACTTACCATTCAGCAGTATGCCCTTAATGCAATCAGGCAAATGAAGAACGGGAATAAAGATGATGCGCTGATGGAAGTGTATGAAAAAATTGTAACCCGTTCGCTCTTTGGTAATATTAATGCCGCAAGAAACTCTGCATAGTATGAAGATCACTGATCTATTGCCCGATGAATACGCCGTGTATTACAACACATACCTGCAATTGGTAGATAACGAATGGCCGCTGACGGAAGAACTCGAAGTCAGTGTGCATAACTTTATACGCTTCGTTCAGGAAATCCCTATGGATAAGTACGATTACCGTTATGCAGAAGGTAAGTGGACCATTAAAGACATCATTCAGCATCTTATAGATACAGAGAGGATCTTTTCTTATAGGGCTTTGCGCTTTGCAAGAAACGACAAAACCGAACTGCCGGGTTATGATGAGAATCTTTATGCTGCTATAGCAAATGGCTCAGAACGAAAGTTGCAGGAGATGCTTACAGAGCTGGCATTAGTGCGCCAGTCTACTATCATGCTGTATAAATCATTTAGTGACGAAGACTTGTTAAAGCGAGGAATTGCATCTCAGAATATAGCTTCGGTACGTGCTCTTGGGTTTATAATAATCGGACATCAAAACCATCATATTAAAGTATTTAAGGAGCGGTATTTGTAGATTTAATTTATATAGATATGAAACCAATTATCACGTCTGTGTCGCAATATTTAGATGACTTACCTGAAGAAAGGAAGGTGCAAATGGCTAATTTGCGAAATGTAATTAACGACAATATACCTCAGGGTTTTAATGAAGGTATATCCTACGGTATGATAGGGTGGGGTGTTCCGCATAGTTTATATCCTAAGGGGTATCATTGCGATCCTAAATTGCCGCTCCCATTTTTAAGCATAGCAAACCAGAAGAATTTTATTGCACTTTACCATATGGGTATTTATGACGATAAGGAATTGCATGATTGGTTTATTGCCGAATATCCTAAACATGTTGCCACCAAACTTGATATGGGTAAGAGCTGTATACGGTTTAAAAAACCTGATTCCATACCGTATGATTTAATAGGTCAGTTGGTTAGTAAGATGACCGTTCAGCAATGGATTGATGTCTATGAAAATGCGTTTATAAAATAGCGAATTAGCAAGGTAAATATTACGTTAATTTCAGGATAAACACATACGCTCCCATTTTTTTTGGCTATTTTCGTTACCTTATTTGCATTCACTATGAAAATCGCAATTGTATGTTACCCCACATTTGGCGGCAGTGGAGTTGTTGCTACAGAATTGGGCCTTGAGCTTGCACGACGCGGACACGAAATACATTTTATAACCTACAGGCAGCCTGTGCGTTTAGCTACGCTGAACCCTAATATACATTATCACGAGGTACACGTACCGGAGTATCCACTGTTTCATTACCAGCCGTATGAGTTAGCGTTAAGCAGCAAACTTGTAGACATGGTAAAGCTGCACGGTATAGAACTATTGCATGTACATTATGCCATACCGCATGCTTATGCCGGCTATATGGCAAAAAAAATGCTGAAGGAGCAGGGCATAAAAATCCCAATGGTTACTACGCTTCATGGTACAGACATCACCCTTGTGGGCAATCACCCGTTTTATAAACCTGCTGTTAGCTTTAGTATCAATCATAGTGATGTGGTTACATCGGTATCGCAGGATCTTAAGGATGAAACATACCGTCTATTTGACATAAAGCGGGAAATATTTGTGGTACCTAATTTTATCGAAGTTAACCCGGATAAGATTGTTGGAAATCCTTGTAAGCGATCGATGATGGCTCCTGATAACCAGAAGATTATCACGCACATAAGTAACTTTAGGGAAGTTAAGCGCATTCCGGATGTTGTTAAGATCTTTAATGAAATACAGAAGAAAGTTCCTGCCAGGCTTATGATGGTAGGCGACGGACCTGAAAAAGCCGCTGCAGAGCAGTTGGTCGACGCATTGGGTCTTACAGATAATGTAGTCTTCTTTGGTAACAGTAATGAGATAAATGAGATTTTATGTTTCTCAGACCTGTTCCTGTTGCCATCTCAAACAGAAAGTTTTGGCCTCGCAGCGTTGGAAGCAATGGCGCTCGGCGTACCGGTTATATCTACTAACGCAGGAGGGCTACCCGAAGTCAACCGTGACGGGTATTCGGGATATATGGGAAATGTAGGAGATGTCGAGGATATGGCCGCAAAAGCCGTTTCTATATTATCAGATGAAAATAAATTATTAGAATTTAAACAGAACGCGCTTAAGGTAGCTCAGGAATTTGATATTCAAAAAGTTATTCCGCTATATGAGCAAATTTACCGCAAAGCATTAAAACAACAATTTGTATGAAAAAGATCATTACTCTAAGCTTATTATTTGTATTCATCGTGAGCTGTAAAACTGCTGCTCCTACTATTGGCGGCGAAGGAACCTTCGAAATTTTGAAACAGGAAACTAATGGGGGCAGAGGAAAGGCAGCGAACGTGCTAATTAAATCGCAGGAGGACCTGGATAAGCTTTATGCTGAACTTAATCTCACCGATGTTCCAAAGGTAGACTTTGTGGGGAACAACGTAGTAGCGCTTTTTATGGGGCAAAAAAACACGGGTGGCTTTAGCATCAGCGTAGGCAAAGTAACCCTTGAGGGAGAAACCAATACTGCTACGGTGCAAATTGTAGAAAGCACACCCCAGGATATGGCAACAATGGCTTTAACAGCCCCATATTGTATTGCTACTATATCTAAATCGAAAAAGGTAGAATTTGTAAAAAGCCCATACATTGCGGAAGATTAATCGAAGAACATCACTCTAAAACAAAAGCCATCAGATGATGGCTTTTCTTTTTTATTTAAGCAATTCCGGCAGGTAACCCTTCTGGATAAGCTCGCCTTCTTTATCTATGGATATTGCTTTACCATCCTTAATCAAAATATTTGATGTACTAATAGAAAGGACATCTTTATAATAATGATCGGTTATAATAATGCCCTTGGTTGCTGTAAGTCCATTTAGAAATTCTTTAATGTGTTCTTTGTATAATGGCTCTACCATAGAGAATGGCTCATCGAGCATAAGGAACGGATGGTCCAGATTGCCTACAAGCAACAATTCGAAATATCGCAGCTCACCTAAAGACAGATTGCCTGCTTTTGTATTTGTTATCCGGTGAATTCCCGGAGCGTAAAAAACTTTATCTTGTAAATGGCTTTTGTTAAAATACATAGGTATGATATCTCTAACTTTAAGACCTTTTGGCAAAAACGGATCTTGTGGTAGATAGCCAATATAACTATTCGGGATTATATCTCTAGGTAATACAGGCCTGCCATCATAGTACATGTTAATGCTATCTGCTTTAGCAGTGCCAAACATTACTTTCAGTAGTGTAGATTTACCACAGCCATTTCGTCCAAATATTCCGAGTATTTCACCCGATTTAATATCGAGATTGAAGTCGTCTAAAACTCTTTTAGTGCCAAATGATCTGGAAAATCCGTTTACCGATAAGCTATGCATACTTAGAATATAATAAATATCAGTAAAAATGGAAGCGATAGCAGAGCGTTACATCCAAAAACCATAGCAGCCAGCCGTTTTTTTGTATAACCCAGGTTATAATAAAAGTAATATTGGCTTTTATAAAAAATATTGTAAGTGAGCAAGCCCATGCCGAGGCCAAATGTACAAAGAGATAACGGCAGCCAATGCCAGCCGCCCATTATTGCTACAATTATACTGGCTATAAGATTAACCACATTTACGGTAATGTAGTAATTCACAAAGGCTCTCATAGCCTATTTGTCTTTTCGGTGTACCAAAAGCTTGTCTACAATTTTACGTGAAACGTTATCAGGAAAGGCGTCATTACCAGTGACAAGCACACCTTTGTGTCCAAATTTAGATTCAATACCGTAAACCGTGGCTTTCTCGTCAGGGTCGGTTTCACCCTCATAAAAATAGACATCGGTTATTTCAAACTCGTCTTCGCCAAAGCTTCCGGTATTAAAAGTTATACTGTTTTCAGCTAAATTAAAATCTTCGGTATAACCTTTGTCCCTTAACTCGTCTATTGCAGTAATAACAGTTGCGTAATGATAAACAATTTCCATGGTGTGTTGTTTTAGTTATTATCAAATTTAAATAAAAATGACGGTTAATCAACCGGCACATTAAGTTATGGTATAGATGTTAAGCCATAAAATTTAAATTTGCCGTCTACCTTTACAAACTGAAAGCCATGGCTGGTACCCTTATGCCCCTTAGACAATTCATTAGCCAGGTAAGTAGGTACCCAGGCCTCATACAAAACCAGATCTCCCTGGTATGATTTGGGCAGGATTCGGGGCTTAAAATCTTTGATTACAATTTTATCAAAAGTATATCCCCTTGAGGCGAGCGCTTTATAAACAGGAGACAAACTAAAATTTTTAGCGATGTTTAAATAAAATACATCTGAGTCTACAAAGAAACCCTCGTTATTAAATTCCGGCTTGCCTACACAGTCTATGCAATCGACCTCTTTAAGGCTAAGGGCTGTAAAGGCACGAAGGTCATTTTTTACCAGAGCATCTATAACTGCGATAAACGTCACATCGAGCACATCAAATTCATTTACAGAAGGGGTGGCCTTTGCAGCGGCGCCTTTTTTAGCCGGAGCGGGTTTTTTGACTGCAGTTTTTGCCGGCTTTTGTGCATAGCAGACTGAGACGATTAAGAGTAAACAGGCAACAGCAACTTTTTTCATACTGAGAATTAGATTGTATGCGAAGATATTAAAGATAAAATTAAAACCAAAAACGCCGGTTAATACCAGCGTTTTTTATTTTGTTTAGAAGCTTCAGACTTTCTTGAATTATTGGTCTTTTGTCCACCGCCGCCGTTAGTGTTTTTTGGTTTGTTCCTTAGGTCAGGCTTTTGCCCTTCTTTTTCGGCATCTTCGCCCATACCATAAGGGTAGGGGTGGCCTTCAATTACTTTTATAGGCATACGGATGAGTTTTTCAATATCCTTAAGGTAAGGCTGCTCATCTTTAGCACAAAAAGAAATAGCAAGGCCGCTGTTTCCTGCACGTCCTGTACGGCCTATGCGGTGTACGTAGGTCTCAGGAATATTAGGAAGATCGAAGTTAATCACGTAGGGGAGGCTTTCAATATCAATACCACGCGCTGCAATATCAGTAGCTACGAGCACAGGGATTTCTTTGTTCTTAAACGCATCGAGCACCCGCACGCGAGAATTCTGAGACTTATCGCCATGTATAGCGCCAGATTCTACACCGTTCTTTTTTAATGCTTTAACCACATTATCTGCGCCATGTTTGGTACGCGTAAAAACCAGTACATTATCAAGGTTTTCATTACGTATAAGGTGGTACAGTAGTTTACGCTTGTCGCCCTTATCTACAAAATAAACCTGCTGCTTCACTTTTTCTGCAGTAGATGATATTGGCGCTACAGAAACGTACTTAGGTTTGATAAGGAAGGTATCTGCTAACTCACGAATCGCAACAGGCATTGTTGCCGAAAATAATAACGTCTGCCTGTTATCAGGTGTAAGCTTTATAATCTTCTTTACATCATTTATAAAGCCCATGTCTAACATCTGGTCGGCTTCATCCAATACTAAGGTGTGCAGGTGATCGAATTTTATAAACCCTTGTTTATAAAGGTCTAATAAACGTCCCGGTGTTGCAATAAGTATATCTACACCCTTACGAAGCTGATCGGTTTGTGCAACCTGGTTAACGCCACCAAAAATAGTGAGCTGCCTTATATTGGTATACTTACCGTAATTATCAAAGCTTTCGCCTATTTGCAGGGCAAGTTCGCGCGTTGGGGTAATAATAAGGGCACGTATGTGTTTAACTTTTGTAGCCGAACCTACAATACGGTGCAGGTTATGCAGTATAGGCAATGCAAAAGCAGCCGTTTTACCGGTACCCGTCTGGGCGCACCCCACAAGGTCTGTGCCTTCCATAATGATAGGTATAGCCTGCTCCTGTATAGGCGTTGGGTTTTCATAACCTTCTTCGGTTAGCGCCTGGTATATATTTTTTATTAAATTTAATTCTTCGAATTTCATGTACAATTTTTTAAGTACTAAGTAATAGATACTAAGATAGCCGCAAAGATACGCATTTAAAACGGGATGGGCTAAAACAGCAGGCTGCGTAAGTGTTAGGTAAAGTTATCTGCCCACTACTACCTTTTTAGCCTTCATAAAATCGGTTACAAGGTGGGCAATTAACCTGCCTGTAAGTTGAGGGTTCTTCTCGTCTCCCAATTCCGGCGACCCCTCGCTGATATGTAAATAGGCTACATTTCTGCTTTCGCCAAAATAATGCACAAACTGGCGCGCCTTCTCTATACTAAACCCTGTATTCGTCATAATATTGCCGCCCACATTAGGAAATGCTTCAAGATCAATTTCGAGCCCGAAAGGATCGTCGCCTATAAAGCCAACGGCAAGCGCCATTTCTTCGCTAAAATGTTTTTCTTTTCTTACCGCAATTTGCTCATAGGTGTTGTATCGTATCCTGTCGGTATATTTTTTAATGGTTTCGAGTACGCCTTTCGATGCATAATTTTCGAACATACCAAAGATAAAATAGTTCTTAAGGAAGCCCTCCTCAAAAGCATAAATAAAACCATTCGTGCTATGCCTCCTGTCAAGTATTCTAAAATCGGGGTAGGGATCGTAATTGATAGCGTTAATTGGTTTTCCTTTGGCTAACGACGCGCCTTTTATATTTCCATAAGCATTGTTTTGCCCGCCACCAATAATTATAGGGATCTTGCCGGCTTTAATTATCTGGCATATAATATAGGATACGTCTTTATCTATTTTATCTACAAGTGCTGAAAGTTCCTTACGGCCCTCTTTTTCAGATTTGTCTATAGTCTCGGCTAACTGCTGTGATTGTGCAACATCTACCTTGCCTAATATTAACAGCCTGCTGCCTTTGCAAAACTTATTATGCTGCAGGTTTAGTATCGCGCTTATGGCACTGTCCCACGCAAGAGCAGCACCCTGTCTTCCGTTGTTGGCACGTATACCTATATCCTCCGGAATACCTAAAAGGACGAACTCGGCATCTGATGCTTTAATAGCATCATACACAGGTATATCGCGCTCTATAAGCTGCACACGCTCGCCAAATTTTATCTCGCCGCTACGCTGAATTGTGTGTTTTAGCAGGTCGGCTTCAGTAAACCTGATTATATTTTCCATGTAATTTTTCTTGCTGTCAAAAATACTATTTTTCTCTAATGTTTCGTTAAAATGGAAAAATCGTATTAAAATATATATAAATTTGAAAAAAAAATAAACATGGAAAGTCAACAAAATAACATTGAAAATCAGAAAAGCAATTCAAGTTTAAAAGCAATAATCGTAGTTTTAGCGTTACTTCTTTTGGGTAGCCTTGCTTACATGTACAAAATGAGCAATGACAATGAGAAGATACAAAAAGGCTATGTATCTGATAAAGATAAGCTTGTAAATGACCTTGAAGCAGCAAAAGAAAGTTATGATGCGGCTATTGCTGAAAATACAGGACTTAAGGGCGACCTTGAAGCTGAACGCGCTAAAATAGTTGAGCTTTTAGAAAAAGTGAAAAATGCTGAAAATAAGTCTGCATCATTATTGCGTTATAAAGATGATTACAGAAAATTAAAGCGCGAGCATGACGAATTACTTGCTCAGGTAAAAAGGCTTAAAGCAGAAAATGGTAACCTTACTACGCAGCGTGATAGTACAAGATCTGCATTAGATGAATCTAAAAAATTCATAGACACACTTGCTACTAAGAATGACAACCTGAGCAGGACAGTAGAGAAAGCACAAAAGCTATCTTTAGTTAACCTTAAAGCGCAACCATTTAAAGAAAGAAGCTCTGGCAAACTCGTTGAGACTGAAAAAGCAAGGCGTGTAGACGTTATTAAAATAAGCTTTACTATTGCGGCTAATGAAGTTGCGATGGCGGGAGATAAACAATATTATGTTCAGGTTATAGATCCTAAAAATAATGTTATAGGTGAAAAGAAAACCGAATCATTTGGTGAGTATACACTTACCTACAGCTTTATTACTAATGCCACTTACCAAAATAAAAATATGGACGTTACACAGACTGTAAAAGGTCAGGACTTTGCAAAAGGACTATATACAGTAAATGTGTTTGATAAAGGTGTAGCGGTTGCAAACTCAACATTCACGTTGAAATAAAATAATATTTCGAATCATCGAAAAGGACAAACGTATGTTTGTCCTTTTTTTTGCCCGATGCAGATTTAGATTGTTCAATTCGATAAACGTTGTAATAAAAATAATCATCTATAATTCAATGTTTACCTGATTTAACTGACTAATATGAGTATTGTGATATGTTAAAATAAAAGTTATTGTTTTAAATGTGTTAATTTTTTTTCGACACCTTGTTTTCTACGATTTTTTTATATTATATTTGGCATATAATTAATTCATAATTAACACTGCCTATACAAAAAACTACTTTTTAGAACCCACTGCTAATTGGGTTTACAGACCAAATTCAAAAACGCTAAAAAGTACTGTTATGGCTAATGTTGCAATCCCTGACGCTGCTCTTGTAAGAGATTATATGGACGGAGATGAGAAGTCTCTATCTATACTAATAAAGAGGCACCAATCTAAAATTTACGGTTTCATTTATTCTAAAGTTACCGATAGGGATATCGCAGATGATATCTTTCAGGATACTTTTATCAAAGTAATTAAAACCCTTAAGTCCAACTCGTATAACGAAGAGGGCAAATTCCTGCCGTGGGTTATGCGTATTTCGCACAACCTTATTGTAGATCACTTTAGGCGTAACAAAAAAATGCCAATGTACAGAGAAACGGAGGAGTTCTCCATTTTCTCTATCATGACAGATAATAGTCCTAACGTAGAGAACAGGATTATTACAGAACAAGTGGAAAGCGACCTGCAGCGCATTATTGAGCAACTACCTGATGATCAGAGAGAAGTCTTGCAAATGCGAATCTACCAGGATTTAAGCTTCAAAGAAATAGCAGACCTTACGGGTGTTAGCATTAATACTGCATTAGGAAGGATGCGATATGCCCTTATGAACCTGAGAAAGGTAATAGAAAAAAATAAAATTATTTTGACCAATTAGGCAATATTACCGTTTTGCTTAGCGTTGTAGTGTAAACAACAACAAATAAAAAAGCTAAATGGCAAAACTTTACTCTAAAAAAACTGTAGCAGTGCCTAAAATGTTACCAAAAAAAGAAACAATAGATTTTTTACTTAACTATTCTAAAGCACTTAAAATAGTTAAAACGGAAAATGGTACATACGAGTGCATTGCAAATTAATTAAAACATGTCCCGCTACTTTTTTAGCGGGACATGTTTTTTATAATATTCTTCTAAAACTGATTTACGCCCGATCGTAGCGGTTATGATATCTTTATTGATATCCCCTCCGCGTGCCGGCGAGTATTGCCTTCCGTACCATATTATTTGTAGGTGAAGATCATTCCATAATTTTTTAGGGAACAACTTTTTAGCATCTGCTTCGGTTTGGACCACATTTTTACCGTTGCTAAGTCCCCAGCGGTACATAAGCCGGTGTATGTGGGTATCTACAGGAAAAGCAGGTACACCAAAAGCCTGACTCATAACTACACTTGCGGTTTTATGGCCAACTCCGGGTAGTGCTTCAAGATCTTCAAAAGTAGCCGGTACTTCGCCACCATGTTTTTCTATTAAAATTTCGGAGAGGCCGTGTATAGCCTTAGCTTTAGCGGGAGACAGGCCAACCGGGCGAATGATATCCTGGATGTCCTCTACAAAAAGCTTCACCATGCTGTAAGGATTATCTGCACGTTCAAATAGAAGAGGCGTGATCATATTTACACGTACATCGGTACTTTGAGCACTCAGTAAAACAGATATTAATAGGGTATAAGCATCTTTATGATCGAGCGGAAGCGGTATAACAGGATATAGTTCGCCTAAGGTTTTAATTACAAATTTTGCCTTCTCGGTTTTGGTCATTTTACGTATATTTATACAAACAAATATACCATTATGACCACACTTACCAAAGGAGATAAGGCGCCCAATTTTAATGCTATAGACCAGGATGGAAAAACTCACAAACTTGCTGACTATTCAGGCAAAAAGCTCGTGGTTTATTTTTACCCTAAAGCAGATACACCGGGTTGTACTGCCGAGGCTTGCGACCTGCGTGACAACTACCACCGCTTTATCGCCCAAAATTATGAGATACTTGGGGTAAGTGCCGATAGCCAGAAAAAGCTTCTTAAGTTCAAAGAGAAGTATGAACTGCCATTTCCGCTGATTTCTGATGAAGATAAAGCTGTGATAAACGCGTTTGGAGTATGGGGACCAAAAAAGTTTATGGGTAAATTATTTGATGGCATCAACCGTACTACCTTTATTATAGATGAGAACGGAATTATTGAAGATGTAATTACTGCAGTAAAGACTAAAGACCACACTGCGCAGATATTGAAGTAGCTATACTACGTCATCTAATATAGGATTCACTATCTTGAAGGGAATAGAGGTCGTGAATACTGTAAATTTTTAGAGCGTGTACTGCAACGACTCTAAGTATTTGCATTGTAAGCACACTCCTTCAATGTAGCTGAATCTACTTATCTTTAATGATGCTATAAATTATCTTTCCTGCCCGGCCAACAACTTCTTAGGGTCATAGCCAAAAAGGTAATTTTGTTTAATAACATCCGGTATACCTATAGGCAGCATTTCTTCCCAACCGGTTTTTCCTTTGTTTATCATTTTAAGTACTTCGCGTGAGAAGATATCCAGGTTATTAGTGTCAACATCACTAATGTCGATGACCTTGCCATTAAATTTAAAGAACTTGTAAAGTTCTTTCATTCTTGGATGAACCTTGAGATTTTCAGAATCTATAACCTGCCCTTGCTCATCCTTCATAGGATATAAGTATACTTTAAGGTCGCGATAAAACAGTTTACCAAATGCCTCAAGTATACCACCGCTTAGATGTCGATAGTATTTTTCGTCAAAGATATCGATAAGGTTACTAACTCCCATAGCAAGACCCATACGGGCTTTAGTATAGCTTGAAAAATATTCAACCACCTTATAGTATTCCTGAAAGTTAGATATCATAACGTGTTGTCCAAGAGAACAAAGCAATTCTGCACGATCCATAAAGTCGCGCTCATCTATTTCTCCTTCAGATCGCAGGTTGGACAATGTAATTTCAAACACCACAAGAGTTTTATCTCTGTCGACCTTATTTTCCTCAAGAAACATTTTATATGATTTTTCATACATATCCATGTTTACCTTGGTAACAGGTCTAAAACTTCCCCTTAGTGCAAGGATGTTCTTTTTATAGAGTATCGCAGCAGGTAACACATTGTGACCTGTAGGGTCGAACATTACCGCATCGGTCATTCCGTTTTTTACAAGCTGTAAACTCATCAGCCTGTTATCTACATCGGCAAATCGTGGTCCGGAGAAATTTATAGTATCAATTTCAAGCTGGTCTTTATCTAAATGGTCATAGAGGTAGCGCAACAGCTTCTTAGGGTCGTTATATTTATAGAAAGCCCCATAAATAAGGTTAACACCTAATGTACCAAGTGTTTCCTGCTGAAGCCTTGCATCGTTTTCTTTAAAGCGAATGTGCAGCGTAATCTCGTTATATTCTTCATCCGGTTCTACCTGATAGCGAATACCTACCCAACCATGCCCTTTAAACTGTTTGGCAAAGTCTATTGTAGCTACCGTGTTAGCGTAGCTAAAAAACACTTTGCTGGGGTGTTTATCGCGATTAAGGCGCTCTTCCATAATGCGTACCTCGTGGCTTAGCATCTTTTTAAGGCGGCTCTCGGTTACATAGCGGCCATCCTCTTCACAACCGTATATTGCATCACTAAAATCTTTATCGTAAGCAGACATCGCCTTTGCGATAGTGTTAGACGCACCACCGGATCTAAAGAAGTGCCTTACTGTTTCCTGTCCGGCACCAATCTCGGCAAAAGTGCCGTAAATGTTCTCATTCAGGTTAATACGTAGGGTTTTATCCTTTATAGAGGGTACGTGTGCTATTATCCGGTCACCCTTAAGGGTTATGTCTGTGTCAGTTAATTTCATGGCGATGAAAGATATGTTGCAAAGTTAGGCAAACACTGCGTTTTATAAAACAATAATGCTATTTTTGTGTAAAATAAAACAATTTTGAACGTTTGGTTTTTAGGCACAGGAACCTCGCAGGGCATACCTGTTATAGGTAGCACACACCCGGTTAGCTTTAGCAGCGACCCCCGGGATAAACGTCTGCGGGTATCGGTGTGGGTGTACTGGGAGGGCCACTCCTTTATTATAGATTGCGGGCCAGATTTCAGGCAGCAAATGCTAACCTGCGGCTGCAAAAAAATTGACGGCATCTTATACACCCATGAACATGCCGATCATACTGCCGGTCTCGATGATATTCGTCCGTACTTCTTTCGGCAGGGAGATATACCCGTTTACGCGCACAAGAGGGTTTTAAAAAGCTTACAGAAGCGTTTCGACTACATTTTTGATGAAGAAGACAAATACCCAGGAGCGCCATCAGTTTCTATAAACGAGGTTGTAAACAATGTTCCTTTCCTTATTGGAAATAAAACGGCCATACCCATACATGTATTGCATGGTAACCTTGAAATTTTTGGGTATCGTATTGAAGAATTTGCTTACCTGACAGATGTTAAGGCGGTAGCTCACGAGGAAATAAAAAAGCTTATAGGGGTTAAAGTTCTGGTAGTCAGCGCCCTTCGCGAAGAGCCTCACCATTCACATTTTAGCCTGCAGGAAGCGTTAGACTTCATTGCGATTGTACAGCCCGATCGTGCCTACCTTACGCACATAAGCCACATGATGGGCTTTCATGCAGAGGTACAGGCAAATCTGCCTCAAAATGTTTTTTTGGCGTACGATAATTTACAGATAACTATTTAACTATTTTTTGTTGATATGAAAAAGCAACTGTTCCTTTATCTATTTATTTTCTCTCTTGTTATCAACGTATTCATTTACATGTACTATTCGGGACAGGAAAAATACGTAAATAATCGTGTTGAGAAAATGCAGGTAAAATTAAAAAAGGCTCAGGACAGCCTCAAACTGAACAGTGCCGCAAATGATGATGCCGATTATTTTGATTTGCTGAATAACGATAATGCCATCGATTATTTTGTTGACAAAGGCTTTAATGATACCGATGCGCTTGCAGCTAAAATTAAGGAAGGCGTTACCGATATGAATCAGAACCCAAAGGGTAACTCCCTTACAGGATATGATGCGATTAACGGACAGAAGTTCTTAATCAACAAGGTTAAGATTTTAAATAATCGCTGGCTGATTGCCGATTTTAGCAATGGCAAAACCTGGGGCGACGTTTTAATTAAATATTTTGTAGACGATAAGGGCGTTGTAACTTACGAAACCGTTCAGACATCGCTTTATGCAAATACTATAGAGTAATTTAATAACTTAGTACGATCTAAAAATTACTGACCATGAAAAAACCAGTGCTTTTACTTTTTGCATCTGTTTGCTTTTTGTCCTGCGACTATATTATGAAGCCGAGGGATACCGAAGGCAAGACCGGTAAAACTGTATCGTCTAAAGATGTCGTTTTAGGGACGGACAAGGATGAGAATGGTTGCGTAAAATCGGCAGGGTACAGGTGGTCTGTTATTAAAGAGGAATGTATACGGCCTGTTGACGAAGGGTACAGGTTGAATACGATACAACAACTTGCCAGTGAAAGCGACGTAACCAGCGTATATGTTTTGTTTGAGGAAAATGGAGATAATGCAGAACTGTTTTTACCAGGCAGTGTAAAATCGATACTGCTTAAACGCGATGGGAAAGGCAGCCCTTATAAAGATAAGAACTGGATATTATATTCGCAGAATGGCTACAAGTTAAAAAAGAATGGTAATTTATTATATGCGGGAGCTGTTGCGGTGCAGGAAGGCCAGATAACCGGCGACGACCAGCAGGAGCAGGATTAGATCATTATAATACACACGACACAAAAAAAGCTTCCTGTTTTCAGGAAGCTTTTTTATTATATATTTCTGTACATTTAGAATTTGTAACGGATACCTAATGCGAAGTCCGGTCCGAAGTTATCTCCGCGGTAATCATCATTAAAGTAAAGTTCCGGCCTAAAGTCTAAAGATATCTGAAGCGGAATATCAAAGTTATATTCTATACCAAGATCTCCTGCTACTAATAAAAATGTACCGTCATCGTCAAAATCATTTCGTCCTGGTCCATCGTAGTCGTAGCTCCAAGTACCAATACCAGCACCTACACCGGCATACCAGTTAAAGCCACCTTCTATGTTCCAAACCCATTGGTATAAACCTACAAGTTTAAAGGCATCGTAATTATTAGAATTGCGCCATCCAAGGTCAAATTCCAGCCTGTTTGAGCTGGCCAAAGTTCTTTGGTAAGAAACTTCTCCACCAAAACCATCGTTATCACCCAGCCTTAAACCTAATGCATTTCTGTTTTGTGCCTGCGCGCTAAAAGCTAAGCCCAGCATCAAAAAGGCAGATAAAAGTAGTTTTTTCATAATGATTTGTATTTGTTATTTTATTCTCAACAAAAATAACATCTACAATTTGTAGGAATATATGTATGTTAAATTTTTAACTGTTATCATTATGTTAATTCGTTAATCAACATTGTATCTTAATAATAGCTCTTCCTGATGTTGCTGTGAAGATACCGGTATGTTGAGTTGGGCAGCGACTTCCGGCCTAATTTCATATGTAAAATCAGTTACGGTTTTTACAGCCCCAATGTTTTCAGCATAAAATTGTGTAGAAGTAACAACATCCTGCGTATCAACAACAGGGAATGTTATACCTGCAAGGGTTGAGGAAATTTTAATCGAAATTACGGTTTCAACCCTTTTTACGTTATTGTAGACGGCTCCGTTTACTGTCAGGCTGGCAACATCGGCAAGGGCTTTAGTAGTTAAAGTATAATCTACAATTACTAGAAAACCATTGTATTGCTGGTTGACTGTTCCTGTAACCGTACCCAGAGTTTCGCCGGCTGAAGCACTTTGTTTAAATATTACCAGGTCCGTAATGTTAATACTGAAAGGCGTATCTTCCGTCAGGCTTACCTGTGTACTACCGGTAACTAACAGCTTGTCACCATCTTTCCTTACGCCATTATTATTTAGCGCGCCGCTGTAAAAGCCGTAAGGCTCGTCTTTAGTTTTGAACTTCTTGTACGTTTTATTCGCTATTATAGTATCGCGGGAGATGTATAATGAATCACGCCCATTTTCTAAAGATCCCGGTACATAGTATACCCAAAAGGTTCCATTTGTATCCGGCATGTAAGTTACCTCGCCGGTAGCAGGTACTGTTTGGTTTCCATCATCGCTCGAGCAAGATACAGCAAGAATCGAAGCGGCAAAAAATAAGAAAATAGTTTTTTTCATGGTTAGCTTTATTAGTTCGGGCTAATATAGCTAACATTTTTATACACCTACTTATTTAGTATTAAAAAGAACAGTGGCAACAAGGTGCAGCCCCAGTTTTACTTCCTCTTCCCTGACGTCTTCTATAGCAACCTTTTCCTCTTTAGAATATTTATAGAGTTTCCATTTCTTTTTATGGTATTCGAGTGCCGTTAGGTTTTCTATCCAGTCGCCCGAGTTTAGATACATAACACTGCCTTTTTTGTTTTGCCTGCGTACCATATTTGGTTCATGAATGTGGCCACACACTACATAGTCGTAATTGTTCTCTATAGCAAGATCTGCCGCTGTAGTTTCAAAATCAGATATAAACTTTACCGCTTTTTTTACGCCCGATTTGATTTTTTTTGATAACGAGTAAGGTTCCTTACCCATTTTAGCAAGGATAAAATTAATAAACCTGTTTATTAATATGAGGTAGTCGTAGCCTATGCCACCCAGTTTTGCGATCCATTTTGCATGCTGCACTGAACTATCAAAAACATCTCCATGAAAAAACCAGGCCTTTTTGCCGTCAAGTTCTAATACCACTTTGTCATCAATGCAAAAGTTACCCATTGTGGTATCGCTGAATTTTCGCAACATTTCATCATGATTACCGGTAATGTAGTACACCTTGGTACCACGCGTAGCAAAATCAAGGATTTTCTTTACTACTTTGAGATGGGATTTAGGAAAATATGATTTCCTGAATTGCCAGATGTCTATTATATCACCATTAAGAATAAGAGTCTTAGGCTTAATGGAAGAAAGATAATTAAGTAATTCCTTTGCGTGGCAGCCATAAGTGCCCAAATGAACATCAGAAATTACAACCAGGTCAACATTTCTTTTTTTCATGATATGTTTCTTGCAAAATAAAACCACAGGCATTATGCTGGGTTTAAGTCAGCGTTATTAAACGCCGCGCTTGGAGAGCACTATATTAAGTTTACGTGAATAGAATTTATTTTATTAATACGGCAGAAGGGAGTACATTTGTTACAAACACTTATATAATGGCAGGAAATACTTTTGGACAGCTTTTCAGGTTGAGCACTTTTGGCGAATCTCATGGCGCGGCCATAGGCGGTGTTATAGATGGATGCCCGTCCGGAATAACGCTTGATCTACAAGCTATACAAGATGAACTTAACAGGCGAAGGCCGGGGCAGAGTGCTATAGTAACCCAGCGCAAAGAGCCTGACGAAGTGCAGTTCCTGTCCGGTATATTTGAGGGTATAACAACCGGTGCGCCTATAGGCTTCATAGTACCCAACACCAACCAAAAATCAGATGATTATTCGCATATAAAAGACGTTTACCGGCCATCGCACGCTGATTACACTTATGATAAAAAATATGGCGTGCGCGACTACAGGGGCGGGGGGCGCAGTTCTGCACGCGAAACCATAAGCCGTGTAGTGGGTGGTGCTATCGCAAAACAGGTAGTTCCGGATATTAAAATTAACGCGTTTACATCTTCGGTTGGAGAAATCTTTATAGACAAACCCTATCAGGCACTTGATTTTTCATTAACCGAGAGTAATGCTGTGCGCTGTCCGGATGCTGCTACAGCCGCCCGCATGGAGGAGTATATCAAAGAAATTAGAAAAGAAGGCGATACAGTAGGAGGCACTGTAACATGTGTTATACAAAATGTACCCCTTGGGCTTGGCGAGCCGGTTTTTGATAAACTTCATGCCGAATTAGGTAAAGCAATGCTATCTATTAATGCTGTCAAGGGCTTTGAATACGGTAGCGGATTTTGCGGTGCTAAAATGAAAGGCAGCGAACACAACGACCTTTTCAATGCCGATGGTACGACCAAAAGCAACCTTTCTGGCGGGATACAGGGCGGTATAAGTAATGGTATGGATATTTATTTTAGGGTAGCCTTTAAACCGGTAGCCACAATAATGCAAAACCAAATGACTGTTGATAATAATGGCAACGAAGTGGAAATGCAGGGTCGTGGAAGGCACGACCCTTGTGTAGTACCGCGGGCAGTACCAATAGTTGAGGCAATGGCAGCTCTTGTATTAGCAGATTATTATCTTTTAGCTAAATAAAGGATGGTTATTATTAGGTTAAACAACTTAAAAATCAATTATTTAAAAAAATAGCACTAAAGTTTAGTATTTTTCTTCTAAAAAATGATGTAAATAAATTGTAACGATTACATTTTTTCTTATTTTTGAGAAAATTAAAACTATCATCATGAAAAAAATTTTACTTACTGGTGCTATGCTAATGGCACTTTCATTTAGTGTTAAGGCACAAGTATTAGAATCTGAAAACTTTGACGGTCTAACAGTTGGTAACGTAACTGAAGATTTGACAGGTGTAACTCCGGGTCAGGGAGACTATCTTTCATACGTAGGTGTTAATGGAGACGAATCAGATTTTCAAATTATCCCTGAAGGACAAAGTGGCAACGGCTTAGAAATTTCCGGAGGCGATTTGCCAGGGGGTACTACACAGGCTACAGACAATAGGAGATTCTTATGGAAAACAGGTCTTAATGACGCTTGGCTTGATAGAGAAGACGGTAACAATTTAATTACCGTTGAATATTATTTTAATTCAGCTGTTGTAAATGGTAGTACATCATTGCACAGAACAGAATTATATGCTGCCGGAGGAGGAGGAGAAACTATGGGTGGTTTTGAATTTAATGCTGCTACGGGAAGGCTTAGCGGTTTGATATATTATGAACAGAACGGCCAGGATGGTACTTACAACATTAATTTTGCAACAGGTGGTTATATACTTCCGGAAGAATATCAAAACACATGGATACGTTTAGGTTTTGCTATAAATCCAGCTACGGGAACTGTTATATGGGCATCACCAGATATCTTAGAAGAAAATCCACAAACCGGTGATTTGGTCGCTTTTCAAAGAAGTTTTGTATCTTCGGTTGCCGCAGATTTAGAGCCTCTAGAATTTGATTTTGTAGTTTTCCCGGGAGCTGCTAACAATACTTCGTCAAGTGCTATGTATGATGGCGTTACTATATCAGCCGCTTCAGATCTATCAGAATGGTTAAGTGTTAAACCAGTAGTTGCTTCAAGTACTTTTGCTGTATACCCTAACCCAACGTCAAACGTTGTGAATGTTAATAGTAACAATGCACTTGTAAATGCTGTTAACTTTACAGACCTTAACGGACGTGTAGTTAAATCAGCTAAATTTAACGGTGTAACTGATGCTCAGGTAAATATTTCAGATCTTGCTTCTGGTGTTTACATGATGAATATTTCTTCAGATAAAGGTACTACAGTTAAAAAAATTGTGAAAAACTAATTTCAGTCATATATATTTAAAAGCAGGCCCAAAGCCTGCTTTTTTATTTGAATTTAAAGTAGTGATTGGATGATCGTTAATGTAAGCGTGAATTAAATGTTAAAAATATATAGGTTCGCTGTTTTTTTATATATTTGAGAAAACATTATATTATGAAAAAAATTTTACTTTTTGGATCTTTACTTTTAGGTTCTTATTTGTCAGTTAATGCACAACAAATATTATTTCAGGATGACTTTGAAAGCTATGATGATTTCATTATATCTGATATTGGTGAATGGACTCAAATAGATCTTGACGGAGCTCCCACTTATATTATTGATGATACAGAATTTGAAAATCAGGGATACACTGGAACCGCGATTGTTTTTAACTCTTCTATGACAGATCCGGGATCTCCAAATTTAGCAGCACATGCCGGAGACAAGTCTCTGAATTTTTTTGCTGCCTTGATAGAAAACGAAGTTGATGAAGATTTGGTTGGACCTAATAATGATTGGATAATTACTCCTCAAATTACTTTAGGATCGGCAGGTAACAATGTTACATTTTGGGCCAGGTCATCTACAGATATGTATGGCTTAGAAAGATTAAGGGTTTTAGTTTCTTCTGATGGTAATACCAATACTGCTGACTTTACTGCTGTTTCAACGGGCAATTATTTAAGTGTCCCGGCTGAATGGACACAGTACACTATCTCCTTAGATGCTTATGCAGGTCAGGATGTTTATATTGCTCTAAATTATTTATCAAACGATGCATTTATTCTCCTTGTAGATGATTTTGCTGTTACAACGACAGACACTGCAGGTTTAAATAGCAGTCTTTTAGCTGATGTAAAGGTATACCCTAACCCATCTTCTAACGTTGTTAACGTTAACAGTGCTAACGCGCTTGTAAATGCTGTTAATTTTACAGACCTAAATGGACGTGTAGTAAAATCAGCTAAATTTAACGGTGCAGCTGATGCTCAGGTAAACATCTCAGATCTAGCTTCTGGTGTTTACATGATGAACATCTCTTCAGATAAAGGTATCACAGTTAAAAAAATCGTGAAAAACTAATTAGTTCTTTACATTAAATACCTGAAAGGGCTGCTCGTAGAGCAGCCCTTTTTACTCTATAGCAAATATGAATTAGTTAATTGGAGGTATAGCATCACCAAAGACAGTTCGGCCTCCGTATATATAAGATTCATCCCGTTCCTTCTGAATCAAAGCATCGAAGTTGGTGTTGGGAGTAAAGTTTTCTTCAGCCTGCCTTGATAGCTCTGAAAGCTTTTGGATAGATTGCAGCTTGTCGCTATTGCCAATTTTCGCCCTTTGTATTGCTGTTTGAAGTGTTTTGATAGTTTCATCAAAAACGTCTATAGGTACAGGAAAAGGATGCCCGTCCTTTCCGCCATGCGCAAATGAAAAACGGGCAGGGTCGTCAAAACGGGTAGGAGTTCCGTATATTATCTCGCTTACTAATGCTAAAGACTGTACGGTTCTTGGCCCCATACCTTTTAGCATAAGCAGCTGCTCAAAGTCTTCGGGCTTATTTTCATGGGCAAGCCATAACATGGCGCCAAGCCGTTTCATATTTACATCTTTCATACGTATATCATGATGATTCGGCATTACAAGACGGTTTAGTTCCTTTAGCATCCTATCAGGATGTTCGTTTAAGATAAGCAGTGACTTTTCCCGGGTTTCAATGGCATCGCCAGCTGTTAGGTTTAATATCTTACCTTGATTTTCTCCACAAATAAATGTATGAGGCTCGTTTATAAACGACTGTAAGTTTTCGCTGTGCCAGTGGTAGCGTCGGGCCATACTATTTTTATTATTCATGCCCTGTTGTATAACACACCAGTCTCCCCATGTATTTACAATAAAATTATGCTGGTAAAGCTGAAAGCCATCCTGTATGGCAGTATTGTCTACCTTCGCGGTCAGTCTGCTAAGGCCTGCCAGTTCCATACCATTAAGCCCCGTGCGGTTTCCTACGGCAATTAGCTCTTCGGGGGTTTTCATAGAATGCCTGCCTTTGCCACCGCAAATGTATATACCCAACTCTTTAGCATGAGGGTTCACCGACCGCTTTAATGCACCTAATACAGAAGTGGTAATGCCGGATGAATGCCAGTCCATACCCATTACTGCGCCAAAGCTTTGAAACCAGAACGGATTTGCCAATTTGCTAATTACCGCCGCAGTTGAGAATTCCAGTGCAATAGTCTCCACAATGGCAAGCCCCAACTTAGCCATGCGTTCGGCCAGCCACGGCGGGACATGCCCTCCGTGTAATGGTAAATCAGCTGAACCGGATCTTTTCATAGTGCAAAGATATTTATTTTAGACACCATTTGACAGTGGTTTTTAGACAGTGGTAATGATGGCACGTTAGCTAGTTACGAAGACAAATAAAAAAGGAAGCATTGCTGCTTCCTTACATTAATCTTTTTTATCCTTGTCTTTATACTTGTCGAGGAGCTTTTTATTAAAATCATCTTCCACTTTCTTAAGCTTGATCATTTTTACCGATCCTATCACCGGCCTCAGGTCATTCACCATCTTTCTGCGAAGGTTAAATTGCTCTTCATCTGCTGCCTGAAATTTATCAAGATAAACCCGTGCTTCTTTCTCGCTCATTTTATCAAGTGCGCCATCTTTAAGCTGTTTAAATAGCGGCCTTAACCTGTCATGCCTTATTGCATAGATCTTCTCTTCGTAAGCGTTATAAACAGGCCAGAATCTTTCAGATTCGGCGGTGGTAAGGTTAAGCTCAGTAGTAATGTAAGATATTTTAAGTGCTTTTATCTGGTCTCTCTTTTCCTGATGCGTCTGGCTAAACCCTGTTAGTGTAAAAAGGAATAGTAAAGGTAGTAACAGTTTTATTTTCATTGTTTTATTCATTTATATAAACATCTTCATCAACAAGATAATCTCTTATCTGTTCGTCATTTATTACAATACTTTTTTCAAGCTCATCAATATCATTCTGGTCGAGATTTTGCATCAGGTCATACGAGTTTACATTTGCCTGGTAAACCAGGTAATTTTCTATTGCAGCATCATCAGGTTGGGAAGCCATATTAGTAGTGTAAATAGCGCTAAGACCGGTAATTACAATGAACCCCGCAGCTGCTGATAACCAAACCGGCTTGCGCTTATACAACGGTATGATCTTAACCTCTCGCACAGGCAAATGGCCCATAAGCGCATCGGTAAAGTTGTCGAAATAATCATTAGGGGTAGTAAACCCCGTAGTAATTTTTCGTCCTTTGTCTAACTTAAAATCATTCATAATAGTAAGACTTTATAAATTTAAAAAGGTTTAACGGTTGTTAATATAATCTTCTATCTTCTTTACAGCATGGTGATAAGACGCCTTTAATGCTCCAACCGACGTTCCTAAAATTTCAGAAATATCTTCGTACTTTAAATCTTCGTAATACTTCATTTTAAATACCAATTGTTGTTTTTGGGGTAACGACGCGACTGCGTGCTGAAGCTTTAATTGAAGCGCATCACCTTCAAAATATTCGTCAGCCTGCAAGTCATTCAGTGCTCTTTCGTTAAGTTCTTCATTGCTAATATAGTTCTTGCGGGCTTTTATGCTGATAAATGTAAGTGCCTCGTTTGTCGCGATGCGATACATCCAGGTAAACAGTTTGCTTTCTCCTTTAAAACCGGACAGGTTTCTGAAGACCTTAATGAATGTATTTTGCAAAACGTCACCGGTATCATCATGGTTAAGCACAATAGTTCGGATATGGTTATACAAAGGCCTGCTGAACTGTTTCACAAGCTGCTTAAATGCTGCACTTTGTGTATCAGGGTGCAATAGCCTATCTATAAATTCTTTTTCGTTCTGCAACGTGAACTGTTTATTGTTGGACTAAAGTTAAGCCAAAAGGTTTAATGGTGCGTTTACATTTGTTTCGTCCTGCAATATTTTTTACTTCCTGCAGGATATCGTATTTTTGACTTTTTATTTAAATTATGGTCAACACAGTTATATTTGATATGGACGGCGTTATTGTAGATACAGAACCCGTACACTATTACGCCTACCACAAGCATTTTGAAGAACTTGGTATAGATGTTTCTGACGAAATGTATGGCACCTTCACCGGATTTTCTACAAAGAATACTTATCAGGCACTTATTAAAGAGTTTAATTTATCGCACGAAGTAGATGCGTTAATTGCATCAAAACGGGAGTTCTTTAATAATGCATTTGATGAAAAAGCCGATCTTGAACTTCTTCCCGGAGTGAGAAACCTTATCCTGAATCTTTACGAAAACGGACTGCAACTAGTTTTAGCATCCTCTGCATCGCACGTTACGATACAAAGAATATTCAACCGTTTTAAACTGCATGAGTATTTTACCCATATTGTTAGCGGTGAAGATTTTCCTCAATCTAAGCCCCACCCGGCAATTTTTCTTAAAGCGGCTGAGCTCTCAGGGTCTCCGGTCACAGAGTGTATTGTAATAGAGGATAGCACTAACGGAATTAAAGCAGCTAAAGCGGCGGGAATATTTTGCATAGGCTACAAAAGTGAGAACTCACTCTTGCAGGAAATTTCTATTGCAGACATGACAATTAATCATTTTGACGAGCTAAATGCAGAAATTGTAAGACAGCTTATCTAAATTAAAAGTAGACTAAGCAGATCGTTGTTTTAGAATAAGAAACATTTTAAAAAAAATAGTTTTGAAAAGAGCAGTAATATTTGATATGGATGGGGTAGTGGTAAATACCGAACCGCTTAGCCATGTTGCAAACACAAAATTTTATAAATCGCTTGGCATTAATGTTACAAATGATGTCTATGCTACATTTATAGGAAATTCTGATAAGAATATTATTGATAAGATTATAGATATTTACGGCGTTGCCACCGATAAGGATACGCTGCTGCAACAGTGTCTTGACTATTATTGCGACGAGTTTAATAATGATCCTGACCTTGAGCTCATGCCCGGCGTGAAAGATCTTATTATTGAATTACATGTCAACGGAATGGTTATTTTACTGGCATCCTCATCATCTAAAGTAAAGATAGAACTTGTGTTTAAGCGTTTTGGCCTTCACCCTTACTTTAGTCACATAATAAGCGGCGAAGATTTTGAATTCTCCAAGCCGCATCCTGCTATTTTTCTTGAAGCCGTTTCAAAGTCAGGTTTCAGTGCTGATGAATGCATTATCATAGAGGACAGCACTAATGGTATCAAGGCTGCGACAGCTGCGGGTGTATACTGCATAGGTTATAAGGGAGATGAAGAATCTTCACAGGATACGTTATTAGCAAATGCAGTGATAGCTGATTTTTCGGAATTAAGTTTTGAAAAAGTTCGAAATATACTTTAGCCATCAACCTTGTATATAAAAGCAGTTATGATAAAGTGTGTAATTTTTGATATGGATGGCGTTGTCGTCAATACCGAACCTATCGCATATAAAGCAAATGGAGAATTATTTAAATCTCTAAATATTATAGTTCCAGATGATGTATACGCGACGTTTATAGGCAGTTCTGATAAAAATAATATGCAAAAGATTAAAGACTTATACAATCTTGAGCATACCCGTGAACAACTGCTTGAAGAAAAATATAGATACTACTATGAAGCTTTTGATAAAGCTGATGATCTTGAACTAATGCCCGGTGTGAAAGATCTTATTATCGATCTACATAATCGTGGTATAAAACTAATACTGGCATCATCTGCCGCAAAGCGAAAGATAGATAAAGTATTTACACGCTTTGGGCTATACCCATATTTTGATGAAGTTATAAGCGGCGAAAATTTTGAATACTCAAAACCACACCCCGAAATATTCTTAGAAGCAGTACAAAAGTCCGGCTTTGATAAAACTGAATGTATCATTATAGAAGACAGCACTAACGGTATACAGGCAGCGAAATCCGCCGGCGTTTACTGCATCGCCTATGTGAGCGGGCATGGCCTGCCTCAGGACACGAGTGATGCCGACAAGGTAATCACCGATTTTAGAGAACTTAATATTAACACAGCAACCTAAAACGTGCACTGGACTACAAAACTTTTGTAGGTTTTGGCTAACTGTTTAATCCTTCCTTGTAAACTTTAAGTGCACGCTCCCGCGCTTCCTTATGGTCTACTATAGGCTTATAGTTCAGGTCTTCAAATTCGGGCACCCATTGACGAATGTACTTTAATTCTTTATCAAACTTTTTTGCCTGTTCCGTTGGGTTAAATACCCTAAAGTAAGGTGCGGCATCTACACCGCTCCCCGCGGCCCATTGCCAGTTGCCTATATTACTTGACTGCTCATAGTCAAATAGTTTTTCTGCGAAATAGGCCTCCCCCTTGCGCCAGTCGAGCAAAAGATGCTTACAGAAGAAGCTCGCTACAACCAGCCGCACACGGTTATGCATATACCCCATGGTGTTCATTTGACGCATTCCTGCATCTACCATAGGGAAACCGGTTTTTCCTTCGCACCAGGCTTTAAAATCCTGCTCGCTATTGCGCCACTGCACACTGTCGTATTTAGGCCTGAATGCTTTTGTTACGGTTTGAGGATAATGCCACAAAATCTGCATAAAGAATTCCCGCCAGATGAGTTCATTAAGGTAAATTCCGTTGCTGCTTTCTGTAGCTTTTTTTACAAGCTTGCGAATGCTAATCGCGCCAAAACGCAGGTAGGGGCTAACCCTCGACGTTCCCTGTATAGCCGGGAAATTGCGCCTGTCCTCATAATTATCGATAATCTCTAAGGAAACATCGTAAGGGAATATTTTAAGCTCCGACTCTTTAAACCCTATATCTTTTAAAGTCAGGTATGCGTAGGAATGCGTTGCTAAGTTATCTTGTAATATTTTGGTATTGTGAATTTTAAAACTTTGCTTTTTTAGCAGCGCTTTCCACTGATTGCTGTAGGGTGTATACACTACGTAGGGTGTGCCATCGCTTTTAACTACTTCATCTTTTTCGAAAATTACCTGATCTTTAAACGTTTTAAATTCAACGTTTTTAGCGGTTAAGATATCGCTTATAGCTTTATCGCGAGTCTTAGCATAGGGTTCATAATCATGGTTAGTATATACGGCAGTTATCTCATTTTCTGCAATCAGCTTTTTAAATACTGCTTCCGGCTCATCATGAAAAACCGCAAGAGAGCTTTTTGCTTTTTTAAGTTCTGCATTAATTCCATCAAGTAGCTGCGCTATAAAAGTAACACGATGATCATCCTTTGGTAATTCGTCTAAAATATTTTTATCAAAAATAAATATCGGTAGTACTTTCTCACCGCTTGCAATAGCATTATGCAACCCTGTATTATCATCTAACCGTAGATCGCGCCTAAACCAAAATACTATCATACACGCTCCGTTTTAAATTCACCAAATAACTCTACCAGCTTCTTTTTACGGTAGGCAAATATTTCATCAAGCTTTGGCTTTACTAAAAAAGGGTGTACCAACCGCCCTAAAATACCCATGGGTACTTTATAATGTACAATATCTTCCATCTCTACACCTCCCGGGATTTCCTTAAGGAAATGTTTGTGATGCCAAAAAGCATAAGGCCCAAAACGCTGCTCATCTACAAAAAAATGCTTATCCTGTACATGCGTAATTTCGGTAACCCATTGCAATTTTAGCCCGAACAGCGGCGTTATGGTGTAGATAATTATCTGGCCGGCAAACATTTTTCGGTCATCGCCACTAAGGGTATTAAACCCCATAGAGTCAGGAGTAATTACCGAAAGATTTTTAGGGTCGCCCATAAAATCCCAGGCTTGTTGCAGGGAGATAGGAAGTTTCTGGAATGTATGTACCGTGTAGATCATTTTGTAGGAAAAAGTGAAGCGTGAAGTTACTAAACCAAAGCCACACAATACTCAGAGTGTTACTGAATTTCGGTTTTTTTTAACAAGCGTAACGGGTTTAATTATTAATTTCGCAGTGCAAACATTAAACAAACAATGCTATGAAAAAAATATTCGCCACAGCCGCTATTGTTATGGCTTTTATGCTGAGCGCTTCGGCACAAATACAAACGCCACAGGCAAGCCCTAAGGCTGTTATTGAGCAAACTGTAGGTTTGACGACTGTTAAAATAGATTACTCAAGGCCAAGTGCAAGGGGCAGGTCGGTTTACGGTGAGTTAGTTCCCTTCGGCAGATTGTGGAGAACAGGTGCAAATGCAAACACAATCGTAACGTTTAGCGATGATGTGCTGATAGGTGGGAAGTCGCTTAAAGCAGGTTCTTACGCTCTGTATAGCCAGCCTAAGGCAGACACATGGGACATTATTTTCTATACAGATACTAACAACTGGGGCCTTCCTGAAAAATGGGACGAGAAAAAGGAAGCTGTAAGGGTTCCTGTTAAGCCGGAATTTCTTAATCGTAATGTAGAAACGCTTACCATTGGCCTTAACGCACTTGAAAATGACTATGGCTTTCTTGAAATTGCCTGGGAAAAAACTATGGTGGCGTTAAAAATAGAGGTACCTACTAAAGCTACTGCCTTAAAAAGTATAGACGAGGCAATGTCAGGCCCCACACAAGGCGCGTACTTTGCAGCGGCACAATATTATTACCAGAGCAATGCTGATCTAAACAAAGCGCTTACGTGGATTAACGCCGGTCTTGACAAAACTCCTAAAGGCGAAGAAGCGCCGTTCTATATGTTAAGGCAAAAATCTTTAATACAGGCTAAATTAGGTGATAAGAAAGGTGCGATAGAAACGGCGAAACTATCGTTGGCCGGTGCCGAAAAAGTTAAAAATGCTGACTACATCAAAATGAATAAAGACTCAATTAATGAGTGGAGTAAAAAATAATTTTCCATGCTGAACAAAAAGAGCTGCCATTTGGCAGCTCTTTTTGTTTGTGCTGATTAATAGGTTAGCCCTTAGTTTCAATCTTTATTACAAATGCTTTGTCATCTGTTCTTCTAGAGGGTGTAGTAATATGCAGTCCGCCCTTATCGAGTTTATATTTTGTAGTTTCTGACGATCCTAATACACGTACCGATTGTATTTTAGGTACGTTGTTAAGCGTTCTTCCCGTGAACGATTCCAAGTTAATTTCAGCACTTTCTCCCGGCCATCCTAAAACTATCGCATATACTGTATCACCTTTGCGGGTGTATCTAACATCTTTAGCACCATAGGTAACTTTATCTACAAACATACCGCCTTTTTCCAGTTTGGCAGGGCCCTCTCCATACACATTCCAGGTGCGCGATGCATATATAGCCTCGCCGTTTACATCAAGCCACTTACCTATACTAAGCAATATATCCTGCTGGTTTTGTGGTATTGTACCGTTAGCCATAGGAGATACATTTAGCATTAACGCTCCATTCTTGCTTACAATATCTGCCAGAAGGTCAATAATCTCGTCGGCTGTTTTAAGGCCTAAGTTATCGGTATAACTCCAACTACCTACAGATACTGTTTCGTCTGTAAGCCAGAAATCCTGAGTAATGGCATTGTTACGCCCCTTTTCAAAATCTTCCAGGCTTACGGTTTTTGGCAGTTCGCCTTCTTTGTGCGTTACAACTACCTGCTGTTTGGTTGCTACCGAGTGATTAAAGTAATGAGCCAAGAATTCCTGTTTATATTGCTCAGGTATCTTAGTCATTTTACTGTCAAAATAAATAAGGTCAGGAGAATAGTTATCTATCAATTCCTCAAGTTCGCCTACCCAATTTTTATAGAACTGCTCTTTTGGGATATTGCCATACATCACGCTCAGCAAAGGGTCGGTAGAAGAGGTCGCCATATCAGGGTTATACGGAAAATATGAAATATCATCCAGCCATTTATCGGGATTGTCTTTATTTATTTGCAGGTTACGATCTTTATGAAAAGAAGTTACAAGCTTCATGCCCCGCCCGTGAATGGCTTTTGCAAGTTCGCCCACAATGTCGCGGTGCGGACCCATATCCATACTATTCCAAGGGTTTATCTTGCTGTCCCAATTGCTCCAACCGTCGTGGTGCTCTGCCACAACCCCGGCAAACTTGGCACCCGATTTTAAGAACAGGTCTGCCCAGGCATCAGCATTAAAGTTTTCGGCTTTAAACATGGGTACGAAATCATGATAACCAAATTTATTGAGTGGTCCATAAGTAGCAACCTGATGTTTATTCTCGTCGCTGCCTACTACATGCATGTTGCGCGGATACCAGTCATTTGCATAAGCCGGCACAGAAAGTACGCCCCAATGCGCATAAATACCAAATTTAGCATCTTTAAACCATTCTGCAGTTTCGTCATATTTCGCTAACGATTCCCATGTTGGTTCGTAATGCCTTTTTTGGGGTACCGCATTTTGGGTTGATGTGCATCCGGTTAACACTATCAGTGCAGTTAATGATACTAATGTTTTTTTCATTGATGTTATTATTATACTTAGAGTCATAAAGAAGGCACAGAGATAAGCGGATGATTGTCTTTATCAGACTGACCTTCTGCGAATCTTTGTGCCTCTATATAAGCCCTGTAGGAGGTCTACTTAATGTTTACTGTTACTTCGCCTTTAATATTTCTGGAAGAATTACCTACCTTAAATGTATACTTACCGGGCTCTACTGTCCATTTTTTTGATGCAACATCATAGTATGCCAGTTCCTTTACAGGAATGCTAATGGTAACAGTTTCGCTGCTTCCTGCTTTTACCATAGTTTTCGCAAATCCTTTAAGCTCTTTTGAAGCGCGGCTCACTTTAGAATCTGTTTTGGCAGAATATAACTGCACTACTTCTTTGCCATCTGCCTTACCGGTATTCTTCACCTCAACGGTAACCTTAATGGTATCATCGGCACTATAATCTTTCTTATCAGCTTTTACATTACCAAGTTCAAAAGTAGTATAGGATAATCCGTAACCAAAAGGGTAAAGAGGGACAATGTTTTTAGTGTCAAACCAACGGTAGCCTACTAAGAGTCCTTCTTTATATTCTGCTGTAACACCGCCCGGGAAGCTGTTCGTTGCATGGGCAGGGGAGTCAGATAATTTTTTAGGCATTGTCCACGGCAGCTTGCCCGATGGGTTAACCTTACCGAGAAGAATATCAGCTAACGCGTTGCCACCTTCAGAACCATTATACCAGCTCCAAACGATAGTTGAATTTTCTTTTTCAACGGTATTAATATCAAATGGGGCACCTGCTACAAAAACTACAATTGTTTTAGGATTTGCCGCTTTAACTGCCGCTATAAGTTTTTCCTGTCCGAAAGGCAAGGTTAGGTCAGTACGGTCAGATGCTTCCGTTTCGTAGTTACGGTTAGAGCCTACAAATAGTATTGCCACATCCGATTTTTTAGCTACGGCAACTGCATCGGCAACCATTTTAGGGTCAAGGTCGTTTACCGTTTCCTTAGCTTCCTGCGTAACTTCTCCAAATTTCATTTCCTTTTTAGGCTTGAATTCGGTTTTGTAACCTTCAGCATAATTTATCGTAACCGATGTTGGTAATTTAGCTTTTAACGCTTCGAGCGGCGTAACTTCGCGTTTGGTTTTTACACCTGCACCAAAGCCACCCTGGGCATGTTTTGCAGTCGCGTTGGCGCCTATTACTGCAATGCTTTTTACGCCATCTGTTTTAAGTGGCAGAAGGGTTTCACTATTTTTAAGTAGTACTACAGACTCTGATGCAATATTATAAGCATCTCTAAAGTGAGCTTCTGTACTTATGCTGCCTTTAGCACGATCTTTTGCGCCGCCCATTGCCTTAAGATTAAAAAGCATTTTAAGCGTTCTTTTAACATGTTTGTCTATTTCAGCTTCGGTAACAGTACCGACCTTAACAGCAGCAAGCAAAGGCTTGGCAAAATAGAATTCATCAAAAGATGGTTTGTTCGTACCCATCTCGAGGTCGGTGCCCGCTTCCAGCGCTTTTTTAGTGCTGTGCACGGCATCCCAGTCAGAAATCACAATACCTTTAAAGCCCCATTCTTCACGAAGTATATCCTGCAGCATGTAAGGGCTCTCGCATAAATAGTCGCCCCTGAATTTATTATATGCACCCATTACACTGTAAGCGTGTGCCTCTGTAACCGCCGACTGAAAGGCAGGGAGGTAAATTTCGCGAAGTGTACGCTCATCCATTAAAACATCTAATGTACCGCGATTGGTTTCCTGGTTATTTGCAGCATAGTGCTTAATACATGCAGCTACATCCTGTTCCTGTACGCCTACAACATAAGGTACAATCAACGTTTTATTTAGAAATGGATCTTCAGTCATGTACTCATAAGTACGCCCGCCTAATGGTGTACGTATAATATTAAAGGCAGGTGCTAACAGTACATCCTTGCCACGTGCACGTGCTTCTTCGCCTATAGATTTACCAAAGGTATGTGCCATTTCAGGGTTCCATGTTGCAGAAAGACCGGCACCGGCAGGGTAGTAGGTAGCAAAGTCGTCAGTACGGCCGGCGGGAGCCCAGCTCATACGTTCAATTTCTTCGCGAACACCCAGTGGTCCGTCGGCCATGTGTACCTCAGGAATGCCCAGTCGCTCTGTACCCTGATTGGTGAACATACTATAGCCGTGCAGCATGCCTACTTTTTCTTCAAGTGTCATTTTACTTACTATCTCATCTATCTTAGCATCATACTCATCGCTAAGATCTTTACCGTCATAAACAGCTGATACTTCCTTACCATTTACATTGGTAGTGGTTGTCTTGCTTTCTTTACACGATACCGTTAGCATCAGTAGTGCTGCGCCAAGGCATAAAACTTTGTTTTTCATCTTTGTGTTGGTTAATTAATGGTAATATTTTTTTTCAGGACAATAGCGTCAGATGCGCCACCTGCCTGTAGTTCTATAATGTCTTTTTCGAGTTCGAACTTTTGATTTTTGGTATTCCAGTATTCGAGATCCTTAGCTCTTAAAGTAAGTGCTACCGTTTTCGTTTCTCCCGCTTTAATAAATATTCTTTTAAAGGCTTTCAACTCTTTTTCCGGGCGATCGACTTTAGAATTGGTATGCTTTACATAGAGCTGAACTACTTCTTCGCCGTCACGGCTTCCAGTGTTAATAACCGCTACATTTACTGTAAGGTTTCCATCTTTAGAAAGTTTTGCAGCACTTGTTTCTATAGACTTATAAGCGAACGTTGTATAGCTTAAGCCAAAGCCGAAAGCATATAAGGGTTTACCTTTGAAATACATGTAGGTACGTCCGTTTCGAATGTTGTAATCTAATAAAGGTGGAAGATCTGTAACGTCTTTTACCCATGTCTGTGTCAGCCTGCCTGCAGGGTTATAGTCTCCAAAAAGCACATCGGCCAGCGCCGAACCTGTTTCCTGGCTGTTCTGCGTCATGTGCACAATTGTTGGTACATGCTCTTGGATCCAGTTTATAGCATAAGGAAAACTGCTTATTAGTACCGCAACCGTATTTGGGTTAGCCTGATACGCTATTTTAACAAGATCCTCATGCTCTGATGTCAGCGATTGCCTGTCAACTGCCTCCTTACCATTGCTTGGTACCGGGCAGTCTGCCCAACCGGCGTTACACCACGGGTGGTTACCGGTAATAACGATAACAAGGTCAGCATTTTTAGCAAGCGAAGCGGCTTTACCATCAGCATTGTTAAGTGCATAGGTAACTTCTATGTTATCTCCTGCTTTTGCTTTTATACCGGCAAGTGGAGTAATAGTATAGGGTGGAGTGCCGCTGTACCAGTCTAATAGTACTTCATCGGCACGGGGGCCGATAACCGCTATACGTTTTACTTTAGTGCGGTCTATAGGCAGTAATTGTTTTGCCTGATCATTCTTTAAAAGCACGATCGATTTCTGGGTTACCTCCAATGCAAGTTTTTTGTGCGCATCTGTCGCCCACGGGTCTACCGCCTCTTTTTGCGTGCCAATAGCAGCATACGGATTGTTAGAACCTGCATCAAGCATGCCGAGCTTAATCATCACGCGATAGTCACCACGCAAGACTTCATCGATATTGTTTTCTTTTAGGTATCCATTTGCCACAGCGCCGTAAACACCATCTTTATAATCATCGAGAAACTGGTTTATGCCTGCCTTTACCGCAGCTGCCGCCCCCAGGTAGTGATCAGGGTAATATTTATGGTCAGATAACAGTAGTTTAAAAGCACCACCATCAGTACAAATGATACCGTTCTGTCCCCATTGGTTTACGGTTATATCTTTCAGCATAGGGTGTACCATTGCGGGTATGCCATTTACCTTGTTATAAGCTGCCATATAAGCACGGGAACCACCTTCCTGAACACCCATCCTAAACGGGAGGGAGTAGTACTCTCTGAATAATCGCTCATCAAAATCAGATGACGTATACGTACGGCCATCCTCATTGCTATTGGCTAAAAAATGTTTCATCAACGCTGCAGTTTGCCAATATTTGCCGTTATTACCCTGCAATCCTTTTACAAATGCTACTGTCATTGTACCATTAAAAAACGCATCTTCGCCATAACTTTCTTCTGTACGTCCCCAGCGTGGGTCACGTGCTAAGTCGGCATTTGGAGCGCGTACAACAAGGCCTCCACGATTATAATGCTGGAAGGCGTAACGCGTTTCTATAGCCTCAACATTTGCAACCTTTTGCAGCAGGTCGGTATCCCACATTTCGCCCAGGCCATAAGCCTGAGGGAAAGTGGTTGTAGCCACAACCTCTTTGCCTTTTCCTTCCCAATGTCCAGGGCCACCAAGTGCAAGGCCGTGCAAGCCTTCTACATGCCCGGTACCTTTTACACCCAGCCTGGGCACAGAGGGATCGGTACTCAGTGCCATAATCTTTTCATCGAGTGTCATGAGTTGCAGTAAATTAACAATACGCTTTTCTGTATCCATGTTTGGATTCTGAAAAGGGTACTTATGCTGCGCCCATGATGCAGATGTTGCCAGTATGAATAGCGTGATAGTATATAACTTCATGCGTTGATGTTATAGTTTTTTAAAGCGGATCGCAGCGCCGCCCGAACCGCCAAGGCGCATTGAAAGCTTGTCTTTTGCAGTTACAGTTTTTTTAGATACGCTTACCTCACCAGGATTGTGCGTTTCATCAGTACCCGGAGCATCGGCATATATTTGAGCCTCATATTTTGCTTTAGGATCAAGAAACGTTAGTGGCAATTCAAAGTTACGCGCTTTTTCGTTTGTAAGGGTTCCCACAAACCAGTCCGCACTATTTCTATCCTTGCGGGCAGTCGTAATATATTCTCCTATAACACCATCAATTACTTTTGTCTCTTCCCAGTCTGTAGGTACGTCTTTAAGGAATTGAAATTCCGGTTGGCCTGCATAATTTTCAGGTAAATCGGCAAGCATTTGTATTGGCGAATAAAGCGTTACATATAATGCCAGCTGTTTTGCAGCGGTAGTATGTACCCTTCTTCCCGGATAGCCCTGTTTAACCTCTACATCTATTACGCCCGGGGTAAAATCCATAGGGCCCGATAGCATTCTTGTAAAAGGTAATATAGTCTCATAATTAGCCGGGTTACCTTCGCTCCAGGCATTGTACTCCATACCACGGGCGCCTTCGCGTGCCATCATGTTAGGGTAGGTGCGGCGTTCTCCTGTATCTTTTACAGGTTCGTGAAAGTTGATAGCAAGGCCATATTCGGCAGCTTTTTTAAGAACGTAACGGTAGTAGCGTACACCATACTGACTCTGGTGGTATTCTTTTAAATTCATCATAGCGCCCACCTGACCGATCTTTACATTACGAATTCCTACACGTTTGTATAATGCAAATGCCTCATCAATTTCGGTAAGGTAGTTGTTAATGTTAGATCCGGTTTCGTGGTAACCTACTATCTCAACACCTTTTTGCCTACCGTATTCTACTACTTTTTCAAGATCAAAATTGTCAGCATTTTTAGTAAAGCTAAATACGTGAACCTGATTTTTATACCAGTCCGGCGTCCACCCTTTATTCCATCCCTCTATAAGCAGGTAGTGGAAACCTTCTTTTGCAGTGAAATCAATATATTCTTTAGCATGCTGTGTTGTTGCACCTTGTTTTTCACCTTCCCAGAACGTGTACTTGCCTATGTGCATTGCCCACCAAATTCCTAAATATTTAAACGGGTGGCCGTACTGAGATTCCTTAAGTTTGTTTGGCTCGTTAAGATTTAAAATCAGGTATGACTCAATCAGGTCGCCTGGTTTTTCTCCTATCTGCAGTGTGCGCCACGGCGTAGTAAACGAACCCTTTGCACGTACCAGTATACCATCAGACCATGGATGTAAATCGGCCTTTAGACTATTGCCTGTAGTATGCCTGAGCGTCATGGCGGCAAAATCATTAAGGTCGGCTTCATGAAAGCTTATCACGGTATTTTTATTTTCAATAGTCAAGGGAGTGTGAACTACTTTTAAAGTGCTTACCGGCGACTTTGTGAAAAGATATTCCATTTGCTGTTCCTCATAAGCAGGAATCCACCACGCTTTTCCGTCTTCTTTAAGATTAAAAGCGGTTACTTCATCTGTAATATAGATACTGTCTTTTATTCCTTGTTCAGGATACACATATCTAAAGGCTATTCCATCATCAAAAGCGCGAAACTGCACCTCTAACTTTCGTTTGTTTTTATCTTTGCTTGTAAGCTTCACCACCATCTCGTTATAGTGGTTACGAATATCTTTCTTTTCGCCCCAAACCTGTTTCCACGTATCATCATGCGATGATGTGGTTATTTGAGATACTTCGAAATTTTTTGTCAGGTTTTCATCTTTAAGGACAAAACCCATTGCCGAGGGCGTTATCACCTCTGTAGCGCCATGCTTTACAGCATAGTTGGGTACACCGTTAGTCAGCGTAAAGGTTATATTGTTCTTTTTACCCGGAGAACTAAGCTCCTGGGTTTTATTTTGTGCAATGCCTGTTATAGAAATAAGTAATGCAGGCAGTAAAAATTTGTTTATTGTCATAGGTCTTATATTGTAATTACCGGATTAATAACCGGAAACTTTGTATGGCAACAAAGTCCCCGGCATAACTAACTAACCCAAATAATTTATTTTATCCATTCAGTTTTAAAGGTTGTTTTCGTACCCAGCGGATTTTGGTTTACCTGGTAACCGCTGCCGCTTTTAGTAGTGCTTATAGTCTGCACGGTATCACCTCCCGGCAAAAATACTTTTCCTGTTGCAGTCGCGGTACCTTCTGCAGCATATACTTTAAGCGTCAGGTTTTTCCAGTCCATATCCTGCGTAGATTGTGCAAGCTTGATATGCGGAATAACGGTACCGTTTTTAACGAGTACAACTATCGGAATATCTCCAGCCTTAATTTTATGCCAGCCGCCGTTATAAAGCTGTTTTGTTTGATAATCTATCCATTGTCCAGGTGGAAGGTATACATCCCGCTCCGTAACTTCTTCCATTAAAGGTGCTACAAGAAGATCAGAACCAAACAGATATTCGTTATCTATAAGCCATGATCCCGGATCGTTAGGAAATTCTACAAATAGTGCACGCAGCATAGGCAAGCCTTTTTCTGAACTTTCTTTTGCCTGTGCATATATATATGGCATTAGTTCATAACGCATATTATCTGCATTTCTATACCCTTTCAAAAAGTCTTCGCTATACAGCCATGGCTCTCTTGGCGGCTCTCCGTGGCTGCGCACATGAGATGTTAGCATACCAAACGGCGTCCACCTCCTGTATAAGTTCTCTGGCGATTTAGTTGCAAATCCCCCTAAATCGTGGCTCCAAAAACTAAATCCTGATAACCCTAAAGATAGCCCACCACGTAGTGTTGCGGCTATAGCACCATTATTGGTCTCGGCATCGCCACCCCAATGCAATGGGTAACGCTGACTTCCAGCCCAGGTACTACGGGCCCATATAAGTGTATATCCTTTTTCTTTCTGGGTGATTTCTGCTACCGCTTTGTTGTAACGAAGCGGATATAAGTTATGTTCATAAAAGCCTGTACGCCCGGAGTGGTATAAACCATCAGCCGGAGCTGCCTCGCCAAAATCAACTTTAAATACCGCAACACCCTGAGCAAACAAATGCTTTAGTTTTCCCTGGTACCATTTCACAGCATCAGGATTAGAAAAGTCAAGTACTGCATCTTCGTAGGGCAGGTTGCCCTTTCTGTCTTTTACCGCCAGTTTCTGATCTACTATTTCGTTAAACAGTGTATTTTTTGGTGTGAAATACGGCAACTGCCAAAGACATACATTAAAGCCGTCCTTTTTCATATCGGCCATCATCTTAACCGGGTTTTCAAAACGTTTTGATGCGAACTCGTAGTTATTCCTCCAGTCTACATCAAACCATCCTGTATCAAAGTGGATAACATCACTCGGGATTTTATATTTCCTTAAGTTCTTAGCGACCTCACGACCTTCTTTTTCAGAAAAATAGGTAATGCGGCTCATCCATAAACCAAATGACCATAAAGGCGGCATCGATGCCTTACCGGTAAGATCAGTATATTCATCCAAAATATCTTTTGGTTCACCTATAAAAAAGAAAAGGTCAGCTTCGTCGTCGCCTAACATCATTTTGTTGGCGCTGGAGTAATACTTACCAAAGTCGAGCGTAATAGGTGCTGAGGTGTGCATAAACACTCCATATCCTCGACTGCTCATGTAAAATGGGATAGGCTTATACATGGTTTCGTTCTGAACGCCATTTGCGTCATCAGTCCATAAAACCATTTTTTGGCCACGCTTATTAAAATTCGTGAAAGACTCTCCACAACCAAATATTTTTTCGTCGGGCTCAAGGCTGAACACAGGCGCCATACTGCGGGAGTAATCGCTGTTGCGACGCACGTAGCTAAATGGCAGGGTAGGAGTGTAAGTGTTTTGCAGGTCGCTGTCGTGCAATGTAGACGTTAGTAACTTGCCTGTAGCATCATAAATCTTTACGTGCCATGGCTTGGCAACAATTTCTACCGACCCATATTTACTTGTGTACTTATGTCCCGTTGCTGTTTTTGTATACTTCCAGCTTTCAGGATGATTTGGCGCTGTGCCATTTACAAGCATCAATGATTCTGCCGGCTGATGAAATTGTGGCCCCGAACTCATTTTTATCCTCACAGTCCTGTCTGATACAAACTGAATTGCGAACGGTTGAATGGGTTCGGCTTCATATTCAGTAGCAGGAAATTCGTTTGCAGTTACAACTCCAGGCTTCATCTCGATGTTATTGAAAGCCATACGGGTTTTGTAATTGTACCTTAAGTACTTAACAGTGCCTTTACCTGTAGCAGGGTCGAACGTGGTTAGCTCGTCTGCAAAATAAAATGTATTTAAATAGTTTTCAAAATCGGTGCTTACATCAACAGGGGCGTTGAGTACATCAGCATTCTGAATTTGTGCCGAAGCAATGCTGCTAATAAACAACATCCCGGACGCTGCAAAGAGGCAACTAAGGCGGTTAATTTTCTTCATTGGTTTAGGTATGTGATTATTTTATGGAGTAAGAAAGCAACTAGTTAGCTGTCTTAATTTCTATAACACTATTTTTTAGTCCTGTGGCACTGGCAGTAAGCTCAAGAGCGTCTGCCGTGTTTCCTGCCTGTATAATTATCAGGCACTTGCCATTTAAGGCTGTGTGTTTGTTGCCTTTATAAGATTCATGGCTTACAGGGTCACCACTACAAACGCCTACAATTTTTCCATCGCCCTTTAAACTAAAAGTAATTTCGTTATTGGCAGTTGCGGCAAAAACACCATTCGCATCCATTATGTCAATAGTTACAAAACTAAGATCGGTACCATCTGCTTTAATAGTTAGGCGGTCGGCAGTGGCTTTGAGTAGTGACGGAGCTCCAGCGGTTTTAATTTCTTTTTCGAGAACAGTTTTGCCGTTTTTTCGGGAAATTGCCTTTAGCGTTCCTGGCTCGTAAGGAACCTTCCACATAATATGGAGGTCATCACCCTGCTTGCTTTTTTTGCCAAGTGACTTCTCATTAAGGTATAGTTCTACTTCGTCGGCATTATTATAGTAAGCCCATACATCTACAGTCTGGCCTGCCTTCCAGTTCCAGTGCGGGAAGATATGGAGAACAGGTTTGTTAGTCCACTCGCTCTGGTACATGTAATACACGTCTTTAGGAAAACCGGCAAGATCTGCAATCCCAAAGTAAGAGCTTATAGATGGCCATCCGTAAGGTGTAGGCTCTCCTATGTAGTCAAAGCCTGTCCAAATGTACATTCCGGCAAGGTAATCGTGTTTTTTAATTACTTTCCAAGTTGCTTCGTGGGTAGAACCCCATGGTGTTTGTACCTGATCGTATGCCGAAACAGTATTATCCGGGTTGCCTTCGTTAAAAGGGATATCCCATCGTACGGGCCACAGTTTTATGGTGTCTGATTTCGCATCATAATAACCACGCGTTGCCAGTGCCGAAGTTGTTTCTGTAGCAATAAATGGCTTACCTGGAAAATTGATTTTATGTTGTGTGTACGTTTGGTGCGCATAGTTGTACCCGATAAGGTCTAAAGCTCCCGATGCGGCTAGGGCATTAGGTTTTGACGCTGTATTCTCAAACTGTGTTTTTACCTCGTTATTTACAACAATAGGCGGGTTCATTGCTGCAGTAATAGGTCTTGTTGTGTCTAATGCCTTTACAATAGCTGCCAATTCACGGCCAATCTTTGCACCGCGCTCATCCCACTGTTCAGGAATTTCATTGCCTATACTCCATATAAATACACTTGGGTGGTTTCTGTCCCTTAGTATTTGGTCTTCAAGGTCTTTTTTGTGCCATGCATCCCATGCAGTGCTATAATCAAACGGATTCTTAGATTGTTTCCACATATCGAAAGATTCATCCATTACAATGAAACCCATCTTATCGCACAAGTCTAATAATTCCGGTGCAGGAGCGTTATGGGTAGTACGGATACCGTTAACCCCCATCTCTTTCATAATTTCAAGTTCACGCTCCATAGCCCGGGTGTTAAACGCCGAACCAAGGGCACCAAGGTCATGGTGAAGGCAAACGCCTTTTATTTTCACCTGTTTTCCATTAAGTATAAATCCTTTATCTACATCAAATTTAAAGGTGCGAATACCAAAGGGCGTTGTATACGTGTCCAATATGTGTTTGCCAACCGTTACCTGGGTTACTGCACTATACATTTCAGGATGTTCTACCGACCATAATTTCGGGTTGATTAAAGAAGCCTCCTGACTGATTGTTTGTTCGCTATTCGCAGTAAGTTCAATTTCTTTTTTGAGAGATGTAACTTTTTTACTGTCCTTATATATGATGGTAGTTATTGTAGCTTTTGTAGAAGTATCCAATTCGTTTTTTACTAAGGTCTGAAATGAAACCGAAGCATTCTGAGCGGAAGCTATAGGCGTAGTAATAAAAGTGCCGTTAGCCTTAACGTGTACCTTTCCTGTAGTTTCGAGCCATACATTCCTATATATCCCCGAACCGGAATACCAACGGGAATTTGGTTGTTTAGAGTTATCTGCTTTTACAATTATCTCATTTTCAGTACCTCCGTAATTTAAATAGGGGGTAAGGTCATATCTAAAGCTTATATAACCATTAGGGCGTTTGCCCAGGTAATGGCCATTTATCCAGACTTCGCTGTTATGATAGACACCATCAAATAATACAGACGTTAGTTTTGTATTGTCTTTATTATCAACGGTAAATTTTTTTTTATACCATCCTAATCCTCCGGTAAGTGCGCCCCCGCCAACTCCCGCAGGGCTTTTTTCGTCAAAATTGCCCTCTATGCTCCAGTCATGAGGCAGGGTTAATGTGCGCCACTGAGTAGCGGCACCTATGGTATCTTTATCTTTAATACTGTCATTCAGGTGAAATTGCCATCCCGAATTAAATGCGTTTTTTCTTTCGGCAAATGCTTTACTGTCTTTACTGCCACAGGCAGCGAAGGTAAAGAGGCTAAATGCCGCAAAGGTTTTTATAATTTGGGTTGTGTGTTTTGTGGTCATGGAGTAGTTAAAAAAAACCGGTAAGCAACCGCTTACCGGCATTAAAAAATTTATTCAGCTGGTTTGTAATGAAAAACTATCATAGCAACGCCTTCACCGCTACGGCTTTGGTTTCTTATAACACCAAGGCGTAATGAATTGTCTGAAAGTTCGACTACTTTTACTGTAGTCCAGTTGCCAACATCCGGGCGGTAATCGCCACCTGATAATAGCTCTGCACCCCCATTAAAAGATAATGTGTGCGCAGCAATGTCAAATGTAAAACTACCTGTCTTAGTAGTCTGTACATCTGTAGCAAGTGCTGTTTGCGAAACAGATACATTGTATCCGCCATTAAGGTTAAATTCCATGCTGCCCCAATCTTTATTTGGCATCACCCAGCTATTGCCTGCGTAGTCAGGATACCAGTTCCAGTAGTCTGTTCCGGTAGTATTATACGGCCAGTCTAAACCAGCCCAGCCTATAGGGCTTGACATATCAAGAATCCAGGTTTTACCATTCACACCATTTGTCAGCATGTCCCATTCCGGAGCGCTAAAGTAGGCCTCATTGTTTTGAGAAACAACTACATCTCTCGATTCTGCAGCCACGGCTCCGCCACGCGTGTAAGCGGTAAATAACACCTTGTAAGTTCCTGCAAAAGGAAAGGTCGTTGTAACCACTTTTTGATTAGAGTGGCCCAGTTCGTTACCCTGTGCATCCGTGTAGCTCCAATAAGGAATTACATCGTCCATAAGGCTTGTCATGGTAACGCTGTTAGGATTTGCTGCATCCTGAACAACCGAAATGTTGATTGCTGCCGGAGAAAGTCCGGTAGGTGGAAGGCTGTCCCGATCCTCTTCAGCTTCGCATGCAAATAATAATCCAAGCGCCATTGCGCCCATAACCATTCTTGTCATCATCTGTTTCATAATCATCAATTTTTATAGTTTAATATTACCATCCCGGGTTTTGTCTTATAGCTCCATTTGAAAGTAAGATCTGCGATTGTGGCAATGCAAAGAAGCCCATAGTTTCCGGCCTGAAACTTACAGTGAAATCATCACCCATATCTGTAGCATTAATTGCTGCTGCAGTAACATTCATACTCTGCCTGATAAGGTCAAAATAACGATGCCCTTCAAGTGCGAGTTCCAGCCTGCGCTCATTCATAATATTTGTGAAATTTACAGGTAGATTATTGGTAGCATTGCCAAAGGCGCGGATGCGAACACGGTCAAGACACGTTTGTGCAAAACCGGCATTACTGTCAAGATTAAGTTCGGCAGCTGTTAACAATACATCTGAAAAGCGAATTAAAGGGATATCCTCGTAGTTATCAATCTGGAAATCTCCTGTAAAGGCAGGGTCAAGAACCCTTGTGAATTTTTTCCAGGCAAAGCCGGTATATTGGCGTTGTCCGCGTGCATCAGCATCAAATGGCAGACCCTCTGCTTCATAATTGATGATGGTTGCATCTCTACGGGTATCATCATCTTCGTATGCATTATACAATGATGGAGTAACCGGTCCGCCGCCCCAGCCTTGTCCGTAAGGGGCAAGGTCGCCGCCGCGTGTAGATATATTTACAACAAAACGGTTTCCTTCATGAAGGTTCCAGTTTGCATTACCAGAGCTGTTAAAGCGTATAGCAAAAACCATCTCTGTATTACCCTCTCCTGCATAAGGAACGCTTTCGGATGCTGATGATCCTAACCAAAGGCTTGCAAAATTATTTACTAAGTCGTGCCCGCTGTTGTTTACAACATCATTTATGTAAGTTACAGCTTCTGCTTTAGTAACAATACCTGCGAGATCAGGCTTTTCGTAATAATCGGTATAAAATAAAAACGCTTTTGCCAGATAAGCTTCGGCAGCCCATTTTGTTACACGGCCGTAATTTGTATTACCCGGCGTAGAGTAATTTTCGTTACCCAGGTTATCTGCAGCAAATTTAAAATCACTGGCTATAAGTGCATAGGTTACATCTGCCGGTGCACGTTCAGACATTAGTTCGCTCGTGGTTAGAGGGTGGTCTAACGGAACGATATCTCCAAAAACCCTCGCAAGCTGAAAGTGAAAGTGCGCCCTTAAAAAGCGTGCCTCAGCTTCGTAACGGGTACGTAGCGTCGTGTCAGCACCCCAATCAATATTGTCAAGGTTGGCCAAAAGTATATTAGCCCTAAAGATCCCTATGTACGCATTCTCCCAGATTGGGTCGTTCATCTCCTTGTCGCTTATATTTTGGAAGCGATCCCACTCTAATATCACATTACTATCGGCAGTTCCAAAACCACCGTAGCAGTTATCAGATGCGATTTCCGTGTTCATAAGTGTTCCGCCAAAACCCTCGCGCTGCAAAATGTCATACACAGCTACAAGCCCTTTAAAGCCATCTTCTGGTGTTTTATAAAAATTTTCCGGTACCTGCTGCGTGTACGGACTATTTTTAAGAAAGTCCTCGCTACATGAGCCAAGAGTAAACATTAATGCCAATAAGGATACTCTGATTATATTTTTTTTCATTTCAATTTTTTTTAGAAGTTAACACTTAAGCCCATCATATATGTTCTTGGCTGAGGATAGAAACCTACATCAATGCCTCGCGCCCATGACTGATTCGCGTTACCAAATCCTACCTCAGGATCTAATCCCGGATATTTTGTAAAAGTGTACAAGTTATTAGCAGAAACATAAAGCCTGAATTGAGAGAATGTATCGCCAACAACTTTTGATAATTTTGCGATATCGCAGCCAAGCGTCACAGTTTTTATCCTAAAGAAATCGCCATCCTTCATATAGAGGTCGCTAAATTTTGTCCAGTTACCGTTAGCATCGGTACCATAGGTTACCCTTGGCAATGTGTTAGAAGTACCTTCGGTCGTCCAGCGTCCAAAAACCTCTGTAGTATAGTTATTAAATGGCCTTGAATAGTCACGAACGCCGTAAGCAATCTGGTTACCACCTACGCCATACGTGTATACCGACAAGTCGAATGCTTTATAGCTAAGCTGGAAATTAACGCCATAATAGTAATCAGGGTTAGGATCGCCTATCTGAGTCTTATCATCGGCGGTGATTGAGCCATCACCATTTCTGTCAACAAACCTTACGTCGCCTGGTTGAGCACCTGGTTGTAAAAGTACGCCGTCTGATGAGTAAGCATCAATTTCTGCCTGATTTTGGAAAATACCTGCAGTTTGCAAACCATAGAAAAATCCTATTGGGTGCCCTTCCTGTACACGGTTCATCTCATCAAGACCCTGGAAAAGCAGGTTGCTTTCGCCATATATAATACCGTTTGGAGTTTTAACTCTTGTAACTTCGTTCTTATTTTTAGAGAAGTTTGCATTTACCGTAAGTTTCCAGTCTTCGCTAATGGTAGCATTATAGTTAAGGCCTATCTCAAAACCTTTGTTGCTTATGTCGCCTCCATTAATGTATGGTCCGGACGCTCCAGCAATTTCAGGTACTTCCTGTAGTACGATCCAGTCTTTAGTAGACTTGTCATAGTAATCAAATGTCAATACAAAGTTTCTGAATAGTGTTGCATCAAAACCTAAGTCTAACTGTTCAGATGTTTCCCATTTCAAATCGGGATTACTTAACGCATCAGGGCTTGAGCCTACCGCAAGAGGTAGTTCGCTTGGACCTGTACCAAAATGGTAGTTTTTATCGTAAGAAGAGATTGTAGATAAGTATGCAAATCTTCTTGCAAACTGGTCATTACCATTTTGTCCCCAGCTTCCGCGAAGTTTTAACGCCTGCAATACGCTGTTATCTTTATTAAAGAAACTTTCCTGATCTACATTCCATCCCGCAGAAAACGATGGAAATACTGCCCACGGATTGTTTGGTCCAAATTCTGAAGAACCATCACGGCGTATCGTTGCTGTAAAAAGGTATTTATTGTCATAGTCGTAAAGCAACCTTCCAAAATACGATACAATTTTATAGTCATATCGGCCTCCTGAAACAGTGTTCTGTGTAGGATCGGTCACGTTATCCAGGTAGGCATGGTCAAAATCATCAAATATCAGGTTTTTACCTGTTGCGCCGGATGATTTTAAAATACGCTCACGTGCTGACATACCTGCTAATACATCTAAATTGTGCTTGCCAAATGATTTTTTGTAATTAGCAGTGTTTTCCCATATCCAGGACTGGTTGTTTGCTGCAGACTGGTTTACTGTTGAAAGCAGGTTGTAAGATACAGATGATAATTGATATTCCGGAGTAAATGCACGGTAGTCATCACTGTATATATCTACACCAAATGATGTTCTTAATGTAAGGCCATCTACAGGTATCACATCTGCAAATACATTAGCCACAAAACGGTTTGATTTGGTTTCCCTAAAGTTTGTGTAATATAATAAACCTGCAGGATTGGTAATATCTGCGCTTAGATCTGATGATCCATACGTGCCATCCTCATTAAAAGTAGCATAGTTAGATGGTGTATTAAGGAAACCTCTTAAAGAGTTATTGTAAATTCCCTGATCTGCAATTCCTCTGCTTTTTGTATTAGCGTAGGAGAAGTTTTCACCAATTCTGAATCGGTCTTTAATTACATTATAAGTAGCATTAGTAGTAAATGTAACCCTGTCGTAGCTTGACTGATTATTTTGACTACCAATGATTCCTTCCTGTCCAAAATAAGAAATGCCTGTATTGTAAGTTGCCTTATCGTTTCCGCCACTTATAAGCAAAGAATGGTTTTGTTTCATTGCACCGTCATTAAACAATTCATCCTGCCAGTTGTTTGTCTTCATTCCGTTGATTTGCTCTTGGGTATATAATGGAGTTGTACCGCTGTTTACACGCGCTTCGTTCATTATAGTAGCAAATTCAGTAGCATTAAGCAGGTCTAACCTTTTGTACGTTTGCTGAAAACCTGTATAGCTGTTAAAAGAGATAGTTGTTTTTCCTTCTTTTCCTTTTTTTGTTGTTACTAAAATTACACCGTTAGCCGCCCTTGCACCATAAATAGCTGCCGCAGAGGCATCTTTTAATACGTCGATCCTTTCTATGCTTGATGGATCAAGATAACCGATACCGTTATCTACTACCACACCGTCTACAACATATAGGGGAGAAGCATTACCCACCGTACCGGCACCACGAATGTTTACCACCATTCCCGCACCAGGCTGCCCTGAACTTTGTGTGATGGAAACCCCGGAGGACTGACCCTGTAAGGCGCTTGTAGCATCTATACTGTTTGTTTGTTGCAGGTCGCGGCCGCTTACTACCGTTGTTGCAGCAGTTGTAACTTTACGTTTTTGGGTACCGTAACCTACAACTACAATTTCGTTAAGTTCAGATGCGCTCGATTTTAGATTTACACTTATTGCCGTTTGGTTATTTACAGCAACTTCCTGCGATGCAAAACCCACAAAGCTGAATACTAAAACAGCATTTGGCGATGCACTGATTTCGTAATTCCCGTCAAAGTCGGTACTTACTCCGTTAGTGGTGCCCTTTTCTACAACATTTACGCCCGGTAATCCAAGCCCATCCTCTGTAGAGGTCACTTTTCCTGTAATTTTTTGCTGCGCAAATGCCGGTAAGGCAAGCATGACAAAGAAAAACGACAGGCAAAAGGTAAGCACCTTTGGCGGAATACAAATTTTACTTTTCATAATGATTTAGTTTGTTTGGTTAGAATTGTTTTGGTTTGTCTACTAATAAGCGTTAGCAATAATCTGTTCGAACAGTTCCTGCCTTCCGCTTTTAGGTTCGGGTTCTCCATTCTGACGGGCAATTTCGCTTAGGTTTTCTAAAGTGAGCTCTCCTTTTTCAAACCCGGCTCCGTTGCCACTGTCAAATGATGCATAGCGCTCTTTGCGCAACTGCAAATAATTGGTATTTTTAAGAATATGTTCTGCGCTTATAATGCCGCGAGCAAAAATGTCCATTCCGCTTATATGGGCGATAAACTTATCTTCAAGGTCGGTAGAGTTACGTCGTACTTTAGCGTCAAAGTTGATTCCTCCGCCCTGAAGACCACCAGCCTGGAGGAAAACAAGCATAGCCTGTGTAACCTCATAAATGTCTATTGGGAACTGGTCGGTATCCCACCCGTTTTGATAGTCGCCACGGTTAGCATCAAGACTGCCCAGCATACCGGCATTGGCCGCAAGCTGCATTTCGTGCTCAAAGGTGTGTCCTGCAAGTGTAGCGTGGTTTACCTCAAGGTTTAATTTAAAGTCATCCTGAAGATTGTATTTATGCAAAAATCCAATACAGGTAGCAGCATCAAAGTCATACTGGTGCTTCATCGGCTCCATGGGCTTAGGCTCTATAAGAAAGTTTCCGGTAAAGCCTTTACTTCTTGCATAATCCCTGCAAATGGTAAGGAACTGCGCCAGGTGGTCCTGCTCACGCTGAATATCTGTATTTAAAAGGCTCATATAGCCTTCGCGGCCCCCCCAAAAAACGTAATTCTCTCCGCCTAATGCTATGGTAGCATCTATTGCAATTTTAGCTTGTGCACCGGCATGCGCCACTACATCAAAATTTGGGTTTGTAGAAGCCCCGTTCATATATCTTGGATTGCTAAAAAGATTTGAAGTACCCCAAAGCAATTTTATTCCTGTTTCCTTTTGTTTCTCTTTAGCATAAGCTACAACTGCCTGTACACGTTGCTCGAACTCTTCTAACGTTGGCGCCTCATCTACTAAATCTACATCATGGAAGCAGTAGTATTTAATACCCAGCTTTTCCATAAATTCAAATCCGGCATCCATTTTATCTTTAGCGCGGGTTATGGCATCTTCATTACTATCCCAGGCGTGTACTTCTGTTCCGGGACCAAATGGGTCATTACCCGTGTTTACAAGTGTGTGCCAGTATGCCATGGCAAACTTAAAATGGTCTTTAAGCGGCTTTCCTGCTACAACGCGGTTCTCGTCATACCATTTAAAAGCAAGAGGGTTGTTGCTTTCGCGGCCTTCATATTTTATTTTATCTACCGATTTAAAGTAAGCCTGTTTAGTTGTACTCATGTTGTTTATTTTCAATATTTATATTCTCTTTCCAATTTTGGTAAATTTCGCTGTACTGATTTGACAGTGCTACAGCAGGTTCAATATGCTCAAGGCATTCCAGGCTACTGAAAGCCTCATCTATAGACTTGTAATAGCCAAAACCAAAGGCGGCTCCGCGGGCTGCACCATCTGCGCCGGCTGTATTATAAAGCTCAACAGTTGTTTGTGTAGTATTTGCAAATATTTCGCGGAATACAGGGCTTAAAAATAAATTAGCCTTACCTGCACGCACCACGTTGCCTGAAACGCCAATTTCTTTCATTATGTCGAAACCGTAGTTCATAGCGAACACAATGCCCTCGCATGCCGCACGTACCAATTCTGGCGACTGGTGGATATTAAAATTCAGGTTCTGTATACCCGAAAATGCAGGCTTGTTGTTGAATATGCGTTCTACACCATTACCGAACGGATAAAAGCGGAGACCTTTTGAACCGGGAACTGCCTTTGCGGCTTCGCTATTCAGTTTATCATAAGAGATAAGGCTTCCGCCATCTGCTCCAAGCGACATTATTTTGCGTAGCCACTGATACAATATTCCTGAGCCGTTTATGCATAAGAGTACTCCGTTGCGTTTCTCTGACTGCGTATCGTTTACATGTAAAAAGGTGTTTACGCGGTTCGACCTGTCATAAGCATCCTTTTCTGTAACAGCATAGATAACAGCCGATGTTCCGGCTGTGGTAGCAATTTCACCTGGCTTAAGCACATTAAGCGATAATGCGTTGTTGGGCTGGTCTCCTGACCGATAAGTAATTTTGGTGTCAGGACTTAATCCTAAAGAAAAGGCTATATCTGAATTTATTACGGATTGCATTCCGAAAGAAGGCACAATTTCAGGGATAAGCGATACGGGGAGATCCATAGCTTCGAGCACTTCGACTGCAAGGCGGCCTTCGGCAAAGTTCCATAATGCTGCTTCAGACAATCCTGAAGTGCTTGTTTGGGCGACGCCCGAAAGTTTGGCTGCAATGAAATCTCCAGGGAGCATCATATACTTAGCCTTCGCAAATACAGCGGGCTCGTTATCTTTTACCCACTTAGCCTTTGAGGCAGTAAAATTACCCGGAGATCCTAATATAGTAGCCTGACTAACGCTTTGGCCCATTATGCTGTAAATATCATTGCCAATGTCTGCCGCACGGCTGTCACACCAAATTATTGAAGGGCGCACGGGCTCCAGGTTTTCATCTACCAGCACTAAACCATGCATTTGATAAGCTATACCTATACCTGCTATACTCTTTAAATCGATTGTATTGCCAAGAGTTTTAACTCCCTGTTGAACATAACTCCACCATCGTGAAGGATCCTGCTCTGCCCATCCAAATTGCGGGGCTGCCATCTCCATCTCAAAGTCAGGCACACTAACTGAGGAAATTGTTTTTCCTGTCCCGGAGTCTAATACAGACAGCTTAATTGATGAACTCCCCAAATCAATTCCTAAAAAAAGCATACGTTCTATTGTTAAAATTTAAGAAACCCTTATAAATGCTGCCTAATACAACTACAACGTTTTTTATAATGGTTAATTTGACTACAAGTATATGACATATTTTTCGTTTCAACAAAATATTATATTAAATATTTTATAATTCTTATAATTACCAACAAAATGTAGCATAAGTAAAATAATAGCGTTAGATAACCGAAATTCAATAATGCAGGTTGTAACGGATTTTCGTAATTGTGTAAGTCACATCGCCTAGGCGATTTGTTAATTATAGATATTTAGTACCATTAGCAGAGAGTTAGATACCGCGTAAAATCTTAATCATCAAATTCACCGAATATCCATCTTTTCTAATAGCAAAAAGTAAACGTATCTTTGTAAAAAATTTATAATGATTCCACAAGATACTATAGTGGCGTTAGCTACGCCGTCTGGAGCGGGTGCCATTGCAGTTTTGCGTTTGTCCGGTAACGAGGCTATATCTATAGCATCGGGCGTTTTCACATCTGTTTCGGGCAAAGACATTACACGTCAAAAGTCGCATACATTACACCTTGGGCATATAGAAAGTGAGGGTAAGATATACGATCAGGTTTTAATATCTATATTTAAAGGACCAAATTCTTATACGGGCGAGAATACTATAGAAATTTCCTGCCATGGCTCTACCTATATACAGCAGCAAATAATTCAGTTACTATTACGCAAAGGTTGCCGTATGGCAAATGCTGGGGAATTTACCTTACGTGCTTTTCTAAACGGGAAGCTCGATCTTAGCCAGGCAGAAGCTGTAGCTGATTTGGTAGCAAGTGATAATGAGGCTTCGCACCAAATAGCCATGCAGCAAATGCGGGGCGGGTTTAGTAATGAAATAGCTAAACTGAGGGAGGAGCTTTTAAATTTTGCATCACTAATTGAATTAGAACTTGATTTTGCTGAAGAAGACGTAGAGTTTGCCGACCGGAGCCAGTTTCATGATTTGCTTAACAGGATAAGTTTTGTATTAAAAAGACTGATAGATTCTTTCTCTGTAGGTAATGTAATTAAAAATGGTATTCCGGTAGCCATTGTGGGTGAACCTAATGTGGGTAAATCAACACTATTAAATGCGCTGCTAAATGAAGAACGGGCAATTGTAAGCGACATAGCAGGCACCACCCGGGATACTATTGAAGACGAGTTGGTAATAAGTGGGATAGGGTTCAGATTTATAGACACAGCAGGCATCAGGGAGACAGAGGATGTAGTTGAAAGTATGGGCATAAAGAAAACTTTCGAAAAAATGGAGCAGGCACAGGTGGTAGCCTACCTCTTTGATGCAACACTATTTACAGAAAATAACAATAATTTAAGGACTGAGATTGAGAAAATAAAAAATCAGTTTCCTCTAAAGCCACTGGTTATAATAGGGAATAAAGCGGATAAACTTTCTGAAGAAATTAAAACTCATGCTTTGCAGCAAATCCCGGAATTACTATTGGTATCGGCAAAGGAAAAAAATGGGGTAGAGGAGCTTAAGGATAAGCTATTATCGTTTGTTAATACAGGCGCATTACGAAATAACGAAACTATAGTTACCAATACACGACATTACGATTCGTTGCTAAAGGCCTTAGAAGAAATCCAAAAGGTACAATATGGACTGCAGTCGGGAATTCCGGCTGACCTCATGGCTATTGATATTAGGCAGGCATTGTATTACTTCGGAGAAATTACAGGACAGGTTACTAATGACGAATTGTTGGGTAACATTTTTGCGAATTTCTGTATCGGAAAGTAATAGCACAAAATAACGCAAAACATCGCTTGAAAAATAACGTTAAATCTCTATAAATCATATTTATAGAGATTTTTTTTTACTTTAAACATTCGGTTATTTTGTAAAACTTTGATTAAATTTGTACCTCTCTTGTACCTCAAAATTATACTTGTGTACGAGGTACAAATATGGGCGAAATTATGACACACTTTGAGACGTCAGGAGACATTAGGAGACACAGAGAGACGTCCTGATAAGATAAACTATAACACTTGAATGAGTTCAAATATTGAAGTACAGCGTATCTGCGAGAATTGCAGAAAAATGTTTACTGCTAAGACAACCAAAACCCGGTACTGTTCACACAAATGTAATAGCAGGGGGTATAAGGCAAAGGTTAAAGACAATAAAATTGAAACGAGCAATAAAGAGACTGCTCTTTTAACGGAGGTTGCGAGTGTCAGTATATCTGCAAAAGACTTCCTTAATATTATGGAGGCATCAAAACTTCTTGGAATTAGCCGCAGTACGTTATATAGAATTATTGAGAGAGGTGAGATAAATACAAAGAAAATAGGACGTAGAACGATAATACGTCGCTCCGATCTAAACAATTTTTTCGAAATGCCAGATATTATCATACCCTCGAATCGACTTCCTCCGATTTCGGAATGTTACACAATTAATGAAATGCATGAAAAATTTGGAATATCACCCGCTGCACTTTACAATCTAATACGGCGAGAGGGTATCCCAAGATTTTCAAAAGGCAGATTTACGTATGTTGTTAAATCGGACATTGAAAAAGTATTAATGAAAAAGATAACATGAAAAAGAACAAAAAGGTAAAAGTTACTTTGTTAAAGAAAGTAATTTCACAGGGAAAAAAACAGTCGCTATATTTAGACTTTTATCCCCCAATACTTGATGCAGCGACTAATAAGTATACACGCCGTGAATTTTTAAAAATATATCTTTATACAAAACCCAGAACCACGATAGAAAAAATTGCAAATGATGAAAACTTACACACAGCTGGGCTTATCCAGATCAAAAGACAAAATGAAGTAAGTAAAGATTATATATATAGTGCATTTGAACAAGGTCAGTTACTGATAAAAGAAACTGGAAGTGCTTCATTTATGGAATACTTCGAAAATCAGGCCGAAAAGAGAACAGGTAGTAATTATGATATATGGATTACCGCAATGAAATACTTCTCTGATTTTTTAAAAGGCAGGGATATAGTTTTTTCAAAAATTACTGTAGCACTTATTGATGATTATAAAGAATATCTTTTAAATGCTAAAAGTAAAAAAATTCCGAACCGAAAATTAGCTGTTAATACTGCGCATTCTTATTTCAGTAAAGTTAGAGCCACGTTGAAAAAAGCTTATAAAGACGGCATGCTGCAGATAGATGTGAATGCAGCGATTGAAACTATAAAAGAAGAAGAGTCGCAACGAAATTTTCTACACATTGAAGAAGCCCAACTCTTATATAATACCGATTGTGAAAAGGATGTAGTTAAGAGAGTGTGTCTTTTTGCTATCTTAACAGGGCTTCGCTATTCGGATATTGAAAAATTAAAATGGTCAGAGTTAGAGTACTCAAAATATGACGGATATACGCTACGAATCAGGCAGCAAAAAACAAGCAGACAAATAACAATGCCAATATCAGAGCATGCTGTAGAACTTATGGGCGAGCCCCGCGATGGAAAAGAACGGGTGTTTGAATCTATAAATAAGTGGGATTTATATCGTTACATACCAGTTTGGATGGCGAATGCAGGAATATCGAAACATATAACGTTTCACTGTTTCAGACACACCTACGCTACATTGCAACTTAATTTAGGAACTGATATATTCACTGTATCAAAAATGCTTGGACATAAAAATGTGAAGACCACGCAGATTTATACTAAAATTATTGATAAGAGAAAAAGGGAAACTACCGATAAAATAAATTTGAAGTAATTATTTGCGAGCAAATCCTTTTTTGGCATTTAAGTAATCATCAGAACGATCTTCTAATTCTAAATTTGTTTTTCTTTTACCCGATTTTATCCAATCTATAAGTTCTTGCTTATCAAAGTAGAGTCTTTTACCTTGTTTACTTGCCGGTATTTCCCTTCGGCAAACCTTAGTATAAATTGTAGAGATTGATAAATGCAGGAGTTTTGACGCTTCAGAAATACTTAAGAGCAGATCTTTATGATCATTCTCCCAAATTTTTTCTTCAAGGATTTTTTCAATACTTTCAATTCTCTCATATAATTTTGTAACCACTTCCGGTAACTGCTCAAATTTAAAATTTTTCATAGTGTTTCCAATTTTGAGAAATAGAACCCATAATATATTTTATAAATAATTATTTTTCATGAAAATTGCTTTCCCTGAGCAACATCAAATTGCATGTAATTTTATCGCACGAGAACTAAATTTAAAATTAGTAATCAATTATCGAAATATCAAAAAATGACGCTTAACAGTAGTATTTTGCATGCAAAGGCTAAAGCAGATGACAGAGATATATGCTTGTTTATCTTGGTTCGATAGGTAGATTAAATCAAATGCGATTTAAAAAATCTTTAATTAGTTTTCAGTGTATTGTTGCAAGATTGATGGAGATGGGATATTATAAACCTATCTATATTCTTATTAATTAAAAGCCTTTTAATATTCTAGTAATAATCCGGACAGCCTTGGCATTTCTTCTCCCAGTCGAACTGATAAAGTAGGGAAAACTCATGCACACCACCGTTACGCCCCATATTATTCACAACCGCATCGTAAGAATAGCCTATTTTAAAATGCTCGTATTTTAACCCGAAGTAAGGATTTATGGATGTAAGCAGGTGGCTATTACTACTGTTGCCTGCCGGATTTGTAGCGGCAATTACACCGACAAATATCCTCTCGAAAATAAGGCCAGCCCCAACGTCCATACGGTTATATTTACCCTGCTGCATGTAGTTTGCAGTTATCAATATCTTAGAATCGTACGGCAAAAATGTGCTTGTAAAGTTTGAAAATTTAAATTCATATCCTGCGTTTAACGAAAAGAACATATCCAAAGGTAAATTGCCGATAAGGTTAAACGAAATATTAGGTTTATTGAGGTGCTTAAGGGAGCCACCTATCCAGCAGTCTTCATTATTGAAAAGTACGCCGGCACCCATATCGAAAAAGCTGACCTTGTTATTTAATGCAAGTGGGTCTATACTTCTGGGGTCTATAGTGCCGGAACCTATGTTCAGCTGGTCTTCAAGTATTAGGTTCTGAAAGCCGTATGACTTGCTCCCATAACCGGCTTCTAATGCAGGGTGAAAATACCAGTCATCAGATATTTCTACCCGATATGCATAGGAAACGTTTATTTGGGAAAGGCTATAATCTGTAAATGACTCGCGTTGGCTTAAAAAATTCACTCCAAAACCGCTGTTCATATCCTCTGCCCAAGTGTTCAAAAAAGCGTAATCACTTTCTATTTTAAGTTTCGCATCCGGCCATTGGCTACGGTGCATGACTCCAGCCGAAGTGGTTTCCTGAAACCCAGTAAATGCCGGATTAACAGTTTGGGGCACCATAAAGTACTGCGTAAATATGGCGTCCTGCGCCTTAACGTTGCAGATACCCACAATAAAAAATAGTATAGTTATATAATGTTTCATTGATGCTAATTATTTGATTAAGACAAAAGGGCCTTCAAAATTTATAATGTGCCCATAAAAAGTTTCAGCCTTAATACGGTAGTAAAAGTTTCCGTTTTCCGACTGTACTTGTTTCATTTGGCCGTCCCAACCCGATATGACTTCGCCTTTCTCATGAAATAGTAATGCACCCCATGTATCATAAATATTGAGTTCTATGGATTTTAAACCTCTGTATAACGGGCTGAAAGAGTCGTTCGTACCGTCTCCGTTTGGTGTAAAGCCGTTTGGTACCATAACGTCATAACCTTTGGTAACGATTATTGTAAAATGATAGGTATCGGTACATCCATAAGAATAGCTTGCGGTAAGGGTAACTACATAGGTCCCTTCACGAACATAAGTATGTTTAGGGTTTTCTGACGAGGATGCGCTACCATCGCCAAAATCCCATGATGTCCCAATATAATCTCCCGTAGAAGCATTAGTAAACTGCACTTCATCGAAAACAGAATATATCTGGTACGTTGTAAATCCGTACGAATCTGCGGTAAATGCCGCCTCCCCAAGTTGCTGTGTTGCCACGTCAAAATTTTGTGTGGCTGTACAGCCTTTGCTATCTGTCGCCGTAACGATTACTGTACCATTCTCGTTAGTGGACATGTATTGCCCGTTAGTCCCGGAAACTGTGCCGCTTGTCCATGTGTACTGGAATGGGGGCACACCGCCTGCCGCCTGGGCTGTGTTTACCTGCTGAACATATCTTGTAGCACAATTAAACGTAACATTTTCTGTCACGTTAAGTGTGATTGGCGCCGGGCGTGTAATGGTATATGTTCCGTTGTTACTACATCCACCTGCATCAGTTACAGTTACTGTATAGGTACCAGATGTTATAGCCATGAGGTCTTCGGTAGTTGTACCGTTAGACCAGTTGTATACGTATGGTGGTGTACCTCCTGCCACAAGCAGGTTTATAGCACCACTCATTGTATCATCGCAAACAAGGGCATGTGTAATGTTCGCTGTTACTGTCAACGCCGCAGGTTCTATAATGGTGAATGTCCTTGTGATCTGGCAATGATTGGCACTATTATCAGATATGGTAGCTGTATATGTTCCTGCTGCCAGATTGTTGCGCTGTGTTCCCGCTGTAGATCCGTCGCTCCAAACTAAAGTTACAGGTGCAACGCCACCCACAAGGTTAAGGGTAATACTGCCATCGTGTGCGCCATTACATGAAATATTAGTAGCTATAGGAGTCACCATAAATACTGGGGCTTCGGGTATGGTAACGGTAATGTTCTTAACGCAGCCGCTATCATCTGTCACTGTAATAATATAGTTTCCTGCGGCTAAGTTGTCCTGATAGGTGCCTGTTGCCAGGTTGCCCCATGTTGTTGTGTAAGGGGCATCGCCACCGGTTATAGCAAGGCTTATCGAAGCATTATTAGCACCATAACATGTAATTGGCGTAGTAGTTGGCGTTATAATGATTTCGGGCTGCTGTGTAAGTGTAACAGAGAGCGGGATAGTACATCCATTAGCGTCGGTAGCAACAAGGTTATACGTTCCTGCTGTAACATTTATTAAATCTTCGGCGGCGGATGTATATCCGCCCGGACCGGTCCAAGAGTATGTGTAAATGCCCGCTGTTATCACGCCACCTGTAACCGTTACATCAATAGAGCCAGTTGCAGCTCCAAAACAGAGCACATTTACATGGCTTTCGGATATTGACAGGGCGTTAGGCTGCGTGAGTGTAAAAGTTTGGGAGGGAGCACTACAACCATTACTATCTGTGACAACAAGTTGATAGATGCCCACCGGCAGATTAGCTATATTTTGTGTTGAAGCAGTAAATCCGTTAGTACCCGTCCATGCATACGTGTAAACTGATGTTCCGCCAACAGGGGCAATTGTTATGCTTCCATTTGTACTGCCAAAACAACTTACATGGTAACCATTAAAATCAGGAACTGTGCCTGTAAATGCCACTACTTGCGGCTCTGTAATAGTATAGCTCTCAGTTACAGGGCAGGCATTAGTAGTATCTCTAATTATTATGGTATAGACACCGGGGTTAAGAGCAGAAATGTCTTCGGTGGTTGCTGTAAAACCATCAGGGCCTGTCCATGCAAATGTATAACCGGGATATCCTCCTGTAACCGATAGATCTATCGAGCCATTTTGTGCGCCATTGCAACTTGTGCTAAAGCCGTTAAAGTTAGATACTAACGCATTGCTAATTTCAAGTCCGGTGGCAGGCTGTGTAATTTGTATGCCATTAATATATTTAACGGTACCATTGGCATCGGTAACCCGTATATTATAAGTACCGGCCGGCAAGTTATCAAACACAAAATTCTCTGTAGTTAAATTTTGTAGATCTTCTATTACAGTGCCATCAGCAAGTAAGACAGCATAGTCAAACGGGGCGATAGAGACCTGAGTTATTTCCACTTCGATAACACCCGTAGACTGCCCAAAACAATCCACATTTATATGGCTTGCCAGTACTTCGGCAATCACCAACGGCATTGGCTCAATAAAGTTAAATGATAATGTAATGCCTGTACAAAGGCCATCGGTAATTGTAACGCTGTAAGTGCCGGGGCCAATGTTAGCAATATTTTGTGCGGATGCTGTAAAACCGGCAGGCCCTGTCCATGAATAAGTATAAGTTCCCGTACCACCTGTAGGGTTAAGGTTTATAAACCCATCATTAGCGCCCGCAGTACTGATCTGGAAACCATTGTAGTTTGATACCGTTGATGATGCCGCAAATACAGGATTTACTGTGACTGCAAGTATAAACGGCGTGCCGTTACAATTACCATCGGGTGAGAGTGGGATGATTGTATAAGTTGCTGTTTGCGTTGTTCCCGATGTATTACTTAATGTTCCTGTAATTAGTGTTTGGGCAGAACCGGATGTACCTCCCGTAACGTTACCTGTTGGTGCGCTCCAGCTGTAGGTGGTACCTGCCGGAAGCAGCGTAGCCGCTGTAGCCGGATTAAAAGTAAAGGTGTCTTCACTACACAGGGTTAGAGTACTATTAGGTACAATTGCAGTTGGGTTGACTGTTACATGTACTGTAAAAGGAATGCCGGAACATCCGCCAAATTGAGGTGTGATCGTGTAGGTTGCTACAACAGGGGTGATGGTAGTATTAATTAATACCTGGTTGAGGCTTGCCTGTGCCAATGCCTGTGCACCCCCGCCGGTAAAGCCATTACCTGTTGGGGCAGACCATGTAAAGGTTACTCCTGTGGGCATATTGTTGCCGCCACTATTTGCAGGAATATAATTTAAAGGAGACCCGCTGCAAATTGCTGTTTGCTGGGTTGCATTCACAAATGGTACGGGATTAACCGTAATCGTGTAAACAGACGGAGCACCGGGACAAGCCGAAGCATCTGCTGTTGTTGCCGAAGCGGTATAGGTAACTGTTAAAGGGCTGCTTGTAGTATTGGTTAATGTTTGAGCCGGTATACTTGTCGTATTTCCGCCGGTTGCAGCACCTGTAATCCCTGTTGGTGCAGAGACCGTCCAGCTTATAGATGTGTTAGGTGTCGCACTGCTAAGTACTACCGCAGTACTTGATCTAGCAGAACAAATGGTTTGGTTACCTATAGAAAATATAACCGTTGGAGCAGGATTTACTGTTATATTAAATGTTTGTGTTGCACCGTTACAACCATTTAAAACAGGTGTAACAACAATAGTTGCTGTTATTGCGGTATTCGTATTATTTGTAGCAGTAAAAGCTAATATGTTGCCTGTGCCTGTAGCTGCAAGCCCTATTGCCGGATTGCTATTTGTCCAATTAAACACTGTTGAAGGTACACTTCCTGTAAAGCTTATTACATCAGTAGTTGCGCCATTACATTTTGTCTGGCTTGCTATTCCAGCTACCGTGGGCAAAGGGCTAACGGTGACATCTACTGTAAATGTACTCCCTGTACACGTTCCTGAAACCGGTGTTACAGTATAGCGAATTGTAACTGGTGTTGTAGTAGTATTGGTTAAGGTTCCAGTTATTGTACTTCCTAATCCGGAAGCTAGGCCAGTAATTCCGGTTTGTGCTCCGGGCGCAGCCCAACTGTATTGAGTATTGGCGGGTACAATGCCATCGGTTCCATTTACTGGTGTGATGGTAAATGCCTGACTACTGCATGTAGTGTTAGTAATACTATTAATAATGGGCTTAGGATTAACGGTCACCGTATAATTAAACGCCGACCCTGCACAGGCCACGCCGCCGCTTAACGAACCTGCAGCATTATACACCACATTAACAGGCGTATTTGTTGTATTAGTTAAAGTTTGAACTGGTATAGTTGTAGTGCCATTTGTTGTAACGCCTGTTACTCCTGCCGGTTGTGTAGCCGTCCATGTAAATGCAACTCCCGGTGTGGGGCTGCTTAGTGCTATTGCCGTCGTGCTGCTGCCCGAACAAATGGTTTGGTTAGGTTGAGAAAAAGTAACGGCAGGCGACGGGCTTACTGTTATGGTAAAAGTTTGTGCTGTGGCCGGGCAACCATTGGACGATGGTGTAACTGTAATTGTGCCCGTAATGGCTGCAGCACCTGTATTTGTAGGATTAAAAGAAGGTATATTGCCTGTTCCACTTGTAGGCAGCCCTATAGCTGCATTAGAGTTCGTCCAGCTATATGTAGTATTTGCTGTACTATTCGTAAAAGTTATAGGGGTAGTAGCAACAGCATTACAAAAATTCGGGTTTGAGAGCGTTAAGGCGCTTGGTGCAGTGTTTACTGTAATTGTAAACGTGTGTGTCGTACCGGTACAGCCTTGGGCATTAGCAGGTGTAACAGTTATTGTAGCTACTATAGGTGCGCCTGTTGTATTAATTGCAGTAAACGACGGCAGGTTACCCGTACCCGATGTTGCAAGGCCAATACTGGGAGTATTGTTAACCCAGTTAAACAACGTGCCGTCGACTGTACTGGTAAAAGAAACTGCATCTTGTGTATTGCCATTACAAACAGAAATGGCAGAAACCAGATTTACTACAGGCAACGGCTGTACTGTTATGGAAAATATTTTTGGCGTGCCATTGCAATTGCCTACGCGCGGAGTGACTGTAATAGTAGATGTAATAGGGGCAGTGCCATTGTTTTGTAATGTAAAAGCCGGTATGTTGTTAGTAATGCCCGATGCGACTAAACCTATAGATGTATTAGAGTTTGTCCAACTATATGTTGTTGCCGCCAGATCGCTGCCAAATATTATGGCATCAGATTGCTGACCCGCACATTTATCCTGATTGGGTACATTATTCATAACTGGTGCAGGGCTTATAGTAAAATCTTCACTTACTGTTGTAGTGCCACACTCATTTGTAACCGCTAAAGATATAGTATGTGGTCCCGATGTGCTGTAGGTTACCGCTCCGGGGTCTGCCGAAGTTGAGGTTAAAGGCGTACCTCCCGGAAAACTCCATGCATAGGTAAGAATTGCCTGCGTACCACAATTAGCAACCGTTGCCCTAGGCGTAATACTTGCTGAAGTGCTTCCACAAAAATCGGAAATTGGGGTAATAAAAGCAGTAGGTGGCGCTTTAACGGTAACGGTTTGGGTGGCAGTTCGCGGTGGGCTACATGAATTACTTGCTGTTAATGTTACGGTATACGTTCCTGGATTAGGAAAGCTAAAAGACGGGCTAACAGATGCCGAGGTAGTGTCATTTGTAAAGTAGTTATGTGTGCCTCCAGGTGATGTGCCGCAGTTGCTTGTAGCATAAGCGACTGCCCAACTATAGGATATATTACAGGTATTGGCTGTAGGAGTTGTATTAGTTGCTTGTGCTATTACTGAGCCGCAACCTGTAGTATTGTTTAACGTAAATGAAGCGGATGCGAGTGGGCTTTCTATGCAGATGGTTTTAGTGTCATTTGAGGTTCCAGAGCAACTATTTCTTCTGAACAGGGTAACACTGTAAGTTCCGGGTGTAGAGAATTGAATATTCAAATTTTCTGAACCATTATTCCAACCAGCGTAATTAGCAGGAAAACCACCGTCATTGCCTAAGTTACTCCCGCTTAGAGACCATCCGCTTGCAGGAGTAATTACCCAATATCTGCCGCTATTATTATTACATGTAGTTGCAGTAACTATAGAACCGTTAATTGATTGGTCATTAATATTGATTAATTGATTAGTGCAGCCGTTAGCGGGAAGACTCACAATTGCTGTAGGTGGTGTTGATGTTCTTATTGGACCAGCAGAAGAACTTGCTGATCCACATGGATTGATCGCCTGCATGGAAACTCCAAATGCATTATTTTCGGTTGTATTACCATTGGTAAACGAATTACCACATGATGATGAATTAAAAGTGCGAGTTATAGATGCCGGAATGTCAAATTGCGAGTAAGGAATAGGATTAGTCGGATCATCTGAAAACGTTATAGTGTAAGTTGTTCCTGCTATATTTGCTGAAACACCTGAAATTGGAAATGTAAGTTCAAACGGCACACAACCTTGGGCGTTAATTGGTAATTGGATTTGTGGAGATGCAGGTTGATTTCCAACAAACACATTATATCTTTTGTTGATTGTACAATTTAACGTAGTATTAATCGTAATTATTAACTCGTAGAGACCTGTGTTGTAAGTATGGTTAATATTATTACCATTATTCCAACTACTATTGCTTGTAGTAAAGAATGTTGAACTATCACCCCAATCAATAGTATAGGCTGTTACTAAGTTTTGCAAGTCAGCAGGAATGCCATTATTTAAGAATATCACACCAGATGTTTCTCCCGGTTGTGTACAGCTAACAAGCCATTGTGCGTTTTGATATTGCATTAAATTTGCACTTTCAACAGTGGGTTCCAAAACAGTGACGTCAACTACATCTGTCCTTTCGCATTGACCAACCGAAGCTGTAACAGTATAAGACCCACTCATTGCAGGTGTGGAATTATTTCTAACAACAGATGACGTTGAACTTGAATAATCATTTGGACCCGCCCACGAATAGTTAACACCAGTTGGCGCATTACTTGTTATCGCAGATAAATTTATTGCACTTCCTTTACAAATGGTTATATTATTTCCAGCATTTACTGTGAAATTGTCGATGATGGATATTGTCGCGCTACCACTTTCATCTTGTGAGTTCCCGGTTGAATCCTCAACACCTACAAGAGCGTAGGTATAAACACCAACGGTACCAGTTGCAGCACCCACGTTAACAGAATTTCCAGAGGTAGTGGTGACTGTAAGAATTGAACCACTATTAATTTTATAGGTAAAAGTGTAAGGTGCAGTACCACCGGCGCCAGTAAAAATAATATCAGGCTGAGCAGAATTAACACAAGTTGTTGTTGTTCCGGAAATGGTTGCAGATGGAACTACAACCTTTATAAGAAATCCTTCTATGTTGGGGCAATTAGCCACAGCACTAACACAACAAAAACAAAAAAGCATAATAAATAATACACGACAGTAATTATTTTTCATAGATACCTAATTATTAGCAGGAAAATAGCTCTTAAAAATTTGTTAAAAGCCCCGCAAGATATGTTGAATTAGGTTAGCAACCTATACCTATTAATGGGTAATTTGCGAATTAATTTGCATCAAATTTTGCGAAATGTGAATCTAAATGGCTGGGCGGGAATGAAAGAGCAGCAGGGGAGGGTTCGCTGGTGGACCCGAAACTTTGCACTGAGTAGCGGAAAACAATTGGGTTGAGAAAGATGCACAAGATGGGATTACGGTTAATAAACATTGGACCTACCTCCCGTCCAAAAAAATTGCAGCCGAAAATTCATAGTATTTTGATCAGGGTCAGGTGACTCCACGAAAATGGCTAAATTAAAGTGAGCTAATTGCATATGTATTTCCAAATAAATATTTAGACTAAAACATTGTGAAGTATCTTGTTAGATTCACGAGAACTACCTCAATATTTCACTTTATAAAGGTTCAAGTAAGTAACGCAATAAATTTAATCCAAAAATATTTTTTAAAATTAGTTGTCGGTTTAAATATAAGTTGTATCTTTGCATTTCAATACTTCAATATAATCTGCGCAGATTATTTTCAATCCTTCTCCGTTCCGGAATCAATATTTCAAAGTTTAAGAATACCTGCATAGCAATTGCTATGCCATCAAGATTTGCACAATTTATTTTTAAAATGAACAAAAATGAAATTGCATCAACATTATTTAGGTTTGTAAACGTTCGGAACCCACAACTTCCAAAGGCTGTAACTATCCCTGTTAGATTTGTGTCACAGGATTTAACACTGGCAACAGGAGTGTTTCATACCGCAGTTTCAACTCGTGCAACGGGAGTTACTAAAAGCCAGGCATTAGCGACTGCAGCAGCGGGAAGCTTTAAAACGCCTATCCTGTCTGACAAAGAATTGAGGGTACTCTCTCCACAACTTTTTGACTTTTCGGAATGGGTAATGCAAAACAGGGCTGCCTACACTGATGCTGAACTTAAGGTAGAAGTGGCAAAGGTAAAAGAAACGATCGCCAATGATAAATTGCAAAAGCTTTGGGACAATCTTTTCTATCAAGTAATTACACAAAAGGATTTCTACGTTAAAGAAGGTGTGATGCAAATGCTTACTGCATACCACATCAAGAATAAGCTGAGTGCTACTGATCCTGAATTCAATAAGATGCTCGTGAATGCCAGAATTGCATTGCCAACGGATCTTTTTCTTGATGATGAGATGCAGGATCCTGTAGTAGTTGAAGAAACCGGGAAGTATTTTCCTGTATTGCCTAATGCGGCACGTCAACAGCAATTAGCTGTCATTAGTGCTGAAATAGGTGCTAAGAATGCCGCTGTTTTAAAGAAAGGATTGGGACGCTTGGAAACGGATTATCAAAAGGATTACCAAGAGGCTTACGATGCAGCTTATGCCCAATATAACGAAAGCATTGCACCACTTTTAGAGCAGTATCAAAAAGATGTAGAGGAAAGCCGCACAAAATTTTGCAGTGTAAGGGATAATAGCCAACCTTACGATGCCAATGATCCGTGCCAACAGCCTCCATCTGTTCCCTTCCCAACTTTGCCGGAATTCAAATTTAGCTATAAACCTGAAATTGATGCTACGGCTTTAGAATCTAAATTATCATACATTGATAAGGTAACATTGCTTCAGGTAATGGGTTACGACTTTGCTGTAAAAGACACTCAGACAGGTCAGGCAGCCGTTACCCTGAAAAATGTAACCCTTCCAACAGCTTATAAGGAAATCAATATAGAAGTAGATAATTTTATAGAAAAAAGTAATCAGGCTATCCTCAGAAATACTGTAGTATCAGAGCCGCAACTTAGCATTGGTGGGGTAATTATTCCCGCAGCGAGCTCAGCTGCAAGCTTAAATCCTGATAACTTTGTAATCAGCCCTGTTAAGAATGGGCGTACGACACTTTATAACCTTGAGATCGGCACTCAGGAACAGGATGTATACAAAGTGGTGGTTACACAAAAAAACAAGGATAACAGTACTGTTGTTACAACGGTAGATGCGCCTACTGTGTCCCGTAACGGCGGTACAAAAACTATCGACAGGTTATTTTCATACACGACGCCAGACGGAGTTCCTGCTAACGCACCAACACTTGAATTCGATGTTCACCTGAGCGATGGAAGCGTTAAAAAGATTCCCGGTCTCACAACGAATCAAACAAGTAGCGCGAGGGGTAAGATGACAACAGTTACAGCAGCTACTGCAGCAAAATTGCCTTTAAACCCGGTGAAAACTTTTTCCATCCCCAGGTTCGGGCTTAAGCAGGTCGGTATTGCAGATTATCTCAAAGTTGAGCAATCAGTACAATGTTATGTGGAAGGTGAGGTATCCCACATTGAAAACATTATGGCGCGTGAGTATAAGGAAAAGTCTTCCCGGAGACTCACACGTACGGAGGATACTACTACCAGCTCGAGTGAATCAGAAAGCGAGAAGCTGACAGATACTACTACAACGGATCGTTTTGAGATGCAAAGTGAAGTATCAAAAGTAATACAGGATAGCAAAGACCTTTCTGCAACTGCCAATGCAGGATACAGAAATAAGACTACCGGTTTCTATGTGGATGGCAGCCTTGGACTTGCATCAAATACCTCCAAGGAAGAAAGTACCCGAAGGGCGGTAACCGAAGCTAAAGAAATAACTTCGCGGGCTCTCGACAGGGTGGTCAGTAAGATTAAGGAAGAGCGGGTACGTAAAGTAATTGAGGAATTCGAAGAAAATAATAAGCATGGATTTGATAATCGTAAAGGGGACAATCACGTAGTTGGCGTTTACCGATGGGTGGATAAGCTTTACAAAAATCAGGTTGTCAACTACGGCAAGCGCTTAATGTATGAATTTATGATACCCGAGCCTGCCAGGTTACACCTTTTGGGAATGGCAGGTGATAAAATCACTCAAAACTCTGGCACTACGACTACGAATCTTATTCCGCCGGTGGATCCAAGGACGGGCGGGGGGAATATGAAAATAGCATCCTACATTGAGATGGCAGACTATAAAGTTGCTCATTGGGCAGGGTTTTACAACGTAGAACTGGAAAAAAAACCTGAAGAATATATTACAGTAGGAAGCTCGTTCAGCATCAAATGGGACGGCGGTGCCAAACTGGATAGGGTTGAAGCAAATTCCGGCAGTGGTAAAGTTACGATCCCTGAGAACTATAAAGCTACGTATGCTACAGGAAGGTTCAATGCTGTTGGTGATTACGATAATGTTGGCGGAAAATTGTTATCCCTAAACATAGGTAATGTGTCCGGAAGATACGAGCAGCGATTAAGCAGTTATTCAATGGAAATATATGGGCCATTAACGGGCGCCTACAGTTCAGAAGTTCCAGTTTCGTATACATTAGGTAATCATGTTGCCGGCGACATTACCGTAAATGTAAGCTGCCAGCTTACTGCTGAGGCCTCTAACGAATGGAAACAAAGGTCATTTAATGCGATTATCCATGCCTATGAAGACGCGCTGGCTGAATATAACAAAAAGGTGTCGGAACTAGTTGTAATAGCTGAAGAGAAAAAGCGCACCAACCCAGGATTTTATAGGCAGATAGAAAACATAATCTTAAAGAAAAACTGTATTTCCTATCTGGTAGATAAAAATTCAGCGACGAATACTTACGGAAAGTTAATGCATAATAACAACACTTCGTTTTTAGATTACGAGGTAAACCCGAATCAGGCGTTCAACAATTATGCAAGCTTCGTGAAGTTTATGGAGCAGGCCTTCGAATGGGATATCATGTCCTATACTTTCTATCCTTTCTACTGGGCTCAAAAAGATGCCTGGAGGGAAAAGTATCAATTCGACGAAAGCTCTGACCCTGTTTTCCGCAGCTTCATCCAATCGGGCATGGCCCGCGTTATGGTAACGGTAAGGCCTGGTTTTGAAGAGGCTGTTCAAAGCTTTATGACTACCGGTACTATATGGAACGGTGGGCAGGTGCCTCTTATTGGTGATAAAATGTTCATGAGCGTTGTGGATGAGCTTAGGCAACCTGCCGGGGAATTACAGGGTAAAGCATGGCTTACCCGTGTACCAACTTCCTTAACCATATTACAGGCAGGAAGTGCCGGGCTAGTTGTCGAAAAAGCGCTACCATGTGACTGTGAGAATATCCATGATTTTGAAAACCCATCTGATGTGCCTTGTAGCGATAGTTTTAAAATCACTGAGGCACAACTGGGTAATGAAATCACTACCCCGCAACCTGTAGTGGAACGGACTTCAGGTGTACTTGGAAACATAATTGGCACTGAAGGTAAAAATATCCGCATCGAGCTTAGGGATATGAATAACGTGATAGTTGATGTAACTTACACGCAGGGTAAAAGTGACTGGATTATGGGGCCGGTCGTACCGGGCAAATATATTTTGGTTATAGATGCCGGTAATGTATTCGCGGAAGCAGAATACATCTTTACTGAGGGTATGAAAGAGACTGTGGAAGTACTTCATGAAGATGAAGTGCTCGAAGTATTGCACGTCATCAAGCACAGGCAGTAAAAGGTTTTGCTATGGGTCCTAAACTATCACAGCGATATGAGTTGTGATTAAAGTGGATTTAAACCAATCTATTGATTCCGATGTAGGTTTTTGAGTCGGTTTCGTTTAACAATCAAGATTTCATTTTAAAAGCGGCTCCCGTATTGTTTACGGGAGAAGCTTTTAATTTTTAAAACGAAAAATATGGATGAGATTGATGGAATTCCTCTCTTTACAGACCTGTTCGCTCCAGGCCCGCTTTTTTTAAATACTACTTCATTTACTGGTAATAATACTGCTTCAGCCAATGCCCCTGCATTCCCTTCTTCGTTTGGATTTACAATGCTATCGGTCAAAGAAATAGCAAATGACTATTATAAAAATAATGCTTTACAAGGTAGTGGCAATGGGGTGACAATTTATTCTGACCCTGAGAATGACCCTGATATTATAGTATTACAGGAAGTCGTTATAGAAAGCAATAAATATTATGCTGACTTTAAAGATCTTGAAATTATATTATTTGCCAGCCGTAATGGTGCGCTATTATTAGAGCAATATTTTAAAGCTACAATTACACCCAAACAAATAGTGCTTTTTCTTGAAATTGATGACAGCACTAACTTTTTTGGTTCGGTGATGCGCATTAAAGTAGGAAGTGCTGTGGAGAAAATGGACGGCTTGCCTTTTGCAGAAATCTCCAATTTTGTAAGGTCTAAAAAGGTTGAGCTCGAACCTGAAGATATAGAAAAATTTATTAAAGGAGGGATAGATGCTACTAAACCAGGCATATTAAAATTTTTAGTAAAAGCCGTCTCTTATGGGCTGCGATTCACTTCCTTCGCTTTTGATGGCCTTGCTACTTTTTTTAATAAAACAATACCCGAAAAGCTGGATTTTTTCAGGCTGAGTGATGAGCGATGGAACGGTGAAGACCTGCTTTTTATACCCCGTTCAATTACTCAAGTACTTCAAAAAGCGAAGGAGGGTAAAAATGATAAAGTTCTTGATGCGGTTTTTTCCCCTTTTTATAAAATCACAGAGGGCCTCTGTACCACGGCAAATGAATGTGCAGATCTTTTACATCCTATCTTTCCAGGTGTAGTATATAAAAGATTGCAGTTGGTCATTAGCAACATGACTGCGCAGATAGCGGATATAAAAAAATATACTAAAGAAAACAGTACAGCAATTGCGGGAGTGCTGCTTACTTCTCTAAAAATGTTTAATGCCATGCTATGCGGCTTTGTAAACAGCATTGTAGATTTTGTTAAAGGTATATTTCAAATCATTGGAATGATCTTTAAAATAACGGCCGAAATTACCGATGCAGCAGATAACGCTGTATATTATACCGACTACATTTCTGAAATTATTGAAAACTTTATTGGGGCAATTGTGCAGGTAGATTATGCAGCCTTCTTTAAAGAAATGATCCAGGCCCCCATAAAATTATATAACAGCTTTAGCAACTTTTTAAAAAATGGTATAGACATTAACATCGATCTTGTAAGTGCGGCTTATTATTATGGCTATATTATTGGGCTTATTGTACAAATAATTGTAGAGATACTGCTTACCGGAGGTACGGTAACCATAGCTAAAATAGCCGAATATTTTAAGGCTCCCTTTATCGCGATTGCAAATTTAATAAAAGCATCCGCAGGGGCTGCAAAAACCATTTTTCAGCGGGTGTTGAATTTTATAAGCTACCTTGTAAATAAGCTTAGAAAGCCAAAACAACTACTTGAAGATTTCATTAAATTTGTTGATGAACTGATTAACGGAGCAAGGGAAGAAGCGGGTATTGCTGATAATATTATTGGCGATGGATTATATGGCGGAAAAATACTTTCTGATACTGATTTGGAGAATTGGGCTAAAATGCTGAACAAAAAATTCGGAACTATTATCGAGCGAGTTGAAAAATTTGAAAATGCTAATATTTTGGCACAATTTGATCCTAATACAAATACAATTAAATATACGGGTGATGTAACAGAGTATTTGATTGCCCATGAATCTTACCATGCAGAAGAAATGTATACAATTGGATTTGATGAATATGTTAAAGATGCTGCATTAAAAGGAGTAAAAGAAGCGAACTATACAGTTGAAAATTGGCAAAGATTATATAAAAGAGAAAAATATGTGTATGATAAGTTAATAAAAAATGCTAAAAGACATAATCTTAACATTGATGAATTAAACCACGCATTTTATTATTTCGACGGCAGAATTGTACTATCACTAGAAAAATTGAAAATAAAAATTCCTAAAATTTAAACCATGCTAAAAGAAAAATTAGAAAAAAATTTAGAAGATTTTTTACAAAAAAACAATAGACCCCATTATAAAGATTCTATTTCTTATTCTGGCTTAAGAAAAATGAATAGTAGTGACGGATTCTCAAGGATGTTACATATCGTAAATTTTACAGTTTCAATCTCAGATCAAACGTACGACGGAGATGCATTATACTTTGCAACTTTTGACGAAGTAGAACATAATTTAGTAGAAATTGTTGGGCCTCAATCTTATGAGAAAATAAGCTAAATTCAAGCAATTGCAAATAAATGAAAACTAAAGTTGAAGTAAAGGAAATAGCTCAGTCATACTTGAAGGAAAGAAATAGACAATAATCATCCATTGATAACGCAGACGAAAAAGTTACTTTGAGAACGATGAAATCTTACAGGGTAATATAAAAGGTGAGTACACTAATGTATTTGAAGTTCACTATAGTTTTATGGTGGTAAGTCAGATACGTGGTGCCATTATTTACATAGATGCGGAAACTGGGGAGGTTTTATATTCTCTTTCATCCCATGGATGGGTAGAAGAAATTGAAGATTAAACTAAAAATTGAGTTATAAATCGCGCCCAACAGCGCGATTTCTTTTGCGCCATACTTCCGGCCTACCCCGAAACAACTACTGTAGGATTTTATTAAATTTGTTGATGAAGTTATGAATGGGCCAAGGAAGGACACGGGATTGCTGATGCTTTAAAAACTGGAAATTAGAAAGGAACTTTCAAAAATACAACTTGAAACATACAGAACAGCAAATTATCGGAATCACAAAAAAAGTCCTCAAGGATATTGATTTCAACTACCTAAAGGAGAATGATTTTTGGATACGATATTCTGAAGAGAAAGACGATTTTATTCACACGCCTATAACTTAAAGGCTGGACAGTAGGCATTGAATGGTTTGATGAAGATTATCTGGGCGGCAACCAAGTGACCGCCTTTCTTATCATTGATGACACTACGGGGAACCGGGTACTTTTACGGTTAGGGCGGGCAGTGCCGGTACGTTTACGCTAAAGAAAAAAAACAATAAATATTATAAGGACAAAAACCTAAGATAGCCGTAGGGGATGTTATAGTCGTCCCCAACTACGGTTTTTAAATGGCAGAACTTTTTAAGAATATAGCAATGGATTTTGTCACAAGGAAAAAAAGTAACGCTAAGAAATGCATGTCTGGAATCAAATTATTTCAAACAGGGGAAGATGGACGGAAGCTGAAATTAAAGATTGCCTTAGGTATATCAACGAGATAAGGGATGAATACAATTTAAAACCGTTAACAATTAAATAATATGAAACACACTGAAAATCAGATTTTAGAGATAGCCAAACAAGTATTAAAAGACTTGGGGCCTCTTACTAACAATACAAATAAAATAAGGACTATGCGTTTTAATTCGGAAAAAGAGTTAGCAAGAGGTGCGGCTATAGGAAAACTACATCCATGTTGGACTATTTTTATAGACACATTATTTGACAACACAGATGTACTTACTATATCTGACGAATCCGGCGAACCTTTATATTACCAAAATTTTAATATGGCTACTATAGAAATAAGGAAAGATGCTAACGGTATATACACATCAAAGTAGTTCTTCGACTATCATTTGATATAGCTTAATTATATGGAAACCGAAATACAAAGAATTAAAAACAACAATAATGGTGAGTTACCTAAGGGTAATGAAACCGTTATTAGAGTTTCCGGTATTACCAATGCGAATGAAGTCCTTGGAAATTTTAAAAATGCAATTATAGCTTTTTAAAAAATCAAAATTTGTCCGGAGACAATAAAAAGTGGGAAAAGCTACTGCCTCCAATTTATCAGAGATTTGTTTCTAAATTAGATTTTAATGATTATGCAAATGATGAACTTATTTATAATATTGTTTCAATAATTGAAGATCTAAAAGAACTTAAAACCTGGAAATGGTTTAGCTCAAAAGAAGAATCAGATGGTTTTGTGGTAATTGTTACGGGGGAATTTTTACCACGCCTTACATGGTTTATACATGCGCAAGATATCGCATTATCGAAACTCACTATTAAAGCAGATGTTCATGATACCACCTATAATTTAAAAGTCTATAAAGATGTTACGTTATATAAAAAATTCGATTTATAAAAATCTCTGTAAATGAGGGATATAGTGGCAACTCTCCTTACTCACAGAATTAGTTGCCCAACATTATAAAAATATAGGATAAATTGACTTCGCCTTCATAAGTTAAAACTTAAAATTGCAAATACGAAGGAGCTCTTCAGCGAGCTTTCTCGGGGAAATGTTCTCTTGCCTCATGCGGTGCCTGATATTGTCAGAGAATAAAGACATAAGCGTTTTGGGATTATTTATCCCGACAAATATAGAATATTTTGGGAATATCTATCCTAATTTTGTCCTTTACAAAATGGATTGATTATGGAACGCGCTATTGTGCACATGGACCTGGATACCTTTTTCGTATCCTGCGTAAGGCTGCAAAGCTCTGATTTGGAAGGGATTCCCCTTATCGTTGGTGGTGGCGACCGTGGCGTGGTGGCTTCCTGCTCGTATGAGGCGCGCCGGTTTGGCGTACGCTCGGCAATGCCCATCAAAATGGCGCTAAAGCTCTGTCCCGAAGCAAAAATTGTAAAGGG
>Ga0265798_10000264_pt1 | contig 93911 bp, 67 predicted proteins | sample P3T30metagenome_FD_192430 | JGI IMG/M metagenome (GOLD analysis project Ga0265798, IMG submission 192430) | Plant litter microbial communities from East Loma Ridge, Irvine, California - P3 T30 | ecosystem: Environmental > Terrestrial > Plant litter > Unclassified | place: USA: California... | reverse complement strand
TTTTACCGGTACCGGTTTGCGCCTGTCCCAGCACGTCGCGACCTTCCAGCAGCAGAGGAATGGTGGCGGCCTGGATCGGCGACGGCGTTTCGTAGCCGACATCCTTCAGCGCCTTGACGACAGGCGCAGAGAGGTTGAGGTCGGCAAACGATGGGATTGGGGTGTCGGACATGGAAGAGTTGCTCACTAAATTAAATACGAAAGGCGACATTTTACGCTGTCGCCCATGCTGGCGTGCCCGATTGTGGTCGGGGGACCACGCAGAGAGGCCAAATACCGGCAGGGTGGACGGCAGAGCCGTCCACCCTGCGTTGAAACAGAAAAGCCCTTGCCGGCATTGCTGCCGGCAAGGGCTCATGCGTGCCGCACATGGCGGCGGGAAAAATTACAGCCTGTAGTTCAGGCCGAACAACATCTGGCGGCCATACTTGGCGTAGCCGCGCGGACGGTCTTCGCTGCCGGCGTAGCTGCGGAAGGCAGTGTCGGTCAGGTTGTTCACCTGGAACAGCACCGACAGACCTTCGATCTGCTTGAAGTCGTAGCCAAGCTGCAGGTCGACCACCTTGTCGGCCTTCACGTAGGTCAGCTCGGTGGCGCCGCCGATGCCGCCGATCTCGCCCACGAAGTCGCTGCGGTAGCGCTGGCTGATACGGGCCGAGAAACCGTCGTTCTCATAGTAGGCGGTCAGGTTGAACACGCGCTTGGACAGGCCCGGCAGCGGGATCGCCAGGCTGCCGAAACGCTGGTCGACGATCGAGATTTCGCTCTTGGTGAACGAGGCGTTGGCGGTGACGCCGAAGCCGTTGAGCATCGGGTGCACCATCTCGAGCGGTACCGAAGCGGCGAATTCCAGGCCGCTCAGGCTGCCGCCCTCGCCGTTCATCGGCTGGGTCATGGTGCCGATCTGGCTGGTCGCGCCCTGCAGGTTGAACTCGGAGAAGTCGCGCGGCACGGTCACGCTGTAGATGTACGAGGACAGGTCTTTATAAAAGCCTGCCGCCGACACGTAGCCGCGGTTGCCGAAGTATTTTTCCCACGACAGATCGACCTGCTTGGCGCGCCACGGGTCGAGCTGGGCGTTGCCGCCGTTGCCCCATGGGGTGCCGGTGCTTTGCTGGGTCAGGCCGACTTCGAGCGCCGCGTTCAGCTGATTCAGCTTGGCGCGCGCCAGGGTCTTGCCGGCGCCGAAGCGGATGAATTGCTGGTCGGGCAGGCTCCAGGCCAGGTTCAGGCTCGGCAGGTAGTCGGTGTAGTTCTTGCCGTCGGTCAGGGGCACCAGGTCGGCGAACGGCCAGGCGCGCAGGGTGTTGGCGGTCGAGCTCTGGTCGGTCTTGATGACTTGCATGCCGACGTTGCCGCGCAGCGCCATGCCCATCAGCTCGGTGTCGATGTTGAGCTTGGCGTAGCCGGTCTTGACCTTCTCGTCGATCGACCAGTTCTTGGTCGCGCCCCACGGCACCAGCACGGACGGGGTGTATGGGCCGAAGTTCGAACCCAGCACCGCATTGATGTCCCAGGTCAGCGCATCCTGCAGGCCGTACAGGCCCTGGGTGCCGTTGATCACGCCTGGCGCGAAGCTGCCGTCGCCCAGCTTCTGGAAGCCGGTTTCCAGGTGCGCTTTTTCCTTTTCGCGCTTGGAGACATTGAAGCCCAGTTCCAGGCTGCTGAAGTAAGCGTTGTCGAACTTGCGCTCGATGCTGGCGCGCGCCGAGGTCATCTTGTCGGTCATGTACGGCGCGTTGACGTAGCCGTTGTCGAACTGGCCGCCGATGCGCAGCAGCGCCGGATCGGTGTAGATGCCCGAGAGACCCAGGGTCGGGATGGTGCCGCCGTTGTAGTTGAAGTCCAGGGTCTGGCGCGTCGGCAGGCCGGCGTTGATCTCGATCAGCTCTTCCTTGTGGTCGGCCTTGGAGCGGCTGATGTCGACGATGCCGACCCAGTCGCCCGAGCTGAAGCGGTTGTTCCAGCCGAAGGCGGTCAGCTTGTCTTCGCGCGTCATGCGGTTGTTGCGCACCACTGGATTGACGTTGTTGGCGGTGCCGCTGACCATGGTGCCATTCACCACCTTGCCATTGGTGAAGGTGACGCTGCCGTCATCCTTGAGTGGCATCTCGATGCCGCGGCGGATTTCTTCCTGGTCGAAACGCGAGTGATACACGTCGAAGGTCGAGCTGAAGTTGCGGTTCGGACGGAACTCGAGCACGCCCATCAGGCCATCGCGCACCTGATCGCCAGTAATGGCCATCGACTTCATGCCCTTCGGCACCTTGACCGGGTTGCCGTCGGCCTGGTCGACCCAGTCCCAGGTTTCGAATTGCTGGCCGACGTTCGGCTTGTCCTGGCGCGCGTAACCGATCGCGATACCGATGGTGCGGTCGGCGAACTGGTCGATGTAGGAAGCGCTGACGCGGCTGCCGGTGTCCGGCGCGCCCGGGCTGATCTCGCCCTTGGAATTCTTTTCGCCGCGCACGTTGACGGTGACGGTGCGCTCGCGCAGCGACAGCGGCTTGATGGTTTGCAGGTCGACCGTGCCGGACAGGCCCTGGCCGATCACGCTGGCGTCGCCGGTCTTGTACACGGTGACGGCGTTGATCAGTTCGGATGGATACTGGTCGTATTCTACGGTGCGGTCGGAGCTGGTGGTGACCTGCTCGCGGCCATTCAGCAGCGCGGTCGACAGGTCGCCCGAGGTGCCGCGGATGCTGATCGACTGCGCCTGGCCGTTCACGCGCTGGGCCGACAGGCCCGGCAGGCGGGCCAGCGATTCGGCGATCGAGACGTCCGGCAGCTTGCCGATGTCTTCCGACGAGATTGCTTCGACGATGCCGGTCGATTCGCGCTTGACGGCGATCGCATCTTCAATCGCGCGGCGGATGCCGGTGACGGTCACGGTGGTGACCGGTGCATCAGGATTCGGGTTGGCCGCTTCGCCCGTGCTCGCGGTTTGCGCGTGGGCGCTGCCGGCCAGGATGGTGGCGAAGATGGCGCAGCCGGCCGCCACTGGGCTCAGCTGGAATGCGGCACGCTTGGTAGCGAAGTGTTTCATAGGTGTCCCCTCAGTACGATGTAATTTCCCGCAAGCAGTTATTCGCTTGGCTTAGAGCTGCACCGGGCGGCTCTAGACAAATTGGCATGTCGGCCGCGATTCTGTATTAAAACTAGATGCACTGTCAACGGGAGTCGATTGCGGTAGCGATAATGGCATGTTTTTCAGGATCACACCGTAAAACAAGGGGTTCAGCGTTGCATTTGGACTACAGCTCAGGTTTTACCGTTTTGTAGTCAGGCTACATATGCCTTATTAACGTGCAATATTTTTCTGTTTGCACCATCATGGTGCGGATTGTGTAGTAAAACCTTCATAACCAAAATCAATACCTGTAAACTTACTACGCGGATAGAAATTGGCTTTACACGAAATTCCGGATGAAAAAAAGGCCGCTCGAGGCGGCCTGCGGTGCTACGCAATTTTTCTACATCGTGCTGCCGGCGTTTACATCTTGCGCGCCGCGCAGTGCCTGGCGATGTACTGATCGTGCGACGGCATCACGTCGATGCACTTGGCGATCACGCCGCGCACGCTTTCCAGGTAGTCGGCGATGTCGGCTTCGCCCTGCGTATCGGCCAGCGGATGGTAGCCGTCCTGCGCCATGTTCTGGCCCTCGAACACTTGCAGCCAGCCCACTTCCGAGAACAGCTCGTTGTTGTCGCGAATCACCCGGCCGCGCGAGCGGTACTGGTCCATCTTGCGCTGCAGCGTTTCCGGAATCGCCATATTGGCGCACTCAAGCCAGTAGGCCGAATCAGTGCGCTGGTTCAGGTGGTAGTGCAGGATGATGAAATCGCGCACGCGCTCGTATTCGAAGCGCGACTGGCGGTTGTATTCGTCGCGGTCGGTGTCACTGAAGCGCGTGTCCGGGAACAGCTCGACCAGGCGCGCAATGCTCGACTGGATCAGGTGGATGCTGGTCGACTCGAGCGGCTCGAGGAAGCCGCTCGACAGGCCGATCGCCACCACGTTGCGGTTCCAGGCTTGCTTCCTCATCCCGGTCTGGAACTTGATCAGGCGCGGATCGGCCAGCGCCTGACCGTCCAGGTTCGATAGCAGCGTGGCGGCCGCCTCGTCGTCGCTGATGAAACGGCTGCAGTACACATGGCCGTTGCCGGTACGGTGCTGCAGCGGGATGCGCCATTGCCAGCCCGATTTATGCGCGGTGGCGCGGGTGTACGGCGTGATTGCCGGCGCCGATTCGCACGGCACGGCCAGCGCGCGATCGGCCGGCAGCCAATGGGTCCAGTCTTCGTAGCCGGTTTCCAGCGCGCCTTCGATCAACAGGCCGCGGAAGCCCGAGCAGTCGATGAACAGTTCGCCTTCGATGCGCTGGCCGTTTTCCAGTACCACCGCATCGACGAAACCGTCCGGCTCGCGCCGGGTAGCGCGCTCGATCTTGCCTTCGATGCGGGTGACGCCGCGTTGTTCCGACAGCTTGCGCAGGTACTTCGCGTACAGGCTGGCGTCGAAATGGTAAGCATAGGCGATGTCGCCCAGCGGCGAATTCTTGACTTCGTTCGACGGCGGCATGAACTTGCCGGCCTTGGCCGCCATGCGCGTGATCGAGTACTCGCCCAGCGGCGCCGCCTTGCCCAGCGCGCGCATCTTTTGCCAGTAACCCTCGAACGGCACCGTGGCCAGGTCCTGGCCGACGCGGCCGAAGCCGTGCATGTAGCGCTCGCCGATCTTGCCCCAGTTGACGAACTCGATGCCGAGCTTGAAGCTGCCCTGCGTCTCGCGCATGAATTCGTTCTCGTCGATGCCGACCACGCGGTTGAAGCGCTGGATCATCGGGATCGTCGCTTCGCCGACGCCGACGATGCCGATCTCGTCGGATTCGACCAGCTTGATGTTGAAGCGGCCATTGAGCATGCTGCTCAATGCCGCCGCCGTCATCCAGCCGGCCGTGCCGCCGCCGACGATGACGATGTCCTTGATGGGTGCGTTCTGTTGAAAATTATTCATGTGTCCCCTGCCCTGCCAAAAATGCCGTCAAACGAAAAACAACCCCTGCGGCTGGCGCCGTCAGGGGTTGGATTGTAGTCCTAGCGAAGCTTAGAACTTGTAGTTCGCGCCGAACTGGTAGGTGCGGCCGTACTCGACGCGGCGGGTGACCGAGTCGCGGCTGTCGGTGTACTCCTGGTACGGTGCGTTGTTCCAGTTGTTGGCTTGCGCGAAGATGCCCAGGCCCTTGGCGAAGCCGCTCTGGATCTCGTACGAGATCTGGAAGTCGACGATGGTCTCGCCCTTCACGAAGGTGTACTGCAGCGTGTCCGAGAAGTCAGGCGACTGGCCCAGGAAGTCCGAGCGCTTGCGCGCTGCGGCGGCGATCTGGAAGCCGTTCTTCTCGTAGTACAGGCGCAGGTTGCTGACCTTGCGCGACAGGCCCGGCAGCGGGATCGACTGCGCCGCGGTCTGCACGTTGCCGAAGCCCAGCGCCGGGATGTCGATCGCCGACTTGGTGTCAGAGTGGTTGGCCATCACGCCGAAGCCGTCCAGCCATGGATGCACCATCTCCAGCGGGATGTTGATCGCCAGCTCGTAACCCTTGATGCTGCCGCCTTCGCCGTTTTCAGGACGGTTCAGCACGCCGATGGTCGAACCGGCGAACGGACCGGTCGATGGCAGCGGCGTGGTCGAGGTCACCCACGGTGCGAAGTCGTACTCGGACGGCGTGCGCAGGATGAAACTGTCGAGCTTCTTGTAGAAGCCGGCCACGCTGACGTAACCCTTCTTGGCGAAGTATTTTTCGAACGACAGGTCGAACTGCTTGGCTTCGAACGGTTTCAGCTGCGGATTGCCGCCGCCGCCGCTGATGAACGGGTTGGCGACGCTGGTGTTCACACCAAAGCCGAGGCCGCCGCGCAGGTCGTCCAGGCTCGGACGCGACAGCACCTTGGCGATGCCCATGCGCAGCACCTGGTCGTTGTTCAGGTCAAACGACAGGTTCAGGCTCGGCAGCACGTTCCAGTAATCGGCGCCGCCTTCCGCGCGCACCACCGGGCAGGTGGCCGCGGTTTCGCCGGTGCAGTTGCCGCTGTTGTAGCCGCCGCCCATCTGCTTGGTGTGCACGAACTGGGTGCCGACGTTGCCGCGGAATTCATACCCCATCAGCTCGCCGTTCAGGTCGCCCATCACGTAGGCGGTCTGCACGGTTTCTTTCACATCCCACAGCTTGGTCAATACGTCGGCATTGACCTTCTCGGCCAGTTCGTACACCGAACCCAGCGAACCGGTCGGGTTCCAGGACGCGACTGGGATGCCGGTGGTGCCCGCCGTGGTCGGCGTGCTGTTCGGCATCGGGGTGGCGGCGTACAGGCCACCGCCGATCACCAGCAGGCGACCCTCTTCGCCGGTGCGGCGTTTTTCGCGGTCGGTGTAGTTATAGCCGAACTGCAGGGCCGACATCGGGCCCCACTCGACCGAACGCTTGGCGTTCAGGCGGATGGACTTCAGCTTGTCTTCGATGAACGGCTGCGCCAGATAACCGGCTTGTGCCAGCGGATCGGCTTCGGTGCCCGACCAGCCGTTGACGTCGGTCAGCTGGGAGACGTTCGGATCGGCGTAGTTCAGGCCGGTGCGGTAGGCCACATCGGTGTAGTTCAGGCCGTTGAAGCCGGTCCATGAAATGGTGTCCAGCGAGGTCGCATTGCCCGGCAGGCCGGCACTGGTTTCGTAGCGCTGGCTCAGCTTGGTCGCCTTGGACCAGGTGATGTCGGCGCTGGTGTTCCACTCGCCCAGTTTCAGCTCGTTCTTCCAGCCGACAGTCTTGAGGTCGTCTTCCGCGGTTTCGATGTGGTTGCGGATCACGGCCTTGTAGTTGGTCAGGGTGCCGCTGGTGGCGATGCCGTTCGACACCGTGACGTCCTGCAGCACGCCGGCCGGGTCATAGCGGCCGTTGGTGTTGTTGCCGATCGCGCCTTCCAGGCCGGTACGCTTGTAGCCGGTTTCGCCGGCCGAGTAGAACAGGTCGACCGTCGAGCGGAAGTTGCGGTTCGGACGCCATTGCAGCGAAGCGAAGGCGCCATCGCGGTTGTGGTAGCCGGTTTCGGTGTCGGCGGTGAAGCCGGTCGGCACACGCACCATCTGGCCGTTGTATTCCAGCTCGGCAGTGTTGCCGCCCCAGGCGTCGAACTTGCGCTGTTCGCCGCCGGTTTCGTCATACGAGGTCAGGCCGACCGCGACGCCGATGGTGCGGTCCGCGAACTGGTCGATGTACGACAGCGAGAAGCGGTCGCCATCGCCTTCTTCGGCGGTGCGCACGCCCAGGCGGCTCTTCTTGTAATTGACGGCGATCACGCGCTTGCCGAAGTCGAGCGGCTGCACGGTTTTCAGGTCGATGGTCGCGGCCAGGCCCTGGCCGATGACGCTCGCGTCCGGGGTTTTGTAGATGGTGACGCCGCCCATCAGTTCGGCCGGGAACAGGTCGAATTCAGGATTGCGGGCGTTGCCGGTGGAGGCCATTTCGCGGCCGTTGAGCAGGGTGCCGTTGAAGCTTGGCGACAGGCCGCGCACCGAGATTTCGGACGCGCGTCCCGAACCGCGGCTACGCTGGGCGGTCACGCCCGGCAGACGCGCGATCGACTCGGCGACGCTCTGGTCCGGCAGCTTGCCGATGTCTTCGGCCGAGATCGCCTCGACGATGGAATTCGAATTGCGCTTGACCGAGATCGCCGCTTCGATACCCGAACGGATACCGGTCACCTGCACCCGCGCCGGCGAGGCCGAATTCGAGGTGGAAGCGGTGGCGTTGGAGCCGGCCGGGGTCGGCGCTGCGGTCGACGGCGCGTCGGCCTGGTCGGCCGGTGGCGGGGTCTGGGCGGCGGTGACCGGGGTATTGGGAGCGACGGTGGTCTGCGCTTCGCTGCCGGCCGCTTGCGCGTAAACGTTGCCGGCAAAGGCCGACAGCAGGACGGTGCATGCTGCGGCGACTGGGCTCAACTGGAAAGCACGGCGAACGGGTGCGCCGGCACGCTTGGTAGCGATGGGTTTCATGCGTCTCCTCGATTAAACATGTTATGTCCCGCAATCGTCCGAGCTGGCGAGGTAACCGTATTTTTCCTTCGGTCACCTACCGCGCTGTACTAAAACTAGATCGGCAATGGCTGGGTGGTTTGTGATGAGAATAATCGCATGCTTTTCGTACAGACGTGTCCCCAGAGCAGTGCAAACGTTGTGATTAAGATACAAATTTGTGCATACGCTGCCGTAGTTCAGCTACAAAATTGTTCGGAAACTGTGCCTTCAGGCATTTTTATAGCGATCAAAACCGTCTCTTTCTCGACTAAATCCAGTCAGTCTTCAGATTTGCTTCAGATGAAAACGGTTTCAATATGTATGTGTACTTTAACTAGGCCACTTACACCTGCGTATGCGTCATGCAACGCTTTTTATAGTAATCTTTCGGCCACATAACAACATAGGATATGCCGAGCGCATCAGACAACCTGTGCGGTGTAGTGAGACTACGTGTCGAGCCGCCGACAGCGACTCGCGTGCCGGCCGATAATCATGAGACAACTGCTCGCCTGCGTCCTGCTCGGCACCGCTTCCTTCGCCGCCCACGCCCAATCCCCCGCCATCGCCCATATGGAGCCGCCATTCTGGTGGGCCGGCATGCAAGACCAGAAGCTGCAGCTGATGGTGCACGGCGAGCGCATCGCCGACCTCGAGCCGTCGCTGTCGTATCCGGGCGTGCGCATCGCCGCCGTGACGCGGGTGCAGAGCCGCAACTACCTGTTCATCGACCTGGTGCTCGACCGCAAGGTGCGCCCGGGCGATGTCCAGATCGCCTTCAGCGGCGCCGGCCGCACTGCCAGCTACACCTACCGCCTGCTGGCGCGCGAGCCGGGTTCGCGCGAGCGCCAGGGCTTCAGCAGCAAGGATGCGATCTACCAGGTCATGCCGGACCGCTTCGCCAACGGCGACCCGTCCAACGACAGTGTCGAAGGCATGCCGGACAAGCTCGATCGCAAGGGCGGCCTGGGCCGCCACGGCGGTGACATCAAGGGCATGATCGACCGCCTCGGCTACGTCAAGGACATGGGCTTCACCCAGCTGTGGCCGACGCCGCTGGTCGAGAACAACTCGCGCGCCTTCTCGTACCACGGCTACGCGGCGACCGACCTGTACAGGATCGACCCGCGCTACGGCAGCAACGATGACTTCCGCCGTCTGTCGGTAGAAGCCGGCAAGCAGGGCATCGGCATCATCCAGGACGTGGTGCTGTCGCACATCGGCAGCAACCACTGGTGGATGAAGGATCTGCCGACGTCGGACTGGATCAACTACAACAACAAGTTCACCCCGACCCACCACAACCACACCGCGGTGCAGGATCCGTACGCCTCGAAGGAAGACGCCGACAACTTCACGCGCGGCTGGTTCGTGCAGAGCATGCCGGACCTGAACCAGTCGAACTCCTTCGTCGCCAATTACCTCATCCAGAACAACATCTGGTGGATCGAGTATGCCGGCCTGTCGGGCCTGCGCATCGACACCTTCGGCTATTCGGACCCGGCCTTCCTGACCGAATACACCAAACGCCTGATGGACGAATATCCGAAGCTGAACCTGGTGGGCGAGGAGTGGAATACCAAGGTGCCGGTGGTGGCCTACTGGCAGCGCGGCAAAGTCAATCACGATGGCTACCGCGCCTATACCCCGAGCCTGATGGACTTCCCGGTGGCCGAGGCGATGCGTAACGCGCTGGCCGACACCAAGGGCGGCAACGTGTTTGGCGACGTGTACGAGACGCTGTCGCTCGACTACCTGTACCCGGAGCCGGGCAACCTGGTGCTGTTCGCCGACAACCACGACATGTCGCGCATCTACAGCGTGGTGGGCGAGGACTTCGACAAGTACCGCATGAGCATGATCTTCATGATGACCGCGCCGCGCATCCCGCAGTTCTATACCGGCGACGAGATCCTGATGACCAGCGAAACCAAGGAGCGCAACGACGCCACCTACCGCACCCCGTTCCCGGGCGGCTGGGCCGGCGACCGGGTCGACGCCTTCAGTGGCAAGGGACTCAAAGCCAAGGAAAAGGCGGCGCAGGACTTCGTGCGTAAACTCGCCAACTGGCGCAAGGGCCAGCCGGTGATCCACGACGGTAAAATGATGCACTACGCGCCGCGCGACAACACCTGGGTCTACTTCCGCTACAACGACAACAAGAAGGTCATGGTCGTCTTCAACAACAACAGCAAGGACATGACGCTCGACACCGAGCGCTTCCGCGAGATGCTCGACGGCGTCGCGGGCGGCACCGACGCCCTCACCGGCCAGCGTTTCGACCTGCGCGACAAGCTGCGCCTGCCGGCGCGTGCGGCGCTGGTGCTGGAACTGGAGCAGCCGCAGGCGCAGGCGGGCCAGTTGTGATGGGGCGCCGCCTGATCGCGCTTGCCGCCCTGATTGCCTGCGGTCCGGTTGCGGCACAGGGCCTGTCCGACCTGTACGTGCGCGGCGCCTTCAATGGCTGGGGCACGACTGCGCCGCTGAAGGCCACCGGCAAAAGCGTGTATCAGGCGGACGTCGAGGTCAGCCCCGGCAACCATGCCTTCAAGCTGGGCACCGGCGACTGGGGCAAGGAATGGGTGATCGACCCCGATAAAAGCACCAGCGTGGCACCAAGTCAGGCGTATGCGATCGAACAGCAGTCCGGTCCCGAGACCTTCCTGTTCGTGCGCCGCACCGGCACCTACCGCTTCACGGTCGATGCGTCGGATCCGACCAGGCCGGTGCTGAAGGTGGCGCGCATCGCCGATGCGCAGACGGCCAATCTGCCCGATCCGCATGCCGGCCACCGCGAGCAGGCCGTCCAGCATTGGCCAACGTGGGACGGCAAGCAGGAAACCGTGCGCTACTCGACGCCGGATGCCTCTACGCCCCTGCGGCGCTACGTGCAATCGTCGACCATGGCGCTGCGCGACCCGGGTCCGCAGCACGTCGAATACGCCGAACAGGAAGGCTTGCCGCGGGTCCGTAGCGGCAACCTGGCGTTCGACGCCCTGTTCGCATTGGCCGGCACCGAGATGCGCCTGAACTCGGTCAGCCAGATCAAGGACGGCAACTACAACGGCGGGCAGGCGATCGACTGCGACTGCTTCTCGACCGGCGAGAAATGGGCCTATGTCTGGACCCGCGACCTGTCGTATGCGGCCGACCTGGGCCTGGCCCTGCTCGACCCGCAGCGGGTGCGCAACTCGCTCGACTTCAAGCTCTCGGGCTGGCGTCCCGAGATCAAACCGGCAGCACAGATTCCCGGTACGGCGGACGGCCTGCAGATCGTGCAGGACACCGGCAGCGGCGGCAGCTGGCCGGTCAGCACCGACCGCCTGACCTGGGCCTTCGCGGCCGAAGAGACGCTGCGCACCCTGCCCGCCGCCGAGCGCGCGGCGTTCGCGGCGCGCGCCCTGAAGGCGCTGTCGAACACGATCGAGATCGACCGCGTGGCGGCCTTCGACGGCAAGACCGGCCTGTACACGGGCGAACAATCCTACCTCGACTGGCGCGACCAGACTTACGCGTCGTGGATTCCAGGCGACCTGGCGTCGATGGCCAGTTCCAAGGCGCTGTCCACCAACGTCGTGTATTACCAGGCCTTGCGCCTGGCCGCCAAGCTGGCGCGCGAACACAAGGACGCGCCGCGCGCGCAGCGCTACGATGGATGGGCGACGGACCTGAAACGCGCCATCAACGAGCGCCTGTGGCTGCAGGACGCCGGCATGTACAGCAGCCTCACCGCCGGCCACCTGGACGACGCGCCGCTGCACAAGTTCGACTGGCTCGGCCAGGCGCTTGCCATCGTCACCGGCGTCGCCGACGACAATCGCGCGGCCTCGATCCTGGCGCACTACCCGCACGGCCCGATGGGCGCGCCGATGATCTGGCCACAGCAGCTCGACGCGCCGATTTATCACAACCGCTCGATCTGGCCGTTCGTGACCGCCTATGGCCTGCGCGCGGCGGCCAGCGCCGGCAACGCGGCGGTGGCCGATGCCGCCTACGACTCGCTGATGCGCGGGGCGGCGGTCAATCTGTCGAACATGGAAAACCTGGAGTGGCTGTCGGGACAACCGCTGCTGCTGGACGAAAAGCATCCGTCCCTGATCGGGCCGGTGATCAATTCACGGCGCCAGCTGTGGTCCGTGGGCGGCTATCTCGGCATGGTGGTCGAGAACGTGTTCGGCGTGACGGCGCAGGATGATGGCATCGCGCTGCGTCCGTTCGTTACGGCCAAGCTGCGCCGCGAGACCTTTGGCGACACCGACCGTATTGCGCTGAATGACCTGCGCCTGCATGGCAAGCGCATCAACGTGCTGCTGCGGCTTCCTGCTGCGAGTGCGGTCAACGGACACTATGCGGTAGAACGCATTGTCCTGAATGGCAAGCCGGCACAGGACACCGTGCGTCTGGCGGAGCTGGGCGAGACTAACAGCATCGAGATCACGCTGGGTAGGCTGGTAACGGGGCAGGAACAGATCCTCCGCGTGAACGCCGATCCGTACATCGAATCGAGTGTGGCGTTCGGGCCGCGCGAGCCGGTCGTCGCCAGTCTGGAGAGGCGGTCGTCGGGCGGCGTGAAAGTCGGCATCGGCGCCGGCGGCAATACGGACAAGGCCAGCTACAGCGTCTACCGCGACGGCAAGCTTGTCGCCAGCGATCTGAAAGCCGGCGACTGGGTCGATCGTACGGGCGGCGCAGCGTCGTGCTACGCGCTCGAGGCACGCTTCACCGACAGTGGCAACGTGAGTCACCACAGCATGCCGCGCTGCGTCGATGCGGGCATCGAGATTCCCGTCACCGATGCGCGCGTCACGTCGAACCTCAAACCCACCGCCGCCGATGCGCGCTTCACCCGTCCTCATCTTGCCGGCTGGGGCCAGCCGAACGACCGCTTCAGCGTGGAGCGCATCGCGGTGACGCAGCCGGGCAGCTACCGCCTGCAGGTGCGCTACCACAACGGCGCCAACCAGGTGAACCTGGGTGTGAGCAACGGCGTCAAATGGCTGGCCTTGAAGGACGCCAGCGGCAAGGTGCTGGCGCAGGGCGTGATCCAGCTGCCGCACGCACCGCTGCTCAAGACGAACACCCCGAGCGTGTACTCGACGCCACTGGCAGCGCAGCTGAAGGCGGGGAGCTACCGGCTGGAGATGACCGACTTCTTCAACATGAGCTACCTGGAGAGCAATCGCAGCTTCAGTGGCGCCGGTGGGACGCAGCCGTCGAACCGTTTCGACATCTATGGCGTACGCCTGCTGCACGTGAATCCGTAGGGTTCGCGGCGTCGCTTGCCGCTTCACCTTGAGCGCCAGCGCGACCAGCTGGCGTTCCTTCCATTACTTCTCTCGCAAACTGCCCAAAAACGCCAGGAATAAAGCACGGAAATCGTGTTGAGGCCGCTCAAGTTCTACTTAGCAACGTCAGGGTAACTTGGCTGCTGGTCTTTTTACGTGTGCTGTGGCCGAGGGCCACCGGAGGCAATCAATGGGCGAAGGTCTGGAAATCGCGGTCGATGCAGCGCTGTCGGCGTTCAGCGGCGCATCTCAACACCACCGCCTAATGCGGCTCGACTTCCCGTTCAAGGACGGGCCACCCGCGATCCTTCTTCCTAACAAGCTAGTCGCTCATGAGGAGGTCTCGCGCAGTTTCGGTTTTGACGTCGAGGTGCTGTCGGACGATCCGCGCATTCCACTGAAAATACTGATGGGCCGGATGGTGACGATCTCCCTGGTGCGGGAAGACGGTTCCCAGCGCTACTTCAACGGCTACATCACCGAGTTCCGCTTCCTGCGCAGCGACGGCGGCTTCGCCTTCTACCGGATGGTGCTCGAACCATGGCTTGCCTTCGCCCGCCTGCGCAAGGACAGCAGGTCGTTCCACAATAAAAGCGTGCTAGAGATCACCGAAGAAACCCTGAAGCATTACCGCCAGGCCGACTGGCACGCGTACCGGATCGACGAGTCGAGGCTGACCGTTGCCAATCAGTACAACGAGACCGACTACAACCACCTGCATCGTCGTTGGGAAGCGTTTGGTCTGCACTACTGGTATGAACATCAGTTTGATGGTCACAAGCTCATGCTCTCGGATAACAGCTCCCTGGCCAAGCCGATCGACGCGGGAGCGTACGTGATCCCGTTTCATGACAAGGGCGGCTCACGCGAGGACGACGGCATTCGCGAATGGGCGGCAATCCGGCGACTCGGTTCAGGCCGCACCACACTGGCTTCATTCGACTACAAGAATCCCCGCGTACAGCGCGCTGAAGCGCCATCAGTCAACCAGCAAGGCGACGTCTTTCCTTACGAAATCTACGAGGACACCGGCGCCTACGGCTTTCGCCTGATGCGCGACGGAGAACAGCTGGCGGCGCAGCGCATGGACGAGGCGGATAAGGACACCCAATATTTCGAGGCGACGGGAAATGAAAGGCTGGTACTGCCCGGCCGTACGTTCAAGCTTGGCGGCCACTTCAGCGCTGAACAGCGCTCGCGCCGACATGCCGCCGAACCGCGCAGCGACGTCAAGAACCGCTACTACCTCATTCTTTCTGCCGACCATGAGGTATCGAATAATTACCAGGCCGGCCCTGGCGCACCCTCGCACTACGAAAACCGGTTTACCTGCATCCGCCAGGATATCCGCTGGCGTCCCGGCCGCAACTACCATAGCGAGCCGGTTATTTATACGGGGCTGCATACCGCCATCGTGGTCGGCCCGCCAGGCGCCGACATCCACACGGACGGGTACGGACGCGTGAAACTGCAGCATCACTGGGACCGGCTGGGCAACTACGATGAAACGAGTTCGCCCTGGATCCGGGTCATGACGCCGGGCGCCGGCAGCGAATTCGGCCAGATTCGATTGCCGCGGGTGGGCGAGGAAGTGGCGGTTGTCTATCCGAACGGGAACATCGACCGTCCACTCGTACTCGGCGCGCTCTACAACCATGCCAATATGCCGCCATGGACACTGCCGGAACAGCAGGCACTGGCCGGCCTGCGCAGCCGGGAGCTTGGAGGCGGAACGCGCGGCAATCATCTCGTCCTCGACGATACCAAAGACAAGATCCAGGCCCAGCTGAAAAGCGACCATCAATGCAGCCAGCTGTCGCTTGGGCACATTACGCGCATCGAAAACACCAGCGGGCGCAAAGATGCGCGCGGGGAAGGCTGGGAGTTGCGCACCGATGGGCACGGCGTGGCGCGCGCTGCCAAAGGGCTGTTGATCACTACCGAAGCGCGGCAGACAGCACGCGGTCCGATCAAGGACATGGGCGAAACGGCAAAGCGACTGGACGCAGCGCACAAGCTGCACGATGACCAGGCAACCGCCGCATTGCAGGGTCTTGCTCAGGAAAGTGGGCAGCAGCACGACGTTGCCGATGTGCTCAAAGCCCAGAACGACGACGTGCACGGCACCGGCGAACCATTCCCCGAGCTGTCCCAGCCCCATCTGGTCCTGTCCAGCCCGGCGGGCATCGAAACGACCTCCGCACAGTCGACCCACATCGCCAGCGCCCAGCACACGGCACTGACGGCCGGACACAGTCTCTCGATCGCAACAGGCGAGAGCCTGTTCGCGAGCATCAAGCAGACCTTCCGCCTGTTCGTCCACAAGGCGGGCATGAAGCTGATTGCGGTGTCCGGGAAGATCACCGTGCAGGCGCACGACGACGACATCCAGCTTATCGCCAACAAGGTCCTGTCCTTGATCAGCCAGTCCGACTGGGTCGACATCAAGGGAAAGAAAGGAGTGCGGCTGCACGGCCCCTCGGCCATGGTCGAGATCACCGACCGCATGCAGGTGTTCGCATCCAAGCCGGCGCTATTCCACGGCAACCTGGAGACCCTCGCGCCCCAGAACCGGCCGCAACCATCATCGGAGCACAAGATCAACATCGTGGAACCGAAGATGCCGGACGATCCGAAGCAGCTGTTCTTTTCGCTGCAAACCCATCCGGTAAATGGCCGTCCATTCGCCAACGTTCCCTACTCCCTGTTCAAAGGTGAAACCAAAGTAAGGGATGGCATCACCGATGACATGGGCCTGATCGAGGTCGAGCATGAAGCGGGATCGGCCGACTACCGTGTCGAGCTTGCGAACGGCGAAATCTACGCCCTCGCCGCGGTTCCGCAACCCGCACCTGCCAAATCGCCGAATCACCGCGAACAGGTCTTATCCAACATGGGTGCACGGGCGATCGATGGTTCGACCGACAGCCGCGAGCATCTTTAACTATCGCTATAACCGATCTCCTAGGGAGGCCAGATGCCTGATCCGATAAAGCGTACCGAAAAAGTCCATATTGACGAGCTCAGCTGCAAAGCAACCAGTACGGTGCAGTGGTTCTTGGAAAACCGTAGTGCGACCCATCCCGTCACGCATAACAATGAGCTCGAGGTCTTCATTTGTGGGGAGCATGCGTTCAGGGACATCGCTGAGAAAATCAAGGCGGCCGAGGATTCGATCGATATCTGTTGCTGGGGGTTCGACCCGGGCATGGAATTGGTGCGTGATCAGGGGAAGCAGACCTGGCCCCGCGGCGAAACGTATGGCGACCTGTTGATCGCCGCAGGCAAGCGCAAGCGCAAGGTGATGATTCGGCTGCTCGTCTGGTATAGCAAGCTCGGCAGCCCAGCGACGTTGAACATGCCGGGGTATTCCCATGGAACAAACCCTTGGCGCAGTGTCGGTGGGAGTAACGAAGCCGACCAGATTGGGGCCGAGCGCAGCGTCGCTTTGCTTCGTGAGAAATACAGGACGCCTGCAGTGACGCTAAGGGCCATCGGGACACCGGCACGGGGCACCGGCACAGTAGGTACCATCACCCCGGAATCGCTCTCGGCAATGGCGCGTGAGGAGTACTGCCATAACTGGTTCAGGGCGGCCTTCTCTGGACTGCTTAGGGGTATCAGCATCCAGACTCGTGCCGGCGACCAGGGGTTTATCGAGAAAAGCCTTGCGAGCGAAAAGTACAAGCCAGGCGGCCTCCGAGATCTGGAAGCCGAGCGTACGGGGATGCTCACGGTCGGCACCCACCACCAGAAAACGCTGCTCATCGACTACGCCTACATAGGCGGCGCCAAGGCAGTCGGCTATGTAAAAGGGCTGAACTCGGTGACGGATTATTGGGACACCGAGGACCATTGGATCGAGGATCCGAAGCGCGAGTGCGCCGGTGGACGCGAAGCCACTGAAGCCGTACAGGTGGACAAGGGAAGAAAGGCGGATGCCGGCTTTAAAACCTTTAAGCCTTACCGGGACTACGCCTGCCGCATCTCCGGCGGCGCCCTCGCCTGCGTCCATGCGAACTTCGTGCGCGCCTGGGGACGGGCCGGCGGCGACATCCTCATGGACGACCTCGCGACCGTCCCTTCGGCATTGAAGCGCAAGGGCATACCGGGTACGCATTCGTCGATCCAGATCGTCCGCACCCAACCGGAGGAACAAGACAAGACCGCCAAGGAAATGTATTTCCTGGCCACCGACACGGCCGCCAACGCGACCGGTTACCTCTACATCGAAAACCAGTATTTCCAGTATCAGGAGTGGGCGGAACGCCTGATCCAGGCGCGCAAAAACGTCATGGCCTGCTGGAAGGCCGCGTCCCCCGCTGCCGGCAAGACCAAGGGCGACATGCCGCTGCTGCACGTGTTCATCGTCATGCCGGTGGCCGAACGCCCCCAGATGGTCCCGCGCACCTACGACACTCTTGCCGTACTCGGTCAGCAGGCTGGCATGACCGGACAGTCGGAGTTGATCGACAAGGAAAACAAGCACGTGCATACCGGCGTGGGCCGGGGCGGCATGGTTTACACGACGCCGAAGCCGACGGTCGTGGAATACGCCAACGGCATCGACAAGCCGAGCATCGTTGCACTGGAACAGAAGTATGGACTGAAGGTGGCCGTGGCCATGCTCCAGTCCAGCGGTTACGACCAGCGCCGCGTGCGCTATCGCGAGATCTACATCCACTCGAAACTGCTGCTGGTCGACGACTCCTTTTTCAGCCTCGGCAGCGCGAACCTGAACCAGCGCAGCATGGCGGTCGACAGCGAAATCAACCTGGCGACGAATGATGCCAAGCGGGCGACGGATTTGCGGCGGAACATCTGGGGGAAGCTGAGCGGCGGTACGGTTGACGGGAAGGATGGGTCACCTACTGAAATTGCACAGGCATTCTTCGATTGGACGGAAACTATGAAAAATAATCTGCAACAGAAGCGCGTTTCCAACCTCATGACCGGTTTCTTGCTTCCGCTGGAAGACAACCGCAAAGCCATATTGCGGTTGGGCTGACAAATGAAACACTCTCTGCTCTGGAGGCTATCCACCATCCTGCTTGCAGCATTCTCCATGTTTTGTCTTTTCCAGGGGTTTAGCGTGCTACACGACCAATACAAGACGATTCAAGACCTGCCCCGTAATGAAGAATTACACCTCTTCGATCCGCATCGAACCAGTTTTAATTGCGAAATCGAAGCAAGCAAGGTGCCACCAATCGATGCGCAGGCAGACACGTGGTTCCGCGAAGCGCAGGCGCTGGACGATCCCGACATATGGGAAGAGGACCGCGATTACAAGAAGATCGTTCAACTTACGCGCCAAGCGGCGGAGCGACGGCATTGGAAAGCCATCCTCAATCTCGCCACCTTATATCTGGAAAAGCGTGATCCGCCACACGGAGAAATGGAAGCGCTAGCATTGGTGGAACAGGCAATGCGACTAGGCATTCCTGCCGCCTATGACCGGATGGGAACCTATTACATGAATAGTGTCGGTATGTCAGGTGACGCGACAATGGCCTTCGCATTCTGGCAGAAGGCTGCAGAGATGGGAAATCCACACGCCATGGCCTACCTCGGAGACAAGATGGCAGCAACCTGGGATAGCCCAAGCGACGGGTTCTGGGCAAACATCCCAGTGGCAACTAAGATGCTAGAGTGTGCGCTGGATCAAGGTCATGGCCCCGCAGCTTATACCTTGGCTTTTCTTCAGTCATGGCCGCGAAACACTGACGGAACTCTCGCGAAATCCAGAACGGCTGCAACACGATCACTCGCCTTGCGTACATTGCATGAAGGTGTAAGGCAGGGCTGCTCCGATTGCGCTAGAAGTTTATCAGTAGAGTTCCGCAATCCACACGATCTGGCCGACATGCTCGTTCCACATCTTGATAGCGCCCGATCCGAGCGTTATGCCGTACTCCATAATGCACTCAATCTCAATCCTCTACTTGGCTTTCCCAACCTCGACAAGGTGCTTCCATTGCCACCTGAAGCGCTGCCGCCCTGGGATGGCGACAAGCACACACTCCTAGATGCCGCAAAAGGCGTAACACCCCGACCATCGGAACCGAAAACCAGCGCTGCCTCGCAACGGCAAGGCCGACAACATCTCAATGCCGCCTATGACCTGCGCCCAAGCGGCGACAAAACGACCGAAGCACAAGCGCCGTTCGCGGGATACTGGCAAGCGACCGCGCCAAACGAGCCGGACCAAGTGCAAGCCTGGCTCACCGGCATCCCGCCCGGCCTCTACCAGCCGGGCGAAGCGTTCGACCTTCCCCGCTCTCCACAACAGATGGGCAGCAGGGCGATCAAGGACCTGGTGTGGCAGCACTTTCTCACCATCCGCCACAACCACGGCGCGGTCGAGCCGCTGGCCGCTGCCGGCATGGTGCGCGAACTTGTACCTGTAGAAGCGCACCGGGTCTGCGATGCGGGGTCACCATGCCCGGCGACCGGCACCTGGCAGCCATGGCTGCCGCTTGAACACTCGCTGCGGCACGCCATCAACCAGCCGTGGCGCCAGGCTTGGGTAAAGGTTGGCCAGGCGTTCCCGGATCTGCACAACGACGACTATCTTCAACTTGATCCGGACGATTTAAAGTGGCACCTGCTGGATGACGCGGAATTCAGACTGGCCTAGCCGCTGACTTCATTCGCACTTACTGAATTCTTGTAAAGCCCCTTCGGACACGTTCAGGAGCAGTCATGAAACACATGGGCCGGGGCGTCATTCGCCTCAATGACAAAACCGATCACGGTGGGAAGGTGATCTCCGTTTCATCTGGCACGATTGTAATGGGCACTGAAGCAGCGCTTGCCGGCGATCTGACCTTCTGTCCCAAATGCAAAGGGAAATTTCCCATCAAGCCGGACGGTGCCGGTGCCAAACACAAGGGCCAACCGTATGCGTATGACAACGACCTCACAGCGTGCGGTGCGAAGTTGATTGCTTCGATATGAGCTACCTGGAGAGCAACGGCAGCTTCGTGGGGCAGGTGGTACGCAGCCGTAGAACCAGTTCGATATCTATGGCCTGTGATTGCTGCGCATGAATCCGTAAGATTGGCCTCGGCGGCCCTTACGCCGTGACAGCATCTCCTGCCTTGCGCGAATCGCCATGCGCCTCTCCCGACGCCAGCAACTTGAGCCGCCCTTCCAGCACCTGGAACTCGAACGGCGTCGCCATATTGCTCACCTCCCCGTCCGCCGCCACCTTCAAGCGCTTGCGCCCATACAGCGACGGCGTCCGCACCGTCATGCGCTTGAACGCGAACGCCACCACGTCGTCGCCCTGCCCCAGCTTGCCGAGCGCGCCCTTGATCAGCAAGCCCAGCAAGCCCAGCTTGCCCATCGGCTTGGGCGCCAGCGCCACCAGCTGGCCCTCTTCCACCGCCTCGGTCAACTGTTCCATCCCGACCTGCTCCATCTGCAGCCGGTTGTTGCCCACGAACAGCGTAGTGGTGCGCAGGCGCCGTTCCTTGCCGTCCAGTTCGAGCGAAATGCGCAGGTGGCGGTGCGGGCGCAGCGTCATCTTGATCGCGGAGAGGAAGGCGACAAAGCGGCTGCGCCCGTACTGCTGCTTGTCGTGCTCGCGCTCCTCGAGCAGCCTGGGATACAGGCCGACACTCGCATTGACCAGGAAAATCTTGTTGTTGAGCAGCCCCACCTGCACCGGCCGCACCTCGGCGCGCAGCATCGCGTACACGGCCTCGGACAGGTCTTCGGGAATGCCATGGGTGCGGCCGAAATAGTTGAAGGTGCCTTGCGGCAAGACCCCAAACGGGCAGCCGGCCAGCACCGCCTGGTGCGCCACCGTGTTGATGGTGCCGTCGCCGCCGGCCGCCACCAGTACCCCGCCATTGGCCACCGCCTTGCCGGCCTGCTCGCGCGCGATCGCCTCCAGCTGCTCGGGTTCGTCCACCACCTCCAGGTGACAGACCCGCCCTTCGCTCTCCATCACGGTGCGGATGGTCGAGATGCGCTCTTCGGTTTCGGAATGGCCCGAACCGGCATTGAGCACGATGAAGTAGTGGGCGTCGGGGCGCAGCGCGGTGGTCGGCATCGTCGTAGGGTGTTCGATAAGTGGATCGGCTGAGGGATCGGCTGAATTCGGTTGCCCCATCCTAGCACTGTCGTTACGCGCCGGATGGTGCGCTACTCAACCGTGTCGTGCAGCGCCGGCCGCCGGCAGTTCCATCAGGTACAGATTGACCATCGGTCGCGCCGGCTCGTTGACCACGCTGCCCTGGAAGCGAAAGCCGAGTTTGAGCAGCAGCGCGATCGAGGCGGCGTTGGTCGGATTGCAGATCGCCGCCAGCGGCGAGATGCCGAGCGCGATCGCATGGCGCACCGTGGCCTGCGCCGCTTCCCAAGCATAGCCGCGGCCGCGCCACTCGGGCAAGAAGGCATAGCCGATGTCGACATAGTCGAGCGACTCGCGCTTGAGCAGGCCGCAAAAGCCGATCGGCGTGCCGTCGTGCAGCTCCACCATGTACATCGCATGGCCGTACTTCGCCTGCATCGCCATCGGCCCCAGCACGATCGCCTGGCGCGCATCGTCGAGCGTGCGCTGCTGGCGGTCGCCGATGAAGGCGACGAACGTCGGATCGTTGACCAGCGCCAGGTGCACCGGCGCGTCGCTTTCGGTCAGGGTGCGCAGGCGCAGCCGGTCGGTGACGGCGATCTGCTTCATTCGTCCGCCGTCGGCCAGTGGTCCGGATCCTGCAGCAGCTGGTACATCACGTAGGCGTCCACATAACCCAGGCGCTTGTGGCGAAACGCCTTGGGCAACGTGCCGGTGATGGCGAAGCCGAGCTTCTTCCACAGCCGGATGGCGGCGGTGTTGGTGCTTACCACGTAGTTGAACTGCATCGCCAGGAAGCCCGCGCGGCGCGCCTGGTCGAGGCAATGCTCGCCCAGCCGGTAGCCGACGCCCGCTCCTTGCGCCGCGGGATTGACCATGAACGAGGCGTTGGCCACGTGCTGGCCGCGCCCGACCTGGTTCGGCACCAGCCGGTACATGCCCATCATCCGCCCGCCGCCGCTGGTGGCCACGAAGGCGCGCACGCCCGCGCCCAGCCAGTAGCCGTGCGCCGCTTCGCGCGTGGTGGCGGCGCCGAAGGTATAGGTTTCGCCGGCCGCGATGTGGGCGCTGAAGATGCTCCACATCGACTCGAAGTCGGTTTCGTGGGCAGGACGGATTTCGATATCTATCACGGCAGTGGGCGTGTTCGCCATTTCAAAGGGTTGTGTATTCTGCCCGAAAGCGGCGCCGCCTTCACGACGTGCACGCGCCGCGCGGCTGTAGGCGGAAGTCGACACCGGCCGGGCGCCCGGCCAGGTGCAGGCGGCTGGCACCCGGCGGCGCTTCGGCCACCACCTGCCCGCGGCGCAGCACCAGCCGGCGCGCCGCGCGCAGGCGGATCGCTTCCACCGCCGAGCCGGCGTCCAGGATCACCAGGTCGGCGTGGCAGCCGGGCGCGAGGCCATAGCCTTCCAGGCCGAGGATGCGCGCCGGGGTCGTGGTCACGGCCTGGAAACACTGCTCCATCGCGCTCAGGGACGTCATCTGCGCCACGTGCAATCCCATGTGCGCCACTTCCAGCATGTCGCCGGAGCCCATGCCGTACCAGGGATCGAGCACGCAGTCGTGGCCGAAAGCGACGTCGACGCCGGCCGCCAGCAGCTCGGGCACGCGCGTCATGCCGCGCCGCTTGGGATACGTATCGTGGCGGCCCTGCAGGGTGATGTTGATCAGCGGGTTGGCGATCGCCGCCACGCCGCTTTCCGCGATCAGGGGCAGCAGCTTGCTGACGTAGTAGTTGTCCATCGAGTGCATCGAGGTCAGGTGCGAGCCGGCTACCCTGCCCTGCAGCCCGAGGCGCTGGGTTTCATAGGCCAGCGTTTCGATGTGGCGCGACAGCGGATCGTCGGTCTCGTCGCAGTGCATGTCCACGCGCAGGCCCTGTTCGGCGGCGAACTCGCACAGCAGGCGCACCGACTCGGCGCCTTGCGCCATGGTGCGTTCGAAGTGCGGGATGCCGCCCACCACGTCCACGCCCATCGCCATCGCGCGCTTCAAATTATCGAAGGCGCCGGGGCTGCGCAGCAGGCCGTCCTGGGGAAACGCTACCAGCTGCAGGTCGAGATACGGCGCGACCCGGCGCTTCACCTCCAGCAGCGCTTCCACCGCCAGCAGGCGTTTGTCGCACACGTCGACGTGGGTGCGGATCGCCAGCAGGCCGCGCGCCACCGCCCAGTCGCAATAGCGCAGCGCACGCTCGACCAATGCCTCCTGGGTCAGCGCGGGTTTCAGTTCGCCCCACAGCGCGATCCCTTCCAGCAGCGTGCCGCTGGCGTTCACGCGCGGCAGGCCGTAGCTGAGCACCGCGTCCATGTGGAAGTGGGCGTCGACGAACGGCGGCGTGACCAGGTCGCCGCCGGCGTCGATCTCGCGCGCTCCTTGCGCCGCCAGCCGTTGCTCGAGCGCGACGATGCGCCCGCCGTCGATGCCGATGTCGATGCCGGTGCGGCCGTCGGGCAGCACAGCGTTGCGAATCACGAGGTCCATGCGCGCTCCATGCGGGGTTGATGTAAGTACCTTGGCAATTGTAGCGTCGTCGGCGGCAAACGGCGTCAACCGGATGCGTAATGATGCAGCGCAATATTTCCTGATAAAAATCTGAAAGAATAGTGCGTTGCAACACTTGTCATTCATGGGTACACTGGTTCTATTGCAGCGCGCCATATTTGACTGACGAGGACTCCATGACATCAATTCCCGAGCAATTGTCCGCAGCACGCAAATCGCAGCTGGATGCTCAGTTCCGCCTGCTCCACTCCTTTACCGACCGTGCCTTCGACAACGCCAGCCGCGTGATGGCGCTGAACCTGGCGCTGTCGCGCGACTCGGTCGAGCGCTCGTCGCGCACCTTCAGCCAGTTGCTCGGCGCGACCGGCCCGCGCGACCTGGGCCTGCTGCGCAGCCACGCCGAAGAACAGATGCGCAGCGTCGCCGCTTACGGCCGCGAACTGTTCGGCATCGCGCTCGGCTTCCAGCCGTATTCGGTGTCCCTGGACCGGGCGCCATTCACCCCGGCGGCGGCGCTGGCCCCGGCCGCGCTGCCGGCGCCGACCCAGGTCGCGCAGACCATCATCGAGGCCAGCGCGCCGGTGGCCAAGGCGGCGGAAGACGCCGTGCAGGCCGGCGCCGACATCATCGAAGCGGTGACGACGACTGCATCCGATACGGCCGCCGCGACGGCCACCGAAGCGACACGCGCAGTGGACCGCGTCGAGGAAACCCTGGCCGCGCTGGTGCAGGAGCAGGCGCTGAAGGATGAACCGGCCGTGGTGCAGAGCCTTGAGGCGGAAGTCCTGGCTGCGCCGGTCGACGAACCGACGCCGGTGGCCAAGCCGAAGGCGATCGCCAGGGCCGCCGGCAAGGGCGCGCCGAAAGCCGCCGTGGCCCAGCATCCGCTGGCCGCGCCAGTCGAGTCCAAGGACTCGGCCACGGTCACGCGCATCGACGCGGGGTCGCCGAAACGGCGTAAATAAACATCTCGGCAGGGCGCCGGCGACAACGGCGCAATCAGGGCGCGCGCTACGCGTCCTGGGCAAAACGACTACACTAGCGGGCTCTGGCCCGCTATTTTTTTTGCGTGCGCCTTCAAGAATCTAAGCCAAGGAATTCGAATGAGTCTGGCAAGGCTGATCGGCGGATTCGTCCGCCGGCACTGGCAATCCTATGCCTCGTCGGCCGTGATGCTGGTCGGGGTCGCAATCTGTACGGTCCTCATCCCACGCAAGGTCGGCGCCCTGATCGACGCGCTGGCCGCCAACCGCCTGAGCGAACACGATCTGCTGATCGGCATCGCCCAGCTGCTCGGCCTGGGCGTGGCGATCTACGTGCTGCGCGTGTGCTGGCGCATCCGCCTGTATTCGGCCGCCTATAACCTGGGCGTCGAGCTGCGCACGCGTCTGTACGCGCGCCTGGCCGCGCAAGGCCCCGGCTTCTATCAACGCCAGCGCACCGGCGACCTGATGGCGCTGGCCACCAACGACATCGACGCCATCGAGATGGCGGCCGGCGAAGCGCTGCTGGCCGCCTTCGACGGCACCCTGACCCTGGTGATGGTGCTGGGGATCATGACGCTCGGCGTCGACTGGCGCCTGGCGCTGGTGGCGCTGCTGCCGTTCCCGCTGATGGGACTCGCGTTCTGGTACATCTCGACCCACATCCACACCGCCGAAGGCGACGCCCTGAAGCGCTTCTCGGCCCTCAACGACCACGTGCAGGAGTCGCTCACCGGCGTACGCACGCTGCGCGCGCTGGGCCTCGAAGAGCGCAGCGCCCAGCAGTTCGGCGAGCTGGCCGGCCAGGCCGCGCAAGCCAGCCTGACGGCGCAGAAATGGGAAGCGGCCTACGAGCCGGCGGTCGGCCTGGCCCTGACCGCGGCCACCGGCCTGACGCTGGGCGTGGGCGGCTACCTGGTCTGGAACAACGAACTCACGGTCGGCGCGCTGACCAGCTTCACCATGTACCTGGGCCAGCTGATCTGGCCGATGTTCGCGGCCGGCTGGGTGCTGACCCTGATCGAACGCGGTCGCGCCGGCCTGGCGCGCCTGCAGCCGATGCTCGACATTCCGCTCACGGTGGAAGACAAGGGCACGATCGAACAGGTCGGCCAGGGGTCGCTGGTGCTCGATCGCGTGAGCTTCGCCTACGGTGGCCCGGATAGCAAGGAGCGCCCTGCCCTGACGGACGTGTCGGTGACCCTGGCGCCCGGCCAGACCCTGGGTCTGGTCGGCCCGACCGGCTCCGGCAAGTCGACCCTGCTGCGCGTGCTGCTGCGCCAGGCCACGCCGCAGCGCGGCCAGGTTTCATGGGCCGGCCATGCTTTGACCGACTACCGCCTGAACGCCTTGCGCGCGGCCACCGCCTGGGTGCCGCAAGAGTCGTTCCTGTTCTCGGCCACCATCGCCGAGAACATCGCGCTGGCCCGTCCCGGCGCCTCGCGCCAGGAGATCGAGCAGGCGGCGCAAATGGCGGCGATCCACGACGACATCCTGCGCTTCCCCTACGGCTACGACACGCCGGTCGGCGAAAAGGGCATCACGCTGTCCGGTGGCCAGCGCCAGCGGGTCGCGATCGCGCGCTCGCTGCTGCTTGATAATGCCCTGCTGCTGCTGCTGGACGACGCCTTGTCGGCGGTGGACACCGGCACCGAAACGCGCATCCTCGAACACCTGGCCGAACTGCGCCGCGCGCGCCCGGAACGCGCCGCCATCATCGCCAGCCACCGGCTGTCGGCGGTGATCCAGGCCGACCACATCATCGTGCTGCGCGACGGCCGCGTGACCGAGGCAGGCACCCACGACCAACTGCTCGCGCTGGATGGCTGGTATGCCAGCCAGTGGCGCTACCAACAACTGGAGGCCAGCCTTGACGCAATCTGACACCAGGGCCGACGCCAACCTGGAACGCGGCGCCCTGCGCGACCAGGCGAAACAGGCCACGCGCCTGCTGCGCCGCGCCGCCGCGCCCGACCGCACCCACCTGTACTGGGCCACGCTGTGGCTGATCCTGGCCGCCGCCCTCGAAGTGGCCGGTCCGCTACTGGGCAAAATGCTGATCGACGACCACCTGCTGCCGCGCGACATGGACGGCACCCGCATGGCGCTGCTGCTGGGCGGCCTGGTCGTCAGTGGCTGGATCGCGAGCTGGGTGCGCTACCGCCAGCTGCTGCGGCTATCCGGCCTGGCGATGCGCTCGGTGCAGCGCCTGCGCGAATGGGTGTACGGCCACGTGCTGCGCCTGCCAATGGCGTTCTTCGATCGCGCCATTACGGGTCAACTGGTCAGCCGCGTGACCAACGACACCGAAGCGGTGAAAACCCTGTACATCCAGGTGCTGTTCGTCATGCTCGACAATTCCATCGTCCTGATCGGCACCATGATCGCGATGGCCTGGCTTGACTGGCGCCTGATGCTGATCGTGCTGGCGCTGGTGCCGGCGGTGGCCGGCATCGTGTGGCTGTACCAGCGCCTGTCGGCGCCGGCCGTCACCCGTGCACGCGCGCTGCGCAGCGACATCAACGGCCAGATGGCCGAGTCGATCGGCGGCATGACGGTGCTGCAGGCCAGTAACGCCGAAGTGCGCTTCGGCGAACGCTTCCTGGCCACCAACCGCGCCCACTACACGGCGCGCCTGGCCGAGCTGCGCGCCAACGCCTTCCTGCTGCGTCCCGCGCTCGACCTGCTCAACGTGGCGCTCTTGGCGCTGGTGATCTTCGCCTTCGGCCAGCGCCAGATCGGCGCGGTCGAAGTCGGCGTGCTGTATGCGTTCGTCAGCTACATCGCGCGCGTGGTGGAGCCGCTGATCCAGATCACCATGCAGTTCAGCGGCCTGCAGCAGGCCGTGGTGGCGGCCGCGCGCGTCAACGCCCTGCTGGGCGAAGCGGGCGCGCCGGAGCACGCCCTGGGCCGCGACGCGAATGACGCCGCGTTCGATCCGCAGGCGCCGGCGGTGCGCGTGCGCCACGTGCAGTTCGCCTACGTGCCGGGCCAGCCGGTGCTGCACGACCTGTCGCTGGACGTGCCGCAAGGCGCCTTCTTCGGCATCGTCGGCCACACCGGCAGCGGCAAGTCGACCCTGCTGTCGCTGCTGCTGCGCTACTACCCGGTGGAGCAAGGCAGCATCGAGATCGGCGGCCTGCCGCTGGCCGGCATTGGCAACGAGCGTTTCCGCAACGAGGTCGGGCTGGTGCCGCAAGACCCGTTCATCCTGGCCGCGACTGCGCGCGAGAACATCGACATGGGGCGCGGGTTGCCGCTCGAACGATTGCAGGAAGCGGCGCGCGCGGCGCATGCGCACGACTTCATCAGCGCACTGGAAGACGGCTACGACACCCAGCTCGGCGAAGGCGGCTCGCGCCTGTCGTCGGGCCAGAAGCAGCTGATCGCGATCGCGCGCGCGCTGGCGGGCGAACCGCGCATCCTGCTGCTGGACGAAGCCACGTCGCGCATCGACAGCGCCACCGAGCAGATCGTGCAGCAGGCGCTGGAAGAACTGCGCGGCAAGGTAACCATCATCGCCATCGCGCACCGCTTGTCCACGATCCGCGAGGCGGACCGGATCATCGTGCTCAATCATGGGCGGATTACCGAGGCGGGGGCGCATGAGGAGCTGATGCGCATCGAGGGTGGGTTGTATCAGCGCTTGTATTTGCTGCAGCAGATTGCGGTGTGAGGTGACGCGTCCGCAAGTCGTTACCTGTGAACCGCCATTCCTGCCACTGCAGCAATGACGGTCTCGGGAATAGTGGACTGACGTTGAACCTTACACCCGGCTCCAATTTACACACCCTGCTCCGCCGCCACTGACCAGCATCGCCCCATGCCGGTACAAGACCCAGCGGCGCTCCTTCGGCACCGACACCACCACCACCCCCATCTTCCGATCGCTCCACACCAGCCGCCCGTCGACCGCATCGAGCGCCGCGAACACGTCACGCGGATTGGCTCCGGGCCGGAACACGACGGTGGTCAGGTCCTGCCCCGGCGCCGGCGCCGGCGCCAGCGCCCATGCCCCGGCCGCCGTGGTGAACGCCCCCAGCAGCACCAGCGCCGCACTCGACGTGCGCATGCCGCCCGAGCCACCAGAATCGCCACCGCGCCACTTCATCCAACGCCACCCCGCCAGCAGCGGCGCCAACCCGAACACCACCAGCCACACCAGGTCCCACAGCAAAGGATTCGGACTATCCACCCGAATCCGGTGAATCCCCAGCAGCCAGTGCGACATCAGCGCATCGACCACGTGCCACAGCCCGAAACCCACGCACAGCGCCCCGGCCAGCGGCCAGCCCCACGCCACCGCCCCGCGCCGCTGCGCGCGCCACAGCCCGGACAGGCCGACCAGCGCGATCACGTACATCAACAGGTGAAAGTACCCGTCCCACAGCACCTGCAGGCGCAGGTCGTCGATGCCCGGCACCAGGCTCAGAAGGTGGTGCCATTGCAGGATCTGGTGCAGCAGGATGCCGTCGAAGAAGCCGCCCAGGGCGAAGCCCAGCGTCGCTCCCCAGCGGGCCCAGGGTGATGTCCACATAGCGGTCCTCGTGTCATGGCGCGAGCCATCAGTATAGGAGCCGCCTGCGGCGGCAGGCGCACCGTTCCAATTCACAAAATTGGCCGTCGCCGTACCTGACGGTTTAACAAAAACCAACTCGCAAACACAACCGGAAACCATGTGAAAACATGCGGCGCGCCTGTAGCGGCGGGCGCTGTGTCATTTTGGTGACACTCATCAGGAAAGTTAATTTCTGTTTTGCAACAGCCCTATAATGTGTCAACCCATTTTCGTCGGCTCCACCGGCGCAGCGAGATCCATCGCATGTTCTCTGCCCCGCACCGCGCCCTGAAGCGCTCCCGTATCCACGCCCTCGCCCTGACGCTGTGCGTGGTATCGGCGTTTGCCGGCGCCGAAGAAACCGATCCCCTGCGCACGCGCCTGGTCCAGCGGCTGGACGAGATCCGCGAAGTGAACCGCTTCGTCCCGGAACGCGCGCTGCCGATGCTGCAGGCGCTCGAAGCCGAGGGCCGCGCCGCGCCGCTGGCGCAGCGCATCGACTTCCTCAACCAGCTGGCCACCGCGCGCCATGGCCTGGGCCACCATCCGCAGACCTTCGTGCTGGCCAACGAATTGATCGCGCTCGGACGCGAGCACGATCACACCGGCGCCCTGGCCAAGGGCATGCTGCTGCTGGCGTATTCCGCCTCGGCCCAGCACCGTCCGGGCGAAGCGCACCGCCTGGTGTGGGACGCCGAAAAGCTGGCCGCCACCACCAATGACCTCGACCTGCGCGTGCGCGCCACCATCTCGTCGGGCGAGTCGTATGCCGAGGAAGGCAATCTGCCGAAGGCGCTCGAGCGCCTGCAGGCCGCCGCCGCGCTGGCGCGCGAACACGGCGGGCCGGTGCACATCGTCATGGCCCTCAACTCGCTGGCGCGCCTGTATGCCAGCATGCGTGAGCCCGAAAAAGGTTTCGATGTGCTCGACGAAGCGCTGGCCGCGGCCGAGAAAGCCGATTCGCCGGGACGCATGGCGACCATCAAGAACGCCGAATACGGCCTGGCGATCGACACCGGCCAGCACGCGCGCGCGCTGCGCGCGCTGCAGGAAGGGCTGGCGCTGGAGCGCAAGATCGGCGCCCACAAGCGCGTCGTGTATTCGCTGGTGAACCTGTCCGATTTCTACCTCAAGATGCAAGAGTACCGCCGGGCTGCGTCGTATGCCGAGCAGGCGCTGGAAGCGGCGCGTCCACTCAACAACCGCCGGCTGACCACGACCGCCAACCTGAACCTGGGCCAGGCCTACCTTGGGCTTGGCCGCACCGAAGAAGGCAAGCGCCATATCGAGATCGGCCTGGCCGGCTACGAGGAGCTGGGCGACAAGCCCGAGCTGCAAAACGCGCTGGTCGAATACGGCGCCGCGCTGGAACGCACCGGCGACCTGACAAGCGCCCTGCACGCCTATCACCGCGAGCGCAAGATCTCGAATGAGCTGTTCGAGAAACGGCGCCAGCAGGCCATGCTCGACCTGCAGGAAAAGTACGAAACCGACAAGAAGCAGCGCCAGATCGAACTGCTGCGTAGCGAAAACCTGATCAAGTCGACCGAGCTCGACAACCGCCGCCTGCAGCAGCGCGTGTGGTGGCTGCTGGCCGTGGTGCTGGCGCTGGTGGCGGTGATCGTCGGCTCGCTGTACCGCAAGGTGCGCCAGGCCAACGCCCGGCTGCACGAGAAGAACCGCGAGCTGAAGCAGCAGAGCGTGCGCGATCCGCTCACCGGCCTGTACAACCGGCGCCACTTCCTCGAATACATGCGCGCCATGCCGGCGCCGACGCCCGCATCGTCGTTGCCTGCCACCGGCCTTGATGAACAGGTCGGCGCGCTGTTCCTGCTCGACGTCGACCACTTCAAGCACATCAACGACACCTACGGCCACGCCGCCGGCGACGCCGTGCTGACCACCATTGCCGCCAGCCTGCAGGAGATCCTGCGCGAGACCGACATGATCGTGCGCTGGGGCGGCGAAGAGTTCCTGGCCTTCCTGCCGGCAGTGCCGCGCGGCCGCCTGGACGAACTGGCCGAGCGCATCCTGTCCGGCATCGCCGCCACCCGCATCGCGCACGGCGGCGTGAGCCTGAACGTGCAGGTGTCGATCGGCTTCTCGCCGTTCCCGCTGACGGTCGGTCGCCAGGCGCTGGAATGGGAGCGCGCGGTCAACCTGGTCGACATGGCGCTGTACCTGGCCAAGTCGCACGGCCGCAACCGCGCCTACGGGGTGCGCGGCTTCGCTGATCCGGACAATGTCAGCATCGACGAGATCGAGCAGAATCTGGAGCAGGCATGGCGCGCCGGGCAGGTCGAGTTGTCGGTGGTGATGGGTGAGCGCGAACCGTTGCGGGTGGCGAGCGCCTGAGGGCTGTGTCGCACCGCACCATCGAGTCGCTGGATCCAGTCGGCCCGAGATATCAGCCCAATTCCAAAGAGTTATAAGGAACGCATACTTCAACAGGGAGGCAAATGAAAACATTGGCACTGTTGACGGTTACGGTCACCTTGGCCGGATGCGTGTCCTTCTTCAAAGATCACGAGGATCACGCGTCAATTGCCCTGCCATGAGTACCTGCCTGTCGGAGCGGAAGAAATTGCTGGTTCAAGATCTCGACACTTTTGATCAGGCACCCCACGGCTTAAGATCGGTTTACGTGAATTCGCCTTCCTGTAAACTCGCAGCAGCTGATCTGATCAAGGAATACCGTTTATTGCATCCCGATGTTTTAAAGGAGTTCAATTCGTATCTTCTTTACTGGCACGAAGGGCAATTGCGCGCAGAAATGGGTGACTATTAATCTGCTACAAAATTGTTTGAACAAGCAAGGATGAAGGAAGATGTGGCCGAAGAGATTGGCGCAACGTGGAATCTCTACGTTGATGCAACTACAGCTTTTGTACAGCGCGACCGGGAGGCTCTACTCCTTTCGCGGCACAAGTTGGCAACAGCACCTGCAAGATATTGGTCCGGCTTGAAAGCCCCCCTAATCTCGATGTCGTAGACGGTCTCGTGCGATGTTTCGAGCGTACCTATGCTGATGCCTATCGAATGTGTAGAACATCGCGTGAGATGGAATAGAGTTAGCGCGTCGGACGGAACCTTCTGTTTTCTTCGAGTGCAACAGCCAAGGTTACTGAGCCGTTCTCACTGTCCGCTATCGGCCAAGAGCGGACGTAGAATCGTACGATGTTCCCACTTCTCGACTAGGATTTACAGATGGGCTTTTTCGGATTTGGCAAGAAACCTCAGCCAGTGGACCGGTATGCTGGAAAACCGTTTCTTAAGCTCGTAGACTCCTTCGTCTTAAAATGTATCGGGGAGCTCGATCCATCGCAGGAAGCGATTCTTGTAGCAATGACGCCTAAACTTCACGCGACCTTTTCGACTAGTGGTACTTGGGAAGATATCGTGATTGAGCGTCTCAATTTCCCGGAAACCATCCGGACCTCCATCAGTACAATGTGGAGCAAGAACCAAGAAATCGCTAAGCAAAATGGCGTAACGCTCGCACCGATGCAGTTTGTCGAAATGTTCGTTGCTAGTAACGTCGAGGCGTCTTAGCGTTCTACGTACCGCTGATGGTTCGCCGCAATGACCGCTTCGGGTCGGCTGCTGCCGTACAATAAACGGCCGAGTTCGGCCAAGAGTGGACACAACCGGCAGCCCATCCCCGAGGAAAAAAATTGTAACAATGCGAAGGTTAGAAGCTGCTTGAGACGGTATCGTTATCTCAACTACAAATGATGTTCCCAATGCCGCTCGATAACTCCTCCCTAGAACGTGCTCGTATCGCAGCACTTCAGTCGCAGAATCCTTCCATCAGCGCTTTGCAACGCGTGATGCGCATCGGCCATAGCGAAGCCAGTAGCTTGGTAGCGCAACTGCAGGACGAAGGCATACTGCTGGCGCCAATGACCGGACGACAGCCGGGCCTGCACCCAGACTACTGCCGCCATACGGTCCGCCGTATCGTGGGAAATGAGCGGCTGTGCCACGTTCGCATGGTAGTTCAAACGGCCCTACTGTGCTTCGAGCTCGACGAGGAAGCAACCGCCGGCGATTCGGCGGTTCTCAAGCTGCATACTCCACCAGGGTCGCATTGGAAGACGCTGCGCACTTTGTTCTTGGAAGACTGGTATGGCAAGCAGGACTTGTCATTGACCGAGGCGGCACTTGCCTATCACGAATGGCTTCAGGAGCGTGGAGCAGCACCGGCCGATTGCAATGGACTGGCCCAGGCAATTCGTACCGAGTGCCTGCCCTACGAGCGGCCACGGGTGGATGCCACAGCTTCGGCAATTCGCCTGGCAAGAGCATATGTCCGCCTTGCGCGCTACTACAAACGCTCACTTGCCGAGGGCGGCTCGCGCCATACCCGGATCGCCGAATACTATGTCCGCAATTCCGTGGTGCCGCAGAATATGAAGTCGCCGGGCCGCACATACCCCGAGCATGTCATCCCGTGCGCGGTGTTGCGTGATACGGCAACGGCAGCGTTCGAGGCTGGCGCGTCAGTTCGTGATGTAGCCGGGTGGATTGAAAGCATGATGGTGGTGGTATGGATCAGCGAGGCCGAGGCCCGGCACCTCGACTGCGATCTGGGTTGGAAGGACCGGATGCCGCCAAATTGGCAGCCAGCCAACGGTTGCCGCTACGCTCGCCTCCACGAGGCTCGAATCTCCTTCACACCTGCCACATCGCATCCTTGTATGTGCAAATAGGCAGGTCCGCTTCGGGTCGGTTCCGGCCATTCGTTACAGTCTGCGAATTTTCATCCTTGGCGACCTGCTATGCTGAGCTCAACGGCCGAGATCGGCCAAAAGCAGTCATAAAACCAACCGTATGTTGACGTTGCGGCATCCATTCCTCAGTCCCTCTCGCGCACGTCGGTAGAGGTATACGACCGTGGCTTCACGTCAAACTGAGATCGACGGTGGCATGTTCAAGCCCTTAGCAACGTGTAGGCCATCCAACAGCCACGAAAATTTAGTTCAACATATGTTGAACATTCCCCCTATCCATGTGATACTTAAATAGTTGTTTAACCTTTTAAGTATTGCTTGACATGCAAAAACGATCTGCCTTAACGGCACTTGGTGCTTTATCGCAAGAGAGCCGCCTCGATGTCTTTCGCCTACTTGTTCAAGTAGGGCCAGACGGTCTTGCTGCGCGAAAAATTGCGGACCATCTTGGTATTTCGCCTCCAGCCCTGTCTTTTCATTTGAAGGAACTTACTCAGGCGTATTTGGTAAATCCGCGCCAAGCAGGCCGCTCCATCATCTACTCCGCTAACCTCGACACGATGGGCGGCTTGGTTGAGTACCTTAGCGAGGATTGCTGCAAAGGCATTCCCTGCGGCCCCGTAGGCAGTCTGTGGACAAACAGTGCAGCCCGTGCTTCCGCACTTATGACAACGTTTAAACGACCAGGAGACGAAATGGGAGACAAGATCTACAACGTGCTCTTTCTCTGCACGGGCAATTCTGCAAGAAGCATCATGGCCGAGGCACTACTCAACACCATGGGTAGAGGACGTTTCCATGGTTACTCAGCAGGCAGTCATCCCGCCGGCACCGTGAACCCATTCGCAATCGAGCAAATCCGCGGAACGGGTTACTCCCTTTCGGAGTTACGTAGCAAGAGCTGGGAAGAGTTCAGCCAGCCAGATGCGCCTCATATGGATTTCGTGTTTACGGTGTGTGACAACGCTGCAGGCGAGATTTGCCCGATCTGGCCTGGTCATCCGATCTCGGCGCACTGGGGTTTCGAAGATCCGGCCGCTGTTATAGGTAGTGATGAGCAAAAGCGAGCTGTCTTTAACAGGATCTATAGACAAATGTTTACCAGGATGAATTTGTTCACAAGCCTTCCTTTACAAATGCTTGAGAAAAATGCCATCCAAGCCCAGCTCAACGGTATCGGAACCACGCCGGTTTAACTCGACTTCTAATTCACAATCACTTTCCCATGAACATCCTCTTTCTTTGTACTGGCAATTCTTGCCGCTCCGTGCTTTCCGAAGCGACCTTCAACCACCTGGCACCATCCAGTTTAAAAGCGATCAGCGCTGGCAGCCAGCCCGCAGGCAAGCTGCATCCGCGTGCTGTTGCACTGCTGCACAGCAAAGGTATTTCGACTGAGGGTTACTACAGCAAGTCCTGGGACGATCTGCCGGTCACGCCCGATATCGTCGTCACAGTGTGCGGGAGCGCGGCCGGCGAAACCTGCCCGGCCTACTTGGGGCAAGTGCTGCGAACACACTGGGGCGTTGACGATCCCGGCCACGTCGTAGGCACAGAAGAGGAAATCAACACGGCATTCGAGCAGACCTACCACATCATCCGCACACGTATCGAAGCATTCCTTGCGCTGCCTCTGGCCCAGCTGGCCAACGACAAGGCAACGCTGAAAGCTGAACTCGACAGAATCGGAACTATCCTGACCTAACAAGGCAATCAAATCTGAAGCGGCCTGCAGGCCGATGTTTATCTCGCCGTCAACACTACTCAAGGCTACCCGTGCTTCTTGCGTTCCTTATTTTTCTCGCCACTTTGATCCTCGTAATCTGGCAGCCACGCGGCCTTGGCATCGGGTGGAGCGCAACCGCCGGCGCAGTCGTCGCACTGCTGGCAGGCGTCATTCACATGGCCGATATTCCAGTAGTCTGGAATATCGTGTGGAACGCCACCGGCACGTTCGTCGCCGTCATCATCATCAGTCTCTTGCTCGACAAAGCCGGTTTCTTTGAGTGGGCAGCACTGCACGTGGCACGCTGGGGAAGGGGTAGCGGCCGGCGCTTGTTCGTGCTGCTCGTTTTGCTTGGCGCATCAGTCGCAGCGCTATTTGCCAACGATGGAGCCGCGCTGATCCTCACACCAATCGTAATCGCCATGCTACGCGCGCTGCGCTTCTCGGCAAAAGCAACACTGGCCTATGTGATGGCGGCGGGCTTCATTGCTGATACAGCGAGCTTGCCGCTTGTTGTATCCAACCTAGTCAATATCGTGTCCGCCGATTATTTCAACATCGGTTTTGGCCGCTATGCCGCTGTGATGGTACCGGTGAACATTGTCTCAGTTGTGGCGACGCTGGGCATGCTGATGTGGTTCTTCCGCAAGGATATACCGGCCAACTACGACGTGAAGCAGTTACGCACGCCGGATGAGGCGATCCACGACCGCGCCACCTTTGTGACCGGATGGTGGGTGCTTGGTTTGCTGCTGGTTGGCTTCTTCTGGCTGGAACGGCTGGGGGTACCTATCAGTGCAGTGGCAGCAGTCGGCGCCGCATTGCTCTTGGCGGTGGCTGCACGTGGGCACAAGATTTCGACACGCGAAGTCCTAGGCAACGCTCCTTGGCAAGTCGTGATTTTCTCGCTGGGCATGTACTTGGTGGTCTACGGCCTGCGCAATGCCGGTATGACCAACTACCTTACAGCTATGCTCGACGAGTGCGCCAAATATGGCGTATGGGGCGCTGCCTTGGGTACGGGACTGATCACGGCGATTCTCTCCTCGATCATGAATAACATGCCGACCGTGCTGATCGGTGCCTTGTCGATCGGTGCCACGACGTCGCAGGGCGTGGTACGTGAAGCCATGATCTACGCAAATGTCATCGGTAGTGATCTTGGGCCGAAAATCACACCCATCGGCAGCTTGGCCACGTTGCTCTGGCTTCATGTTCTGGCGAGCAAGGACATCAAAATCTCATGGGGATATTACTTCCGGGTCGGCATCGTCTTGACGTTGCCGGTGCTTCTACTAACTCTGGCGGCACTCGCAGTGCGCCTTTCGTAATGGAGAAATCTTCATGACAGTGACCATTTACCACAACCCGGATTGCGGCACGTCTCGCAACACCCTGGCCCTTATTCGTAATGCCGGCATCGAGCCGGACATCATCGAATATTTGAAGAAACCGCCGGACCGCGCCACGCTAGTCAACCTGATTGCCAAATCCGGCTTGGTGACGCGCGACATCGTGCGGCAGAAGGAAAGGGTGTATACCGCCTTAAAGCTCGATACTCCGACAACCACTGAGGACGAGCTGGTCGATGCCATGCTCGCGCATCCGATACTGATCAATCGTCCGCTGGTCATCGTCGATGACCAGGTGCGCATGTGTCGCCCATCTGAAGTCGTGCTTGATATCTTGTCGGCACGGCAGCAAGGTTCCTTTACCAAAGAGGATGGTGAACGCGTGATCGATGAACATGGGCGGCGGGTGCAGCATGGATAAGATCGCAAACCTGCCCAACATTCGCCCCGAGCAGTTCGATATTCCCGACCTCGATCAGCTCGCGCAGGCTGGTGATTTTACCCATCCGCCGCGTATCCTGATGTTGTACGGGTCTCTGCGTGAGCGCTCGTTCAGTCGCCTCCTGACCGAAGAAGCTGCGCGTATCTTGGAGCAGCTCGGCGCGGAGGTCAGAATTTTCAACCCGATGGAACTGCCCATGGCGGACAGCGTGCCGGAAGACCATCCGAAGGTAGTCGAACTGCGTGACTTGTGCCTTTGGTCGGAGGGTCAGGTGTGGTGCAGCCCGGAACGCCATGGGACAGTCGCTGCCGTGCTGAAAAACCAGATCGATTGGATTCCGCTAGAGATGGGGGCCATTCGCCCGAGCCAAGGCAGGACGCTGGCGGTGATGCAAGTTTGTGGCGGCTCGCAGTCCTTCAACGTGGTTAACACGCTTCGCTTGCTGGGCCGGTGGATGCGCATGTTCACCATCCCGAATCAGTCTTCCGTGCCGATGGCTTACAAGGAATTTGACGATGAGGGCCGCATGCGACCATCGGGTTACTATGAGCGTGTGGTGGATGTCATGGAAGAGCTATTCAAGATGACGCTGCTGCTGCGGGGCCGAACCGACTATCTGACTGACCGGTATAGCGAACGCAACGAGCGACAGACGAAAATCATCTCCGCGCACGTCGCGAATATCTAAAAGCTCAATACAGACACATCTTTGGAGGTGAATTTGAAGCCGCTTTTTTCCGTCTTCGAGGGTTTCATCTCAGCTTGATTTAACATAATTTCCGTTGCGCGATCACGGTGAGCCACGCTTCATCGAACGACCGCTTTGGGTCGGAAACGGACGTTCAAGTAGGTCTTCAACCGGCTAAAAGCGGGCATGCCCGCACCACGCAGTTCCCGCTGGCCTACCTCTTCGGTGTCAGCATCAGGAGCTGGCCGCGCGGACCGTCCTCGAGCAGCCATAGCGCGCCGTCCGGTCCGGTGCGAACGGCACGGATGCGTTCGCCCATGTCCCAATGGTCTACCTTGCTCGCGTTCTCGCCGTCGAGGGCGATGCGGTCCAGCGACTTGCCCGAGAGACCGGTGATGAAGAGAGAATTTTTCCACTTCGGGAACAGGTCCGCATCGTAGTAGGCGAGGCCGCCAGGTGAAATGGCCGGATCCCACGACACTTTCGGGGCTTCGAAGCCGTCGCCAGGCGCGTGGTCGGGGATGTCCCGGCCGTCATAGTGGCTGCCATTCGATGCTTTCGGCCAGCCATAGTTGAGGCCTGGCTTGATCAGGTTGATCTCGTCGCCATGGCGCGGTCCCATCTCCATTTCCCACAGGCGTCCCTGCCTGTCGAAGGCAATGCCCAGCAGATTGCGGTGGCCATACGACCAGACGGCTGCATGAAAGCCCTTGGCCGCGAGCGGGTTGCCGGCAGCTGGCGTGCCGTCGAGGTTCAGGCGCAGCACCTTGCCGAGCGTCGATTGAGGATCCTGCGCAGGATCGAAAAGCTGGCGGTCGCCACTGGTAAAGAAGAGATACTTGCCATCCGGCGAGAACCCGATACGGCCCGAATAGTGCCCGCCAGTCGAAGCATCCTCGCTGCGGAAAATGACCTTGGTATTCTTGAGCGTGCCGCCTGCCTGATCCAGTGTCGCAGTGGCGAGCACGAGACGGCTGTCGGCACCGGGACGCGCTTCGGAGTAGCTGAAGTAGAGCAGCTTGCTGGCCGCGAAATCGGGAGCAGGGACGATATCCATGAGCGCGCCCTGGCCCTTGCTGCTGACGGCGGGTGTGCCAGACACTGTCCCCCTGGTACCGGTTACGGGATTGAACAAGATCATCGTCCCCTCCTTTTGCGTCACCAGCATATTGCCGTCGGGCAGGAATGCCATTGCCCATGGGCTCTTGAATGTGCCGACCGGTTTGACCTCGAAAGGCAGGCCGCCGTTTGCGGTGGCGTTGGCCTGCGCGTTTGCCACCGGAGCGGCGAACGCGAGCAGGGTGAGCGAGAAAGTGGTGGCAAGGCCGAGCGTGCTCAAATTCATGTTTCCATATCTCCATTCGCGGATTGATGCCACGTTGTCGAGGCGGTGCGCACCCGTCGCCCACGCGCGCGAAGCATGCGTCGGCGCTGTTGGTCCAAAGGGGCCATGGGAAGTGTAGAGCAAAACTCGCATTGCAAACGCTGCGCTGGTCGAGGCCGGCTTGTCCTGCGCTTCAGGCGGGCGGCCCGCAGCCGCACGCGACAGCGTCGCGACTCCTGTTGATCCAGAAGGCGCAAGCTGCCGTAGACGGAGCGGCAGCATCCGGGCAGCCGAGAACGTTCATGGTGCTACCCGGCAGTTACCTGGCTTTCACTTCCCGTCTAAAAACACGACAAGCTCGTCGTACCCACCTATACGCTGCCCGCCGATATAGGTCTGCGGCGTAGTCTGAACTCCCTCGTCCTGCATGAACGCATCGACTTCGCTTCGGGTAGTCAGCTGATGGTCCTCGACTTGATAACCTGCCTGCTTCAATAATTCGAGCGACTTGACTCCCCATGGACAAGTATGTTCTGGCGTGACCATGCGGTGCAGCAGTGCTTGCTTTGGTTCAATTGACATATTAACCCTTTCTCTGACAGTAGGTTCCTTGCGGTAACGCGACGTACGCGTAATCATGGTTTGAGGTTAGACCGGGAATACGGGCTACGCTGTACGTCAACGCACTCACAGTTGTCATCACACGCTTCAGCTCGGTGACTGCCCCGCGTCCGGATTGAGTCGACGCACCAGAGTTTTTAGTTGGTGGTCACCTCGCTTACGGAGTTCGGGCTCACGGTGCTGCGCTGAAGCGCTCCATCATGGCGACGCCAGCGCTTACAATGCGGCAGCGGCGCGCCTCCGGCGTGCCGGATCATCGCAACCAGAAATCGTCATGGCAGTCATCAATCCAGCGGAAGTCGAGTTCAGCGCCATCCGGGCCCAGGGGCCGGGTGGGCAGAACGTGAACAAGGTGTCGTGCGCGGTGCATGCGCGGTTCGATGTCGCGGCGTCGTCGCTGCCGGCGCATGTGAAGGAGCGGCTGCTTGCGCTGCGCGATGCGCGCATCACAGGCGAAGGTGTGCTGGTGATCAAGGCGCAGCAGTCGCGCAGCCTGGAGCAGAACAAGGAAGATGCGCTGCGGCGGCTGCAGGCGCTGGTGGATCAGGCAGCGGTGGTGCCGATCGTGCGGCGGGCGACGCGGCCGACACGGGGGTCGCAGGTGCGGCGCCTGGATGCGAAGACGCGCAGTGGGCAGATCAAGGCGTTGCGAGGCAAAGTCACCGACTGACACGCGGCCACGGTCAAACGGTCATCAGTCCTTCTGCTGCATCTTCTCGCCGACGCGTTCGACGTGCTTTCCCACTTCGTCGGTGGCGCGGTCCAGGCCGCGGCTGGCGTCGCGGGTGGCGCCCTTGACCTTGTCGCGGGCGGCTTCGGTGGCGCGGTCGACCTTGGCCAGTTCGTCCTGGACCGAATTGGTGACCTTGGCGCCAGCGTTGTCGATCGCCTTGCCCACGCGTTCGGCCGGGCCGGTGCCAGCGTCGTCGCGGCCGCATCCGGCCAACACTGCCAAGACGAGCAGCGCTCCCATCGTTGCTTTCATGTCCAGCTCCTGTCTGTTCAAACATGTCGATGATACACCGGGCCGGACGCTCGTCCGGCGCCGGGCAATGCTTCATTCTCCCCGCACCGGGTCGGCCAGCGGGTGGCGTTCGGCGTCGATGCGGCGCCGCAGTTCGCGCGTCTGCTCGTCTTCGCCCCAGCGCTTGGTGAAGGCGGACAGGCGACTGCGTGCCCGTTCGAGGCTGTTGGCGTTCAGCAGGCGTTCGGCCGCGGCGCTGGTTTCCTTCCAGGCGCTGCGGCGGCGCTCGGCGCGGGTGCAAGCGGCGGCGGCTTCGTTGAGCGCGTCCTGCACCTGGCGCAGCTGCGTCGGTGTGGCGCGCGTCTTGCGCAGCGCGATCAGCGCATCCTGCGCTTCGCGCGGCTTGCATTCCTGAGCCAGCGCGACGGCGGCCTTCATGCGCCGTTCGATGCGCGCCTCGGTCGGCTTGGTCAGCATCCAGGCCAGCCACAGGGCGCCGAGGGCGACCAGCCACCAGCGCAGGCGGATCGGTTTGCGGCCGGACGGCGCGGGTGTGCGCGGCGCCGCGCCGGCGGCTGCGCCACGGACCGGCGGCACTGGTGGGATTGGAGGCAACGGCGGCAGCGATGACAGCGGCGATGCAGTGGAACGCGGCGACGCAGGCGCAGCGGGTTTGGCCGAAGACGGTGGTGCAGGAGGTGGCGGCGGCGCAGGCGGGACTGGCGGCATCACCGGCGCGGCGGCACGCGCGGCGACCGCCGGCTGTGGCTCCGCCTTGGCCAGGACCGGCCCCGCCGGCGCAGGCATTGCCCCCGCCTGCTGCGCCGTCCCGCACCACGGGCAGAAGCTCACCCGGCGTGGGAACGCGCGGCCGCAGTCGGCGTTGATGCAGCGGTAGATGGTGTCGTTATGCTCCATGCCCGCCTTCATTCAGGATCGGGGACGCCGTCGTCGGGGTCGGGAATGCCGTCCTCCCTGCCCGCGTTCAGCACCACGGACAGCTCGGGCAGCGCGCCGATCGTGCTCCATTTGCCGATCTTCGGATTCCAGCGCATGTCCCAGGCACGCGTAGCGGCGTCGATCTCGCCACGTGCGGCCATGGCGGCGATCTCGCCCACCGTGAACGGACCGCGCTGGGCGCCGCCAGCGAACAGCTTGAAGCGCGGTTCGGCCGACGGCGCTGCCTGCGCCGCTGCGGCCACGCGTCCCGTCAATGCCTGCCCTGCCCGCTCCTCGCTGGCCAGGTATTCAAGCAGGATCACGCGCTTGTCCACCGCGCGCTCGACTTCCCAGCTGTAGGCATCCTGGTGCGATCCCGGTACCGTCTCGGTCCAGCCTTCGACACCGGCCAGCGCGGTCTCGATCTGGCTCGAGGACAGCGACGGATCGGCATTGGCCGCACGCCTTATCCAGCTGTCGTACAGGCGGCGCGCGGTGATGTTGGGCAGCGACGGCGACGGCAGCTGGGCGCCGGTCTCGTCGACTTCCAGGCGCGGCTCGTAGACGCGCAGCTGGTAGTGGCGCATCAGCGCCGCCAGCAGCGCCAGGCGGTGCGGTCCCATCGCCGCCAGTTTCTGCTGCACCGCCGCGATCACCTGCTCGCGGTAGTACGACGGCAGGCCATTGGCGCGGATCGCGTATTCGTTGCCGATCTGGAGCCACTCGCCCGATCCCGGCTCGACCTCGAACAGGTACTGGCCGCGCGGCTGGAACGCCGCCTCGCGGTCGCCCAGTTCTGGCTTGCGGCGGATGACGCCGAGCGCAATCGCCTGCAAGAACCATTCGTAGTCGTCGGCCAGGCGCCCCAGTTCGTCCATCGACGGCGAGATCGGATGCCGGAAGCGCGTGGCGTCGAAGTGCAGGTGGGTCGGGATCTTCGGGTTCTCGATCTGGTACGAGGCGCGCCAGGTTGGCAGGCCGCGCAGGGTCGTCATCGGGTAGCCGGACAGTTCGATGTAGCACACCGCGCGTCCGGCCACGCCGGTGTTGACCACCGAGACCAGGTCGCCGTGGAAGTACCCTGTCGGGACCGCGGCGCGGATTTCAAGCTCCATACGGCGCCACGCAACCGGATCGCCGACGCCGATGAAGCACTTGAACTGGTCGGCGTTCGGCGTGAACTCGGCCGAGAAGCGCGCGTTCACCCATGGCATGGCGCTCCTGATCCATTCGGCGAAGATGCGCTGGCGTTCCTGCGGCGACATGGCCGACAGCTGCTCCAGCAGCGGATCCGGCGGCTCGGCCAGCTCGGCGCCCTGGCTGGACAGCTGCAGCTGCGCGCGGCGGAACAGTTTCAATAGCAGATCGGCGCGCAGGCGCTCGTCGCCCAGCTGCGGGAACAGACGCGCCGAGCCGCCGAATTCGAGCAGCACTTCTTCGCTCCACTGGCTGACGTCCCCGGTCAGACGCACCGGCGCCGGCGCCACGTCGACGCCAAGCTTGATGGTGGTGGCATGCTCTTCGCGCGCGTCGGCGCGCAACTGGCGGATGCGCGCATCGACCGCCGCCAGCATCGCCTGCACCTGGCGCCGCCCGTCCTGGAATTCGCCGGCGATGCCGCTCCACTGCGCCTGTCCCTGTTCGTCGGTCTTCTCGGGGTCGCCCAGCCAGGCCGACATCGAACGCATCACCTCGATCGCCTGCTGCGAGGCCACTGCCAGCAAATGGAAGCGCAGGTAGTCGGCCAGGTCGCGCTTGAGGTGACCCATCACTTCGCGCGCCTGCGGTTCCTTGCCGAACAGGCGGCCGGCGGCCTGGTCCAGGTTGGCGAGCGACTCTTCGACCTGGCGCGTGCGCAGCACGTCGCGCACCTCGCGGTAGCGGCGGCCGTTGCGTTCGGCGTTGGCCAGGTCGCGCTGTTGCAACCGTCCCTTGACCTGCTCCAGCAGCGACAACACGAATTCGAGGCCACCCTGGCGGCGGTCGTCGAGCAGCGCGTACAGGCGCTCGCGCACGCGGCCCTTCAGGCGACCCAGCAGTTCGCCGGTGTGGCGGCGGATACGGTCTTCGCTGGTCTCGGCGGTGGCGCCGGCTTCGCGGATGGCGTCGCGCTCGAGTTGCGGCAGCAGCTCGGCCACGCGCTCGCGCCACAATTTGATGTCGTACGAGGCCATGATGCGGTCCATCTCGAGCTGGACCCGGCTCTCGACGCGCTCCAGCAGCGAGCGGCCGTCGCGGTCTTGCAGCAGCGCGCCGGTGAGCGCGTATTCGTTGAACGGCGTGACGTCGGCCGCGCCCTTGCGCAGGTCGGGGAAGTCGTCGAAGGGGCGCTCGCCCATCTCGAGCTGGTCGCGCACGAAGGCGTCGCGTTCGGCGTCGCCGGCGCGGCGCGCTTGCCCTCCCCCACCATCGCTGCCGGCCAGGCCGAAGAATTCCTTCACCATCAGCGCCGCCAGTTCGTAGGCGCGGATGTCCTGGTGCAGGCTTTGCTGGGTGTCGAGCACCGCCTGGCCGAAGGCCGAATACACCTTCGAGTACGACAGCCGCATGTCGCCGAAGCGCGCCTCGGGCACGCGCGGGTTGTACGGTCCCAGCTTGTGCTGCTGCTGGTTGACCGCCACCGAGCGCTTGCGGTTGGCGAAATCGGCCGACGCAAAATCTTCGAACAGGCTGTCGGCCACCATCTGGTAGGCGTCCTTGACGTCGAGCGTGGCCTTGTTGGCCAGGTTGGCGGTGTCGACGAAATAGACGTCGTCGAACGGCGCGCCCTTGCCGGCGATGCTGTCCGGGTCCATCCACGCTACGTTGGCGTTCATGTCGCGCATCGCCGTTTCCAGCTCCATCAGCGTGGCGTAGGCATTGGCTTCGGTGCGCTCCTTGTTGGCCTTGGCGAAACCGGACGGCATCAACAGCACCAGGTCGACCTGGCTGTCGGACACTTCTTGCCGCGCGATCGCCTTGGCCAGCCAGCCCAGGTCGAGCGCGCTGCCGGCGCCGGTGCCGCCGGCCGCCGATGCGATGACGACGATGCGGAATTTGGAGGTATCCACCTGCAGGCCGAGGCGCTGGTAGTTCTCCTTGCGCTCGATGCCGGCGTTGCTGCTCAGGTAATTCAGCGCGCCCTTGATACGGCCGCGCAGCTTCGGGTATTTGTCGAACAGGTACAGGCGCGCCAGGGCGCGGATCTGGCCCGCGCCTTTGGACGGGTCGATACCGAGCGAGCGCAGTTTCTTGGGCCGCAGCGGCATCCAGCTTTCGATCAGCGGAAAGCGCGCCAGGCTGTCGTCGGACTCGTGGTATTGCGGCAGGTCGAGCGGCTCGACCAGGCGTTCTTCGTCGGTCAGCCGCACCAGCTCGTACCAGGGATCGGTGCGCTGCGACTTGCCTTCGTCGATGATGGCGTTGTTGTCCAGATCGAAGTGCAGGAAGCGCGCTACCGGGAAGTCGGCGATCGATTCCACGCGCGTGGGATGGCGCCGGTTCCAGACGGCCGACAGGATGCGGCGGCGGATGCGCAGCATGACTTCCATGCCGGTGCCGCCGGCGCCGATGAACAGCGTCGGTCGCAGGTCGACCTTGAGTTCTGCCGGGCCGCGATCGGCGGGGGCGCCGCCGCGCGCGTTCAGCGACGAGAGATTGGGAAATTCTGCCATGGTGCTGGTTTCCTCCTTAACGGCGGCCGACGAACAGCGACGCGGCCAGCGTGACCACGCCCACCAGCACCAGCGGCCCGGCGACACCGAAGGTGAGGAAGCGGCCGGCGTTGATGATGGCCAGCACCGCCGCCGCCGACAGGAAGCCGAGACCGACGAACATCAGCCAGCCCGCGTTGCCGGCCGACGAAGGCGCGACGCGTTTCTTGACCAGGTGGTGCACGTAGGCGCCGCGCACGAAGAAGTACACGATCAGCAAGATCAGGAACACGACGCCGCCGATCGCCAGGTCGCGGTTTGAGGTGTCGGCCACCGGCAGCGCATCCGGGTTCACCGGCATCACTTCGACCGGCCGCGCAGCGGTATCGGGTACGGTCTGTGGCAGCGAGTCCTGCGGCGACGCCGATTCTTCCGGCAGCTTGAAGCCCGGGTCGGCCGGCGACGGCGCGGTGGCGGGTGGCTGGGTTGCTTGCATGGTCGATCCTTTCAGTGTGTTCTTCAGCGGCCCAGGCGCACCTGCGCGCCTTCGCGCACGTCAAGCAGGTGGTGGCCGAACAGCGTGGTTTTGAGTTGCGCGACCTGCTGGCCGGCGCCGTCGTACACCGGTTGCACGGCGCCGGCGCGGCCGCGCAGCGATTGCGATTCTTCGTTCACCGTCACGTGCGCCAGGCGCGGACGCGCCCAGGCCCAGGCGCCGGCCGCCAGCAGTGCGAGCAGCGCGAGCGCGGCGCCAACCACCGCCGCCAATGGGCCCATGCCGTAGTGGATGCGCACCTGCACCGGCAATACGGCGCTCGATGCCTGCACCTGCGCCGGCGGCGTGAAGATGTCCGGCAGCGGGTCGCCCGGAAACAGCTCCGCCATGCGGCTGCGGAAGGCTTGCGACAGCGCCAGCTGCTGGCCGGCCAGGTGCAGCTCGATGCGGCCCGGCAGCACGTAGGCCGAGCCGGCCGATTGAAGCGCGGCCAGCGACCACTTGTCCGGGATCTGCGCCACCGGCAGCGCCATGTTCGAGGCCAGCGGCGCGGGTTTGCCCGGGGCCAGGTCGCGCACGCGTGCGGTGTCGAGGGCGATCGGGCGCTGTTCGCCGGCCAGCGTCGATCGCGCCGTCAAGGTGGCGCTGGTGATGGTGTACGGGTACATCGTGTTTTCCAGGTTCCACTCGATGCGCGCCTGCGGCGTGCGTGCATCGGGAGCGACGTCTGCGCGCAGCGTGCCGTCGGCGTTGGACGCGAAGCTGACGCCGGGCGCATTCACCACCCGCCGCGGCACCAGGCGCACGGTGTCGCGGTCGAGCGGCTTGAGGCGCGCCGGAGGCTCGGTGATCACCGCCTTGACGCGGCCGGACGCCAGCAGCGCGTCGAGCGCGGCGGCGCCTTCGCGCTTGACGCCGAAGGCGTACACCATCAGGCCGTTGGCGCTGTAGTGCGCGCCCTTGACCGGCATGCGCAGCGGGAAAGCCAGCGCGCGTTCGACCGCGCCGCCGCCGTGGATTAACTGATAGAACTCGCGGTTGCGCGCCGCCGTGGCCTGGTCGTTGTTCGGGCTGTTGCGGTTGTTGGTGATGAGCCAGACGATGCCCGGCTTGCCGCCGAGCGCCTGCGTCATCGCTGCCTGCAGGGCTTCGCCCAGGTCGGTGTCGGCGAGGGCTTCGCTGCTCGGCTTGCGCGCGGTATCCAGATTAGCCAGCGCCTGCGTCACACGGCCGCGCACCGGCTCCTCGCCCGCCTTCACCGACAACAGCGCGCGCGGCGACGGTGCGCCGGGCTGCGATTGATTGAAGGCGGCCAGCACCAGCGCGTCGCCCGGCTGCACCACGCTGCCGGCCAGCGCCGCTACCAGTGGCTTGAACGGCGACTTCGGATCGCCATAAAACGGCTCCATCCAGCCCGAGTTCTGGACGAGAAAAACGTGTGGAGTGGCGTTCGCACACAGCGCCAACCCGGCCAGTACGCATGCCGTCAGGACGTTCAGAAAGCGCTTCATCACGACAGCTCGTCCAGGCGCCAGCCGCGCATCTGGTTCCAGTCGGGATGGTGCAGCCACAGGTGGCCGCCGGCCACGATCGGCACGCAATCGAGCGGTCGCGCCAGGCGCGCCACCTCGTCCAGGATCACGTTGCGCCGGCCAATCCATTCGATCGTGGTGCGCGCAATGACCCGGTCTTCCAGCAGTTCTTCGGCGCGCCCGGTGTACTTGTGAAAGCGCAGCACCAGCCCGCTCGGCTGGCTGCGGTTGTTATTAAAACTGCGCAGCAGCGGCAGCACCAGCGTGTCGTCCTGGTTCAGGTCTTCGACGTGTTCGGCCGACCACGGCTCGCCCAAGACCGGATGGCCGCGCCGGAACAGGAAGTTGGCGAAGCCCAGGCGCGCGCCGTCGATCGGCTCCTGGGCCGGCTGCTCCGATCCCAGTTCGAGATACGAATAACCCTGGCCATCGTGCCCGATCTGCCACAGGCGCCCGTCGCGGCTCTGGGTCGGCCCGCCGAACGCGAGGCGCGGCTGCCAGCCCGGCGGCCACGGCGTGAACTCCGGCGCCTCGCCCGCACGCCACGCCAGCTGGCCGGCCTCGTGCAGCCAGAACAGGCGGCCGTCGTAGCCGAGCGGACGGCTCCAGCCGCCGGCAGGAACTTCAGGACAGGGAAAGCGCTCGGCTTCGTTCAGGTCCAGGCGCAGGCTCCACAGGAAGACTTCGCCGTGTGACCCTGCGAGGCAAGCCAGGTGACGCCGCATGACGCCGGGCGCAGCCACCGTCGGCGCGTCCAGCACGGTCTCTGTACGGTAGCTTTCGCTGACCGGGTCGATCCACAGGCGCTGCAGGCCGTCGATGCCGGGCACGATGCCGGCGTCGCCGCGCGCGCCGTCCTGGGCTGCGATCCATGCGTGATCGGACGCGCTGAACACCAGGCTGGCGCTGCCCGCTTGCGGCGCCAGCACGTGCCACAGTTGCGCCATCGGATCCCAGTACTGCAGCACGCCGCGCGTGTGCGCCAGCGCCAGCAGGCGCTCGCCGGGAAAGCCGAAGCCGGCGGCGGCGAATACCGAGCAGGCGTTGGGCGGCGCCGGCATCACGGCGTCGCAGCGGCCGACATTCGGCGCGGCCGCACGTTCTTCCAGGCTGTCGCCCAGCGCCAGCGAGGTCACGGGCAAGCCGTGCGGCACGTGGCGCGGCAGCGCTTCGTCGGCGCCCGGCCCCCACCAGCCGCGCTGCAATGCGCCCTTGCGGCCGGGCGTGGCGCCCAGGCGCAGCAGCGGCCGCCCGCAGCGCGGGCAGCAGGCGAAACCTTCGGGATAGATCGGCGCGCAGGCGCAGTCGAGGGGCAGCGAGGCGCCGAGCAGGTGGGCGACGTCGGGCAGGCGGCGGCGTGCGCGGCCCTGCCAGTCGACCGGCCCCAGGCCTTCGCTCGCCACCAGCGCGAACTCGCCGCTCGCCTCGTCCTCGTGCCAGATGCTGGCAGGCGTTTCCCATCGATATGCCATTTCGCTCCGCCATATGATTTATCGAAAGACGCTTCCGACGCATGCCAGAATGTCTTGCTGTTGCTCAAATAATAGCGCCGCCAACTGTCGCGCGGCGCGCCGTTCGCGGGGTAGCGCAGGCTGACACCAAGCGCATCAAATAACGAGCTCATGGCCTGTCCGGGTCGGGAACTTTCGGGTGCCGATCGTATAATGGCCGCCTCATACATACCTTTTCCCCAGCGAACATCCGCCATGACCGCCGTCGCATTTGCCACCACGTCCGATACCCCCGACTCCAGCACCGACCTGCCCGCGCACGCCATCGACAAGGCCGCGCGCCACCTGCACGACGTGCTGGCGATCGCCCTCGAACACGGTCCCGGCCGGCGCGCGCTGGTGGTGTACGACGCCCGCACCGGCCTGTCGCGCGCCCTGCTCGCGGCTTACCGCCACAACCTGCCGGATGCGACCTTCGTCGACTTCGACGCGGTGGAGTCAAGCGCGGTGCTGGACGCCTTCCACGCCATGGCGGCGCACGACCTGGTGGTGCTGCTGCAGTCGACCAACTTCCGCCTGGACGGCTTTCGCATCCGGGTCGAACTGTTCAAGCTGGGCCTGAAGGTGATCGAGCACGTTCACCTGTCGCGCATGCCGGGCATCCAGGGCGAGCACTACATCGACGCGCTGGCCTACGACCCGGCCTACTTTCGCGGCACCGGGCGCGCGCTCAAGGAACGCATCGACCGCGCCCCGCGCGGGCGCGTGGTCGGCGGCGGCGAGACGCTCACCTTTGCTTCGCCGTTCGAGTCGGCCAAACTCAACATCGGCGACTACAGCGAGATGAACAACGTCGGCGGCCAGTTCCCGATCGGCGAAGTGTTTACCGAAGCGCAGGACCTGGAAGCGGTGCACGGCCGGGTGCAGATCCACGTGTTCGGCGATACCAACTACCGCTCGAACCACCCCGAGGTGCCGGTGACCCTGGTCATCGAACGCGGCCGCGTGGTGGCCACCGAGAACGCCACACCGGAATTCCAGCAGGTGCTGGACAACATCACGGCGGAAGAAGGCGAAGTCTGGGTGCGCGAGCTGGGCTTCGGCCTGAACCGCGCCTTCACGCGCGAGCTGCGGGTGGACGATATCGGCACCTATGAACGCATGTGCGGCATCCACCTGTCGCTCGGCGCCAAGCACGGCGTGTACACCAAGCCCGGCTTCAAGCGCAAGGATGCGCGCTTCCACATCGACGTGTTCGCGGTGACCGACGCCGTGTTCCTGGGCGACGAGCAGGTCTACCGCGACGGCCACTGGCTGGCCTGATCGGGCATGGTCGCAAGGGTCGCCCCGCTATTGACCCGACCTGTCCAGGCAGCAACGTGCTCCGGCAACTGATGATGCGTGCTAGGATATAAAAATTGCAATTAATCAAAATCAGGGCATGGTGGACAATGTTTTACAGCACGTCAGCGAAATCCAGGCAATCGGCGCCGTACCGCGCGTGCTGGAGACTGTTGCCGCCCTGACCGGCGTGGGCTTCGCCTGCATCGCCCACGTCACCGCCACCAGCTGGACTGCCTGCGCGGTGCACGACCTGGTCGACTTCGGCCTCAAGCCCGGCGACCAGCTCGACATCCAGGCCACCGTGTGCCAGGAAGTGCATGCGACCCACCAGCCGGTGGTCATCGACGACGCCGAGCACTGTCCCCCGCACTATCGCGCTTACATCCCGCTGCTGAACGGCTACCGCAGTTACTTCTCGATCCCGATCTTCCGCCGCGACGGCGTGTATTTCGGCACCCTGTGCGGCACCGATCCCGAACCGAGGCACCTGTCGCACGCGCCGACGCTGGCCGCGCTGACGCTGTTCGCCGAACTGGTCTCGAACCAGCTCGACTCCGAGTCGTCGCTGCGCGCAGCGCGCCTGGATCTGTCGTCCGAGCGCGAGACGGCCGAACTGCGTGAACAATTCATCGCCGTGCTCGGGCACGACCTGCGCACGCCATTGAACGCCATCCTGAACCGGGTCGATCTGCTGCGCCGCCGTCACGACGAACCGAACACCCTGCACTCGCTCGACCGGATCCGCGCCAGCGCGCTGCGCATCGAGGGCCTGGTCGACAACGTGGTCGACTTCACGCGCGGACGCATGGGCGACGGGCTGGCGCTCGATATCCACAAGCACACCGAGGTCGATCAGATCCTGGAACACGTCGTGGACGAACTGCGCGCCGCCAATCCGGAACGCACCATCATCGCCGAGATCGCGCCGCGCCTGACGCTGCGCTGTGACGCCCAGCGCCTGGCGCAGCTACTGTCGAACCTGCTCAAGAACGCGCTGGTGCATGGCGACAAACAGCATCCGGCCGTGGTCACCGCGCGCATCGATGCCGGCCGCTTCGTGCTGGAGGTGAGCAACGGTGGCCCGGACCTGGCCCCGCCCGTGATCGCGCACCTGTTCAAGCCCTACTGGCGCGCCATCTCGCGCACCGGCGACGATGGCCTGGGACTGGGCCTGTACATCGTCGACCAGATCGTGCGCGGACATGGTGGCACGATCGGGGTCGCCTCGCGCGATGGCACGACTACCTTCACCTTCGTCATGCCGGCCGCGTGACGGCGCCTATGCCAACGGCATGACGTATGCATGTCAGTTAGCCGCTTCATTGTCTAGACAAGCGGGCTGAATACGACATATTTCAGGATTTTTACAAATCCGCCGAGCAGTTGATGAATATCAACGCTAGAATTCTTTTCTTATTTCAACAACAAATCCAGGGGAACCATGTTCCGTTTTCCAATTCGCGTGGCAACGTTATGCCTCGTCGCCACCACGTTCGCCGTTCCGGCGCTGGCCGCTGCGCCGTTCGATGACAAGTTCCGCCAGCTCGACGAGCTGCTGCCGACCCCGAACACGATCCGCACCGCCTCCGGCGCCCCGGGCCACGCCTACTGGCAGCAGCGCGCCGACTACACGATCCGCGCCACGCTGGACGAATCGCGCCGTGCACTGAGCGGCGCCGGCACCATCACCTATTACAACAATTCCCCGGATACGCTGAAATACCTCTGGCTGCAGCTGGACCAGAACATCTACCGCCAGGATTCCGACGCCCGTTCGACCGCGATCCTGCCGTCGCGCGACGCCTGGGCCGGCAAGACCGCGCAGAGCGGACCGAAGTTCGACGCCCTGCGCTCGCTGCTGGAACAGCGCACCTTCCCCGGCGGCTTCGACATCCTGGCCGTCAAGGACAGCAGCGGCCGCGCCCTGCCGCACACCATCAACAAGACCATGATGCGGGTCGACCTGCCGCAGCCGCTCAAACCCGGCGCGCGCGTGACCTTCAGCGTCGACTGGCGCTACAACATCAACGAACAGAAGGTGCTGGGCGGCCGCTCGGGCTACGAGAAGTTCGACGACAAGAACGACCTGTTCGAGATCGCCCAGTGGTTCCCGCGCATGGCGGCCTACTATGACGTCTACGGCTGGCAGCACAAGCAGTTCCTGGGTTCGGGCGAATTCACGCTCGAATTCGGCGACTACGACGTGCGCATCACCACCCCGGCCGACCACATCGTCGCCTCCACCGGCGAGCTGCAGAACCCGGGCGACGTCCTCACCGCCGCACAGCGCCAGCGCCTGGAACAGGCCCGCACCGCCAGGAAGCCGGTCATCATCGTGACCCAGGCCGAAGCCGAAGCCGCAGAGAAGTCGCGCAGCACCGCCACCAAGACCTGGCACTTCAAGGCAAAAAACGTGCGCGACTTCGCGTTCGCCTCGAGCCGCAAGTTCATCTGGGATGCGCAAGGCGTCAAGAGCGGCAACCAGAACGTGATGGCGATGTCGTACTACCCGAAGGAAGGCAATCCGCTGTGGGAGAAGTACTCCACGCAGGCGATCATCCACACCATCGAGCAGTACAACAAGTACTCGTTCGACTACCCGTACCCGACCTCGATCTCGGTGAATGGCCCGGTGGGCGGCATGGAATACCCGATGATCACCTTCAACGGTCCGCGCCCTAGCAAGGACAAGAAGACCGGTGAACTGACCTATTCGCAGCGCACCAAGTATGGCCTGATCGGCGTGATCATCCACGAAGTGGGCCACAACTACTTCCCGATGATCGTCAATTCGGACGAGCGCCAGTGGACCTGGATGGACGAAGGTTTGAACAGCTTCCTGCAATACCTGGCACAGCAGGCCTGGGAAGAAAACTGGCCGGACAGCCGCGGCGAGCCGCGCCGCATCACCGACTACATGAAGAGCCGTAACCAGGTGCCGATCATGACCAACTCGGAATCGGTCCTCCAGTTCGGCAACAACGCCTATGCCAAACCGGCCGCCGCGCTGAACGTGCTGCGCGAAACGGTGCTGGGCCGCGAACTGTTCGACTTCGCGTTCAAGGAATACGCCAACCGCTGGAAGTTCAAGCGTCCGACCCCGGCCGACTTCTTCCGCACCATGGAAGACGCCTCGGGCACGGACCTCGACTGGTTCTGGCGCGGCTGGTTCTACACCACCGATAACGTCGACGTCAGCGTGGACGGCATCACCGAATACACGGTGTCGAGCCAGGATCCGGAAGTCGAAAAAGCATGGCAGCGCGCGCGTCGCCAGGCCGAGCCGGTGTCGATCATCGACCAGCGCAACAAGGGTATGGCGCGCCGCGTCGATGCGCACCCTGAGCTGAAGGACTTCTACAACGAGAACGACGAGTTCACCGTCACCAACAAGGACCGCAACGCCTACCAGGAAAAGATCGCCGGCCTGGAAGACTGGCAGAAGGACCTGCTCAAGGAAGGCAAGCACCTGTACCTGGTCGACTTCAGCAACATCGGCGGGCTGGTGACGCCGCTGGTGGTGGAGATTGAACTCAAGAGCGGCAAGAAAACCATCGAGCGCATCCCGGCCGAAGTGTGGCGCTACTCGCCGACCAGGATCACCAAGCTGTTCATCCTTGATGAACCGATGGTCGGCCTGACCCAGGACCCGTACTGGGAAACCGCCGATACCGACGTCAGCAACAACAGCTGGCCAAGGAAGAGCACGCCGTCGCGTCTGGAACTGTTCAAGACCGACACCGACCAGAACAACCTGATGCGCGACTTCAATACCAAGTTGAAGGCGCCGGAACAGGAATCGGGTCTGGCGCCGGCAGCACCAGCGGCACCGGCCGCGACCCCAGCCACGACGCCGGCCACCCCGCCGGCACAGTGATCGCTCACCATCCTTAATCCACGCGGGCGCAGCGATGCGCCCGCCCACACACCGGCAGCGCGTCATTCGATGCGCTGGCCGGTGCTTTCATTTCCAGCCTGCTCCTCATGATGCTCAAGCCCCTGCACGCCAGCCTCGCCGCCTTCACCCTCGGCCTGGCCTTCACCGCCAACGCCGCCGGCCCGGCCTTCGACGACAAATTCCGCCAGCTCGACGAACTGCTGCCGACGCCGGGCGAAACCCGCACCGCGTCCGGCGCGCCGGGCCACGCCTACTGGCAGCAGCGCGCCGACTACAAGCTGCGCGTGACGCTGGACGAGAATGCGCGTTCGGTCAGCGGCTCGGGCACGGTCACGTATCACAACAATTCGCCGGATACGCTGTCGTACCTGTGGGTGCAGCTGGACCAGAACATGTTCCGCGGCGATTCAGACAACCGCAATATCTCGACGCTGCCGTCGCGCAGCGCGTGGCAGGCGCGCAGTAGTGAGCAAGGGCGCGATGGCGTCAAGTTCGAGGCGCTGCGCTTCCAGCTGGCGTCGCGCAGCTTCGCCGGTGGCATCGACGTCCAGAGCGTGACGGGCAGCGACGGCCGCCCGCTGCCGCACACCATCAACAAGACCATGATGCGGATCGACCTGCCGCAGCCGCTCAAACCGGGCGCGCGCACGGCGTTCAACGTCACCTGGAAATTCAACATCCCCGAGATGAACGTGCTGGGTCGCCGCATGGGCTTCGAGCGCTTCAAGGACGGCAACGACATCTACGAGATCGCCCAGTGGTTCCCGCGCATGGCGGCCTACTACGACATGGCCGGCTGGCAGAACGCGCAGTACCTGGGCGACGGCGAATTCACGCTCGAATTCGGCGACTACGACGTGCAGATCACGGTGCCGTCGGACCACGTGGTGGCTGCCACCGGCGAACTGCAGAACGCGGGCGACGTGCTCACGGCGGCGCAGCGCGACCGCCTGAAGCAGGCCAGGACCGCTGGCAAGCCGACCCTGATCGTGACCCAGGATGAAGCGATGGCCGTTGAAAAAGGCCGCGCCGACACAACCAAGACCTGGCGCTTCAACGCGAAAAACGTGCGCGACTTCGCATTCGCCTCGAGCCGCAAGTTCATCTGGGATGCGCAAGGCATCAAGAGTGGCAAACAGGACGTGATGGCGATGTCCTACTACCCGGCCGAAGCGAATCCACTGTGGGGACGCTACTCCACCCCGGCCGTGGTCCACACCATCGAGCAGTACAACAAGTACTCGTTCGACTACCCGTATCCGGTGGCGATCTCGGTCAACGGCCCGGTGGGCGGCATGGAATACCCGATGATCTCGTTCAACGGCCGCCGTCCGAGCAAGGACGCCAAGACCGGTGAGCTGACCTATTCGAGCGCCACCAAGTATGGCCTGATCAGCGTGATCATCCACGAGGTCGGCCACAACTACTTCCCGATGATCGTCAATTCGGACGAGCGCCAGTGGACCTGGATGGACGAAGGCCTGAACAGCTTCCTGCAGTTCCTGGCCGAAGACGCGTGGGAAGCCAACTACCCGGCACGCCGCGGCGAGGCGCGCGACATCGTCGACTACATGCGCAGCACGAATCAGGCGCCGATCATGACGGGCGCCGAGTCGACCCTCCAGCGCGGCAACAACGCGTATGCCAAGCCGGCCACCGCACTGAACATCCTGCGCGAGACCATCCTCGGACGCGAGCTGTTCGACTTCGCCTTTAAAGAATACGGCGAGCGCTGGAAGTTCAAGCGCCCTACTCCGGCCGACTTCTTCCGCACCATGGAAGACGCCTCGGGCACGGACCTCGACTGGTTCTGGCGCGGCTGGTTCTACACCACCGACGCGGTCGATATCAGCGTCGACGGCATGACCGAGTACACCGTGTCGAGCCAGGATCCGGAAGTGGAAAAGGCCTGGGCGCGCGCGCAGAAGGCCGCACAGCCGCTGTCGGTAACGGACCAGCGCAATAAAGGTATGGCGCGCCGCGTCGATGCGCATCCGGAGCTGAAGGACTTCTACAACGAGAACGATGCATTCACGGTCACCAACAAGGACCGCAATGTGTATCAAGAGAAGATGGCCGGCCTGGAAGACTGGCAGAAAGACCTGCTCAAGGAAGGCAAGCACCTGACGCTGGTCGACTTCAGCAACAAGGGCGGCCTGGTGATGCCGCTGATCGTCGAGCTGCAACTCAAGAGCGGCAAGAAGACGCTCGAGCGCATCCCGGCCGAGGTGTGGCGCTATTCGCCAACGAAGATCACCAAGCTGTTCATCACCGACGAGCCGATCGTGGGCTTGACCCAGGACCCGTACTGGGAGACCGCCGACATCGACGTCAGCAACAACAGCTGGCCACGCAAACCGGTGCCGTCGCGCCTGGAACTTTTCAAGCTTGATGCCGATCCGAATAACCTGATGCGTGACGCGCGTACGCCGCTGAAGAACGCTGCTCCGAAGGCTGCCGAATGAGACTGCATGGTTTGAAAAGTGTGTTTGCAATCCTGCTGCTGTGCGTGAGCGCAGCGGCAAGCGCACACCGCTTCCACTTCGGCATGACCGACATCTCGTACAACGCGCGCACCAAGAGCACCGAGATCGTCCACAGCTACACGGCGCACGACATCGACGCCCTGCTGCTGACCCTGCACGGGCGCCAGTTCGACCTGGGCGACCCGGACGACCAGCAGGTGCTGCGCAAGTACATCGAGAGCCAGTTCTGGCTGGCCGGCAAGGATGGCGCGCGCCTGCCCGTCAAATGGGTCGGCATGACGGTCGACGCCCAGAGCGTGACCATCTACCAGGAGCTGGAAAAGTCGCCACTGTCGCGCACCGCCACCGTGCGCCAGGGCGTGCTGATGGACCTGCTGCCCGAGCAGGTCAACACCGTCAACATCAACGACGGCGGCGTGGTGCACTCGCTGACCTTCATGCGCCGCAGGCTGGAGCAGCCGGCGCGCTGAGCATTGACGCGGCGTGGCTTTGTGTTCAAGGCTGCGTCCGCTTCGTTTGACACCGGTCAAGAACCGGCCAGGGCCTGACCGGCAGCGTTGAAAAATGCTACGCTAGCCGGATGACTACTTCGCAACCTCCGTACACAGCACCGTCGCAACTGACGGCCGCCCTGCGCGACAGCGGCTACGCCCTGCTGCGCCCTTCCGACGTGGCTTCGCTGGCCGGCTGCGGCATCGCCGAACTCGACACCCTGGCGCCGAGCTGGAACCGGCTCGAGCTCGACAACTACCTGAAGGACGGCGGCCGCTACCGGCGCCGGCGCCACTCCTGCTTCATCGACGACGGCGCCACCCTGGCGCAGACGCCGCACCGCGCCCACTGGCAGCCGGTCGAATACAACGCACTGCACGGCGGCATGCACCGCCTGTTCGCACCGGTCGAAGGCGAGACCGTTGCCAACCCGTGCTGGGAGCGCCTGCTGCGCGCGCTGGGCGGCGTGTGTTCGGAGGTGCGCGGCCATCGCCCTTGGTACGTCGAGGCGCACCAGTTCCGCATCGACACCGCCGACGGCATCGGCCGCCCGACGCCGGAAGGCGCGCACCGCGACGGCGTCGATTTCGTGGCAGTGATCCTGATTGGGCGCGACAGCATCAAGGGCGGCGAGACGCGCGTGTTCGACGCCGACGGCCCCAACGGCCAGCGCTTTACCATGCTCGAACCCTGGACCATGCTGCTGCTCGACGACGCCGCCGTGATCCACGAATCGACGCCGATCCAGCCGCTGGGCGAGCACGGCCACCGCGACACGCTGGTGCTGACCTGGCGCGCCAACGGCTTCCAGGGCGAGAACGCCTGATCCACGTCGAGTTGAACGCGTGGACGGAAAACCCGTCCACCCTACAACGCCCACCGCGCCGATTCTGAACCACGCTCACCGCGCAATGTAGGATGGACGGCTCAGCCGTCCACGCGTCCAACCGGTGCCGGCCTCCCCACGATCCCAGGCAAAAAAACGCCCGCTAAACCTGGGGGTTTGCGGGCGGGAATCCAATTTTCGGAGAAAACTGGAGGAGACGGTTCCAATATAGCCCAACTTATTGTGCAGTGCAATACGGTAGAACTACGGTTGTTGTTTCAATAGAGGAAGCGCTCTAACAAGGTCAACGTTCAACTCATTTTGCCGCACTGCGCCATGCTTAAATTCCCCACTTCCCACTCTTCAAGACACGATTCCCACGATTTGGCATATGTTTGAGCAACATCAAAACTCCCTCGTAGTCTCTGTTGTGTGAGTTAAGCGCAACAAGCTCCCGTATCAATCGCGCGCGATCGCGGTCGAACCATCACCAGCGCCCCACCACTCCTTCACCACCAGCTGTAATTGTTTGTAATTACATCGCGTGCATCCCCGTCCGGCAGGCGCTATTTGCTACACTTAGTTGCTTACCCAAAAGTGTTAAAGACCATGAGAACGATCCGACATCCCCGTGCCCTCGCCCTGGCGGCCGGCGCCGCTGCCCTGTGCGCTCTGATCGCGCTGGCCACCTCGAACGGCGCCACCGCCAGGGACGACAAGGCCGTCGCCCCGCGCCCGGCCCTGACCGTCACCACCGCCCGCGCCAGCACCACCAGCCTGCCGATCCGCCTCGACGCCAACGGCAGCATCGCCGCCTGGCAGGAAGCGGTGATCGGCAGCGAGACTGGTGGATTGCGCCTGACGGACGTGAAGGTCAACGTCGGCGACGTGGTCAAGAAGGGCCAGGTGCTGGCGGTGTTCTCGGACGAGACCGTGCGCGCCGAAGTCGACCAGGCGCGCGCCGCGCTGCAGGAAGCGCAGGCCAACGGCGCGGAAGCCTTTGCCAACGCCGAGCGCGCGCGCAAGCTGGAAAGCTCGGGCGCGCTCAGCGCCCAGCAAGTCACCCAGTACATCACCGCCGAGCGCACCGCCAACGCGCGCGTGCAGTCGGCCAAGGCGACGCTCACCCAGCAGCAGCTGCGCCTGAAGTACACGCAGGTGGTGGCGCCCGACAGCGGCGTGATCTCGGCGCGCAGCGCCACCGTGGGCGCCGTGGTCGGCGTCGGCGCCGAGATGTTCCGCATGATCCGCCAGGGCCGCCTCGAATGGCGCGCCGAGATTACCGCGCCCGACCTGGCCCGGGTCAAGGCCGGCAGCCGCGCCGTGGTGCGCGCCGCCAGCGGGGTCGAGGTGGCGGGCAAGGTGCGCACCGTGGCGCCGTCGGTCGATCCGCAGACCCGCATCGCGCTGGTCTACGTCGACCTGCCGCCGTCGCTGGCCAGCGACGCGCCACTGAAGGCCGGCATGTTCGCCAGCGGCCGCTTCGAGCTGGGCGCGTCGAATGCATTGACGCTGCCGCAGCAGGCGATCGCCGTGCGCGACGGCTTCAGCTACGTGTTCCGACTGGGCCAGGACAACCGCGTCAACCAGGTCAAGGTGAGCACCGGGCGGCGCCTGGGCGACCGGATCGAGATCACCGGCGGCCTGAATGCCGACGTGCCGGTGGTGGTCAGCGGCGCCGGCTTCCTGAACGACGGCGACCTGGTACGCAATGTTGCGGCCCCAGCTCCAGCCCCGGCCGCGCGCACCACCGCCGCCAAGTAAGGTTAGAACGCGATGAATTTCTCCGCCCTTTCGATCCGCAACCCGATCCCGGCGATCATGCTGTTCGCCCTGCTCACCGTGGCCGGGCTGCTGGCGTTCAAGGCCAGCAAGGTGCAGGACTTCCCCGACATCGAGCTGCCGATCGTCACCGTCACCGCCACCCTGGACGGCGCCGCGCCGGCCCAGCTCGAGACCGAAGTCGCGCGCAAACTCGAAGACTCGATCGCCACCCTGCAGGGGATCAAGAACATCTATACCCGCGTGCTCGATGGCGTGGCCACCGTCACCGTCGAATTCATCCTCGAGCGCGATCCGTCCGACGCCGTGAACGACGTACGCGACGCGGTCTCGCGCGTGCGCGCCGACATGCCGCCCGAGATGCGCGACCCGAGCGTGACCAAGACCACCACCGCCGGCCGCGTGGTGTCCACCTTCACCGTCGCCGCGCGCGAGGGTTCGGGCCTGGACGACCAGGACCTGAGCTGGTTCGTCGACAACGACGTCGCCAAGCGCCTCTTGAGCGTACCGGGCCTGGGCTCGGTCAAGCGCGTCGGCGGCGTGGCGCGCGAAGTGCGCGTCGAACTCGACGATGCGCGCATGGCCGCGCTGCGCGTGTCGGCGCTGGACGTCTCGCGCCAGCTGCGCAACGTGCAGCGCGAAGCGCCGGGCGGACGCGGCGACGTCAGCGGCGCCGAGCAGTCGGTGCGCACGCTGGCCACGGTGCGCACCGCGCAAGAGCTGGCGGCGATGGACATTCCGCTGCCGGACGGACGCCACGTGAAACTGAGCCAGGTGGCGCGCGTGCTTGACACCGTCACCGAACCGCGCGCCGTGGCCGAGCAGGACGGCAAGAAGGTCGTCGCCTTCGAGATCTTCCGCACCCGCGGCGCCGGCGAGATCGACGTCGCGGTCGGGGCGCGCGAAGCGGTGGCCCAGCTGCAAAAGGAGAATCCGAAGCTGGTGCTGCACGAAGTGATCGACAACTCGTTCTCGGTGGAGGAAAACTTCGACGCCTCGATGCACATGCTGTACGAAGGCGCGCTCTTGGCGGTGCTGGTGGTGTGGTGGTTCCTGCGCGACTGGCGCGCCACCCTGATCGCCGCCGCCGCGCTGCCGCTGTCGGCGATCCCCGCCTTCCTCGGCCAGTACCTGTTCGGCTACACCCTGAACATGGTCACGCTGCTGTCGCTGGCGCTGGTGGTGGGCGTGCTGGTGGACGATGCGATCGTCGAGATCGAGAACATCTCGCGCCACCTCCACATGGGCAAGACGCCAATGCAGGCGGCACTGGAGGCGGCCGACGAGATCGGGATGGCGGTGATCGCCACCACCTTCGCGCTGGTCGCGGTGTTTCTGCCGACCGCCTTCATGGGCGGCATCCCGGGTAAATTCTTCAAGCAGTTCGGCTGGACCGCGGTGCTGGCGATCCTGGCGTCGCTGCTGGTGGCGCGCCTGCTCACACCGATGATGTGCGCCTACCTGATGAAGGCGCCGAAAAAGCCGCACGGCGCCGATGGTCACGCGCCGCAGGACGGCGCCCTGATGCGCTGGTACCTGCGCGTCATGCAGTGGTGCCTGCGCCACCGCGGCCTGACGATGCTGGGCGCGGCCCTGTTCTTCGCCGGCTCGCTGGCGCTGGTGCCGCTGCTGCCGACCGGCTTCGTGCCGCCCAACGACCGCTCGCAGACCCAGATCAACGTCGAACTGGCGCCGGGTTCCACGCTGGCCGATACCCGCGCTGTCGCCGAGCGGGTGCGCCTGGAAGCGATGCAGGTCACCGGCGTGAAGGGCGTGTTCAGCTCGATCGGCGGCGGCTCCAGCGGCGACGCGTTTGCTCCCGGCGGCGCGGCCGAAGCGCGGCGCGCGGTGCTGACCCTCACCACCGTGCACCGCGACGAGCGCAAGGTCGGCCTGGACGACATCGAGCGCCGCATCCGCGAAGCGCTGGCGCCGATTCCGGGTGCGCGCTTCACGGTCGGCGCGCCCGACACCGGCACCAAGCTGCAGCTGGTGCTGCGCAGCGAAGACGCGGCGGCGCTGACCGCCACCGCGCGCGAGGCCGAGCGCCAGCTGCGCACCCTGGCCGGCGTCGGCAACGTCAGCTCCAGCGCCTCGCTGGTGCGGCCCGAGATCATCGTGCGTCCCGATTTTGCGCGCGCGGCCGACCTGGGCGTCACCGCCGCCTCGATCGGCGAGACGGTGCGCGTGGCCACCGCCGGCGACTACGACCAGTCGCTGGCCAAGATGAACCTGGACGAGCGCCAGGTGCCGATCCGGGTCAAGCTGCCCGATAGCGTGCGCGCCGACCTGGACGCCATCGGGCGCCTGACGGTGCCGGGCGCGAACGGCCCGGTGCTGCTGTCGAACGTGGCCACCATCACGGTCGACAGCGGCCCGGCCCAGATCGACCGCCTGAACCGCAGCCGCAACGTCACGCTCGACGTCGAGCTGCAGGGCCGCTCGCTGGGCGAAGTCAACGCCGAGGCGCGCGCGCTGCCGGTGTTCGGGTCGCTGCCGTCCTCGGTGCAGATCGCGGAACTGGGCGACGCCCAGGAGATGCAGGCGCTGTTCAACAGCTTCGGCGTGGCGATGGCGATCGGCGTGCTCTGCATCTACGGCGTGCTGGTGCTGCTGTTCTCGGACTTCATGCAGCCGGTGACGATCCTGGCGGCGCTGCCGCTGTCGATCGGCGGCGCCTTCGTGGCGCTGCTGCTGACGAATAACGCGCTGTCGATGCCGACCATGATCGGCCTGATCATGCTGATGGGGATCGTGACCAAGAACTCGATCCTGCTGGTGGACTACGCGATCCTGGCGCGCGAAGCCGGCATGGAACGCTTCGACGCCCTGGTCGACGCCTGCCACAAGCGCAGCCGCCCGATCGTGATGACCACGATCGCGATGGGCGCCGGCATGCTGCCGCTGGCGATGGGTCTGTCGGGCGACCCGAGCTTCCGCTCGCCGATGGCGGTGGCGGTGATCGGCGGTTTGATCACGTCGACGCTGCTCAGCCTTTTAGTCGTGCCGGCGGTGTTCACCTACGTCGACGACTTCGAGGGCTGGATGAAACGGCAGACGCGCCGCCTGCGGCGCAAACAGGCGCCCGCGGCGCCGGCCAAGGTGGAACAGCACACCCCGGGCTGAGGCTGTGCGCCCGGTGCGCCGGGCGCGCAAATGCCCTTACAATATCCACCATGCGCATCCTCATCGTCGAAGACAATCCGGACATCCTGGCCAACCTGTACGGTTTCCTGGAGCCGAAGGGCTACACGCTCGATTCGGCCCGCAACGGCTATGCCGGCCTGGCGCTGCTGTCGGAGAACAGCTACGACGTCATCGTGCTCGACATCATGCTGCCCGGCCTGAACGGACTGGAGCTGTGCCAGAAGCTGCGTTCGGAATTTCGCCTGGCCACGCCGGTGCTGATGCTGACCGCGCGCGACAGCATGCCCGACAAGGTGGCCGGCTTCGACAGCGGCGCCGACGACTACCTGGTCAAGCCGTTCTCGATGATCGAGCTCGACATGCGCCTGCGCGCCCTGCAGCGGCGCGCCGCCGGCAGCCATGCGCTGTCCAGCGCACTGCGTTTCGGCCCGCTGCTGTTCGACCCCGAGGTGCAGGAAGCGTCGCGCGACGGCGCCCGCATCACGCTCACCAAAACTGGCTACACCCTGCTGCGCTGCCTGCTGGGCGCGGCCCCGCGCATCGTCACTCGCGAGACGCTGGAACAGGCGGTATGGGGCGATGACCGGCCCGAAAGCGACGCCTTGCGCACCCATATCCACGCGCTGCGCCAGGCGCTCGACAAGCCGTTCGCGCAGCCGATGGTGCACACCGTGCCGGGAGTCGGCTACCGCCTGGTGCTGCCCGAGGCATCCACGCCTGCCACCGGCGCCGGGCCCGATGCGCGCGGCTGATTCGCTCAGCCGGCGCATCATCGCCGTCTTCGTCCTGTTCGGCGTCGTGCTCTCGCTGCTCTGCGCCGGGCTGGCCGCGCTGGCGATCGAAGGCATCGAGGTGCACCTGGTCGACAACCGCCTGGCCGACGTCGCCCAGTGGGCGGTGCCGCGCCATGCCGCCGGCCTCGAAGTCGACCTGCCTGCCGGCCTGCGCTTCCACCAGGGCGACGCCATTCCCCCGGCGCTGCGCCACCTGCAGGCCGGCGTATCCAGCGTCGAGGTCGACGGCACCGGGCTGCAGGTGCTGTCGGGCAGCGCCGAACTGGGGCCGTACGTGGTGGTCGACTACGAGAGCGATTACGAGAAGGTCGAACTGGTGGTGTACTCGATGTTCGGCGCCCTGTTCCTCGGCTTCCTGCTGCTGGCGGCCAGCCTGGGCGGTTTCGTCGGGCGCCGCATCGTGATGCCGATGCAGCAACTCGCCGACGCCGTGGCCCGGGGCAGCACCAGCCTGCCGCTGACCGGACGCAAGGACGAACTGGGCATCCTGGCGCGCGCGCTCGACGCCCACACCTCCGAATTGCGCGCCTTCCTCGACCGCGAGCGCTTCTTCACCGGCGACGTCAGCCACGAGCTGCGCACCCCGCTGACGGTGATCATGGGCGCGGCCGAGGTCATGCTGCACGACGCCACGATGGCGGCCAGCCGCGCGCCGGCCGAACGCATCTACCGCGCCGCCCGGGAAGCGAGCGAATGCGTGAACGTCCTGCTGCTGCTGGCGCGCGCGCCCGAACTGGCGCGCCTGGCGCCGGTCTCGGTGAGCGCCATCGCGCGCCGCGAGACCGAGCGCCTGCAGCCGATGGTGGCCGGCAAGCCCGTCGAGCTGCGCTGCACCGGCGATGCCGCGATCGAGGTCCGCGCGCCGGCCGAGTTGTGCATCTCGGCGATCGGCAACCTGGTGCGCAACGCCTGCCAGTACACCGAGCACGGCGCGGTGACGGTGTGGCTCGAACCCGGCAAGGTGGTGGTCGACGACACCGGCCCCGGCCTGCCGGCGGCGGTGCGCGCGACGCTCGAACGCAGCGATCCGGGCGAGCTCCCGGTGCCTTCCAGCGGCTCGTCCGGCACCGGCCTCGGCCTGTCGCTGGTGCGCCGCATCTGCGAATACCTGGGCGCCACGCTCGACTACCAGCAGCGCAGCGGCGGCGGCAGCCGCTTCACGATCACCTTTCCTTGCTGATCCAGGCGCTGCGCCAGCGCGCTTGACGCGTTCCTGACGCCGCCTTGACCGGGACTTGACGCGCACCTGCCTATCCTGAGGAACAGGCGGCGGCTCCTCGCCGCCATGTCCAATGGGGTTCGCGGATGAACAAACTTTTCGCAAGACGCATCGATGCATCCATCGTGGTGGCGCTGGTGGCGCTGCTGCTGGCAGCCGCCGCAAATGCCCGCTTCTGGTCGGCCTTCATCCACGCCGCCGGCGGCCTGTCGGCGGCCAGCCTGCCCTTGCTGGCCGGCGCCTTCCTGATCGTGCTCCTGTTCTTCAACGCCTGCCTGACCGCGGCCAGTTTCCGCTACGTGGCCAAGCCGGTCCTGATCGCGCTGCTGCTGGCGGCTTCGGTGGCCAGCCACTTCATCGCGTCCTATGGCATCGTGATCGACAAGGCCATGATCCAGAACGTGTTCGAGACCGATACCCGCGAAGCGCTGGAGCTGCTGAACTGGCAGCTGGCGCTGCGCGTCGCGCTGCTGGGCGTGCTGCCGGCGCTATGGGTGGCGCGCGCCGAGATCCGCTTCGCGCACGGCGCGCGCGCGCTGCTGCGGCAGGCCGGCATCGCCGGCGGTTCGCTGGCGCTGGCCGCGCTGCTGCTCATGTGCCTGTTCAAGAACCTGGCGCCGGCGCTGCACGAGCACCGCGAACTGCGCTTTCTCCTGGTGCCGACCAATGTGATCCAGGCGGTGCACGGCTACCTGCGCAGCCGCTGGGCGCAGCCGGTAGTGGTGGCGCCGCTGGGACGCGACGCGGTCAAGGGCGGCGCCTGGGCCGGCCGGACGCGCAAGACGCTGACCGTGATCGTGGTCGGAGAAACGGCGCGCGCCGCCAGCTTCTCGCTCAACGGCTACCCGCGCCAGACCAATCCGCGCCTGGCCCGGGTCGATGGCCTGGTCAACTTTTCCAATGTCAGCGCGTGCGGCACCGCGACCGCGGTCTCGGTGCCGTGCGTGTTCTCGAACCTGGGGCGCGACGGCTACAGCCAGTCCAGGGCATCCAGCCAGGAAGGCTTGCTCGACGTGCTGGCGCACGCCGGCCTGAACGTGATCTGGCGCGACAACAACTCGGGCTGCAAGGGCGTGTGCGACCGGGTCGCCTACCAGGACGTGTCGCGCCCGAGGCCGAACGACAACCGCTGCCTTGGTGACGAGTGCTACGACGAGCGCCTGCTCGACGGCTTGCCCGAACTGATGCGCGCCAGCGCCGCCGACACGGTGCTGGTGCTGCACCAGAAAGGCAGCCATGGCCCGGCCTATGCCAGCCGCTATCCGCAGGGCTTCGGCCGCTTCGGGCCGGTATGCGACGGCGGCGAGTTCGAGCAATGCACGCGCGCCTCGATCCAGGCCGCCTACGACAACACCATCCTGTACACCGACTACGTGTTGAGCAGCGCCATCGAGCGCCTGCGCGCCATCGCGCGCGAACAGGATGTCGATACGGCGCTGCTGTATTTCTCCGACCATGGCGAATCGCTCGGCGAGAACAACGTCTGGCTGCACGGTGCGCCCTATATGTTCGCCCCCAGCGAACAGACCCGGGTGCCGATGATGCTGTGGATGTCGGACGGCTTCAGCGCGCGCTTCGGGATCGACCGCGCCTGCCTGAACGCGCGGCGCGGCCAGGCGCTGTCGCACGACAATGTGTTCCATTCGGTGCTGGGGATGCTGGACATCCGCACGGCAGTGCTCAATCCGCGCCTGGACCTGTTCCATGCCTGCATCCGCACGCCGACGCATGCCTGAACTCGACCACCTGGAGCGCGCGCGCCTGCTGGCTGGCCGCAGCGGCGCTTTGCTGGCCGCGCTGCTGGTGCTGACGGCGCCGGCGATCGCCTGGATCGGCCAGTACAGCGACATCGACCTGCGCCTGGCCGACTGGCTGTACGACGCCGGCGCGCACGTCTTTCCATGGCGCGACGCCTGGCTGGCCGCCACCTTCAACCATGTCATCCTCAAGGCGCTGTCGACGCTGGCGGCGCTCGTCTTCATCGGCGCCGCCGTGCTCGACCTGGCCAGGCCGCGCGCCCGGCGCGATGCGCTGGCGCGCCTGCGGCTGCGTGTGGTGGCCGCGTGCGCGCTGCTGGTGCCGCTGACGGTCAGCCTGCTCAAGCGCGCCAGCGTGTCGCATTGTCCGTGGGATCTGGCGCGCTACGGTGGCACGCAGCCTTACCTGCGCCTGTTCGACGCGCTGCCGGCCGGTGTCGAGGCCGGCCACTGTCTGCCGGCCGGCCATGCATCGGGTTCGCTGTGGCTGGTGGCGCTGGCGGTGTACTGGCTGCCGGCGTGTTCGCCGCACCGGCGTGGCGCGCTGCCGGTGGCGCTGATGGCGCTGGCGTACGGCGGCGCCAGCGGCTGGCTGCAACAGATGCGCGGCGCCCACTTCCTAACCCACACGCTGTGGTCGATGTGGATCGCCTGTACGATCGTGCTGGGGGTGATTTTTGTGCTGCAATGGCAGGCGGCGCGGCGCCACGGTGGCGCCGGCCGCTGGCACCGCTGACCGCTCATGGAACCCGGTAGCGCTGCTCGCGGTACAGCAGCGACGGCAGCATCACATGCGCCATCGCCTGGTCGACCCGGGCCTGCCCGGCGGGAGCGGCGTGCGCGGCGAATTCGCCGCGCACGGCGTCGTAGCTGCCCGCCAGCGGTGCGTGGTCCGGCCGCAGCACGGTCGCGCCCGCTTCATCCAGATAGGCAAACACGTCGTTGTACTGGATCAGGGCGCGCCCCGGCGACGTGCCATCCTTGACGAAGTCGCGCCCGATCATCGGATGCGTACTGGATACGCCCAGCAGCGACAGCAGCGTCGGCGCCAGGTCGATCTGGCTGGCGATTTTCTGGATGCGGCGCGGCGCGATGTCGGCGCCCAGGATCAGCGCGGGGATATGAAACTTCTTGATCGGCACCAAGCTGTTGCCGTAGACCCGGTTGTCATGATCGGCCACGATCAGGAACACGGTGTCCTTCCAGTAGGCTTGTTTCCTGGCGGCGCGCATGAAATCGCCCAGTGCGTGGTCGGCATACTTGACCGCGTTGTTGACGGTCTGTTTCTCTTTGTCGTGCAGCGTGATCTTCCCGTCCGGGAACTCGAACGGCGCGTGGTTCGACGAGGTGAAGATCAGGCTGAAGAACGGCTTGCCGCTCTCCACCCGCTGCGTCTGCAACTGGTCGAGGCGTTCGAGCGACTTGGCGAACAGGTCTTCATCCGACGCACCCCAGCTGCCGACGAAGGATGGCTTCATGTCGCCGATATCGACGATCTTCTGGAAGCCGTTGCCCGTGAAGAAACTGCGCATATTGTCGAAGTGGGCCTCGCCGCCATATACGAATTCGGTGTGGTAGCCCTGGCGTCCCAGGCCGTCGGCCAGGGTATAGAAATTCTGCTGCGCCAGCGACAGCTTGACCGTGCTGCGCGCCGGCGTCGGCGCATAGCCGGCCACTACCGCCTCGATGCCGCGCACCGAGCGGGTGCCGGTGGCGTACAGCTGTTCGAACCACCAGCCCTGGTCCTTGAGCCGTTCCAGTTCGGGCGTCACCGCCAGGCCGCCGAGCGACTTGACGAAGGTCGCGCCCAGGCTTTCCTGCAGCACGATCACCAGGTTGAGCGGCTTGTCGCGCACGATCGCGGCCTGCTGGTAGTGCAGGGTCGGCAATCCGGGATCGGTGAAGCGGTAGTCGCGCAGCCATGGCGCCGCCTTGACTTCGGCCAGCACGCGCTCGCGCGCGAACTGGCCATAGATCTCGGACGACCTAGCCTCGTTGTCCATCGAGCGGATCGCCTCGAGTACCGACCACGGCGAATTGATGATGAGAGAATTGACCATGGCGTCGCCGCTCAGCGCGAACAGCGCCGGGTTGGCGGGACGGTGGCCGGTGGTCGAGCGGATCTGCATGAGCACCAGCAGGCACAGGCATGGCCACACCAGCAGCAGCCGGCGCGCCGGCCACGGCTGCATGGCGGCGGCGGTGCGCCGCATCAGCCGCACCAAGGCAACGCCAAGGATGGCGGTCAGCGCGCAACCGAGGAGCAGCGCGGTGCGAAAACCGTTCCATAAGGTCGAGAATACTTCTTGCGGATAGTTCAGGTATTCGATGAACAAGCGGTTCGGACGCACGTCGTACTGCATCAAGAACTGCGGCGTGGACAGCTCCATGAATACGATGAAGACCAGCGCGGCGCCGGCCCAGATGGCGGTCCCGGTGCGCCACAGCGCGAAACTGCGGCGCTGCGCCAGAAGCGGCGCCAGCAGCAGTGGCGGCGCCAGCAGGTAGCCCAGCAGGATCAGGTCGGCACGCACGCCCTGGACCAGGATTTCGAACAGGATGCCGGTGGCCTGCACCCGCTGCCATTGCCAGGCAAGCAGCGCCAGACGCGACAGCGACAGGATGACGAGACCGGCCAGCAGCAGCGCCAGCAGGCTGGCGAAGGGGCCGGCCAGTACGGCCAGGCGCCATGGACGGGGGGCGGCCGCCACGGACTGACGCGTGCTGACGGCCACGCCTTGCGAAAGAGGAAGCTTCTCGGTATTCATGGATTCGTGATCTTGCGCAGCCACGGCACGTTGGCCCGGCGTTGGAAAGGGAGCGCATGGATCGACGATCCAGGCGCGGCTCATGCAGCAGGCATGCTAGGACGCCTGTCGTCACTGCCGCGTTAGGGGGACGTTAAGGAAACGTTAAATCGGGGAAGATGGCGCCGCCGCCGATGGCGGGCGCAAAAAAAAACCGGCGCACCGAGGCGCCGGCTCTTGGCGTTACCGCTTACTTGATCTCGGTAACGAACTTGCTGCGTTCGCGCCGCACTTTCTTCAGATTCACCAGCCAGTCGCCCTCGTCCGCACGGTAGCCGAGCGGCAGCAGGATCACGCTGCGCAGGTTCTTCGACTTCAGGTCGAGGATGGCGTCGACCGCTTCCGGATCGAACCCTTCCATCGGCGTGGCGTCGACTTCCTCGAACGCCGCCGCGACCAGCGCCAGCCCCAGGCCGATATAGGCCTGGCGCGCCGCCGCCTGGTAGTTACCCTCGGTGCCGCGCGCGCCGACGATGCCCAGCAGCTGCTGGCGGTAGGCTTCCCAGCCCTCGTTGGTGAAGCCGCGCACTTCATTGGTCAGGTCGAACATCATGTTCACGCGCTCGGGCGTGATGTCGTCCCAGGCCGCGAACACCAGCAGGTGCGAGCAATCGGTGACCTGTCCCTGATTCCACGACACTTCGCGAATCTGCTCGCGGATCTGCTGGTTGGTGACGACAAACAGCTCGAACGGCTGCAGGCCGCTCGAGGTCGGCGCCAGGCGGATCGCTTCGATGATGCGTTCGATCTTCTCGGCCGGCACGCTGCGGGTCGGGTCGAATTTCTTGGTGGCGTAGCGCCATTCCAGTTTTTGATTCAGTACTGACATGTATTTCCTTTCAGGGTGCCCTCGGGGCAGATCGGTGGCGGTCTTGCTGGCCGCATCGCGCAATGATAAGCGGATCGGCCGAGCTTTGCTGGCGAAGCCCCGGTGCTGTTGACGGTACACGTTGACCGTACAATAAGCCGCTGCACCTCCTCGCCGTCGAAGACAATCCCGCTTCCTGGATTACCTGCCCGGCGCGGTCCGTCCGATCCATTTCTGAACTGGCGTATATGAATCACATGCTTACCCTGGCCGAAATCGCGGCCTGGCAAATCAATTCGTCGCCGGCGCGCGTCGGTGAAGTCGTCGCCGCACTGCCGGCGCTGCAACGCGGGGCGGTCTGGAAGGTAAAGCAGATCGAGGAATTATGGGATTCCGTACTGCGCCAATTTCCCATCGGGGCATTCATCGTCTCGCCAATCGATTCCCGGCGTGGGGAAGCCAGATTCAAACTCCAGCAGGGCGGCCTGCCGCCTGCATCCCACCATCTGCTCGATGGACAGCAGCGCGCGACCGGGATCGCCCTGGGGTTTGCCGATGTATGGCAGAACACGCAGGCCACGGTCCCGGTGCGCGCGGCGTGCTGGGTCGATCTGGGCGACGCACCGGCCGGCCGGGATGTCGACTTCGTGATCCGGGTCCAGACCCAGGCCCACCCCTGGGGCTACAGCCGCACCGATCCCGATGCACGCCTTTCCCAGAACAAGATCCGGGCCGCGCTCAAGGCGTACCAGGCGGTCAATCCAGGCCATCATCAAACGCGGCCGGAAGATTTTCCGTTGCCGCTGACCTGGCCCTGGGACAGCATCGCGCCCCTGCCCCTGCCCATACTGCTTGGCGCGCTGCACGCGACAGAGGGGGATATTCCGGCTGCGACCGCGCTGGTGTGGGAGCGACTGCAAACGCTGCCGCTGTTTAACGAAGCGGCTCGGTTCGAACAGCTCGACGAAGACGCTGACGATCCCGCCATCGATGCTGCGCGCACGCAGCTGCAAGCGTGCCGCGCGGCGCTCATCGAGGCTTTCCTGAATAACGGCTCCGCGTTTGCCTTGCGCCTGCATGACCTCATGTCGCGGCTGGCGCTGCTCATCGGGGCTGGCTCGCCCTATCGCATTCCGATCCTGCACCTCGAACTCGACGACGCGCAAGGATACGCGGCACGGCAGCACAGCGTTGCGGCGGACTCTGCCCAAGGCGACGACCCACTAAAAAAAGATCCTGTCGAACTGCTGTTCGTTCGCATCAACAGCGCCGGCACGCCGCTGGGAGGCGAGGAACTCGTCTATTCGTTGCTCAAGTCGGCGTGGGTGGAAGCCCCTAGGTTCATCGAGCAGCTGAAACACAAGCCGGCGGGGCCGGCCCGTATTGCGATGCTGTGCATCCGCCTGGTGCTGGCGCGGCAACAGCGCTCGGGGCCGGTCAACGACAAGCAAGCCAGGCATTTCACGTTCCCCTCCAATCTGAGCGTCGAGGAATTCAGGCGCTTGATGCGCGCGCAGGACAGTGGCGCCTTCCAGGACCAGTTGCGACGCATCATTCAAGACGACGCGGCCAGCACGTTCGAACACGCTTGGCAGTTCTTGACCGATGGCACCAAGTCATTCACGCTGCCGCGCGTCGTTGCAGCCGAGCTTGCGCAAAAAACGCCCGACGTATTCTTCCTGCTACTGGCGTGGCTCGACAAGATCGCCGCGCTCGGCGGCTCGGTCGATCGGGTTCCGACCAGACAGCACCAGCGTACACTCGGTTTCCTGACCGCGGTCGCCTGGTTTGCCCGCGACAAGACCAAAGCGATGGCGATGTTGTGGGATCAGCTGCAAGGCGAAACAGACCTGACCCGATTGCTTGATTACTTTAACCGGAAACAATTTTCGCAGATCTGCCGCCTGGATGAGCATTTGAATCAGCATATGGTTCCGCTGATTGGGGTGGAAGACCTGGAGCGCATCTGCAAGAAGCACATTACCGGCTATGTCGGGTGCCAGGACACGATCACGCGCAAGGACAGCCGCATCTGGAAAGAGTGGGACTGGTATCACTGGCTTGTCGTACCGGCCGCGTCTGAACTCAAGGACTTCTATATCGCAAGGCTCTCCCCAACCAAGACGGTTCGGAATGCCAGCGATATCGATGTCCCGGATTCCGCACTCGGCGCATGCGACCGATTCTTCGACGTGCTATGGAATTGTCATCCGATGCTGCTGTTCGCACAGCGCAAATGGCTTGCAACCTGGTTCCCGAATTTCAATCCTGCCCTGCCCGAGTTCATGGAAGACAAGAACCGGCCGTGGGATTACGACCATATCCATCCACAAAATTATCTGCGCAGCGATGGCGGCAATTCCTTGCGCGGCATGCCGCAACTTATCAAAGACTGGCACGGGTCGATCGGCAACCTGCGCGCATGGCCGCTCGAAATCAATCGTGCGGATGGCGACCGTATCCCGCAACTCAAGTTCGATGACATAGGCGCGATTGAACGGCGTTATGGGATCAACCGGGAAAAGCACAAACTCGAGGCCTCGTTCGTCGGCGCAGACGACCTTCCATGCTGGCATGAGAGCCTGCCGGCCGGCTCGGAAAGAGGGTATCTGAAAGAGTCCGACGCCCACGAGGCACGCTGCGCCCTGATCAAGGCGATCGTCACGCGATTCAACCGCATCTATCAGGACTGGTATCAAGGTCTGAGACTGGCGGATCTTCAGTAATCCCTGCCGGCGGCGGCAATTCCCGAATCGATCCAGAGAAAACCGCGAAGGGAAATAAAAAAAGCCCGGACAGCGGATGCCGTCCGGGCCTTGTGCGGTCGAGCGCGCCCGAAGGCGCGCCTTGACGATCAGTCGCGGTAGTTGCGGTACGAACGGTATTCGTCGCGGTCGCTCGAACCACCCAGCAGCTTGGCCAGGATGAAGCCGACGCCGACGGCGGCCAGCAGGGCGCTGCCCGGGTTGTTGCGCACGTACTCTTTACCCTGGGACGACAGGTCCGAGTATTTCTCGGACAGCTGGCCGGTGCGGTCGCCGAGCGATTGCTGGGCGTTGCTCAGCAGGCCGGTGACGCGGTCGACGCCGGCGTGTGCCGAGCTGACCAGGCGGTCGACCATCGGCTGGGCGGCTTGCGCTGCCTTGTCGATGCTGTCATGCACTTTCTCAGGGGTGATCGACGAGACGGCTGCCTTGACGTCGTTCAGCTTGTTGGTGGCTTGTTCCTTGACGTCGGCCAGCTTGCTCGCTGCCTGGTCCTTGGCTTCGCCCAGCTTGTCGGCGGTCGATGCCGACGACGACTGGCCGCCGGTCGAGCCGGTGCCCGAGGTCGACGACGAGGTCGAGCCGGTCGACGACGAACCCGAGGTCGAGCCCGAGGTCGAACCGGTCGAGCCGGCGCTGGCGCTGCTGCCGCTGGTGCCCAGGCCGCTGTTGCCCGAGGTGCTCGAACCGAGCGAACCGCTGCTGCCGGCGGCGCTGCTTGGCGACGCCGAACCCAGGTTGCCGCTCGACGAAGCCGATTGCTGGCTGCCCGACGATGCGGTGGAGCCCTTGTTCAGGCTCGAATCCTTGCCGATGCTCGAACCTGCGTTGTTCATGTCGCTGCCTTTACCTTCGGTAGACTTCTGATTGTCCATGATGTATCCCTCATAAAAATTTTGACCAACGCGGAGTAGACCGAAAATCGACTATCCACACATTCTTGCTCTATATTCAGTCCGATACAAACGCGGTAACGAAAGCGACCTGCGGTGCGTCAATGGCATTGGCGTTATGCTTTAGGTCAGTTTCTTCTATTCCTGACCCCGCGTTAGCGCAAAAGTTCCAGAGACCGTCCAGGCCGGCATTCCATCCTCGGTCGGTCACCCGTAGGAGCCGTCACGAGCGCAGTATCGGACTACCTGCGTCGTGATACAAAAAGTACAATGCGCAACCGCATGCACACAGTGCGCTGACTAACAGAGCCGTTCCATCGGTGTCGAAATCGGCCAAAACCACGGCGCTGAAGCCCTGTGGCGGTTACCATATGCAAGAGTAGAGACCACCGGAAACACAAGTATGTCGGCAGAGAAATCCCCCACGCCACCTTCCCCACCAGCTTCGTCCAGCCCCGCAACGCGCCTGCCGCCGATCCGCCCCTGGCGCCAGGACCCGCCGGATTGCGCCCTCCAGCCGGATGGCGCCCTCGTCAAGCAGACGCGCGAGGAAAAGGATGCGCAGGTGCGCGGCGTGGCCTCGATCGCCGCGATGCGCGACGCCATCCGCGCCGCCGCGCGCACCCTGCCCGTCTTCACCGGGGTGCCGCGCATCGCGCGCCCGAGCGCGGCCGCGTTCCGTGCCCGCGCCGCGGCCGGCCTGCCGTTCGTGGTGACCGGCCTGGTCGGGCGCTGGCCCCTGTCCGCGCTCACGCCGCAGGTGCTGGGCGAACGCTTCGGCGACGCCGTGGTCCGCGCGCGCGTGGGCGACTACGTCGGCACCGCCTTCGCCCCCGACCGCGCGATGCAGGACATGGCAATGCGCGACTACCTGGCGCTGCAGACCGGCGACGACAGCCTGCCGCCCTACGTCGGCAACCTCGAGCTGCGCGAACTCAACGGGCTGTGCCACTGGCCGTCCTGGTTCGACAAGATGGGTCCGCCACGCTTCTGGATCGGCCCGGCGCGCACCGTGACGCCGCTGCACTGCGACTACGACGACAACATCTTCGCCCAGGTCTGGGGCGAGAAGCGCATCTTCCTGGCGCCGCCGCACCACGACGAATTCCTGTACGTGCGCCAGGCCAATCCGATGCTGTTCGGTTCGCCCTTCGATCCCGAGGCGCCGGACTACGCGCGCTTTCCGCTGGCGCGCCAGGCGGGCCTGGTCGAGGTGATCATGGCGCCGGGCGAGATGCTGTACGTGCCGGCCGGCTGGTACCACCAGGTGCGGGCCTTGACCTTTTCGCTGTCGGTCAACCGCTGGGCGCGCGCAAGGCCGCTGGCGCTGGCAGCGATGGACCCGGCCAGCGCCTGAAACGCCTGAGTACGGACCGGCGAAGGTCAGCGCGACCGTTCCAGCGTCGTCGCTTCGGCGCCGCCCTGCTCCCGGTGCGCTGCATGGTCCTGCGGCTGCGGCTGCGCCTGTGTTTGTGGCTGTGTTTGTGGCTGAATCTGTTGCTGCGGCTGATCCTGTCGCCGGTCCGGTTGCTGCCCCTGCTTCAGGAAGCGCGTCGACGGCCGCCCATCCGCATTGTGCTGCACGATGCGCTCCGGCCGTCCCTGTGCATCGAGCCACACCTGGCCGAGGCCGGAGCCGTTCCACAGCCGCTCGCCGCTGCGACGCTGGTCCGGCAGGCGCGGGCTGAGCGCCAGCGCGCGCCGTTTGGTAAACCAGTTCAGCGGCGAACGCGGCGAATACAGCCAGCGGTTCAGGCGATCGAGCCAGTCCAGCAGCCGCGCCGGGAATTCGTTCTTGACGCCGCTGCTGGTGATCTGCCAGATGTGCGGCACACGGTCGCTGAAGCGCACCTCGACGTCGTACACGAACGAGTAATGCACGTCGCCCGACAGCACCACGTAGTTGCCCGGCGTGCGCGAGTGGCGGAAGATGTTGAGCATGGCGCTGGCCGCGCCGCGGTGCGCCATCCAGTTTTCGGCGTCGACCGTCAGCGCCAGGCCGGCATAGGTGGCGATGCGCTGCACCACCTCGATCAGCTTGACGCCGAACATCGGCGCCGCCGACACGATCACGGCCGCCTCGCGCCCGATCAGGTTCACCTGCAGTTCGGTCAGCGACTCCCAGTCCATCAGGCCGGACGGATGGCCCGGCACGCGCCGGTTGCGCCAGCGCCGCGTGCGCGTGTCGAGCACGATCACCGCCGGTTCGGTCTCGAGCGTGTAGTCCCAGCAGTTGAAGGCCAGCAGCCGGTCGACCAGCGCGTCCTGGCGCCCCGGATCCAGCCGGTCCTTATGATCGGGCGCCGCGAACAGCGCGTTCATCTCGTCCAGCACCTCACCGAAGACCTCGGGCCGGTTGCCCCAGCCCTGGCACAGCAGGTAGGCCGTCAAGGCATTGCCGACGATGCGGCGCGAGAACGGGTGCCCATAGGCGGTGGCTTCCCACTTGCCCGACAGGTTCCAGTCGTCGGTGACGTCATGGTCGTCGAAGATCATCAGGGTCTGCACGTGCGCCAGCAGGCGCGCCGATTGCGGCAGCTCGGCGCGGAAGTCGTCGATGATCGCGTGCTCGCGCTGCCAGCGCTCGGCCGAGCGCTCGTTCTGGGCGCAGTCGGGCGCCGGCGCCGCTGCCACCAATTGCCACGGGGTGGGCGAATGGGTCAGCAGGTACATGGCCAGGATCTCGCCCAGCGTCACCAGGTGGTTGTGCGCGTTGGCGGTGGTGAAGACCGGCTTTTCGGTGCCGCCGAAGAAGCGGTCGCGCAGGTTGTCGTTGGATTTGAAGCCCGGCAGCAGGTCTTCGCGCCGGTAGTAGCATTTCGGATGGGCGTACAGCGCCTCGCTGTCTTCCACCGTCGCGCCCTCCAGGATCTCGCCGTACAGGCCGAGGCGCCGGATCAGCGCGTGGATCGCGGCCAGCATCGGACCGGCCACGTCGTCGGCGTAGATCTGGTCGCCGCACAGCATCAGCATCGCCGGCCGCGCCCTGGTATCGCGCAAGGCCGCGCCGTCGGCCAGCAGCGCGTCGCCGCGCGCCAGGCCGTCGCGCGACGGATGGTGCGGTTTGCGGCAGGAGCCGTACAGGATGTCGTCCATGCGGCTGCGCAGCACCAGGTTCGGGCGCGTCTCGCCCTGGTGCAGCAGGTGCGGCGCCCAGTGTCCGATGCCGCCCTCGCCCTCGACCAGCAGGTCGTACTCGATCAGCGTGTCCTGCGGCAGCGGCTCGGGCAGCGCGACGTCGATCAGGTGGATCCAGGCGGCGCGGCCGACCCGCACCACGCGGCAGCTGTTGTCGTCGAGCGCCAGGCGCCGCTCGGCGCCACCCGGCGGGGCCAGCACCAGCGTCAGGTCGAGCGGCGCACTCCCGGCCAGCCATAGCACCAGGCGGCCGGGCTCGAGGCGGCGCAGGATGGGACCGGACAGGACGGATGGGAGGTCTTGCGAGACTTGCACTGGGAGCCGGCTCGATCGAGCATTTATCGTGGGTAACCAAGCCAGTGTAGCAGAGCAATACGACCAGGCGGTTTCAACCGCGCGCTCACCGGCAGGCTCACCTGCAGGCCCGCACGTCCACGGCCGCTCTCCCGTCAGTAATAGACGCAGATGCGCTGGCCGTCGACCTCGTGTACCCGGATCTCGAGCTGGTACAGGTCGTGCAGCACTTCCGGCCGGATCAGCTCCTGCGGCGTGCCGACATAAGCCAGCTTACCGCCGCGCATGGCGACGATGCGGTCGGCGTAGCACGATGCGAAGTTGATGTCGTGCAGGACCAGGATCACGGTCTTGCCCAGTTCATCGGCCGCGCGCCGCAAGAGGCGCATCATGTCGACCGCGTGGCGCATGTCGAGGTTGTTCAATGGTTCGTCGAGCAGCACGTAATCGGTGTCCTGGCACAGCACCATGGCGACGAAGGCGCGCTGGCGCTGGCCGCCCGACAGCTGATCCAGGTAGCGCTCGGCCAGCCTCTCCAACCCGAGGTAGCCGAGCGCGCGCTCGACGTGCGCCGCATCGTCCACCGTCGGCCGGCCCCTGGTGTGCGGATAGCGGCCGAAGGCGACCAGGTCGCGCACCGTGAGGCGCATCGGCAGGTGGTTATCCTGGCGCAGGATCGCCAGGCGCCGCGCCAGCTGGGCGCTGTCGCCATTGACTACGTCGATGCCGTCCACCAGCACCCGGCCCGCGCTCATCGGCAGCAGGCGGCTGATCATCGACAGCAGCGTCGACTTGCCGGCGCCGTTCGGGCCGATGATGGCGGTGACGCCGCCGGCCGGCAAGGTGAGCGACACGTCGTCGACCACGACCGTGTCCTGGTAACGCTTGCTGATGTTGGATACTTCGATCATGGATTACAGCTTTCTACGGGTGATCAAAAACAAAAAGAGCAAGCCGCCGACGAACTCGATGACGACGCTGACGGTGGCGTTCAATTCCAGCACGCGCTCGAGCAGCACCTGGCCGCCGACCAGGAACACCACGCCCCACAGCACCGCCACCGGCAGCAGCCAGCGGTGCTTCGACGAGCCGGCGCTGACGTAGGCCAGGTTGCTGACCAACAGGCCGAAGAAGGTCACCGGCCCCACCAGCGCGGTCGACACCGACACCATCACCGCGATCAGGCCCAGGGTCAGCATCACCGTGCGGCGGTAGTCGATGCCGAGGTTGACCGCGATCTCGCGTCCCAGCACCAGCACGTCGTAGCGCCGGCGCAGGCGCCAGGCCACCAGCGACGCCAGGCCGATGGCGGTCGCCGCCACCCACAGCAGGTCGGTCTGGATCGCATTGAACGAGGCGAACATGCGGTCCTGCAGCACCAGGAACTCGTTGGGGTCGATCAGCCGCATCACGAAGCTGGCCAGGCTGCGAAACAGCAGGCCGAACACGATCCCCGCCAGCAGCATCAGGTGCAGGCTGTGCGCCGCGCCGGTGAACAGCGCGCGAAACAGCAGGCAGGCGAAGCCCGTCATCAGGATCACCTCGACCGCGAAACGCAGGTTGACGTTGCCGGTCTCACCCAGCGGGTCGATGCCGAGGCTGAACACGATCGCCGCCTGGATCAACAGGTACAGGGCGTCGAAGCCCATGATCGACGGCGTCAGGATGCGGTTGTGGGTGATGGTCTGGAACAGTACCGACGACAACGCGATGGCATACGCCACCAGCACCATCGCCGCCAGCTTGGCGCCGCGGAACGGCAGCACGAATTCCCAGTTGCCGCCGGCGCCGATCAGCATGAACGCCGCGACCACGCCGAAGGCCAGCATCGACAGCAGCGCCAGGCGCAGCGCCGGCGACAAGAACAAAGATTTACTCGCCACGGGAACGGCCTCGCAACAACAGGAACAGGAACAAGGCGCCGCCGATTGAACCGACCACGGTGCCGATCGGGATCTCGTACGGAAACACCACCAGGCGCCCGATGATGTCGCAGGCCAGCACGAACAGGCCGCCCAGCACCGCGACCCATGGCACCGAGCGGCGCATGTTGTCCCCAAAGATGATGCTGACCACGTTCGGCACGATCAGCCCCAGGAACGGAATGCTGCCGGCCGTGACCACCACGGTTGACGAGATGCACGCCACGATGAGCAGTCCCCAGAACGTCAGGCGCTTGTAGTTCAGGCCCAGGTTGGTGGTGAACTGCTGGCCCATGCCGGCCACCGTGAAGCGGTCGGCCGCGAGCCAGGCGGCGAAGGTCAGCGCGGCGCCGATCCACAGCAGTTCGTAGCGCCCGCGCAGCACGCCGGAAAAGTCGCCCACCGTCCACGCGTGCAGCGTCTGCAGCATGTCGTAGCGGTAGGCGAAGAAGGTGGTCACCGCCTGCACCACCCCGCCCAGGATCAGGCCGACCAGCGGCACCAGATACGGTGAACGCAGCGGAATGCGGCGCAACAGGCCAAGGAACAGGAAGGTGCCCGCCAGCGCGAAACCGGCGGCGACCAGCATCTTGCCGAACACCGGCGTGTCGGGCGCCAGCAGCGCCAGCACCAGTACGCCCAGCGTGGCCGACTCGATGGTGCCGGCGGTGGACGGTTCGACGAAGCGATTCCGCACCAGCATCTGCATGATCAGGCCTGCTACCGCCAGCGACATCCCGGCCAGCAGCAGGGCCAGGGTGCGCGGCAGGCGGCTGACCATCAGCAGTTGCCAGGCGTCGGACCCGGGGCCGGCTGTCAGGGCCGCGAAACTGAAGTCGCCGGCGCCGATGGCCACGCTCGCCGCCACCAGCGCCACCGTCAGCAGGATCGGCAGCGCCACCCACGACGACGAAAGCGCACGCGCCTTGTCCGGCGCGTGCGCGTGTTTTTCGAGCGGTGATGCAGCCATCATCGCTCCCCGCCGCGGCGCGGCGGATCACGTTTCATCATCGGTTCAACGTCCCGTCCTGGCGCCCAGGGCTTTCGACAGCTGGTCGACGTTTTCCTGCATCGCGGTGATGCCGGCGCCGCCCAGGGTGTACCAGTTGAAGCCGTCCAGGTAGACCACCTGCTTGTTTTTCCAGGCGGTCGACTGGCGCACCAGTTCATTGTCCAGGAACCTGGCGGCCGAGGCGCCTTCGCGGCCGATGGCGGCGTCGCGGTCGATCACGAACAGCCAGTCCGGATTGGTCTTCTGAATGAATTCGAACGAGATCGCCTGGCCGTGGTTCGAGGTATCGAGCTTGCCGACCGCCGGCTTGATGCCGAAGCTGTCGTGCAGGATGCCGAAGCGCGAGCCCGGACCGTAGGCGCTCATCTTGCCGCCGGTGGTCAGGACGATCAGGCCGGTGCCGGCATTCGCGGCCTGGCTCTTGAGCGTCGCGATCGAGGCGTCCAGCTTGCCCATCAGTTCCTTGGCGCGCGCCTGTTTGCCGAACAGGTTACCAAGCAGGGTGACGTTGGCCTTGGCGCTGTCGAGCAGCCTGGTGCGGTCGACCGTCATGTCGATGGTCGGCGCGATCCTGGCCAGCTGCGCGTACTTGGCCTGCGAGCGGCCGCCGACGATGATCAGGTCCGGCTTGAGACCGAAGATTTTCTCGTGGTCCGGCTCGAACAGGGTGCCGACCTTCTGCGCCGCGTTGTAGCGCGCCAGCTGGCGCGGCAGCGGCTTGGCGGTGGTGCTCATGGTCGGCACGCCGGCCACGCTCACGTCGAGCGCGGCCAGGTTGTCGAGCGTGGTGGCGTCCAGCACCACCACTTTCTTCGGATTGAGCGGCACCGCGGTGGTGCCGCTGGCGTGCTTGATCTGCACGGTCGATTGCGCCTGCGCCGGCAGTGCGCCGTAGACCAGGGTCAGGGCGGCGCCAACGGCGACGATCGCGCGGCGGCGCAGGATGGTGTTCTTGATGGTCATATGCGTGTCTTGGTTTTCCAGTGCTGGTCGAAACGTCGGCGATCTCGTCTGCGGCGACCTGTAAAGGCTTGCCATCGGCGTCGCCGCGAATGATAATCATTATCATATGCGCTTAACCCCCAGAAAGTTTGTCAAGTTGTGGCAAACATCGACGACCCAGCAATGAACCAACCCGCACACCCTTCCCGCATCCTGGTGGTCGACGACCACGCCGACATCCGCGACCCGCTGGCGGCCTACCTGCGCCGCCACGACCTGGAGGTCATCACCGCCGCCGACGCCGCCTGCGCGCGCACCCTGCTGCGCCAGCACCGGGTCGACCTGGTGGTGCTCGACATCATGCTGCCCGGCGAAGACGGCCTGTCGCTGTGCCGCCAACTGGCCAGCACCGGCACCACCCCGGTGATCCTGCTCACTGCCATGGCCGACCAGGCCGACCGCGTGGCCGGTCTCGAGATGGGCGCCGACGACTACGTCGTGAAACCGTTCGACCCGCGCGAACTGGTGGCGCGCATCAAGGGCATGCTGCGCCGCCTCGGCCAGCTCGGACGCGCCGCCGGCAGCTGGCGCGCGCGCCGCTACGGCTTCGCGCACTGGACGCTGGACATGGACCGGCGCGAGCTGCGCGACGCGGCCGGCGAACCGGTCGCGCTGAGCGGGGCCGAGTTCCGCTTACTGAGCGTGCTGGTCGAACGGGCCGGCACGGTGCTCAGCCGCGACGAACTGCTCGACCTGACGCGCGACGGCGAGGTGCAGAATTTCGACCGCAGCATCGACAGCCAGGTGAGCCGGCTGCGCAAGAAGCTGGAGAGCGATCCGAGGAAGCCGCGGCTGCTCAAGACGTCGTGGGGCGATGGCTATGTGTTCACGGCGGACGTGAAGGCGCTGGCGTCGTGAGAGATATGGCGGGTGGCGTGGAGCATGGCGTGGCTGCGGAGCGCACGATGACCGCAGCGCCGAGGCGCCTCCTGGCGCGGCTGCTGCCGCGCACCATGGGCGGCCAGCTGATCGCGACCATGCTGCTGGCCGTGATCGTGGCGCACCTGGCGGCGATCGCGGTGCGCCACATGGCGCCGGACGCCATGCATCCGCTGGCGGCGCGCTACATGCTCGATCGCGTGGCCGGCATCTATCAGTCGCTGCGGCTTGCTCCCGAACGCGGCGAAGAGATGCTGGCGGCGATCAGTTCACCGACGGCGCGCTTCTGGCTTGCGTCGAACGACAGCGAATCGGGCCCCGGCATGAACGCCACCGAACAGGCGCAGGCGCGCGCTTTGGCGGCCCGCCTGCCGCGCGCGCCGGCGCCGCGCAGCTGGGTGCAGCTGACCGATCATCCACCGGGCGAGCCAGGTGGCGACCCGCAAGCCGGCATGCTGGTCTCGGTCCAGCTGCCGGACGGCCGCTGGCTGGTCGGCTACCAGCAGTCGCCCGGCGCCAGTCCGTGGTGGCGCCCGCTGCACTTCTCGATCCCGGTCAGCACGCTGCCGGTGCTGCTGGTGGCGCTGCCCTTCATCCGCCGCATCCTGCGTCCGATCCGCGCGCTGGAACGCGCCGCCGAGCGCTTCAGCCGTGGCGAGCATGACGGCCCGCTGCCGGTGACCGGCCCGCGCGAGGCGCGCGAACTGACCGCCACCTTCAACCTGATGGCCGAGCGCCAGCAGCGCTTCGTCGACGACCGCACGCGCATGCTGGCCGCGATCAGCCACGACTTGCGCACGCCGATCACGTCGCTGCGCCTGCGCACCGAGTTGATCGACGACGACGCGCTGCGCGATGCGATGCGGCGCACGCTGGAAACGATGGGCCAGATGGTCGAGCAAACCCTGCGCTTCGCCGCCGACGACTGCATCGGCGAACCCGCGGTCGATGCCGACCTGGCGCAGCTGCTGCGCGAGCTGGCCGCCGAACTGGCCCGCCCCGGCATCCGCATCCGCTACGCCGGCCCCGAGTCCCTACCCTACCGCTGCCGCCCGCTGGCGCTACGCCGCGCCCTCGGCAACCTCGCCGAAAACGCCACCCGCCACGGCACCGAGGTCACCCTATGCGCCAGCGCCGCCGAACAGTGCAGCGACGTCATCCTCGCCATCATCGACAACGGCCCCGGCATCCCCGCCGACCAGCTGGAGCGCGTCTTCGAACCCTTCGCCCGCCTCGACCCCGCCCGCTGCCGCGACGCGGGTGACGTTGCCGGCGCCAGCCCGGCCAACACCGGCGTCGGCCTCGGCCTGAGCATCGCCCGCTCCTGCATCGAAGCCCACGGCGGCACCCTGCGCCTGTCCAACAACCCCACAACCGGCCTCACCGCCACCATCACCCTCCCCACCTGACCCCACCCAAATAGGGTCAGAGTCGAATTACCGAGCAATTTTCCCGAAACGCCAACAAATAGGGTCAGAGTCAAATTGTTGGCCAATTTCTCCCGGTCAGCGTAGCCCGTAGCTACTGCGTTCGGCCCAGGTAGCGAAGAAATTGCTCGATAATTTGACTCTGACCCTAATTGTCTGGGGGGCGGTTTTGGTCCTTTTAGGGTTCTGCACAGCATCAGTATTCCCGTACCTCTACAGACTGCTGTTTTCGGTAGCCAATGGTAACTTTTCGCACCCTAAACAATTAGGGTCAGAGTCGAATTGTTGAGCAATTTCTCTCGAATTTAAATAATTGGGGACAGAGTCCACTCGATAAGCAAGTGCTCGTGGGCCCGCAAAGCCCTCATCGAATCCTCAAGGCAAATGGTTGAGAGATGTTGGCCAACAATTTGACTCTGACCCTAATTGTCGGGGGGAGGTGCGTTTGCAGATTTCGCTTGCGTCGGGGCGGGGTTCGATGGAGAATGAATGAGAATCATTATCATTTGATGGGAGGGAGTGCCTCCCGGCTTGCAGAACGATTGCGTCGAGAGGAAAGATATGTGCGACAAACACGCTTCGACCCTGCCCTGCCCCCTGGAGGCGGCGCAGAGCTCGCGCCGCAGGCGCGTGTGGGAACTTTCTCATGCTTGCCATTGCCCACTGGTTGGGGTGGGGTTGCCGTTGAACGGCTTGCGCAAGCTGGTCGAGAAGGTGACCGGCGGCAAGGTGCTGCATGACGATTACGATATCCACGTGGGCACCGTCAGCGAATGCGCGTTGCGCACGCCCGTCGCGGAGGCGGTGCAGAAGGAATTGGAGCGGCGCTACGTGCAGCACATCCAGCGCTTCCGCGCGGCCAAGACGGTCGAGCAGGTTGAGGCGCTGTGGACGGCGGCGGTCACTGCCGGGGACGTGGCCGGGGCGTTCTGGGCGGGGCTGACCCATCCGCGCTGCACCGTCTCGCTCGAAGAGAAGATGTGTCGCGACATTCACATGGTGCAGCACCAGGCCGGCGCCTGCGCACGCGCCGACATCAACAAATTCAATGCAGTGGTGCTCGACAACGCGCGGCTGGAACGTGAGACCGCGCGGCTGCAGGAACGCTGCAATGCGCTGGTGCAGGAGAAGCAGGTCGAGGCCGAGCGCCAGGATGGCTTGCTGATGAGCGCGCGCACCGCGCTGATCGCGAAAGATGGCGAGATCGCCCAGCTGCGCGCGGAACTGGCGCGGCTGCAGCAAGCCGTACCGGAACTCGATACGCGCGAGCGCCTGGCCGGGCGTGTGGCGCAGATGGAATTGCGTGAACAGTCGCTGCGCGCGCAATTGACCGAGCTGAAGGCAGTGCGCACTACCGCGGCAGCGACGCCGCTCGCCGCGCCGGCTGCCGACTCCACCCCGGAAGCGGCCGAACCGGCGCCGGTGCGCCTGGAAAACCGCGCCGTCCTCTGCGTCGGCGGACGCAGCAGCAGCATCCCGATCTACCGCACCATGATCGAACGCGTCGGTGCCCAGTTCGCCCACCACGACGGCGGCCTGGAAGACAGCAGCAGCCAGCTCGACGCCAGCCTGGCCGCGGCCGACCTGGTCATCTGCCAGACCGGCTGCATCAGCCACAGCGCCTACTGGCGCGTCAAGGATCATTGCAAGCGCCACGGCAAGCGCTGCGTGTTCGTCGACAACCCCAGCATGTCGAGCCTGGTACGCGGCCTGCAGGAAGCGGCCACCGAGGGCAGTACCGACTGAGCCCTTCCACCCAGGGCGGCCGCACCCGCCCCGGGCGCCAGCGCAACCGGTGCGATGGCGGCCGCTACCTGCGTGCGCGACATCGCCGGCCACGCCCGACCGCGCGCAACCCCGCACGCGGCCTCTCCCGCTATCTCCTTGGCATCCGTGCCCCACGCGATGCTTCCCCGAACCTGCAACCGCACCCGGCGCTGCCGCCAGGCCGGCAGGTCATGCGCGTCGCCAAAACAACGGTTGCACCGTATCCTGGCACACGATTGGAATTTTATTTGCCATCACGCAACTTGACACATATAGTGGGGCCGGCCGCTTTTATGTAACATTTGATGATAATTGTCACAACTTTATGAAATTTAACCGTATTGGCATCATCCTGATCGGGTGCGCCCTGATCGCGATCATGCTGGTCGTCACCCTATTGGTGATCCGCCAGCATGACAGCCAAACGGCGCAGATCCGCACCAAGGGCGTCGGCCTGGTCAAGTCGCTCAGTACGGTCCCGCTGTCGCTGTTGCGCGACGGCGCCAATGGCGGCGTGCTCGCTTCGCTGCTGGCCTATCACGACGATAGCGGCTTCGCCTATGCCACCATCGGCGACGCCGGCGGCCGCATCCTGGCCGAGGTCGCGGGCAAGGGCAGCATGACGCCCAGCCTGCCCTTGCCGGCCAGCGCCGCCGCCGGTTTCGGCGTGCGTGACCTGGCTGCCGGCGGCGGCACGCCCGCGCTGCGCGAGTTCTACGGTCCGCTGGCCGACCGCAGCATGGGCCCGGTGTTCGTACGGGTCGGTTTTTACCAGCCGCGCCATGCGATGCCGGCGCAGGACGTGTCGTTCCTGGCCCTGCTCGCGCTGGCGATGTTCCTGGTGGTCCCGGTGATCTACCTCGTGATCAAGCGCGAGATGGCGCCGCTGGCGGGACTGTCCGACCAGTTGCGCCTGCTGGCGGCGCCCGGCAAGGCCGACGCCGCCGATGCCGGCGACGTGCGTGAAACGATCGGCGCCATGCAGCGCCACCTGGGCCAGGCGGGCGAGCGCATCGCGCAGCTGGAGCGGGGCGCACTCGATACCACGGCCGACAACCGCCTGCTGCAATACGGCAGCAGGAAACTCAACGCGGCACTGCAGTCGCTGCCCGACGCCCTGTTGATGCTCGATCCGGCCGGCGACGTCACGTTCGCATCGGGCAAGATCGAACCGCTGCTCGGCATCCCGATGGAACGCATCCTCGGCCAGCCGCTCGAGTCCTGGTGCTGCGACCCGGTCCTGCGCAGCCTGATCGGCCGCTTCAGCGGCGACCTGCGCGACAATGCGCGCGCGCACGGCGTGGCGCAGGCGGTGCAGTTCGCGCCGCGCAACGTCGACGGCCGCCAGCTCAGCGCCAGCGCGCAGCCGCTCAGCGGCGGCCATGGCACGATGTCGTTCGGCACCCTGATCGTGGTGCGCGACGTCACCCGCGAATTCCTGGCGCGCCAGGCCGGCAACGACTTCGTGGCCCACGTCTCGCACGAGTTGAAGTCGCCGCTGAACGTGATCGGCATGTATGCCGAAATGCTGGCCGACAGCGACGACGAAACCCTGCGCGTGGAGTCGCTCAACGTAATCCAGGACGAGATCGAACGCATGAACGCGCTGGTCGGCAACCTGCTCAACGTAAGCAAGCTGGAAAGCGGCAGCATGAGCCCCGAACGCAACCGGGTCCGTCTCGACGACCTGCTGCGCGACGCCCATGACCAGGCCCTGTCCCGTGCCGAAGGCAAGGGACTGCGGGTCGTGCTCGACCTGCCGCGCGAACTCGAGGCGGTCGCCATCGACAAGGACCTGTTCCGCATCGCCCTCAACAACCTGCTGACCAATGCCATCAAATACAACCGCCCGGGCGGCAGCGTGACGCTGTCGGCCCGCAACGAGGACAACGAGATCGTGATCAGCGTACGCGACACCGGCATCGGCATCGCCCCTGCCGACCAGGACCGCATCTTCGACAAGTTCTATCGCGTCAGCGAAGGCGATGCGCCGCTCAAGCGCGGCGGCCATGGCCTGGGGCTGTACCTCGCCGCCCAGATCGTCGAACTGCATCACGGCCGCGTGGTGCTCGACAGCGAGCCGGGTGTCGGCAGCACCTTCTCGGTGCACCTGAAGATCGTGCCGGCGCCCGCCGGCGCCGCCGTACTGTGAGCGCGCGCCGCATCCTGCTGGTCGACGACGAGCCGCACGTGCTGCGCGTGCTGCGCCTGGCGCTCGAACGCGAGGGCTACGCCGTCGCCACCGCCGCCGACGGCCATGCGGCGCTGGCCTGCATGGCCGCGCAGTTGCCGGACGTGTTGATCAGCGATATCCAGATGGACGGCATGGACGGCCGCACCCTGTGTCCGCTGGCGCGCGCGACCTGGCCCGACCATCCGTTCCTGATCCTGGTGATGACGTCGATGACGGCGCTCGACGAGCGCTCCTGGGCGCGCGCCCTGTCCAACACCGAATTCCTCGAAAAGCCGCTCAGTCCGCGCCAGTTGGTGGCCCGCCTGGCGCGCCACTTCGCCGCCCTTCCATCCAGCCCGGACCGCCCGTCGGAGCCACCCCATGCCGCATAGCCTGTTGCCCACCCTCGATTACACCCGCCACGCACGCTGGCTGCGCCGCAGCACCGGCGCCGACCACGCGCTGGCCGTGTGCGACGCCATGGGCCAGCCGTGCTGGAGCACGCCCGACCACGAGGACCTGGCGCCCTGGATCGCGCGCCTTAGCGCGGGCGGCTTCGCCTGGCCGTGCAGCGGCGACGGCATGCAGCGCCGGGATGAGGGCGACGCCAGCCTGCTGTACACCCCGATCATGGCGCGCGGCGCGCTGATCGGCTACCTGGCGGTGCGCATCGCCGCGCAAGCGGGCGCGCCGGCCGCAGCGCCGGCCGCCCACGCCCCGTTCTCCTGGGACGCGCTGGCCGAGGCGCTCGAAGACGTCGCCGCCGCCATCGGCGACGAATGCGGGGTGCAGGGCGAACTCGACGCCATGGCCGGCGAACTGTCGGACCGCTACGAAGAACTGCACCTGGTGTACGCGATCGACCGCCAGGTGCAGGACATGACCACCGGCGAGGATGTCTTCGGCAGCCTGCTGGAAAGCTGGGCCGAACACATGGACGCCGACGTCGCCGCCTTCATCAAGCCGGGCGAGAACCTGTGCGTGTCGGCCACCAACCTGTCGCAGCCGATCCACAACCTCGACCTGGTGCTGGTCGAGATGCGCGGCGACCTGTATCGCTTCGCGCACAGCTCGCGCCAGCCGATCGTGATGAACGCGCCCGACGACGCGCGCCGCGCCTACATCTTCACCGACATGCCGTTCAAGATCCTGTGCTGCCCGGTGTTCCAGGACAAATCGGTGGTGGCGATCCTGGTGCTGCTCAACCACGCGCACAAGGACGACTTCAGCAACTCCGACCGCAAACTCAGCGAAGTGCTGGCCAATCATCTGTCGAGCCTGTCGCGCATGCACGGCATGCTGGCCGAAACCAGCAAGTTCAACCAGCAGATGGCGGCGGCGCTGATCGAGGCGGTGGAAGCGAAGGACCCGTACACGCGCGGGCACAGCGAACGGGTGCACCACATCGCGATGGAGATCGGGCGCGCGCTGAAATTGCCGCCGCGCGAACTGGACAACCTGTTCTGGGGTTCGCTCCTGCACGACGTCGGCAAGATCGGCATTCCCGACGCGGTGCTGTGCAAACCGGGCCGCCTGACGCGCGACGAGTTCACCTTCATCATGGTGCACCCGGAGCGCAGCTACGAGATCTTGCGCCACATCGACCGCCTCAAGGGCGCGGTGCCGGGCGCGCGCCACCACCAGGAAAAATACGACGGCACCGGCTACCCGCACGGCCTGGCCGGCAACGACATCCCGTACAACGCGCGCATCATCGCGGTGGCCGACACCTACGATTCGATCACCAGTTCGCGCGCCTACCGCGCCGGGCGCAGCCACGAAGTGGCGATGGCCGAGATCGCGCGCTGCGCCGGCACCCAGCTCGATCCGGGCGTCATCGCCTGCTTCGAGCAGGTGTGCCGCGCCGAGCCGCGCTGGATCGCCGACTTCGGCATCGCGCGCGACCCGGCGCCAGTGCCTGCGCCGGCGCCGGTCGCCCTGCCGGCGTGACGATGGAAGCGGCCGGCGCCGAGCGCATCACCAGGAGCCGGATCGGCGCCATGACCTACCTGGCGCCGCTGACGGCGCTGGTGGCCGACGATGCGGTGCGCACGCTGCAGGCCGCGCTCGAGGAGTGCATGGCGCGGCACCAGACCGCGATCGTGGTCGACCTGGGCAAGGTGACGCTGCTGGCCGGCCATGCGCTGGGCATGCTGGCCGACATGGGCGAGCGCCTGGGCGCGCTGGGCGGCTGGCTCAAGCTGGCCTATCCGAATCCGCTGCTGCAGGACATCCTGGCCGCCACCGGCCTGCTCGAGCAGCTGCCGCTGTTCGACGCCCGCCCGGGCGCGCCGGAGCGCGCGCGCGACGCCGGCAGCAAGGCCGGCAGCAAGCTGGGCGACATCCTGGTCGAACGCGGCGCCGCCAGCGCCGAGCAGGTCGCCGAGGCCGCGCGCCTGCAGGACCAGACCGGCAAGCGCATGGGCCTGATCATGGTCGAGCGCAAGTGGATCACCGAGGCCGCCCTGTACCGCGCGCTGGCCGACCAGCTGGGACTGCCCTACGTGACGCTGCGCACCGGCCTGGTCGATCCGGCGGCGCTGGCGCTGGTCGAGCGCGACGTGGCGCGGCGCCTGAACGTGCTGCCGCTGTTCAAGGTGCAGGGCACCCTGACCGTGGCCAGCGCCGAGCCGCAGGCGATCCACAGCATCGACGAGATCCGCACCCGCACCGGCCTGCGCATCCGGCTGGTGGTGGCGCCGCCGGCCGAGATCCGGCGCCTGGCCGACGAAACCTATGGCGGCGCGCTGCCCGACTTCATCCATACCGAAGCGAGCGACCTGGAACTGATCGAGTCGACCATCCCCGACGACTACACCCAGATCGACGAGATGGCCGGCGCCAGCCCGGTGATCAACATGGTCAACGCGGTGATCCAGCGCGCCATCCGCGACGGCGCCAGCGACATCCACATCGAGATCTCGCGCAACCGCGCCCGCATCCGGCTGCGCATCGACGGCGTGCTGTACGAAGTCATGTCGCCCAAGGTCGACCAGCATCCCGCCATCGTCTCGCGCCTGAAAGTCATGGCCAACCTCGACATCGCAGAACGGCGCCTGCCGCAGGACGGCCGGATCCAGGTCGCGACCCAGGGCCGCACCGTGGACCTGCGCTTTTCTTCGCTGCCCGGCATCTATGGCGAAAAAGTGGTGCTGCGGGTGCTGGACAAGAACCAGTCGATCCTCGACGTCGACAAGCTGGGCATGAACGCGAACGCGGTCAAGGCCTTCAAGCGCCTGCTCGGACGCAGCCACGGCCTGATCCTGGTCACCGGCCCCACCGGCAGCGGCAAGACCACCAGCCTGTACGCGGCGATCAGCCACCTGAAAAGCATCGAAAAGAACATCGTCACGATCGAGGACCCGGTCGAATACCAGCTCGACATCATCAACCAGAACCAGGTCAACGACGCCATCGGCCTGACCTTCCCGAAGATCCTGAAACACGTGCTGCGCCAGGACCCGGACATCATCATGATCGGCGAAGTACGCGACCGCCAGACCGCCGAGATCGCGGTGCAGGCGGCGCTGACCGGCCACCTGGTCTTGACCACCTTGCACACCAACGACACGCTGGGCGCGGTGTCGCGCCTGGTCGAGATGGGTGTCGAGCCTTACCTCCTTTCCTCGGCGCTGATCGGGGTGATGGCGCAGCGCCTGGTGCGGCGCGTGTGCCAGGGCTGCAAGACCGGCTACCTGGCCACGCCGGAAGCAGCCGCCGCCTACGGCTGGCGCGGCCAGGGCGACCTGCGCCTGATGCGCGGGCGCGGTTGCCCGGCCTGCTACGACTCGGGCTACAAGGGCCGCATGGGCATCTATGAACTGCTCGAAGTCGGGCCGGACCTGCAGCGCATGATCGTGGCCAACGCCAGCAAGGAGCAGCTGGCCGCGCACGTGGCCGCCGGCGCCCACCACGACCTGTACGCCGACGGCATGGCGCGCGCCTTCGACGGCCACACCACGCCCGAGGAAATCGCGCGCGTGGTCCATTCTTTCTGAAAAAACCAACATGCCGATCGAATTCGACGCCGCCGTCGCGGCCAGCGCCACCCCAGGGCCGGCGGGCGCGCGCCAGTCGTTCTTCACGCTCGGCGCGCGCCCGCCGGGCCTGCGCGAGCGCGCCCTGTTCACCGAACGCCTGGCGCTGCTGCTGGAAACCGGGGTGCCGCTGCACGCGGCGCTGCAGTCGCTGCACGAGCAGACCGAACACCCGCAGCTGCGCCCGATGATCGCGGCGATGTGCGACGACATCCTGGCCGGCGAACGCTTTTCGACGGCGCTGGCGCGCCATCCGCTGTTCCCCGCCACCTATGTCAACCTGATCGCGGCCAGCGAGGCCGGCGGCTTCATGGCCGAAGTGCTGGTGCAACTGGTCGAGATGGACGAGAAAGAAGACAAGCTGCGCGCCACGCTGGTGTCGGCGCTGTCGTATCCGGTGATCCTGCTGGCGTTTTCGTTCGCGGTGGTGCTGTTCATCCTGCTGTTCGTGTTCCCCAAGTTCGAGACCATGTTCGCCTCTATCCACGACCAGCTGCCGTGGACCACGCGCGCGCTGCTGGCGCTGAGCCAGCTGCTGACCGGGCACGGCGCCTGGGTGGCGGCCGCGCTGGCGGCGCTGGGCGGGGCCGGCTGGATGCTGCTGCGCCATCCGGAAGCGCGCCTGGCGCTCGATCGCGCCAAGCTGCGCCTGCCCGTGCTGCGCGACGTGTTCGCCCGCATCTACCTGACGCGCCTGCTGCGCGTGATGGGCATCTCGCTCCAGCACGGCGTGACCATCCTGGCCACGCTCGAAGCCTGCCGCGCGGTGGTGCCGAACGCCGACATGCAGCGCTTCATCCGCGCGCTCGAGGACGACGTCACCGAGGGCAAGGGCATCGCCGTCGGCTTCCAGAACAGCGCCTTCGTGCCGGTCGCGGTGCGCCAGATGATCGCCACCGGCGAGGCCACCGGCACCCTGGGACGGGTAATGAGCCGCGTCGCCGACGCCTACGACCGCGAATTGACGCGCCACCTGGCGCGCCTGTCGAAACTGGCCGAGCCGTTCATGCTGCTGGTGATGGGCACGGTGGTCGGCACCATCGTCAGCTCGCTGATCCTGCCGATCTTTAAATTGTCACGCAGCGTCGGCTAGAGCGTTAACCAAATGCCACACATTCTCACACACGATTCGAATTAGTGTCGTGTGGAAACCGCACCGTGTTACGCTTCGGAATTAATTATTTCAATAAATAAATTCTCAATCGAGATTTATCACCCGGGCGGAAAACCATGTCAACTCCATTCAAGCGCGCCGCAGCAGCCGGCTTCACCCTGATCGAACTGCTGATCGTGGTGATCATCCTGGCCATCATCTCGGCCATCGCGATTCCCCAATTCTCGTCGGCCACCTCCGACGCGCAGCAGTCGGCACTCGACGCCAACCTGGCGGCGGTGCGCAATTCGCTGGAACAGTACCGCGCCCAGCATACCGGCAACGTTTATCCAGGTACCAATGTTGCAACCGGCGGCGCCAATTGCACCACCGAACCTCCGCTTCCGGCGGGCGGCGCTGCCGCCGGCACGCTGGGCGCGATGGAAAACCAGTTGCGTTATCCAACCAACGCCGCGGGCCAGGCCTGCGCCGTGGGCGATCCAGACAACTACCGCTATGGCCCGTACCTGCGCCAAGGCATTCCGAACGAGCCGATCAACAACACCAATGCAGTGGTATTCACCAACGCAGGAACGCCGATCGCCGCGGCAGAGGCCGGAACCGGCTGGGCCTACGATGCGCGTTCGGGCCAGTTCATCATGAACAGCAACGTCGAAGTCAACGGCCGCGCCTACTCGGCACGCTGATCGGCACTGCGCTCCGATCGGCATGGCGCGCCGGGGCGGCTACACGCTGATCGAACT